>JAEEGL010827697.1_pt1 | contig 41291 bp, 32 predicted proteins | sample 9134231 | NCBI WGS metagenome assembly JAEEGL01 (sample SAMN16246548, study PRJNA631951) | gut metagenome | biome: gut microbiome; feature: rumen; material: fiber-attached | host: Bos | place: Iran: Karaj | collected 2018-10
AAAAAGCGGAAGCAGTGGGACTATAAGCCGGGTTCTGTATCCTTGTCGTCGACGGTTATTAGGGGGCGACGACGCTGGTGCCTGCCATTTATCTACGGCGTGACTCTCGCCACGTCTCTATCGTTCTACCCTCCGGCTCGGACGGGCCGCCCTTTCTCACCCTTGCACGACGGGTCGTGTAGTCGGTGCGTCGCCGGTTTACGCGAACTTTCAACCTCCGGTGTGCACAGCACGCCTGTCGCCAGACGCCTGGTGAGCTCTTACCTCACCTTCTCACCCTTACCTGCCGTTCAAATAGAAATGAGAAATAACGGCAGGCGGTTGTTTTCTTCTGCACCTGCAAGCCCTCGCGGACTTCTATCGGTTAGGTAGCGGAGTGCCCTGTGTTGCCCGGACTTTCCTCTTGCGCTGCTCACGCGATGGAGTAGTGCCAGCGGCAGACCGTCCCACTGCTTCCGAGCCGCAAAGATACGAATATAGTTTAGAGTTTAAAGTTTAAAGTTTAAAGTTTTTGCGTGCTGTTTACTTTTTTTAGCAGTTATGGCCGCGAAAACTGCCAGAAAAGGCTGTTTGGCACAAGAAATGCAAAAATGGCAGGTCGCGATTTTAACCGCTGTTAAGCAAGCCGCAGAGCATGTTAAAAGAAAGGAAAAATCGGCGACATTTTGTCAGAGAGATAAACTTTTGCACTACTTTTGTGTCGGATTTCATGAAAACGTAAATCGTCGTATCATCATCCGAGAAATAATTTTCGAAATCGAAATATTAAATTGAAATAGTAAATCGTCAAATCGTAAATGAACATGATGAACCAAAAGACAAAGATGTGGCTCGGCGCAGCAGTGCTGGTGCTGAGCAGTAGCCTGATGACAGGCGCGATCATGAGTGACAATATTCACGTGGCTTCGACGGCGCACGCTGCTCCTTCGACGTCGGCGATGGCTACGGCTTCTGCCGCTGCCGCACCTGCCGGCCTCGTGGATCTGACGACGGCCGCCGAACGTTCGGTCAACAGCGTCGTATATATTAAGGTGACGAAGAATGCCGTTCGCCAGACGGTGACGGTGCGCGATCCGTTCGAGGATTTCTTCGGCGACTTCTTCGGCTATGGCAACCGCGGTCGCGGACAGGGACGCCAACAGGAGATTGAGACACAGCCGAAGCGCCAGGGTGCTGGCTCGGGCGTCATCATCTCGGCCGACGGATACATCGTCACGAACAACCACGTCGTGGCAGGCGCCGACGAGATCCTTGTGAAACTGAACGACAACACCGAGTACAAGGGACGTATCATCGGTTTGGACGAGACCACCGACCTGGCTCTCGTGAAGGTGGAAGCCAAGAACCTGCCCGCCATCACTATCGGCAACTCCGACGCGCTGAAGATTGGCGAGTGGGTGTTGGCCGTGGGCAACCCGTTCAACCTGACTTCGACCGTCACTGCCGGCATCGTTTCGGCTAAGGCGCGTTCGCTGGGAGCCAATGGCGTTGAGAGCTTTATCCAGACTGATGCCGCCATCAATGCCGGCAACTCGGGTGGCGCCCTCGTCAACGAGCAGGGCGAGCTCGTAGGCATCAATGCGATGCTCTACAGCCAGACGGGCAGCTACGCCGGCTACGGTTTCGCCATTCCGACGACCATCATGAACAAGGTCGTTGCCGACCTGAAGGAGTTCGGCGTTGTGCAGCGCGCGCTGTTAGGCGTCCGTGGCATGGATGTTACGAATTATATTGACGTAGAAAAGGAAAAGGGCAACGAGGTGGATCTCGGTACCAATAAAGGTATTTATATTCAGGAGGTCGAGGAGAAGACGACTGCCGAGGAACTCGGACTGCAGAAGGGCGACGTCGTCACCGCTGTTGACGGCCGCGACGTCACGAAGATGGCCGAGCTGCAGGAAGCCCTCTCACAGCGTCGCCCCGGCGACAAGGTGAAGGTCACTTATATCCGCAACAAAAAGAGCCACACCGAAACGGCTACGTTGCGCAACGCTCAGGGCGGCACCGAAGTGCTCGAGGAAGTGGACATCGACCTGTTCGGCGCTCAGCTCAAGCCGCTCAGCGACGATATGAAGCAGCAGCTGGCACTACGCTACGGCCTCGAAGTGACGGCCATCAAGAAGGGTAAGCTCGCCGACGCCGGCATCACGAAGGGTATGATCCTGCTGCAGGTCAACGACCAGGAGATGCGCACCGTCGAGGACTTCGAGAATGCCGTGAAGGCTGCCAACCAGTCGAGCGACCGCGTGCTCTGGATCCGTGCGATCACGCCGAGCGGACGCCGCGTAGCCACCGCCATCGACCTCTCCGAGGAGAAGAAGAAATAAGCGTTCGGAGCCTACAGCAAAAAGTAGGCCAAAACGTTCATCAACGTGCAGAAGAGGCAAAGTTTTGCAAAAAGCTTTGCTTCTTCTCACTTTTTTGATGAAAACTTTGAATTTTTCTTGCGCGTGTGCTATATATAATGTATCTTTGCGCGCTTTAAAAAGAATTGTAGTTTATTATTCTGAAAATACCAATAAGGAATGAGACAATTAAAGATTACTAAGAGTATCACCAACCGCGAAAGCGCTTCGTTGGACAAGTACCTTCAGGAGATCGGTCGCGAAGACCTGATTACGGTGGAGGAAGAAGTGGAGCTGGCACAGCGCATCCGCAAGGGCGACCGTGCCGCCTTGGAGCAACTGACTCGCGCCAACCTGCGCTTCGTGGTCTCTGTGGCCAAGCAGTATCAGAACCAGGGCCTCTCGCTGCCCGACCTGATCAACGAGGGCAACCTCGGCCTGATCAAGGCTGCCGAGAAGTTCGACGAGACGCGCGGCTTCAAGTTCATCTCCTACGCCGTATGGTGGATCCGCCAGAGCATCCTCCAGGCTTTGGCCGAGCAGAGTCGCATCGTACGTCTGCCGCTGAATCAGGTGGGGTCGTTGAACAAGATCTCCAAAGCCCTGTCGAAGTTCGAGCAGGAGAACGAGCGCCGTCCGAGTCCCGATGAACTGGCCGAGGAGCTGGACATCCCCGTGGACAAGATCTCCGACACGTTGAAGGTGAGCGGACGCCACATCTCCGTCGATGCGCCGTTCGTGGAAGGCGAGGACAACACCTTGCTCGATGTCATCGTCAACGACGACAGCCCCATGGCGGACAAGAGCCTCGTCAACGAGAGCCTCAGCCGCGAGATCGACCGCGCCCTCTCGACGCTCAGCGAACGCGAGAAGCAGATCGTCGAGATGTTCTTCGGCATCAACCACCAGGAGATGACCCTCGAGGAAATCGGCGACAAGTTCAACCTCACCCGCGAACGTGTACGCCAGATCAAGGAGAAAGCCATCCGACGCCTGCGCAACAACTCGAAGAGCAAACTCCTCAAGTCGTACCTGGGTTAAATCTAGAATCTCTAGATCCTCTAGAAAATCTAGAAAATCTAGATCCTCTAGAAAATCTAGATCCTCTAGAAAATCTAGAAAATCTAGCCCCTCTAGAAGAAAACAAGAAAAGAATGATAGGAAACAATAGAATGACCAGAATGGTGTGCTGTCTCGCAGCGTTGCTGTGGTTGGCGCTGCCGTTGTCGGCTGCTAAGAAGCCTGAAGTCAAGCGTATCTATATGTTCGGCTTCGCCGCCTCGCTCAGGGATTCCACCGCTTTCCAAACTGACATTCAGACCATCGACAGCGCTTGGATAGATCCGACGCATAAGATGCTGGTTGACCGTGCCTTATACAGCCTGCAACTGCAGTACCACATGGAGACCGAGGAGCATCGTAAGAACACGGTGTGTTCCATCTTCTTCGGTACCAATCCCCGCAAGGTGCAGCGCAAATGGGCGAAGGTGAAGAAACGCTACGAGAAGGATCCGTTGCTGTCCTACCAGATTCTGCCTAAGGAACGCTTCGCTTTCAAGGCCGAGCAATACCTTGCACCCATCATTGGCGACGAGGTCTTCATGCCGGATTTCGCGCGTTCGACGACAGCTCCCGCAGGTCAGAACCCTCAAAACGCACCGAAGAAATGACGTCGCATCGCTACAAAGTGGCCTTGCACCGTTTGCAAGTCAACTTCCCCGACCACTTATCGGCTCCCGATATCATCCCGTCCTTCACGCCTTTTGTCTGTGAGGAGGACGGCGATGTGCTTTTCACCATGGATGTTGAGGAGGGCACGGCGCCCGATTTCAGCGGTTGGCGCGAGATCGGACAGTTCGATTGCGGCGGTGCCAACCATGGCGTCTATCTCGCCGCCGATGGCAGCTACGCTTTCGAGATCAGTCTGCCTGCCTGCGACGGCGGGCTGCTGAGCTGTTGCCTCGTGGCACACGACGATTTCCGTCGATGCCGTGCGGTGTTGACAGGCTCGTCGGTGCGCCAGCATCAGTTCGGATTGAACAACGCCTTGATGATGGCTTTTGCCTTTGCCGCCGCCGAACAGAACACGCTGCTCATCCACGCTTCGGTCATCCGCAATGGTGGCTACGGCTATCTCTTTACTGCCCCGAGCGGTACGGGCAAGAGTACGCACACTCACCTGTGGTACAAATACATACCAGGTTCTGACTTAATGAACGACGACAACCCCGTCGTGCGCATCGTCGATGGTGAATCGCGCATCTACGGTTCGCCGTGGAGCGGCAAGACGCCTTGCTATCGCAATATCTCGGCGCCCGTCGGTGCGATTACGCGCATCGAGCAGCGCCCCGAGAACACGATCCGTCGTATGGCGCCCGTCGAGGCTTTTGCGATGCTGCTGCCCGCCGTGAGTTCGATGAAGTGGGACAAGCGCGTGTATGTCGGCATTTGCGACACCATTTCCCGTCTGCTCCCCATCACGCCCGTCTTCTGGCTCGGCTGTCGTCCCGACGAGGAGGCTGCGAAGGTGTGCTATGCTGCTGTGAAGAGAGGATGAAAGCGTTCGTCAAGAAATGTGCAAGAGTGCTGGCTACGCCCTGGCGGCGTGCCAAGCAGCGCCGCTACGCCGACCCTTCGGCAACGGCAATGCCGCGTATCGAATTGCCCAACGACCAGCTGCTGCCTCTCGTCCGCGAATACGTGGCGAAGGGCGAGAAGGTCGTCATCTCCGTCAAAGGCTATTCCATGCGTCCTTTCTTGGAGCACCTGCGCGACCGTGTGCAATTGGCTCCTTGGACATCGCTGGCCGTTGGCGACGCCGTCTTGGCAGAGATAGCACCCGGCCATTTCGTGTTGCATCGCATCATCACCATCGACGGCCAACGGCTCATGCTCATGGGCGATGGTAATATACGTGGTACTGAGTCATGTACGATGGCTGATGTCTGTGGCGTAGTCACCGAGTACTTGCGCCCGAACGGCCATGTGCTGTTGGCCAGCGACCCAACGCTGAAACGTAAAATCAAACTCTGGCGCAGGCTGCTGCCCATTCGCCGTCTGCTCCTTTTTATCTATAAAGCAACGATATGAAAATCAAAGAAGGATTTGAACTGAGGACGATTTGTGGCGAGGCCATCATCGTCGCTCATGGCATAGAGAACATCGATTTCTCTAAGATTATCAGTCTCAACGAGAGTGCCGCCTACCTCTGGCGCAAGGTCGAAGGTCAGGACTTCGATGCTCCCATGCTGGCTCGACTGCTCACCGAAGAGTATGAAGTCGATGAGGCCACCGCTCTGCGCGATGCCCAGAAGATGATCAACGACTGGCAAGCTGCAGGGCTGATAGCATAGCACATGGCACATTTCTTCTTTTTAACAACGAATTAAACGAATTTAAGCTTGCGTCGTGTCTATAAAAAGATATGACTATAGGACAAGAAATAATTCGTCTAATTTGTATAATTCGTTGTCTTATAAAACCTTCTCTGTGCCTTATTTTTGTTCCAAAAGATCAATGTGTTTCATCTGCCGCATGATCCATGTTTGGCGCTTCAGCATATAGGGCGACGGCTCTTTACTGCTGAACTTGAGCGGATTGGGTAGGGTAGCGGCGATGAGGGCGCAGTTGTTGCGGGTGAGTTCAGCTGCCGTGCAATGAAAATGCCATTGCGCCACAGCCTCGGTGCCGTAGATGCCGTCGCCCATTTCGATGGAGTTGAGGTACACCTCCATGATGCGTTGCTTGCTCCAGATGAGTTCGATGAGTGCGGTGAAGTAAGCTTCCAATCCTTTTCTCACCCACGAATGGCTCGGCCAGAGGAAGACGTTCTTGGCCGTTTGCTGGCTGATGGTGCTTCCTCCGCGCTGACGCTTGCCGGCCTTACTCTCCTGGATGGCTTTGTCGATGGCTTCGAAGTCGAAGCCGTGGTGCTCCATAAACCGTTGGTCTTCAGAGGCCATAACGGCCACGGGCATATATTTCGACATCTCGTTCAGCGGCACCCAATGATGTCGCAGGCGTATCTGCTCGCCGCGTCCAATTTGTTCGACGCAGCGGATCACCATCAGCGGCGTCACATACACCGGCAACCACCGATAGGCGACGACTGTGAGGATGGTGGAGGCAAAGAAGAAAATCACCAGTCCTTGCAACCACTTTTGTATCGTCTTCAGTACTTTTTTCACTCTTCACTCTTCATTCTTATCACCCTCACACCGAGCTGTGAAGGATGTTTTTTCATGTACTCTTCCAACGTCATCGGTTCGAGTACCACCTTTTTGTGAATCTGGCTGGCATTGAGCAAGTGCAGCTTGCCGTCGCGCCCCCATACGGCGAGTCCGAGATGCGACACATCGAGGCCTGCCTTCTTGGTGACAATGGCCAGGATGTCGCCGTCCTTAACGCATGACAGGTCTTTCTTGGAACGTTCCAGCAGGCGGCGCGGAATATAGCGGACGGTGCGGCCGCAGAGGCGCTGCTCGTTGGCTTTGATCAGTTTGAGCGCGGCAGCGTCGTCCTTCAGCATCGGATAGCTCGAAGGATGAGTGCTCATGTAGGTGATGTCCAGCTTCTGAGCATCCACGAAGGGGTAGTAGGCGCCGCGGCTGTCGTTGGCTTTACCTTTGATCTCGCGGATAAATCCCTGACGCTCATTGCTGTCAATCCATTCGCTGAAGTAATGGTTGCGCGAGGCGTAGCCGTCCAAACGGCCGTCGCGATAACGGATCTTCGTCAGGTTGTTGCAGAAATCGGCGAAGCTCGTGCTGCCCTGATGCGTCGTCATCACCAGAGCCACGACGTTCTCGACGAGCGTCGTGCAGTCCAGCTCGCGGAGGTTCACGGCGAGCTCTTCGCGCGGATTCACTTCGAGCGTCTTGCCGACGTAGGGAATACCCAGCAGCTTTTGGGCGTAGAAAACCATGAGGTTCTCTGAAGGGGCCTGACGACTTCCCTTCGTCAGCAGTTCCACTACGCGCAAACTGTCGGCCCGCTGGTAGGTGAGTGCCTGCACAGGTATGGCGGCGCAGCACATCATGAGGGAAAATAAAACGAGTGTCTTGAGATGTTTCATGATAATAATCTCCTTATTTCGCCGCAAAGGTAAGGAAAAGATTAGAGATTAGAGAGTAAAGGTTAATGTTTTTGCTCGAGAACTATATATTTTTCACTTTTCATTCTTTCATTTTTCACTTTTTCACTACCTTTGCGCCGTGAAACACTACATACTTCTTCTCCTATCGCTGCTTGCCCTTGCGCCCCTGGCCATTCGGGCTCAGCACACCCGCAGCCTCTCCGACCAGATCCGCTCGGTGCAAGTCATCGTGAAGGGTAATCCGCTGTCGCCTCCGCTGGCCGAGATGGGCGACGACATAGAGATTGCCTTCGACGAACTCTCGCACGAATACACGCGTTATATATATAAGGTGGAATTCTGCAATGCCGACTGGAGCGTCAACGACGAAGTCTTCGAGAGCGACTATTTGGAAGGCTTCAACGGTTTGCCCATCGACGATTACGAGAAGAGCCTGAACACGACGGTGCTCTATACACACTATCGTCTCTGCTTCCCCAACGAGGATGCGCGACTGCTTCTGCCTGGTAATTATCGCGTTAAGGTCTTTGCCGATGAACGCGACAGCAGCGATGAACCTGTTCTCGAAGCCTGCTTCTCCTTGTTGACGCCCGAGATGACCATCAAGGCCAGCGTCAGCGCCAACACCGAGGTGGACTTCAATCAGCAGCACCAGCAGGTGACATACTCTATCGCCTACGGGAGTCGGCGCGTGGTTGATCCGCAGCGCGAGTTGCACACCGTGGTTCTGCAGAACCGTCGCTGGGACAACGCCGTCATCAACCTGCCGCCCAACATCCAGAACACCCTCGGCGTGGAATGGACCCACCGCCGCGAACTCATCTTCCCCGCGGGGTCGGAGTTCCATAAGTTTGAAGTGCTTAACCTGCATCAGGGGGGGATGGGCGTCGATAAGATGCGATGGTTTGAGCCTTATTTCCATACGCTCCTCTTTGCCGCTACACCGCAGCACAACTATACGTATTCTCCCGACCAGAATGGTGCTTACGTCATTCGTCACGAAGGCGACGAGGAGAATGACACGGAATGCGACTACACCTTCGTGCATTTCTTCCTGCAGATGCCTAAGTTCGAAACGGGTGACGTCTATGTCTCTGGTCTTTGGGACAATGGCTTCCCCGACCCGGAGTGCCGGATGCGATATGACGAAGCGCAGCTCGCTTACGAAACCACCGTGCTGCTGAAGCAAGGCTATTACAACTATCAGTATCTATGGCTCGACAACGACGGGGTAGGGCACACTGCCCGCACCGAGGGCGACTTCTTCCAGACGGAGAACGAATACCTCATCCTCGTCTATCACCGGCCGCAAGGCGGACGTTACGATGCGCTCGTAGGCTACACCATCACCAAATATGGTACGCCGTAAGGAGGTGAAGTTTAATAGCTTAAACTTTATTTGGTAATCTTTATTTTTCACTTTTCACTTTTCACTTTTCACTCTTTTATTCTTCATTCTTCATTCTTCACTCTTATATTCACATTGTGGAAATTATTAAGTCATTCTTTCAGAACCTGGGTGATATGCTCAGCATCCCCTGGTCCTTCGTCATCCTTGAGCTGATCGGAACCCTTGCGGGTGCCGTGTCCGGTGCCCGTCTGTCCGCAGCCAAGCAATTCGATTTGTTCGGTGCCTTCATCGTGGGCACGGCCACGGCTGTCGGCGGCGGTACGACGCGCGACCTGCTCATCGGCAAGACGCCCTTCTGGCTTGAGGATCCCATCTACCTGCTCACCTGTCTCTTCGGCTTGCTATGGGTCATCGTGTTCCGCAAATGGCTGGTGCGCCAGAACAACACCTGGTTCCTCTTCGACTGTATCGGTTTCTCGTTGTTCAACGTGATCGGTATCGAGAAAGCCCTTGGCCTCGGTATGCCCACGTGGGCAGCCATCTGTCTGGGTGTCATCACGGGAGCCGGCGGCGGTGTGTTGCGCGATATTCTCATCAACGAAGAACCTCTCATCTTCCGCAAGGAAATCTATGCCACCTGCTGTCTTGCCGGCGGGCTTGTCTATATCGGCTGCCTTCATGGACTTGGCTGGGCTCCTGAGGGCAGCGCCGTCCTCTCCTGCACCGTCGCCATCGCCATCCGTATGCTGGCCGTCAAATACAGCTGGAGCCTGCCGACGCTGAAGGCAGAACCGTGAGGAGTTGACGAGTTGACGAGTCGAGTTGACGAGTTGACAAGTTGACGAGTTGACGAGTTGGGTGTTGACAAGTTGATGAGTTGACGAGTTGGGTGTTGACAAGTTGATGAGTTGACGAGTTGAAAGTTGACAGGTTGACGGTGAGCTCAAGGCTGAACATAAATAACTAAAAAACAGGTTGGCTACTTCCGCAGCCAACCTGTCGTTTTATCTGTTAACCTGTCAACTCGTCAACTCGTCAACTTGTCAACTCGTCAACTCTCAACTCGTCAACTCGTCAACTCGTCAACTCGTCAACTTGTCAACTCGTCAACTCGTCAACTCGTCAACTCGTCAACTCGTCAACTAACTTATTGCAGTGTGCCAGCTTCAGCCTGCTGGATCATTTCGGGGCTTGCATAGAGGTAAACCTCGACGCGGCGGTTCTGAGCCTGACCAGTAGCTGTGGAGTTGTCAGCCACGGGGTTGTCTTCGCCGAGACCTACGACTTCCTTGATTTGTGTTTGTGCAACGCCGCTCTGGAGCAGATAGTTGCTGACGGCAGCTGCGCGCTGCTGCGAGAGCACGAGGTTCTTCTGCTTGCTCTGTTCGGCAGTGCTGTTGCGCCAGCTCTGGTTGTCGGTGAAGCCGATGACACCTACACTCATCAGATTGTTGGGGATCAACACGTTGGTGGCGAAGTTGTCCAAAGAGCTCTTGGCGATGGCATTCAGGGTGGACTTACCCGTCTGGAAGAGAATACCGCTGTCGAAGGTCACCTTCACGGCATCGTAACCGTTGCCGTCAACCACGCCTTCTACCTGAGCGTTGGCAATCTTCTCGGCTTCCTTCTTGGCCTTGTCCATCTTGCGGCCGATGAGGATACCGGCAGCAGTACCTACGGCTGCACCGGCAGCACCTGCGATAGCACCGACCTTCGTCTTGTTACCCTTCTTGGCCAGGATGGCGCCGAGGGCTGTGCCGAGAGCTGCACCACTGGTGCCACCGATGATACCACCCTTGGCGGTGTTGCTCATACCACAAGATTCAATGAGTAAAGCGGCGCAGAGGCCGAGTGCATAAAACTTTAATCCTTTCATAGTTTCTTAATGTGTTTGATGAATAATGATGTTGTTTTGAGTTTCCGAGTGCAAAAATACACATTTTTCTTCATACGAAGTGTCAAAAGCGGCAATTTTATGCTTTTCTTTGATGATATTTCACTAACTTTGCACCCGAAAAAACAAAAAAGACCTTTTTATTATGGCAAAAGAACTCAAAAACCTGACTAAACGAAGCGAGAATTACTCGCAATGGTATAATGAACTTGTAGTGAAGGCAGACCTCGCCGAGCAGAGCGATGTCCGCGGATGCATGGTCATCAAACCCTACGGCTACGCCATCTGGGAGAAGATGCAGCACATCCTCGACGGTATGTTCAAGGAGACGGGCGTGCAGAATGCCTACTTCCCCTTGCTCATCCCCAAGAGCTTCCTCTCACGCGAGGCTGAGCACGTCGAAGGCTTTGCCAAGGAATGCGCTGTGGTCACCCACTACCGCCTGAAGACCAACGAGACGCACGACGGTGTCGTCGTTGATCCCGAGGCTAAGCTCGAAGAGGAACTCATCATACGTCCTACCTCCGAGACCATCATCTGGAACACTTACAAGAACTGGATCCACTCGTACCGCGACCTCCCCCTGCTCATCAACCAGTGGGCTAACGTCATGCGCTGGGAGATGCGCACCCGCCTGTTCCTGCGCACCGCCGAATTCCTCTGGCAGGAAGGCCACACCGCCCATGCCACCCGCGAGGAGGCCGAAGAGCGCGCACGTCTGATGCTGAAGGTCTATGCCGACTTCGCCGAGAAGGTGATGGCCGTGCCCGTCATGCAGGGCGTGAAGAGCGAGACGGAGCGCTTCGCCGGCGCCCTTGACACCTACACCATCGAAGCGATGATGCAGGACGGCAAGGCGTTGCAGAGCGGCACCAGCCACTTCCTCGGACAGAACTTCGGACGTGCTTTCGACGTGCAGTTCCTCAACAAGGACAACCAGCCGGAATATGCCTGGGCTACGTCGTGGGGCGTGAGCACACGTCTCATGGGCGCACTCATCATGACGCACTCCGACGACAACGGCCTCGTGCTGCCGCCCGCCTTGGCGCCCACACAGGTCGTCCTTATTCCTATTTATAAGACCGAGGAGCAGCTGGATGCCATTCGCGTAAAGCTCCGCGAAATCGCTGACGAACTGAAGTCGCTGGGCATCAGCGTGAAGCTCGACGACAACGACCAGAAGCGTCCGGGCTTCAAGTTCGCCGACTACGAGCTGAAGGGCGTTCCCGTGCGCCTCGTCATGGGCGGTCGCGACCTTGAGAACGGCACCATCGAGCTCATGCGCCGCGACACCTTGGAGAAGGAAGAACTCAGCGTCGAAGGCATCGCCCAGCACGTCAAGGCTGTGCTCGATGACATGCAGACAGCCATCTTCGAGAAGGCCCGCAAGTACCGCGACGAACATATCTTCGAGTGCGACAACTACGAGGAGTTCAAGGAGCGCGTCAAGGACGGCGGCTTCTTCCTCTGCCATTGGGACGGCACCGCCGAGACCGAGGCTAAGATCAAGGAGGACACACAGGCTACCATCCGTTGCGTGCCGTTCGACTTCGAACAGACACCCGGTACGGACATGGTCAGCGGCAAACCTGCCAAGTACCGCGTCCTCATCGCACGTTCGTACTAAATCATGCCGTTTTTCTCAAACAACGAATTTCACGAATTAAACGAATTATTTCAAAGCAAACATGCTGTTTTATTCAATTCATGCGAATGATCATTCATGGAAGCAAGCAGCGATAATACGTCGTGGCTCGTGAAATTCGTTTCATTCGTATAATTCGTTGTTGAGAGAACTTGATATATGATGCGCTGGCTCCCGACCTTATTTGCAGCAGAATCCATCCCCAGTGCCATGATCACTTTCGTGGCGCTGCTGATGTTTCTGCAGTTGGGCATCGGATGGGAGGTTAGCACCTTGCTTTGCGGCCTTCTCTCCTTGCCGTGGGTGTTGAAGTCGTTTGTTCGCGAGAAGGTGCGCCATCGGGGGCGGTTTGCCCGTGTGCTGCGCATCATCGAGGCCGCTATCTTCGCCTGTCTCGTGGCGCTGGCCTTCATCTGCACGACGACCCTCAGCTGGCGCGTGGCGCTCGTCTTCGTCGCCTTTCTTGTCCTGTGCATGTTCTGCGCCTGGCACGAATTGGCGGCAAGGATGTACTACGAACGAATGCTCCGCCCTTATGAGCAGCGCTACTACAACAGCTCGAAGATGTTCTATTCGCAGGTCAGCACCATCGTCACCTATGGCGCTATGATCATGGCCGTAGGTGCTTTGGAGGTGTTCTACCACAACCGCCGTCAGGCCATTGCCCTGTCGTGGAGCACCGCCATCTACCTCGTCGCCGGATTCTATCTCCTGCTCTTCCTCTACAATTTCATCGTTCTGCGCACGCCGAACGTCGGCAACCGCAGTCAGGCGGAATCGCTTCGTGATGCCGTCAAGGCCGAGGTTCACGTCATCGACCGCATCTTGCACAAGCCCCATTGGCTGGCTGTGATCGTTTGCCTGTTCTTCCTCCTTCTGCCGCAATCGCTCCTCTTCTACACGCGCGTCATCTTTCTCTTCGCCTCTCATGCCGAGGGCGGTCTCGGCTGCTCCCTTCAATGGATCGGACTGGCGCAGGGCACGGTTGGTGTGATGGCTTTCTCCGTCGGTCTTGGCGTTGGCCATCGTTTGCTTCAGGTCAAGGAGTGGTCGCGTCGGGCTTTCTTCTTCATGGTGCTCAGCCTCCCGCTGTCGCCTTTCGTCTATTATGTGATGACCATCTGGCCTCCTTCGAGTCTGCTCTGGCTTTGCTTCGCCACTTTCCTGGCGCAGCTCTTCTTCGGTTTCGGCTTGAATGCTTGCATGGTCTTCGTCCGTTATATCTCCGGCGAGCGTTATCGCAGCACGATCAACTACTTATATATCCCGCTTGTGTCGCTGGTTATGCTGCCCGCCGTTGCCGCTTCGGGTTGGTTGGTTTCCCTTCTCGGTTTTCATCTCTTCTTCACCCTTGATGCCCTGTTGGCCCTTCCATCCCTTGTCGCCGGTTACGTAGGCTATCGTCAGATAGCATCTCCATCTTCCAACCTACTTTCAGCATCCTCTATCCCTATCGATTATGAAAAATAAGCCTTATGCTTGGGTGCCATCCCTCTATTTGGCAGAAGCGCTGCCTTATGTTGCCGTTATGGTCATCGCCACCACGATGTACAAGCGTCTCGGTCTGTCCAACACCGACCTCGCCCTCTACACCTCGTGGCTCTATCTTCCCTGGGTCATCAAACCGCTGTGGAGCCCTTTCATCGCGGCAATCAAGACCGAGCGATGGTGGGTTTTGCTGATGCAGGTGCTCATCGGCGCCGGTTTCGCCGGCATCGCTTTCACCCTTCCTACGTCTTTCTGGCTCCAAGGCTCCCTCGCCTTCTTCTGGATCCTGGCCTTCGCCAGTGCCACACATGATATCGCTGCCGACGGTCTTTATATCCTTGGCCTCGATACGCACGACCAGAGCCTGTATGTAGGCATCCGTTCCACGTTCTATCGCATCGGAAATATCTTCGGCCAGGGACTCTTGGTGATGTTTGCCGGCTGGCTCGAACGTTCGCAAACCATTCCTATGGCTTGGAGTATCTCCTTCTTCGTCCTCGCCGGTCTCTTCTTGGCGTTGTGGTTGTGGCATAGCTTTGCCTTGCCAAGACCGGAGAAGATGAGAGATGAGAGATTAGAGATGAGAGATGAGAGATTAGAGATCAAAGATGAAAGATTAGAGATTAGAGATGAGAGATTAGAGATGAGAGATGACCAAGCGCAGCCATCTTTATTAATCTCCGAATTCTGGCTTGCCCTGAAGACCTTCTTCACGAAGCCGCATATCGTTACGGCCTTGCTCTTCATGCTGCTTTTCCGCTTCCCCGAAGGTCAGTTGGTGAAGATAGCTAACCCCTTCCTTCTCGACACGACTGAGGCGGGCGGCCTGGCGCTCTCCACCGAGGCGGTGGGCTTTGTCTATGGCACCGTGGGCATCATAGGACTCACCATCGGCGGCTTGCTCGGCGGCTGGTGTGTCTCGCGCCATGGTTTGAAGCGCTGGTTGTGGCCCATGGTGCTCAGCATCTCGCTGCCTGACATCGTCTATGTCTATCTGGCCTCTTCCGTTGCGCCGTCGTTGTTCGTTGTCAACCTCTGCGTGTTCATCGAACAGTTCGGCTATGGCTTCGGCTTCACGGCCTATATGCTTTACCTCGTCTATTTCTCTCAGGGCGAGCGCTCTACGGCGGTGTTCAGCATCTGCACGGCTATGCAAGCGCTCGGTATGATGTTGCCCGGCATGATCGCCGGTTGGATGGCAGATCATCTCGGCTATCTCAATTTCTTCTGGTGGGTCATGGGCTGCTGCCTCGTCACCTTCGTCGTGTCGGCTTTCATCAAGATCGATCCCGCTTACGGCAAGAAAGAGCAAGCGTCAGAAGCGCAGGAGTGAACCGCCGTCGCTGTAGCAGTAGCGACGAAGCAGCTCCTGAATGTAGGTAGCGCACGCGTCCACATTCTCACGGTTCCCGTCATATCCGTTCACGATGGTCAGCAGGCTTGTCGTTTCCAACGACAGCTTGGTACGTTCGTGGTCGCTCGTCGGTGTGCCTATGCCGCCTATGGCGTCGCGGTAAACGGGCATACCCTCGATGTTCAGCACCCCTCGTCCGATGCCCTCGTAGGGCTCCCCTTCGCGTCCGATGCCTAAGCATAGCGCTTCACCTTCGATCTTGTCGGCATCAAATCCTCCGATGCTATAGCCGTAGGCGATGCTGGCGAGGTTGATCAGATCTACCAGCGTGCTCACTCGGTACAACTCGTTGCCCTTCAGCGTCCTTCTTACCAGAGCCTCGCCCGACGGCCGATAGCGGCTCGGATCCTTGCCGCAGCGACGGTAGGCCGTGCGTGTAGCCTCAATCGATGGCATCTCTTTGATGCTGTCCACCGTATAACGTTGCCGATAGTCGCTGATGAACGCCTCAATCTCCTCCCACAGCTCGGCGTTGAAGGCACTGTTCCGGACATTCGCAACAACAGCGGTGCCCACAAACTCGGGGCACCGCTGCCTTATCTCTTCAGAAATCGTTATCTTCATATTTTCATTCTTTTATTCTTCATTCCTCACTCTTCATTTCCCTCCCCCCCCACGGGGGGAGCCGGAGAGGGGCCTTCACTCTTTCACTTTTCACTTTTCCTATTGCATCCTCTGATGCCTTTGACCACGTCCGTTGTGTCAGCCTCTTCGGTGGCTGAGCGGTAGTAGTAGCCCCCGTATCCGTAGTCGTTCCAGTAGCGGTCGTAGTTGCGCAGGCGGAAGCGTGTGCTGTAGCCGTCGTAGCCCTCGATGTAGCCCGAGAAGTAGGTGGCGGAGAGGCTGTAGTCCATGATGACGCAGTCCAGGTCGGAGTCGTCGAAGTAGAGGTACAGTTTGCGGTTGCGCACTTCCCAGTCGAAGTAGTTCGTCACGGGACGTGAGTGACGGTAGTAGTCGATCTCTACGCCGGTGCCGCGGTAGTAGCCGTAGCCGCTGGGACGGAACTCAATCTCGGAGCCCTCGGCACGCTCGCCGGTATAGCTGTTGTACATGTCAAGGTCGCCGAACCAGTGTCCGCTGACGGTGTAGCCAATATCGTCGTCGCGGTTGTCGTACCAGTAGTCAACGTCGCAGCTTGCGAAGAGGAACAGAGCGCCGAACAGCACGCTCATCATCCAAAGGGTATTCTTCATTGTCTTCATAGTTGTATATCTTTAAAGGGTTATTATTTAAGTTTGACGCTGCAAAGGTACAGCCTTTTTCGTGTCGTAGCAAACAACTTTCCCTAAACGCTCAGGGGATTTTCCCTAAACCTCATAGGCTTTTATCTTTCCGCTCGGCGCTTGCGACGCTTCGCTCTGCGAAGAACTCTCCGCTCTTTCACTTTTCACTCTTATATTCTTCATTCTTCATTCTTCATTTCGCCACAGGCGACCATTCTTCATTCTTCATTCTTCATTCCCCCGGAGGGGGCTTTACATCCCTCTCGCCTTATAGATCAGCTCCTTCGCTTCATTGATCTCGCGCATCTTCACTTCCGCCGCCTTGCGCACATCTTCGCCGAGCGACGCGACGCGGTCGGGGTGGTGCTTCACCACCATCCTCTTGTAGGCTGCGCGCACCTCGTCGTCAGTCGCCGTCTCGCTGATCTCGAGCACGGCGTAGGCATCCTTCAATGTCGTCGCTCCGAGGTTCAGCATCGAGTTCAGTTCGGCTTCCGAGAGCCCTAAGTGTTGCGTCACCTCGCGCAGTGCGGCGATCTCCTCCGAGGCCACGTGGCCGTCGGCCTTCGCCAGCATCGCCAGGAGCGACAGCAGCTGCAGGCGCTGGGAGTTGGTCAGCACACTTCTCAGCTGGTGGCAGGCATCGATGATGGTCTGCTGGTACGACCCCGGCCGCTGCGCCTCCATCTGCTTCTGCTTCTCAAACAGTTTCAGCATGATCGCATTGCCTTCTTCCACGGCGGTCTCGCCGAAGTTCAGGCGCAGGAAGCTGCGCATCGCCTCCATCTCCGAGTGCATGATCTTGCCGTCGGCACGGATGATGTAGCTGGCCAGCGTCAGCAGCGAGAACAGGAATCCGTTGCGCGTCCCCTCGTCCATGCGACGTTGGGAATAGCCTTGCTGGTAGCTGCCGTCGCCATATTCGCTGCCGGTGTAGGTGCCACCGCTGTTAGGGCCGTTCCCGTCGTTGATCTCACGACCGAACACGCCATCGACGAAACCGTTGTCGTCGGCAACGGCATCAAATAATGCGCCGAGCACGAAGCCCGCCAAAGCCCCTATGGGGCCTCCTGAGAGCAGCCCTAAGAAGCCGCCAATCCATTTTGCTTTTGCCATATCTTTTTATTGAGTTTAGTTCCGTGTAATTCCCTCGCTCCCGTTTCCTCGATGATGCGTCGTGCGTTGTCGTTGTTCACGCCGCAGCCCGGCATGATGATGATGCGCCATGCCGCCTGTTCCACCAGTGCCCGCAGCGCCGGAATACCCTCTTCGGCCGTCGTCGCTATCGTGCCGTCGGGCATTCTGCCGCCCGTCGTCAGCACACGTGCCACGCCCAGCTCGATGAGTTGCTCCAGCGCCGCCTGCGGGTTGCGGACGTGGTCGAAGGCACGGTGGAAGGTCACGGGCAGCCCTTGTGCCGCCGCCATCCATCGCTGCATCGCCGCCGTGTCGATATCGTTGTCGGGCGTCAGCGCGCCGCATACGATGGCCGAGGCTCCAGCCTCCACGGCTTCGCGGATGTCAGCCTCCATGATGGCGACCTCGTCGTCGTCATAGACGAAATCCCCTTCACGCGCGCGTATTAAAAGATGAATACGCACGCCCGGATACTTCGCCCTCAGCCGTCGCAGCACGTTCATGGACGGAGTCAGGCCATCCACCGACAGCGCCTGGCACAACTCAATGCGCTCTGCCCCGTCCTCTATGGCCTTCACTGCGCTACGCCAACTGCCGCAGCACACTTCCATCACAATATCTTGAAGATTCAAGTAACTCATATTCTTCATTCTTCATTCCCCTCCCCCCCACGGGGGGAGCCGGAGAGGGGCTTTCATTCTTCATTCTTCATTCCCCTCCCCCCCACGGGGGGAGCCGGAGAGGGGCTTTCATTCCTCAATCCTCGCAACCCAGTCCGCGCTTTTGCGTCCTTCGGGCAGCAGGATGGTCAGTCGTTGCGTTTTCTTGTCGAACCGCGCTTGCAGCTTCGTTCCGTTGTCCAGCGCCATCACCGCTTTCGGCTTCTTTCCCGTCCACGGCAGTTCGATCTCCGTCGTCTCGTTGTTGAACACGTGAGCGTACATGCAGCCTTCGCGCTTCGTCGCCACGCCCCATGCGTATTCGCCGGCACCCTTTGTGCCGTAGATGCTCTCGCCGTTCACGTCCATCCACGCTCCGATGCCGCGCAGGCGGTCGAGGGCCGCGGCAGGCAGTTCGCCGTTGGGCTGAGGCCCTATGTTCAGCAGCAGGTTCGAGCTCTTGGCGGCCGCACGGGCGATGAGCTGGATGAGTGTTTCTGTCGATTTGTAGTTCTGGTCAGCTACCTTATATCCCCACATCCCGTTCATCGTCTGGCACATCTCCAAGGGCAGCTGGCTCACCTCCTGTCCCGACAGCCCTGCCGTGTTCTCGCCGGGCAGGTCGCGCTCGAACATCTGGAAGTCCTCGCCCTCGATGGGCGTGATATGGTGGTTGTTGCCGATGAGGCACGCGGGTTGCAGCTCATGGATGTAACGGTAGAACTCCGGCATACGCCAGTCAAAGGGAATGGAATCCGCGTCGTGGTCCCAGTAGCCGTCGAACCACAAGCCGCCGATGGGGGCATAGCCCGTCAGCAGCTCCTTCACCTGCGTCTTCATGAAGGCGAAGTAGCTGTCGTAGTCCGGTCGCAAGGCGCGTCCCGTCTTCAGCCCCGTGCGGCCTACGGGGTAGTCCGTGCGGTGCCAGTCGAGGATCGAGTAGTAGAGATGCAGGCGTACGTCCTGCTCGCGGCACGCCTGCGACAGCTCCTTCAGCACGTCGCGCTTGAAAGGCGTAGCATCGACGATGTCGTAGTCGCCCGTCCGTGTGCCGTACATCGAGAAACCGTCGTGGTGACGGCTCGTGAACGTGATATACTTTGCGCCCGACGCCTTGATGGCCTTGACCCACGCGTCGGCGTCGAAGCGTGCGGGGTAGAACCCCGATGCGGCCTTCTGGTACTCCGCGTCCGAGAGTCCGCTGTTCAAGTACCATTCGCCCTGCGCGAACATACTGTAGATGCCCCAATGGATGAACACGCCGAAGCGCATCTCCTCGAACGCCGCCCGTGCCTCCGCATTCTCCTTCGTGGGCACATAGCTGCCCGCCGCGGCCGTCGTCCACGCCATTGCACCTATCAAAAACGCTATGATTTTCTGCTTCATATCATTACTTTTTTTGCAAAGATAAGCCCTTTTGACGAATCCGCCAAATTTTTACCATTTTATTTATAAGTTCTTGTGGCGGTCGCCGCACTGATCTGCACCGTGGACCTTGTGGTCATCGCAATGTCATGAAATAAAGCTCCCTGTTAGTTATACATTTGTTAGCAAAAAAGCCATATACATTGGTATGGTCAGCAGCTGCTCGCTTCTTCCGACATTATAATCACCCAGTTTCAGGGCACTTGTGACGTGATATTTGTCTGGATGCTTCAATACCGTGCTCATTGACTTGGCATTTCCTGTCGTGGCCTTACATTCCACTGGTGTACACAGTCCCCTATAGCGTATGAGGAAATCGAGTTCCAGGCCTCCGTCTTTATGGAAGTAATACAGCTTTCGGCCCATTTTGCCAAAGATGTCGGCCAAGAGGTTCTCTTTGATGGCGCCATGATAGCTGAGCAAGTCGCCTTGCAGGATGCTTGACTGAGTGCCTTCTTCCAACATCGATACCAGCAAACCAATGTCTGCCATATATACCTTGAACTCACTTTGGATGCGTTGGCCATCAAGGGGAAGTTCCGTTATTCGTGTGTTGTAGCATCTGCGTATAATTCCAGCATCTTCTATCCATTGCAGGCTGCCGGCATAGTCGCGCCCGCGACCACCTCGACGCACTACCGTATAGCTGAACTTCTTGTACTCACGAGCCAGCTGAGCAGGTATGGATTCGAAACATTCCCTGATACGCGGCTTATCGGCTGCAGGGGCGTACTTCACCATGTCTGATTTGTATTCTTCGACAATGCGTCTTTGCACGGCCAGCACCTTGCCTATCTGTTTTGTTTCCATGAAAGTGGTTACAACCTCAGGCATACCACCAACTACTACATACTGATTGAGCAATTCACGGAATCGGTCGTGCAGGGCTTCCTCAACGGGAGTTTCGCTCGCTAGGCATTTTCTTAGGTAGTCAAGGTGAATCTGCTTGATGCCGTTCGCCCACAGCCACTCCTCAAAGTCCATCGGATACATATCTACTATGTCCTCAAAGCCTACAGGAATAGAGGCCTCCGCTTCCTCTTTCTTCTCTTCGGGAGTTTTATAGCCGTTGACACCAAGTAGCGACCCTGTACACATCACTTCATAACGGCCATCCAAATGGAAATATTTCAGCGCCCCCCTGGCTTTCGGACAATCCTGTATCTCGTCAAAGATGAAACAGGTTTCTCCTGCCTTGATCTCAACACTGGGCATAGCTGCCGTGATACGCATGATGATAGCATCTACCTCCAGATTTGGCGTAAAGAACTTTTTATAGTCTGGATGCTCACGGAAATCCAAATATACCACATGCTTGAAATGTTTGCGGGCAAAATATACCACGCTACTGGTCTTGCCACACTGGCGGACGCCTTTCACAACAAGAGGCTTGTGAGAGGAGTCATCCAACCATGACTGGAGTGTGTTTTCAATTTTACGTTTATACATAGATACATGATTTTATGCTGACTACAAGAAGTGTGTTCACATTTTCATGCCGACTTTTTTGTGCTGAACACACATTTTCATGCCGACTTTTTTGTGCTGAACACACATTTTCATGCCGACTTTTTTTGTGCTGAACACACATTTTCATGCCGACTTTCGCCGCAAAGATACAGTCTTTTCTCTTTTTTTATGCACATTACGACAGAAAAAGTTCCTTTGGATGTACATTTTTAACAATTGAGTTCATCGCGAACGCGAACGCCGCCCGTGCCTCTATGTTCTCCTTCGCGGCTGGAAAACGAACGAGAGCGGTGCTGATGCAGCCCGCTCTCGTTTCTTCCAATGAATCTTTATCAAGTACGATGCTTACTCGTCGCCGTAGTCAAAAATCTCCCAATCACCTTGGTACTTGACATCACCTTCGGTGTCGTTGACGGTTTCGCCTTTAGGGAGGCTGGCGGCAATCGGCATGATATGCTCTGTGAGGATGACCTCAGTCTGCGGAATGATATATGTCTTTTTCATAACCTTTGAAATGAATATTCTATTATTATTACTTTCTGCCCGCAGGCCCCCCTCCCTTTTCGGGGAGGGGCCGGGGGAGAGGCTGTCGTTTACTTCACCAAAACCTTTTTACCGTTGATGATGTTGATTCCGCGAACAGGACGCTGCAGGCGCTGACCGGCGATGTTGTAGATGACGCCGCTGCGAATCTCACCGTTGATGCCGTCAATGGCGTCTATAACACCTTCGGCGAAGATCTTCACGCCATTGGTGCCGGAGTTGACGATTTGGCTGGCATCGATATAGGCCTTGTTCTCACCAACATACACTCCAGTACCGACCTTGCAGACCTGGTTGTTCTTGATGACATAGAGGTTACCGCTGGCATTGTCGAGGAGTTGACGGCTGAAGCTGCCGACGAGTCCGTTGTCGCTATCTGCAGAGGCTGCAACGTCATTGCTGGTGTAAGCAACTAAAATCTTGCTGGTGGTAGCCTTGAAGATGTAAGGCTTGCCAGCTTCCAGATTACCTGTCACTTCTGCAAGGGAGATACTCGTGATATCGCTGTTGCTATCCTCTGACTTACCTGCAATGCTGTAAAGCTCAGCGCCTACAACCTGTCCATTGCGAGGCAGGCAGATGGTGCCATAGTTACCAACAGTGGCTGTGCGAGTATAGTCTGCATCAAACTTATAGAATGCGAAGGTTTGGCCTGCAATGTTGCCAGTCGTGTTGGTGTAACAACGCCAGTCTTGGTTGTCGTAAACACCTACATAACGACTCGTACCGTTATGTTTTAAATAACCGTTTTCTAAGCTGAATACTTTGGCGTCGTTTGTTCCAACGCGAACGCCATTGTTTGAATTGTTGCAGTACAGCCAGTTTTCGGTGTCACCTAAAGGATAGAAGGAGTAGCCGTCAGTAGCATTACCGCTGACAGTCCACATCAGGTTGTTGGCGATGTCGCCGGAGAGTGAGTTGCCAACAACGGTTACAGCAACGGCATCAGGAGCACTAGTGCCATTATCATTGCTCATGGCGTAAGAGTCGCTGCCCTTAGTGCTCACGATGACAAATACGTCATCAGCAGTGAGGTCAGCAAGATCGGTCTTCACCCAATTGCCTTCAACGGGCTTTGCCTTTGAGGTAATGCTGATAGTCGTTGCCGCAGCAGGCATCGTGAAGGTATAGCAAGCCTCCGTGTCGTTCCATGTAGCAGTAACGGCACCGTTGTTGATGCTCAGCTCGTCCAGCTCATAGTCGCTCTCAAAATCAACGCTGACGATAATAGTGTGACCCGAAAGGACTTCATCTCCGTTCGTGAGCTGAGTGCTCTGATCTTCGCTGTCGTAAATGAATATGTCAGATACGTGCTGATCGGCATCCCAGGTGAGCGTGTACGTCTGAGGAGCCACGTAAGCTGCCAGTGCTATATTGCCGAGGGCTACGTTACCGCCGCTCTTGTTAGTGTAAACCCATTTGATGTAGCGAACGTTTTCACCGAGGTTGGTGAACTCTTCACTTTGAGTATTGCCGAGTTCGGTATAGGTTTCGAGGTCAGTGTAAGTGATACCGTCCTCTGAGGTCTGCACCTTGAAGGTACCGCCCGAGAAGGTGTTGCCCTTGATGTCGAAGGTCAACGTGCCAGGACGCTCGTCGAAGTGCAGGAGAACATAGTCGTCTGTGCCGTTGAATTTCAACTTGGGTGAACTAGCATAATCACTGTCAAGGCCATCCTGTGTCATGCCATCGGTGTTTTCGATATCAGCTTTTCCTGCATTGAAAGCGAAGGGCAGGGTAGCATAATCGGCAGCGGGAGCCACATAAGCATCCTGCGTCACAGTGATGAGTTCAGAATAGACATCGTTTGCATCGTCATCGAGGGCATACACTTTGAAATAAGCTGTGCGAGCATCGCCAGTGTTAGGATTGATGACGTACTCAACATTGTTAATGCTATTGATGGTGGCAGTTACCCAATCGTAGGTGGCGGGAGTTGTGCCGTCTGCCTCAAAGAACTGAACCTCTGCCACAACAGTGGTAATGTTCTTATAATCGACGATGATGACACCATCAGTACCAGTGGCGAAAGCATGAATAGCATTATCGCCCAAGTCGATGGAGGGTTCTGTAGGAGTCGTTGGATGAGTCAGAGAAACCAATTCGCAGCCTTGGCCAAATTCGTAAGTTGAATTATACTTAGTCAAATTACCATAAACCACTACGATGTCACCAACTGCAATAGTGGATGCATCTGCGTTCGACGTACTTACGCAACGATAGGCTTGCAGGAATTCAGAGTCTCCACTCTGGTCAACGATATTGAAGGTGATATTACTGTGTTGAGTACTCCATTCAGTCGGAATAGCGGTGACGATACCTGTAGCATAAACGCCTTGAGTACCCGATCCTGCATCAATGGCTGCGCGAGCATCAGCTACAGTATAGGGGTTGTTCACAGCTCCAGGAGCATTAGGATCAACAATGGTAATCGTGAAGGTGCACTCGCTGGGACGATAATTGTCATTCAACTGGAAATGGTTATAGACAGCCTTTATAGTAGCCGTACCAACTACGCTATTCAGAACGATATTTCCGTGGCTATCAAAAGCGCCGAGAATTCCATTATCATCAGATACAGTTTCGAAATATACCTCGGGCAGTCCCTCAGCAGTTGGGCTATTTGTATAGGATACAACATTGTTATTTGCATCCTTTACGACAGGGGTCAGTTGTGTTAATGTTGCGATATCAGCGATGTCAATAGTGATATTATCCTGAGTGATCGTCGTGGCGATACGGCTGTCTGTAACAATCAGCGTGTAAGAAGCAGAGCCGGCTTTGTAAGTGTCATCACCGGCAAAGGTTGCCGTAATCGTCGTTGTTCCACCGCCCATAATTCTCAAATCACCAGTCTCGGTATCCATTACCAGAGCAACACTCTTATCCGATGATGAATATTCAACAGTACCGTTGAAACCAGCGGCTGCATTGAGCGTGGGAGCAGTAAACTGGTCGCCGAAATTAATATTTACTACCGAGGGAGAGAATGACAGTCCTGGATCAGCTTTAACGGTGACGCTGATAGTTGACAACTTATAGAGGGAGATATCTTTCTGCCCAGAGCCATAGTAGCGGAACCGGGTCTGATTGGAAGCGTTGTTGTATTTAAGAATAGGGCCTCCTGAAGAGGTTATAGTAGCTACACCTTCGCTAATTGAGATGGTGTTAGTGTATTCTTCTGTCTTACTAGTATTAAGGCCATTACCAGTTGCCGTTTTGCCTATATAGTAACCAGAGGCGCTTTGAAGCGTACCTTTTGCACTATCCCAAATAAAGATAGAGGCTTTGTTTGTTTGATTTGCCTCAATACCATTTTCGTCAAAGGTAACAGAGATGGTATTTCCAACTGCGTCAAGGGTTTCGAGACTACCATCAAATGCGAGTTTATCATCTTCATAAACAATAAGGTAAGCACCATCTTCGAGATCTGACGTAGAATTTACCTTTACGAAGTAGTTGCCATCGTAGACAACGGTTGCTTTATTGACAGTGATAGTGTAGCTAGCACTACCAGCTTTATATGTATCATCACCAGCGAAGGAAGCAGTAATGGTTGCTGTGCCTGTAGCGCCGTCAACCAAAGAAACGATGCCAGCAGGGGTCACGGTAGCTAAACCTGTATTGCTGCTTTCATAAGTAACTGTCAGATTGTTGGGGTTGGAGAGGGTTGGTGCTATGAAAGCATCGCCCAGGGTGAGCGTTACACTTTCAGAGGAATAGGAGAGGCCATTCTCTTGTTTCTCCTGTGAACGGACAAGCGATACAAGTTGGTTGTTGGCATCAAACTCATAGGTGCTGTTGTGCTTTTTAAGGTTCCCGTAGATAACTACTACGTCACCTACTTGAATATCATCCTCGCTGGTGAAGTCGGCTCCGTTCACGCCCTTACCGCGATAAGCTTGAAGCTGGTCGGCTGTCGTGGTGCCATCAGTAGAAATATTATAAGAGATATTGTGGTACTGAGAGCTGTATGCGGTTACGATCTCAGATACGATACCTGTAGCATACACACCCGTGATACCTGTGCCAGCATCGATGGCAGCGCGAGCCTGAGCTACGGTGTAGGGGTTATTTTCAGAGCCGGGGCCATTGGGATTGCCTGCCTGTGTCACTGTCACATCCTTGGTAACAGTCTCGTTGGTATTGTAGGTGTAGGTCAGCGTAACAGTCTCTGTGCGTGCAACTGCGGATGAATTAGCTTCACATGTGAAGCTTATGGGGCTTGATGTGCCGTTTCCAAGGGTAATCCAGCTGCTAGAAGGAACTGAAGCTGACAGCGAGCCACCAGAAACTTCGTTTGCCAACGTGTAAGCAATACTGCCGGAGGTTGCATCGTAAGTGATTTCGACATTGTCGGAGGAAATGGTGGGAGCAGATGCGCCACTGGTGTTGTAATAATACTCTACCTTGGAGACTGTAATAACACCATTTGAAGAGGCGGATTTACAATCAAATTCGATTTTGTAATATAAATCTGCAGCTGGTGTAGCCAAAGTGACTGCTTGAGCGCCTGTTGCTTTTGTAAAACTACCGGCTGCTGTCCAAGAAGAACCATTGCTACTGGTGTATAATTTGATTGAATTAACACTACTAGCCGTGATGGCGTCAATAGTTACTACGACCTTCGTGATTGCTTGATCAATAGCTTCCTTCGTAGAAATTATACCAACGGATTCATAGCTCTTTCGGCCACATTTAATTTGACCATAGCCAGAAGTGTTGGTCCAAGCATTACGATTATTATTAAAATATTCAACGGTTACAACAAAACCCTCGTTTGTAGCTTCGAAAGAACCGGTATAGCTGGAATTATCATCGTTATAAGCTTTACCGAACCTTGCTGTTTTGTACACTTCTTCTGCTGCCCACGCTTGTCCGGCGCTGAGCACACACATGACGGCTGTGAGCACTAAGGCGCGCAGTCTCGTCAGTCTAAGTAGTTTCTGTTTCATAAATGATTAAGTGTTAAATTAAAATTTGATAAGATTATTTGTTTGTTATTGCTTGTCTTGTGCCTTTTCTAACCGATAGACGACGATGTCATATCTGCTTTGTTCGGATAAACTCATAGTGAAATGGCATTTTCTTCTACATTCTCTCGAAACGCGGCTAAACGGAAATCGTCCCACTGTCCTTTTGTATAAAGAATAGGGTTGATAAGCTGATTATAGTCCCAGCCGAGAGTGAATAAGGGCCACGAGATCTCGTCGTGGTCTTGAGTTGTTATCTTTTCCTTATCTAACAGCACGAGAACGTCCCAGTCGGAGTCGGGGCGTGCATCGCCACGGGCCTGAGAGCCAAAGAGCAGTATGGTGGAACCGGGAGGTGCCACTTCATGAGCTCTCTTCGAAATCGCTTGCATGATTTCCTGCTTCCTTTCGGGCATAATATATGCTTTCTGTAAGATTACGCGGCAAAGGTACTCCTTTTCGCTATGAAATGCAAATAAAATCAGTTTTTTTATCTTATTAGCACCAAATTTCTACTATTGTGCCTTCGTCCATCTATTCTTCATCTGTCTTTGCTATGGGTACAATGTTACACAATCAATAGCCGCCAGCGACGAGAAATGTTTCAAAATCTATTATGACCCATCCCCGACCCATCCGAGGGAAGGGAGATAAGGCAGATAGTTTTCGTTTTCGTAACCGTTTTTGTTCAAAATACGTCATTTTGAACGTTAAAATCTTTTAAATTTGGCACTAAAATTGGGTGTTTCTTCACAAAATCACGCCCTTTCACACTAACCTTCACACTTATATCGTACTGATATTTAATAATATAAATGCGTTTTGTGAAGATGTGAAGGGCATTTTGGATGTTCTCGCATGCGCGAAAATACAATGAAAGAGCGAAGGTGTCGAATCATATCGAGAACAAACGTATCCTATTCGAACCTTTCAATGTCCATCATATCGGATCTCCGATGTTTCCTCTTTGCACTTGCAAACAGAAAGGTTTGTACTTCTTTCTCAATTAACTGCATCTTTTGGCAGTACACCATCAGGAAGGAATTAGCCTCGGAAGCAGAAATCACGCCTAAGGCTTTAGCCTATGACCCTTAATGGTTTACGGAAAAACCTATAAGGGTTTTAGCCAAAACCCTTAAGGGTTTGTTTAACATTTATTGACCATCTTTATTTAGTTATGGATTGTGTAAATATCTTTATATAATGGGCTCATAGGATGCCGATTTTATGTCGGTGAATCTTTTTTATTTCAGCTGTTTGATGACTTTGATGAGCTGGTCGCCGAGTCCGATGGTGTAGCCCTGCGAGACATAGACGACGCGGTTGAAGCTGTCGGCAACGACGAAGATGGGGAGGGCGGAGGTGGGGAGATGAAGGGAGGCGATGAGCTCGTCGCGGATGGCACCGTCGATGTCGCAGCCCCAGACGGTGGTGAGGGGGAGCAAGGGGGAGGACGATTGCGAAAACTCTTTAAAATCGAAGCGCTCGGCGGAGGCGGGGCTGTCGAAGAGGAGCACGAGGGAACGGCCCCACTTGTTGAAGCCTTCAGCCACACGGGCGATGTCACGCAGGGCGTGGTTCGTGGGCTCGTGGCCGGGGGCGACGAGGCCGAGGATGTAATAGCCGCGACCGGTGGTGGAGAGGAGGGAGAGGGGAGAAAGTTGAAAGTTGAAAGTTGAAAGTTGAGAGTTCTGCGAAGTGTCGCAAGCGCCGAGCGGAAAGTTCTTCGAGGGTCGAGGGTCTGGAGTCGAGGGTCGAGGGTCTGGAGGTGAGGGGGTGAGGGGTTGGTAGAGGTGCTCGGCGTTGAGGGAGCCGATGACGGAGAGGGCGTGGCGAGGCTCGCGCAGGGTGAAGGGGACGCGGAGGGTGGTGCCGGGACGCAGGGTGATGGTTTGCAGGGAGGCGAGGACGCTGCCGTCGGCCAGACGGGTGCCGGTGGTGAGGACGTAGGTGCCGGGATCGAGCTCCACGCCGCCGGCAAAGGTGTTCTTCACCGTGGCTTCCTCGGGGTAGGTGAGGAGCTGCAGGCGGTTGTCGTCATCGAGGCGCGAGAGGGTGAAATGGGTGTAGTACTGGGCATCGGGGACGTAGCGCGTGGGGCGGTAGGAGAGGATAAGGCGGGAGGGAGAGGAATGGGGATTGATGATTGATGATTGATGATTGATGATTGATGAATGAGGATTGGGAGAGGGGGAGCCGGAGGCGACGGAGGGGGAGGGGAGGTCGAAGGTGACGTCATGCCAGGTGGTGTCATAGTATTGCACCTTGCCGTTGATCTCGTTGATGCGGGCCGGGATGCCGATGGAGCGGCAGGCGGCAACGAAGAAGATGTCGCGACCGAGGCGGTCGGCGGTGCGGGAGCGGAAGACGCCGAGGGGCGTCATGCGGAGGCTTTGAGGATTCTGGTCGTCGATGAGGGCGATGCTGTCGCGGGTCCAGGCGACGAGGGAGGCGACGGAGGGGGCAGAGGGGAGGAGGGTGGAGAAGGCGGCACGGAGGGGGGCCTTGAAGGGGGTAAGGCGCTCGCGCTCAATGCGCGGCGAGAGGAGGTATTTAGTTGAGAGTTGAGAGTTGAGAGTTGAGAGTTTTTCGAAGTGTCGAAGCGACCAGAGGTCGAGCGGAAAGATGAGAGATGAGAGATGAGAGTTCTGCGAAGCGTCGCAAGCGCCGAGCTGAGGGTTCTTCGAAGTGTCGAAGCGACCAGAGGTCGAGCGAAGGGTTAAGGGTTCAGGGTTCTTCGAAGTATCGAAGCGACCAGAGGTCGGGGAAGATGAGAGATGAGAGATGAGAGATGAGGGTGAGGGGGGGAGGTTGTCGAGGAGGATGGGGAGGGTGATGTCCTGCAGGTCCTTGTCGGGGAGGACGGCGATGAGCTGCTCGGCGTAGTAGGTGAGGTCGAGGGCTGCGGCGCTGTCGAGGAAGGCGGTGATGACGGCTTGGTTGCCGCGGACGCGCTGGTCGGTCATGGTGGCTTCGTCGGCGTGGCGTAGGCTGTCCTCGACGGCCAGACGGCGGTCGTTCTCGGCGCGCTGAGCGTCGCTGACGGAGGGCAGGGTGGCGGAGGCGGGAGGAGGGGTGATGTCTATGGTGACGGGCATCGACGCGAGCACCTTGGCGGTGGGACGTAGGGTGAGGGTGATGAGGCTGTCGGTGGCAAAGCTGACGCGTCGGAAGGCGGCGGCATCAGGCGTGGTGGCCCAGACGAGCATGTCGCCACGACCTGCGCTGAGGGAGCAGCGGCCGTGGGCGTCGGTGGTCTTGGTGGCGACGGTGTAGAACTCGGCGTAGTTGTAGATCTTGAACTCGACCTGTGCGCCCTCGACGGCGTGGCCTGTGGAGTCGCTGACGGCGACGGTGATGCGTCGCGTCGGGGCGTAGTTGGCGGTGACGTTGATCTCGGTGAGGTTGGTCTGGCGGCTGACGACTTCCTCGGGGCCGTCGTAGTTGCCGAAGACGCGGGTGTGCATGAGGAGTCCTCGCGAGGCACTTTCGTTGAACCATCCGAGGTCGAGGACGGGTTCGGGTTCGCAGGCGCCGAGGAAGTGCCAGCGGCCGTCGGCCCACGCTTCGACCCACGCGTGGTTGTCGTCGGTGTGTGCCCAGCGGGGCGTATAGACCTGGCGTGCCGGGATGCCGACGGTGCGGAGGGCGGCGACGAGGAGCACGGATTCCTCGCCGCAGCGGCCGTAGGCGGTGCGGATGGTGGAGACGGGACCGAGGGTGCGGGCGCTGGTGGGGCGGTAGGTGACGCGCTCGTGGCACCAGTGGTTGACCTCGAGGATGGCGTCGGCCATGGGGAGGTCCTTGACGCGGTCGCGCAGCTCGGCGTAGTAGCGCTGACGGAAGTCGTCGAGGTCTTCGTTGTTGACGCGCGGCGGCAGCACGAAATGTCGGAACTCGCGTTCGGGGACGTCGTGGCCCCACGGCAGTTCGGCGCGGGCGGTGAGGGCGGCGGCGACCTGTGCGCGGTAGTAGGCGGTGTCGTTGTCGATGCGGTCGGGCAGGGACATATTATTATACAAGAAGAGGAGATAGCTCTCCTCTTCGTTCGTGCTGCTGCAAGCCATCAGGGTGATGGCCGCCAGCATGATAAGGTAAATTTTCTTCATCCCGTCCTATCCGTTCTGCAGCCAGTGGTCGGCTTCCTCGTAGAGCTGTGTGATGTATTCGGGTCGCGACTGCCCGGGCAGGGACTCGAGGATGGTGGTGCAGTCGAGGATGTACCACTCGCCGTTGATGCGGTGGAGCTTGTAGATGTACTGCGAGTCGGCGGTCTGGTTGAACGTCTTCCCCGCCACTTCGACTTTCGTGGGGAAGGTGGTGTCCATGATGGCTACGGCGCGGTTGCCGTGTGGCCAGCACATGGTGGAATGGATGTGGTAGGGGATATGGTCGGTGCGCGCAGCGAGGGCTTTGATGAAGTCTTCGGCTGAGCCTTCGAACCATGACGCCTTGACGTGTGCCTGTTCGTCGTAGCATGTTCGCATCTCGTCCCAGAGCTGGTTGTCGCGTGCGAAACGTTCGAAGGTGAGGAGCCGTCGCACAGCTTCTTTCTCGCGGCGTGCCTCCAGTGCTGTGTGTACGGGTCGTTTGAGGATGAGGTTAGTGTTCATAAGGATGTTTGTTTTGCTATCTTTACTTTGCAAATGCAAAGATAATGCATAATGTGATTCGTTGTTCTATTTTGCTTAAAGATTTACTTTTTTTAAGAAAAAAAGCGAATGGACTGCGGCTGTAAAGAGCAATCCCTGCCAGATTGCGTCTGACAGGGATTGATTTATCGCGCGCGTACCTTATATAATAATATATATAGGGCCGTGTGCTGACGGTTTAGTAGAAGATGTAGCGGTTGTCCTTGACATTGGCCTTCTCCATGAGCTCAGCGATGTAGCGTGAGGAGGCGCGTATGCCCTGGTTGATGATCTGCACCTTGGTGTTCTGCTTGGAGATGTCGTCGAGCTCGGCGTTGGCATTCTCCTCGCCCGTGACCTGGAAGGCGAAGACGCCGGCGTTGCCCTTGATGCCCTTGACGAACTGTCCCTTGGCGGCCTTGGCGATGGCACCGCTGAGGGCGGGTTCGCTGCTGCCTACGGACTGCAGGAAGACGGGAGCGTTGAAGGTGACGTGCTTGATGGTGTCAACGGGGAGTGCGCCCTGTACCTTAGCCACGGCGGCGAGGTCGTTGCAGGCTTCCATCTTCTCCTGGAGCATAGCGGCTTTCTTGTCGCGCTCGATTTCGCTCTGGAGATATTCCTTGACGCTCTCGAGGGTGCGGTACTGCTCGTTGTTCTTGGCGGTGAGCATGACGAGGAGGAGGTGGTCGTTGTTGCCGACGGTGTAGATGTCGGAGACTTCACCTACCTTGGTGTCGTCGTTGAAGATCCAGCGGAAGGCCTCGCGTGTGGAGGACAGGCCGGCGACGTTGTGCTCGGTGCTGAACAAGCCCTGACGCTCCTGAACCATGTAGCCGCTCTTGACGGCATTGGCCTCGATCTCCTCGATGGTCTTGTAGGTGGCTACGAACTGCGAGAAGTCGTTGTAGGTCTTGTTGAAGGTGTCGTTGGAGAAGTCGATGGGGCGCTTGACGACGGCGACGTTGTACTTATCGACGAAGTGCTTGCGGTCGAGGACGCGGATGATGGCCACGGCGTTGCCGAGCTTGAGCTGTGCGGTGGTGCCGGCAGCCTGCGTGCTGAGCTGGCTGACGAACTTCTGGTTGCTCTCGTCGAGTACGGCGTTCTCATACTGCGCTGAGGTGAGCCATGTCTCTTCGCCGGTCTGGTTGTACTTGCGTGCAATGCTGTCGAAGGGCACGCCGGCGTTGAGGGCGGTCATGATGCTGTCGGCCGTCTTCTGGGCATCAGCCTCGGTGGCGCCGGAGACGGCGATCTGACGGAACTGTACGGAGTCGGGCAGGGATGTCTTGCCGAGGACGCGTACGATGTTCTGCGTGTTGTCAGCAGCGGTGAGGAAGGGACCCTTCTGTGTGCCGACGGGGATGGAGTCGAGCTGAGCGGCGATGTCGGAGGGCAGCGCTGTAGCGCGGACGGCGAGGGTGTTGAAGCCCACGGTGCTGCCGCTCTTGCGGATGATGTTGGCAAAGTCGGCATCGGGAGCCTGCATCTGCTCGGCATACTCTAGCATCTCCTTGTTGATCTCGTCGCGGTCGGCCTTGCTGGCGGTGACGGCGACGTCGATGTACTTGATGTCGCGCATGGGGTCGCTGATGCGGAAGAGTTCCTTCATCTCGTTGAACTTGGCCTTGAGGTCCTTGTCTTCAACCTTCACCTCTTCCTTGATGCTGGAATAGGGGAGTGCGGCGAGCACAACGTCCTTCTCGGCGCTCATGCCCTTGAAGAAGTTCTGTACGCTGACGGGGTTGGGGATGAAGGTCTTGGCGAGCAGCGCCTGATATTTGTTGGCGAGGGTCTGCTGACGGATGTTCTTCTCGACGAACTTCCAGTAGTTGTAGAGCTGTGTGTAATAGGAGAGCGCCTCGGCGGGTTGTCCGGGCTGATCCTTGATGGTCTTGTACTGGGTGAGGAACTGGTTGAGCTGTTCGATGTCGAAGGCACCGGTCTGCTGGTTGCGGAAGGGTGTCTGGGCGAGCATGGGGTTCTGGCCGTTCTTGATGATGTCCTGCATCTCGGCGTCGGTGACGGAGAGTCCGAGGATCTTGGCCTCGTGCTCGAGGACTTGGTTCTGCACGTAGGTGTTCCAGACCTGGTCGCGAACTTGCTGCATTTGCTCTTCGGTGAGGTTGTCGCTGCCGGAGCTGAACTTGACGACGTCCACATACTCGTCCACGAGATCGTTGAACTCCTGGATGTTGATGGATTCACCGAACACTTCGCCGATGCGCTGGTGGCTTTCGGCACGGGATGAGGACAGGGAACGAACGCCTTCCTCAGCGATGAAGGCAAAGAGTGCGAGACCTACGAAGAGGATCAACAATGCACCTCTGCTTCTAATCTTTTGTAATGTTGCCATTTGTTGTTTGTTGTTATTATTTTTTAAGTTTATTGTTTCAATATTGCTCAAAAAGCGCACGAAGGTACAAAAAAAATGGCAAACGGCCACGCGTTTGCCTCGAAAAATGCATTTTAAGGGCTAAAGTTTCTGTAAAAAGGGCTTATTCGTCCAATATTCGTAGCCTAACGAGCTCAATTTTGGTACTTGTGTTCTTGATAATCTTAAATTCGAAGTTGTCAAAACTGACGACTTCATTCAACTTGGGAAAACGTTGAACACGATGTAGTATGAGTCCTCCGATGGTGAGGTAGTCGTCGCTCTCGGGGAGTTCGATGTCGAGGAGCTCGTTGGCCTTCTCGACCTCGAGTCGTGCGGAGATCTCGTACTCGCCGTTGGGGAGTCGCTTGGCGGTGTAGGACTGCTGGTCGTGCTCGTCCTCGATGTCGCCGAATATTTCCTCGACGAGGTCCTCGAGGGTGCAGATGCCACTGGTGCCGCCGAACTCATCGACGACGACGGCGAGCGAAATCTTCTGCTGCAAGAGCGTCTGCATGAGCTTCTGGGCGTTCATGCTTTCGGGCACGATGGGCACTTCGCGGATGTGGTCCTGCCAGCTGTCGGAGGGCTTGAGGCGGAAGAGCTCAGAGGAATGGATGAAGCCGATGATGTCGTCGATGTCTTCCTTATAGACGATGATCTTGGAGCAGCCGCTCTCGATGAACAGGGCTTTGAGCTGTTCGAGCGATGCGGTGTTCTCGACGGCGACAATCTCGGTGCGCGGCACGATGCAGTCGCGTACCTTGCATGAGCTGAAGTCCAGCGCGTTCTGGAAGATCTTGACCTCGTCGGTGATGTTCTCTTCGTTCTCGCTCTGGTCGATGGTGGACTGGATGAGGTAGTCGAGATCGACCTTGGTGAAGGCGCGGTCGGTGTCGCCCGTGGTGATCTTGAGTCCGAACAGGCGCAGCAGGAGTTTCGACAGGCCGCTCGTGAACTTGGAAATAGGGAAGAGGATGATGTAGAAGAGGTAGGCGAGGGGGGCGAAGAAGACGAGGGTACGGTTGGGGTTGATCTTGAAGAGCGTCTTGGGCAGGAACTCGCCGGTGAAGAGCACGATGATGGTGGAGATGAGTGTCTGCAGGAACAGGGCGAGCCATTCGTTGGTGATGCCCAAGGGCTCGATGACGGTGGGCTCCAAGAGCTGGGCGATGAGTATGCCATAGACGACGATGGCGATGTTGTTGCCCACGAGGAGCGTGGAAATGAAGTTGTTGGGGTGCTCGAAGAAGGTGGCGGCAAGGCGCGAACTGAATCCGCTCTGCGAACGGTCCATCTCGAAGCGCAGCTTGTTGCTCGAAACGAAGGCGATCTCCATCCCCGAGAAAAAGGCGGAGAAGGCGAGGGTGATGATGATATAGATGATCAGGGGGGTCACGGGGGAGAGATGAAAGATGAGAGATGAAAGATGAGAGATGAGAGTTGAGAGTTGAAAGTTTAGAGTTTAGAGTTGAGGGTTAAGGGTTTCGGAAGTGATGCCGTAGGCATCTGATAGGGGTAGCCAGCCGTTTCAACGGCTGGTAATGTGATCGTTAAGGGATGCGTGCCTTTAGGTACGCGATAGGGATTTGATGTCGCGTACCTAAAGGCACGCATATTCATCGCCGTTTTGTACCAACCATAAAAATGGCTGGCTACCCCTATCAAGCCCCGCTGGGGCTTTGGTTTTCTGCTTGTTAACATACTCCCGAAACTTCAATGAAGAGATTATTGTGGGTTATTGTGTGATGCGGCGGAGGATTGGCTGGCGTCGCGGCGATAGTCGGCCTGCGAGGGACGGCGGTAGTCGTCCTGGAAGTGTGTGGCGGCGGGATTGATTTCCGGCGCGGGTTCCTCCTTCTTCTCGTTGACGGGCGTGTAACCCATGGAGTTGTTGATGCTGTATTTGGTCATCTGCTCGTCGGAGCGGAAGTTGTAGCCTTTGAGCTGTTGGTTGTTGGCCGGCATGGTGATGCACATGAAGACGTTGTTCCACATTTCGTGGGCGTCCATGTCCCAGAACAGTTCTTCGGTCTCGAAGAGGTCGCCCTGACGGTTGAGCACGACGACGCGTCCGCGGAGCTCCCAGATGCGGTTGGCGTGGCAGTAGGCGGTGTCGGACTGCACGAACCACTGCACGTGGAAGGTGGAATCGAATTTCTCGAGGAAGAGCCCTTTGAGGAAAGTCCATTTCTGAGGCTCGGTGGTGTATATGTTCCAGTCCTCGGCGATAATCTTGTAGCTGATGATGCCCGAGTCGGAGATGAGATTGCTGATGCCGTGGGCGGTCATCATCGGCAGCGAATCCTCGTCGTGGATGGCAGGCGCAATGTGCTCGTGGCCGGGGCTACACGAGAACAGCGCTGCCATGAGGAGGACAGGCAACAGCCAGCGGTGACGACGGTTTACTTGAACTGCCATTTCATGAACCAGCGTTCGTTGAACGTGACGCCAATGTGGATGCTGAGGATGTTCTCGTTGATGAGGCCGGCGGCGCTGGCGGTGCGGCGCGACCAACCTACTCCTACGTTGACTTGCGGACGAAGGGCAAACCTCTGAGTGGTGCTGTTGAGGATGGGGATTCCCACGCCTGCGGTGAGACCGTATTCACACGGACCGCTGACCGTCTGTCCCCCCTGCGCGATATTTAAATAAGGTGAGGAGTAGTAGGCGCCCATACGGTAGCTGATGCGCTGTGCGAGGTTGCCGAAGCGGTTGGGGACGTATTCGGCACCGGCGCTGATGCGCCAATGGTCGGAGTAGGCACCTGTCGTGGCGTTGTACGAACGTTCGGCAACGTTGAACACCGGCGCGTAGCATTTGCTCCATTGCTCCAGCGTGAAGTCGGCGGCCAGCGTCAGCTTCTCGGCATGTTCCCAGGCGCCACCTATGCTGTAGCTCATAGGAATGGAGAAAGCCTTGCCGGTGCTGGCCTGGATGGTGTCGCCGCTGAGGGCGGTGCGGGTGATGGACGACGTGCCTCCGAGGCGATGGCCGATGCCGACGGTGGCGCCGATGGTGAGGCGGTCGTCCTGCTTCAAGGGTATGGCGTACTGCAGACCTACGTCGCCCTTCCACGAGATGACATTCGAGCTGTAGTAGGTTCTGAGGCTGCTGTAGCTGGTGGTGTTGGCCGTCCCGTTCTCGGCAAAGGTCTGCGCGAGCTGGTGGGTGATAGTGCCCCAGATGACGCCCGCATTAACGCCGATGGAGAAGCCCTTGAAGGGTCGCCAGCCGGCACCGATGTAAGCCTGGTGAATACCTCCGCTGCCGTTGAATTCGAAGACGTTCGAAATGGCCTGACCCGTGTAGGGGTCGGTGCTCACGTCCTGCGTCTGCGTGAAACTGTAGCCCACCTTGGTGTAAGGCTGGAAGCCGATGCTCATGCCCAGATTCCGTGCTACGCGGAAGGCGGCGTTGACCTGGTCGAAGGACGTGTTGTTGGCCGCACGATGACTGCCGTTTTGAGTGTAGCGGGTGCGCTGCAGCCCCATGCCGACGTCGAAGAGGAAGGTGAGCGAATCGATGGCTGAATAGCTTGCCGGATTCTGCATATTCACACGAGTGCCCTTGCGAAGACCTTGGGCTACGCCGGCCATCGAGCGGTTGTAGCTCTGCGACTGGTCGCAGGGCAAACCTATGCCGAACCGTGAATAGGAAGAGTTGGTGCCATTGGCTTGCGCCATCGCCATGGTAGGCGACAGGGCGAGTGCCAAGGCGGTTGTCAGTATGTGATGTTTCAGTTTCATTGTTGCGTTGTTTGGGGCTTGTTGAGGTGCTTCAGAACGCTGTTGAGCCCCCTTGGAACGAGAAATTGGTCTGCAAAGATGCCACTTTTTATTGTGTCTTCAAAATTTATCTCGTCTCCGCCTGTTAAAAAAACCAAAAGTTGAGGATATTTAGCTTTAAAATAGGTGATGTAGCCCTCAATTTCGTGTTTTAAGCCGAGAATAACGCCCGAACGTATGGCCGTCTGGGTGTCGTAGCCGAGGTCGGGCGTGTCGCCCTCAGCCTCGACGCGTGGCAGCCGCGGGAAGTAGTCGTCGATGGCGCGCAACCGAGCGTGCAGGCCGGGACTGATGTTGCCTCCGAGGTATTCGCCGTCGGCCGTCACGAAGTCGAAGGTGATGCAGCTTCCGGCATCGATGATGAGCAACGGCTTGCCGGGGTGCAGCGTCCACGCGCCGATGGCGGCGGCCAGACGGTCGGCACCCAGGCTCTGCGGCGTGCGGTAGGCATTGGTGATCGGGATCGGCGTCGTTGCCGAGAAACGCACGACGGGGTAGGGGAGCGACTGCAACCATCGCTCGTCGGCGGGCGTGAGATTCACCACCGAGGAGATGATGACGTTCTCGCAAGGGTCCGGAATCGGGATGAAGGAGAGCGCATGACCAGCCTGCTTGCCATGGCTGACAAGCTCATCACCGTCGAAGTAGTAATACTTGCTGTAGGTGTTGCCGATATCGATGACCAAATTCATTTGCGGCCGCAAAGGTAGTATTTATTTACGATTTACGGTTGATGAAACGGGATTTATCTTCGTTGTTTGCCTTATTTTTACTTATTTTAAGCCTCTAAGGTGCAGAAAATTGTCTTTTGTGCGGCATAAATCATAAATAATGATTACCTTTGCAGCCGTTTATGAGACGACTGTTCCAGATATTTGTGTTGTCGGTGCTCTTGCCGCTGCTGCCATCCGCTGTTTTCGGCGAGGTGCCGAGCGACGGCTTTGCGGTCGTGGACTCCACGATCACCGCCAGCCTGCTCACCTGTTCCCCGGGACAGGAGGTCTATGAACTGTACGGTCACACGGCCATCCGTGTGCAATGGACGGAGGCGCGCGGCGACACGATCTTCCCCCGCGACGTCGTCTATAACTTCGGCCTCTTCGATTTCAACCAACCCCATTTCGTGTGGAAATTCACGCTGGGCGAGTGCGACTATATCGTCGGCCCGATGATGTTGCCGCGTTTCATCGCCGAGTACGAGTATCGCGGCTCATCGGTCACGGAGCAGGTGCTGGCGTTGAAGACCTACGAGGCTCGCCGTTTGCTCCTGACGCTCGACAGCCTCTGCCGTCCTGAGAATCGCACTTATCGCTACAACATCTTCCGCTTCAATTGCACGACCAAGGCCCGCGACGTCATCGAACAGTGCGTGGACGGACAGGTCATCTATCCCGTGCGACCGCGTCGCAACTCGTTCCGCACCATCCTTCATCAGTTCACCGAAGGTCATCCTTGGGCCCGCGAGGGCAACGATCTGTTGCTGGGCGCTGAAGCCGACACACTCCTTTGCGAGCGTGACGAGCAGTTCTCGCCCATTTATATGATGCAGTACCTCGACAGCGCGTTCGTTGATCGCGGCCGTCTGGAATACACGCCTCTGATGTCAGAACGACATGAGCTGTTGGCGGCCAATCCCGAGCTTCAGCAACGGGCAGCCGAAGAGCTGCCTCAGTTCCCCTTGACGCCCCGTGCGCTGTGGTGGAGCTTGTTTGCTTTAGGGCTGTTGTGCGCTGTCGTCGAGCTGGTTCGCCGGCGTGTGTTGTGGCCTGTTGATGCCGTGCTGATGACGCTGCAAGGTGTTGCGGGCTGTCTGGTCGCTTTCATGATGCTGTTTTCCGAACATGCCACCGTAGGGTCAAATTGGCAGGTGTGGGTGTTGAATCCCATCCCGCTGTTTTTCGTCTATGCCGTGGTGAAGGCAGATATTCGCCGCCAACGCACTCTCTATCACTCGTTTGCTGCCATCTGGCTAACCCTTTTCCTCGTGCTGTATGCGGTGCTGCCGCAAGATTTCAGCGCGCTGATACTGCCTTTGGCACTACTTTTGCTGAGTCGTGCAGTGTTACACCTTCTTATATATAAGAGATAACTCTCAACTCTAAACTCTCAACTCTCAACTCTCAACTCTCAACTCTCAACTCTCAACTCTCACCTCCCATCGTCCACTATAGTTCCATAACCAAGTCCCGCCTGCTGACCTCCGTTGTCGCCATTTTGGCATTGATGAGCGTCGAAGCCCAGAACACTTCTGAGCTCCCTCGTTTGGTCGTCAACATCCTTGTGGATCAGCTGCGCACCGACTATATGGAGGCCTTCTCGCCGTTGTATGGCGAGGACGGATTGAAGCGTTTGATGGCCGAGGCACGTTTCTACACCGACTGCCAGCAACCTTTCTATCGTGCCGACCGCGCCAGCGCCAGCGCTTCGCTGAGCACCGGCACGTCGCCTTCCGTCCACGGCATCCCCAGCCTCTCGTGGCTCTCCCGCGAGACGTTGCAGCCCATCTTCTGTGTCGATGACAACCGCAATAAAGGTCTGCAGACCACGGAGCGCACCTCCGCCCAGCGTTTGCTCTCGACGACGCTGACCGATGAGCTGGAACTGGCCACGGGCAAGAAATCCATTGTCTATAGTGTAGCCCCCGAGCGTGAGGTGGCGGTGCTCATGGCAGGACATCTGGCCGACGGCGCTTTCTGGATCAACGACGAGACAGGTTCGTGGTGCAGCTCTGACTACTACGGTGCACCATATCCCGCATGGGCTGCCGCTTACGACCACGCTAACCCCTTGTCGGGGCGCATCAAGAAGTTGGTCTATGAGTCCGTTTATGAGGGCGCGTTGATGGATTTCCATTATTTCCAGAGCCTCAGCGATGACCATCAGAAGGATTTCAAGCACAAGTTCGAAGGCAACCGGCGCTACCGTCTGCTGAAGAACTCGGCATTGGTGAACGACGAAGTGGTAGGCTTTGTTGACCGTTGCCTCCAAGGCTCTTATATCGGCCGGGACCGCATACCTGATATCCTCAACGTAGGCCTTTACGCCGGCAATTTCGACCATCGCTCCGTCACCGAAGCACCTTCGGAGTTGCAGGACGCTTATGTCCGTCTCGACCAGGCACTGGCCCATCTGATGACTTCGGTGGAGAAGGTTGTCGGCAAGAACGGCGCCCTGTTTGTCGTCTCATCGACGGGTTATGTCGATAACGAGGACAACGGTTCGCGCTTGCAGCAGATACCTACGGGCACGTTCTCGATGCAGCGCGCCTCGATGCTCTTGAATATGTATCTGGCCGCCATCTTCGGGCAGGCTCAGTACGTCGTAGCCACTTACAATAATCAGATCTACCTCGACCATAAGCTCATTGAGCAGAAGCAGTTGCGCTTGGCCGACCTGTTGGCGCGCAGCGAGGAGTTCCTGGCTCAGATGGCAGGCGTGCGTCAGGTCTATACCTCCCAGAGCCTCATGCTCAGCAGCTGGGAACCGCGCGTGGCACGCATCCGTGCCGGGTGGAATGCCGCTTGCTCGGGCGATATCCTCGTTGAGGTGAATCCTGGTTGGACCATAGCTTACGAAAACAGCACAGAATATACTAATCAGGGCGAAGCCTACCTGAGCTTCCCTCTCTTTTTCTTAGGTGCAGACATCATCTCCGAGCGTATCACCACGCCCGTCACCACGACCGCTGTGGCGCCGACACTCGCACGATGTCTCCGCATACGAGCGCCCAATGGCAGCCGCGAGGCACCGCTGGTGCTGAAATAAATCGTCAAATTGTCAAATTGTAAATCGTCAAATTGTCAAATTGTAAATCGTCAAATTGTCAAATT
>JAEEGL013608360.1_pt1 | contig 41291 bp, 27 predicted proteins | sample 9134231 | NCBI WGS metagenome assembly JAEEGL01 (sample SAMN16246548, study PRJNA631951) | gut metagenome | biome: gut microbiome; feature: rumen; material: fiber-attached | host: Bos | place: Iran: Karaj | collected 2018-10
AAATCACAACGACTTTGGTGATGATGATCTTTCAAAGGAGATTGCTGATGCAGAAAAGTTTATGGATGAAATAAGGATGAAATTAAACATCGAGAAAGGAGGTGAAAACATGGCAAAATTACCTGATGTTTATGAAGTATATGACATTGACGGGTATGGTGTTCTTTATATCGGTGGCGGAAGATATGCCCAAAGCAAAGACACTTTATCAACCTGGTTGACAAGTGAAGATGCTGAATCGGTTCAGCGTGTAATGCAGAACGGTGCCGAAGATGAAGAAAGATTCAGAATGTTTTTCAACAGTAGATTCTTAAGCCCGGATCGAGATTTTTACATGATCAGAAAAGTTGATGATGAACTTGTAAGACAAAAAGCAAAAGAATACATGAACGGCAAACTGAATCTGACTCAGCAAGAAATCGATATGCTGTATCCAGAAACAACAATGATGCCGATCGTCAATGCTTTAAAAGATGAAGCGAAAGGTTTAAAAGCTCTTTCTGATGCTTTTGAACCTCTAAGAGAAAACAGAGGAGGAAAACGTATGAAAGACAATGAAGTTGCTGTAAGGTTCTATGAAGGTTTTATTTCTAACGAGATCATCACATTTAAAAACGGCGATAAAACGATTGCCGGCAAGCGAATCAAGATGCCAAATGATGATCCAAACGATACCCGTGTCAGAAGATCTTTTGTAGTAAGAGAATCCCAGATCGGAACTGATACTAAAAATCCGCATATGAAGTATGTGTATCTGAACAAAACAGATAAGGATGGCAAGGAAATCGAATATCGTGTTGTAAGAAAGAACTATGATCCGGAAAAAGATAAATCAGAAATTCTTGAAGACACAAAGATGAAGGCTCAGGATATTGCAGATGTATTCCAGGCTGATAGAGATCGTGAATACGCCGAATATAAGCAAGGTCTAGCGAAAACAACGGACTTTTCAGAGACAAATGCCCCGACAGAGGTAATTGAAGACTCTGAAGGAATGGAAAAGTAATCGGAAGGCTACCCAGCTGTAGCCTTTTCGATTGTTTAAAAGGTTAATGATCGGTTGCAACTTGCAACCGAATAGAAAGGAACAATTATGGATGTAAAAGAAAATAAAAACGAAAGGATTCTTATCGCCTTTTACAAAGGTGACATTATAAGCGATTTTAAAAGAGAAACTGACGGAAAACAGATTGCAACAATCCAGTTTCCTAAAACGTCTAAATATGCTGGATATGTATGGTATTGGCCTTTAGACTGGATTAATTCCAACGAGAATGCAAAAAAAGATGCCGCATCGTCTTTTAATCCTGATAAGCGATGGATTAGGGTAAAACCTGATCACGAATTCAGATGCATAAAAAAAGAAAAGAATGCTGAAACCAAGAAATGGGAGAAGGTTGATGAAATTACTTTGAATCCGGCAGAGTTAAAGGACCGAATGAAACGCCCCTTTAAGAAGGATGAAGCATAAAAAGGAAAGGAGAAGGAAATATGGATGGCAATGCATTAATCGCCCTGGTAAACAGTTATCTGCAGCCAGCACTTAACGCTATCATGGTAATTACACCTACGGCAGCTGCCGTGTATTGTGGTGTGGCTGCCTTGAAGTTCTATGCCATGGACGAAAGCGAACAGCAACAGCATCCGATCGGACCAACGATTAAAAAAGCTGTTGTCATTGCAGTAATTGTATTCTCGATTTCTGCGATCCTAAAGATATTCGGTGTTCAGTAATACTATGTGGCGGATCTGCCACATCTTAAAAGATTACTCGGCTGCAGCCGAGACTGATGCGTGCTAGTTCACGCTTTTTTTATGAAAGGAAACAAATATGTCATTATTACAAGAACTTGAACAGGGTGGAAACAGCCTTGCTGAAAGATACAACGAACCAAAAATGGCTCAGATCATTGATGAATACTGTAAAGAGATCATCAATACAAAAATCGACAAGTCGATTGCCGACTTGTACGTTCTGGAAGCAGATGCCCAGAGATATTATCATGGGGAACTTGAGCATTTTAATGTCGGCCATGTTTATTCCGGCATTATGTACAATGCAGATCTGAACAATCGCTTTATTGATTGGTATAAAGCCAATTATCTGACTTATGAAGACCTCCATGATCATTATGATGAAATATCCGAATGTATCTCAAAGAATATTGATCCAAGAATGGAAAATGTAGTTATTACTGAACTTATCAGCAATGGCATGAAAAACTACGATGAGCAGAGCGTTAGAGATACATTTGAAAAGATCGATGAAGATGAAAGAAACAGAAACAGATCAATTCAGACGGATGAGAATGGAAGAAAATACTTTGATGCAACACCATCCAAGGAGTTTTTGAAAGCTATTGTCAGATGCTGCTATAAGTTGGCAAGAGACTTTGAACCGTTGCAGATCGCAAAGTATATTTCAGGTGAACTGTCGATCGTTTATGACAAACCGGTTAAAAAATCATTCTATTTTGATGATGATTCAAAGGTTGTAACCGTATCGGCAAACAACAATATAGATATGGTTGCTTCTCTTGAAAACGCCATGACAAATGCACTTTTATACCTGAATCCTGATGATGAGGATCGGATTTATGAGCTGTTCGATTGCAGAGACTGCGATATCGAAATAAACAATACATATCAAGTATTCACAGTTGCTCATCCATCTGACGAATTGGCAGACGATAATATGTCGCTGGATGCAGATGATGATTTGGAATTGTAATCTGGTTGTAACTTGCAACCGCAATGCCAACGTGGACACTGTCCACTTTTTTGGAGGAATAAATGAATAATCAGAAATATATAGAAAAGTGCGATCAGGTAAACAGACTTGTAAATCTGCTTTCCAAAGGCAACATCTACAACTTGGACTATGATCAGCAGAAATATATTCTGGACAACAATATCAATGCCACATATCTATTAAGTTTTGATGAATGGAACGATAAAGGGTCCAGAATAATCAGAGGCTCTAAAGCGATCAGGCTTCCTCACTATCATCTTGTTTTTGATGTATCACAGACCAGTTATCAACCGACAAACGATGAGCAGTTTCCGGGATTGTCTTACAGCGGTGATAATTCGGATGTCAATGATCAATCACTCACAGCGTTTATCAGTTCATTTGTTGATCCGAATCTGAACACCGGAGATCAATATGTGAATGTTATCAAAGGAATTATCGGTAAACGTTTCGACAATGGCTACTTCGATGCATCACAGGTTATATGGAATGATGAAGCGTTCAGTATGGATGAATTCAGTAATTTAAACAGAACTGTATTTAACACGCTGAAATATGCTTACAATGATATTAGATCTGAGTATCTCAGCTTTGATGATGAAATCATTACATTAAACGATGTTATCGAATATGCGATCGATAACAATATGACAGGAGAGTACTATGGCAACTATCAAAATTACACCGATTATGAAGATGAGACTGGAATTCCTCAAGGAGAATCAGCCCTGGGAATACCAGAAGATGAAAGACAATGGCACGCTAACTCAGCATTTAGCGCTGACAGAACAGATGTATCTGGACAACTGGCAGAATCTGGAGGACTCGATGAAGAAGGATTACAACAAAACACATCAGATCAAACTTCACGAACTGCCGTGGGTGGAAATGGCGAGTCTCAACGACGAATTCTCGAGGAAAGCCAAGGAGATAGCGCAGACGGAAACGCTGTTCAGGAAGATCTAGATGAAGATTTTAAAGTAAGCGATGAAGATATCGCTTTTTCTTTTGAACAGATGTCTTTGTTCGATTCGCTTAAATCTGTAGAAGAATACGAAAAAGACGAAGAAATCAGACAGGGGATTGCTGATGAAATCGATCAGAAAGCAGAAAATGCCTTTAGGGAATCTGGAGAGAGATTGACAGCAGAAACCTATGTTATCGGCTCTGAGTATATCGATAATGTTCTGAATGGTACCGATAATAAACCGATCCAGCAAAAGACTTTTGATGAACTTACAGCTGATGAAAGAACAGTTGTTGAGAATGACGATGATCTATATCTTTCTGTTTACAACAATACAGTTGACAGGATGTATGAGATCACGGATCAGATGAAGGATTTCTTAAAAGAACATCCTTACGGTTCGCAGGATGGGAAAAATCCGAACGAGATCAAGGTTCTTGCCAGATGGTTCAATCCGGTAGGTCCAGGTACATGGATAGCAACCGAATGTGACGGATACGATGAGAATGGCGATCCATATCTATATGGCTGCGCTTCTTTAGGATATGAATGGGAATGGGGGATGCTTCCGACATTCTCTGAAATGAAATCTATTGATTTGGGTGCCGAGACTGGACATTTGCGGATTGAAAAAGATAAGTCTGTTCGTACAGGTGACGATCTGTATTTCACCCTTTGGCATACCGGATCTGTTAATGCGATTAATGATTTAGGTTATGATACGCAGTATGAGTTATCTTACGATGATACAATTGATGATTACTTCAGGAAGAAAGGAACCGGTTTTAGTGGTGGCAAATCTAGACTATATGAATATTTCACCGATAAGTCTGTTTCTAAGACCGAGAAGGCCAATTTCCTTAAATCCGAGTTTGGTATAGGGGGTTCAGGACGTCCTAAGAGTTTTAATTCGAGAGTATCAAATGTAGATTATGATTCTAAGGGTATTACATTCGAACTGTATTCTTCTAAAGATTCCAATGAAACTGTAAAGTATAGCCTGAAGTGGTCTGAAGCTGCAGATCGAATACAGAAACTGATTGATAATGACAGCTATCTCACTTCAGAAGAGAAAACCACATACAAAGAACAACATTCACCAAATGTCGTTTCGACTCTCTCTGCAGAAGAATCTGAAGCGCTTCCTCAGGTAAGGCTCGGTGAACGAGTTATTGATGTTCTCAACAGCGCCGATACCAGATGGAAAGACTCTTTTTCACTCTATCGGATAGACCTTTCTAAATGGGATCATATTTCTTCAAAGAAACGGAATCTAACGCTCAGCATAAAGAGTTCTATTATCGAGAACTTTGGCGATAACAGTTTTACCCAATTCAATTCCGATAAAAACGATGAGATCAATCTGAGGAATGCTATCGCTGATGATCCTTTCCTGGCTCAGTTTGCCGACGATAAGGATTTTGCGATCAGCATCACTCCAAATACGATCAATGTTTTCTTCCATAATTTCGATGACAAGAAGATCGATTTCTCAATCGGTACAGATAATCTTGTTTACAGTTCTGAAACTGCTGAAAGATTTGAAGGACTGTTCGATGTTGCTTCTCCGCAGCAGTCAGCTGATCTGTTTGACAGAAATGTAATCGATGAAGATGGAAACGTATATGAACCGGCAAGAGAAAACAATGAAGATATCAGTAATGATCAACTCAGCTATACAGATATTTATAGTTGCTGGGATGAAAACGAACAATTTGATGCTGAATTTGATACTCTTGATGAAGCCAAAGAATATGTCAAATCCCACAGCTATATTACCGAGATCCGGAAAGAACATACCTGGATGGATGGCAATGGAAACATGGGAGCTGATGATGTTACAACCGTCTGGGATCATGGGTTCAACATTGATGTTGCTTCGCTTGTTATCACTAACGGAATAAATGGTGAAAGCAGAACAATCACCAAGGAAAACGATGTTATTGTCGATGATGAATGGAAGAGAAATAACCTTAGATCGGTTGTGCTTGATCTGACACCGGATCAGGATGAAGATAGCAGCATAGAGATCAAACCTTATGTTGAACCGGTCAATTATCACATCAGCGATGCACAGATTGGCGTCGGTTCTCCATTAGAGAGATACAACAACAACATCAAGGCGATCGAACTGCTCAGAAGAATCGAATCCGAAGACAGAAACGCAACTCCTGATGAACAGGAGATTCTTGCGAAGTATGTCGGATGGGGTGGACTTGCCGACTTTTTTGACGAATCAAAAAGGCCGGAACAGTTTAAAGAACTCAGAAATCTTTTGTCTGACATCGAGTATGCTTCAGCCAGAGAAAGCACTCTGTCTGCATTCTATACGCAGCCGGTTGTCATTGATACGATCTACAAGGCTTTAGACAAGTTTGGGTTTAAGAAAGGCAATGTCCTTGAACCGTCATGCGGGGTAGGTAATTTCTTCGGCAGACTGCCTGAATCGATGTCAGAAAGCAATCTTTATGGTGTTGAACTTGACAGCATTTCATCAAGAATAGCCAAAAAGCTTTATCCAAATGCCGATATTCAGACAAGAGGATACGAAACTACATCTTTTGATGACAACTTCTTTGATGTTGCGATCGGAAATGTTCCTTTCGGCGATTTTTCCGTTTCGGACAAGCGCTATGACAAGTACAATTTCCGTATTCATGATTATTTCTTTGCCAAGACAATAGATAAAGTCAAAACAGGAGGTGTTATTGCCTTAATCACATCAAAAGGAACGATGGATAAGCTCAATTCCAAAGTGAGAGAATACATCGATCAAAGATGTGATCTGATCGGTTCGATCAGGCTTCCAAAAGAAGCTTTCAAGGCAGCTGCCGGAACAGAAACCGTTTCCGACATTATCTTCCTGTCAAAAAGAGAAACACCGAGAGTCCATACTTCCGAGTGGGTCACTTCTGCGGATACCAATTTCATGAAGGTCGACTACTTTGACCGTTTTATGTCACGAAATGATATAGAAAACGAAGTTATGAATATGCTGATCAGCGGTAATTACGAGGAATACAACAAGCTTGTTGCATATTGCAGAAATGCCTATGCCAGCAGGCAAGATGACCTCCCGTATTTCTACGGTACTGAAATAAGAGATTCAAGATCTTATTATTCTTATAATAGACCGGTTGACAGAGACTCTGTTATTGATCGCTGGGCAAATATCTGGACAAACAGATATGGAACTATCCGATCAAATGCTACATATAATCTATACAATGATGAAATCATCGAACTTTACAAATGGTTTTTGGATGATCCGGATACAGTAACACAGTATGTAGCTGTTTCAGGAAAATTCGACAGCAAAGCCAAGACAAATCAGGACAAGTTCGATATGGCTTATGAGTATCTCACAATGAGTGAAGATGCGATTGAGTCCAAATTCAAATCCAGATATGTCGACGAAGTAGTTGATTTTATTGTCAAATATGTCAGTCAGCTGGATGGCAAGACAGGACAGTATTTGCAGCCGATCAACACCTACTATGCGAAGCATAAGGATATGATTATCGGAACGCCAAGCATAGAAACAAGCAGATTCGGCTATGATCTGTCTGTCAGTCTTGATAATTCAGACGATCTTGCCAATGAACTGGACAAAAGACTTGAACACCTGGAGTACGAGTATAAGGAAAGAGAAAACTCGGTCGAAAAGGCGAGCAGAGAAGTTAACGTTGTACCTGCCAATATGAATATCAGAAACTATTCTTATGGCATTATCGACAATAAAATCTACTATCGCACCAACTCGACGATGGAGGAAATACCTTCAGATTCATCAGGCTACGAATTGTTGAAGGATCTGATAGATCTAAGTGTTTTATATAAGGATCTTGTGCAATCGCAGTTGGATGATATCTCGGACGAAGGTTTAACAGAAAAGCAGAACGCTCTTTCAGAAAAGTACGATGCTTTTGTCAAAAAGCACGATTATATCTTCAAGAATGCAAAGCGAATCAAGCCGTTTGTCGATAACGACAGTTCCTTAGCAAGAGTTGAGTCTCTTGAGATCTACGATGTAGATAAGAAGGAGTTTATCAGAAAGGCTGATATCTTTACCGAGAGAACAATTCATTCACAAGAGGAAACGATCGAGCATTGTGAAACATCCTTTGATGCACTGCTTGTCTCGTTAAGAACACATCTTGGTATAGATCTCGATCTGATGTCAAAACTGACTGATAAACCGGTTAATGAAATTGTGAGCGATCTTAAAGGATCAATCTACCGCAATCATCTTAATGAAGATGAGTATGTTTCTGCAGACGAGTATTTGAGCGGAAATGTTAAGGAAAAACTCAAAGAAGTGGATTTACTCTATAACTCCACTTTAAGAGATATGCAAAGGGAAAATGATCTTGATAAGAAAGCTGAACTGCAAATGAAACTTGACTGGCTTCTGGAAGATAAAAACGCTTTGCAGGAGGCTCAGCCGATCGATCTGCAGCCATATGAGATTGATATGCCTTTAGGTGCAAGCTGGATTCCTACATCGGTTATTCAGAAGTTTGCTGAAGATGTTATTCTGGAAGGCAATTTCTATCGCTGGAATGCTCCGAAGGTCAAGAGATCTGACATATCTAAAAACTGGTACATAGAAAATAAAACCAGGATATATGACTCCGCTAACCTGACAGAACGATACGGTTTGCCTGACAGAGGTCATAATGCCTTGGATATTCTGGAATCATGCCTGAATCTGAAACGTGAAGAAGTGGCTTATTATATCGAACAGGACGGCAAAAAAGTCAGAGTGGTTGATAAGAAAAAGACGCTGATCGCTATTCAGAAACAGGATCTGATCAGAAGAGAATTTACAAACTGGGTGAAAGAAAACGAAGATATTTCAAATGACCTGGCAAAGATCTACAACGATCGTTTCAATTGCATTGTCGATCGCAAATACAATCCTGATCTGATCAATCCGGTTGGTTTATCAAATCTTATCAATGGCAAGCCGATCGAACTGTATTCACATCAAAAGGAAGCAATTGCCAAAGCGCTGTACGGCGGAAATATTGGTGTCTTTCATTCGGTTGGAGCCGGAAAGACCCTGACTCTGATCACGATCGCCATGGAATCAAAACGTCTGGGACTTTGCAACAAGTCACTGTTTGTAGTTCCAAAGGCGATTGTCGGTCAATGGGGAAAAGATTTCGTTTCGGCTTACCCGAATGCGAATGTTCTTGTAGCAGATGAAAAGAGCTTTACAAAGGATAATCGCAGACGATTTATATCCAAGATTGCATCGGGTAATTACGATGCGATCATTATTTCCAACGAACAGTTCAAACTATTAAAACTTTCTGATGAGAGGGTTATTTCCTACATTCAGGAAGATATTGATCGCATAACTGAGTTTTTGGAGGAAAACAGATACAGAAGCGGAAGATCCGACTGGTCGGTTAAACAGGCCGAAAACGTGAAAAAGAAGCTTCAGGACAGAATCAAGAAAAGAAATGAAATGAAGAAAGATGACTTCATCGATTTTGAGGAACTTGGAATTGATAAGCTGTTCATCGATGAATCACACAATTTCAAGAATCTGGCATTTGAGACTTCTTTGGGACGCATTAAAGGAATAGGATCAAGTGCGGATGCACAAAAATCCAATGACCTTTACTACAAGACACGCTATCTGAATCAGCTCACCAACAACAAAGGTATTGTCTTTGCAACAGGAACACCGATCTCGAACTATCTTGCAGAAATGTTTACAGTTCAAAGATATCTGCAGCCTGATATTTTAAGGTACATGGATGTGGATAACTTTGATTCATGGGTTTCGGTTTTCGGTGAAATCGTGGAAGAACAGCAGCTGGATGTTACCGGTACAAAATACACTCCAAAAGCTGTTTTAAAACGGTATCACAATCTCCCGGAACTGATGGGTGCCTTCAGACAGGTGGCAGACATCAGAACAAAAGATACTTTAGATCTTGAACTGCCTGATGTTGAACGCATCAATGTCGAAGTTGAAAGAACAGATGAGCAAAAAGAATATCTGGATGAACTTAACGAAAGACTTGATCGCATAAGAAACAATCAGGTTGATCCATCTGAAGATAATATGCTGCTGATCACAAATGACGGCCGCAAAATGGCTCTTGATCAGCGTTTGGTAGGCATGGGAATTGCCGAAGATGAAAAAGTCAAAGCCGATTATGTAACGGAAAACGTATATAACGAATACATCAACTCCAGCGACATAAAAGGCACACAGGCGATCTTTTCCGATCTATCAACACCTGGAGAGAACAAATGGAATATCTATCAGCAGATTAAAGACAATCTGGTAAAGAAAGGTATCCCTGAAGCAGAGATTCAGTTTATTCATGATTACGAGAAACAGAAAGATAAGGAAAAGCTGTTCAAGATGATCAATGAAGGAACAGTCAGAATCATAATTGGTTCTACATCGAAGCTTGGAACAGGTGTGAATATGCAGGAGAGAATGGTCGCCTTGCACCACATTGATGTACCTTGGAAGCCTTCCGATATCGAGCAAAGAGAAGGAAGAGCTGTAAGACAAGGCAATATCAATGAGAAGGTAAAGATCTACCGCTATATTACAGCTGATACTTTTGATGCTTATTCATGGCAGATTATTGAGAATAAAGCTACATTCATTTCACAGATCATGACAAACAAGAATCCGGCAAGATCCTGTGATGATCTCGATGATGACGGTGTAGTTCTCGATGCTGCTCAGATCAAAGCAATAGCAACCGGAAATCCTTTAATCAAAGAAAGAATGATGCTTGAAAATGATATCAAGAAACTGACAATTTCAAGACAGGATTATCTTAAGACGCAGGCACGACTGAAAGAAAATATCACAATTACAATTCCACAGGACATTGCCTACAGAAAAGACAATATATCCAGGATTGAAAACGACATTTCGTTATATCACAAACCAGATCTTATTTTTACCGAGGACGGAAAAGAACAGTATGCTTTAAAGATTACCGTAAACGGTCAGGAATTTACTGACTATAAACTTGCCGGAGAGGAACTCCAGAAGATGGCAAAAACCATCAGATATCCTGATGATCGCCTCTCATTGACTTTCAGAGGAAAGCCGATCGGTAAATATCAGGGTTTCGACATCAAAGTTGCAGCGGGGGACTTTTTAGGTGAAGCTGTCTATGTTATCGGCAATAAATGGTCATTCAAAGTAAACAAGTACGAATCTGCTGTAAACATGACCAAGAATCTTATTGCCAAACTCGACGAGCTTCCTGATGCTTTAGAGTATCAGAAAGAAGCGCTTAAACAGGCTGAATCAAATCTGGAAAGTTCACGCAGACTTCTTGAGAAACCGTTTGATTTTGAAGATGAATTGAAGCAGAAACAGACACGCTTAAATGAAATCATCGAATCAATGGATCATGATGCTGATTATTCAAGCGATGATTCACTTGAAGGCAAGGTACTTTATGATGAAAAAGGAAACGTGATCAATAATGATCCGATTGCCGAATCATCTGATGAAGAAGAAAAGGGCATGGAGTTATAACTCTTTGCCCTTTTTATTATCTAAGACAGATTATTTCTGTTTATTTAAAAGATTATTACCTGGTTGCAAGTTGCAACCGAAACAAGGTGGCAAGTCCACCTTTTTTGAAAGGAGAAGCTATGAACGAGATTCAACCATCTAATATTCAATATCTTTTATGGTCTGATGATGAAGCATATTATGACAAAACGATTCTAAACAAAGATGAGTTTGCCAATTTGATCGACAGTATAAAGCTCGATCATGATCTTCTTGCCTATGGCAATGTCGGCATGTTCGACGGCAGACATAATACACTTATGAACTACCTAGGCGAAACTCTTTCGGAACAGTTGAGAGGGAAAAGGCTTTATTCTACATGGTTCATCGATGACAACAACGATCTCTGGTGCAGAGACGATACTTTTGAAGACGGAACCAACTATTATCTTTATCGTGAATTCAACACCAATGATGAACTGATCACTTTTCCGATCAAGGCTTCGCTTTACAGCGATCTTGATATGTTTGATTCAGACCTAGTCTTCGACAAAACAAACAACATCGGTGACCGTATAATCAATGTCCTTGAATTAAATAAAGAGGAAGAGCTCGATAACAAGGTCGACAATTCAAGACATTATGAGAATGCGGAAGGCTTTAATTATGATCTTATCTATATGGATAAGCTCATAGATGAATATTTTGACGGAATCACCTCAAGATACGGTTTTAATTTGGACAGACTTGCTGAAATTCTGGTCAAACACACTCTTTCCTGGAAAAAATGGGATGAAACCAATTACGAGAATTTTACTGCTTCAATGAATACGATCGATAGTATGAAAATGTACATCGGCATTTCGGAAAGAGAAATAAAGGAAGATCTGCAATCCGTCAGTGATGAACAACTCGATTTCGTCATACGCAAAGGAAAGGAGCTTTAATGAACATTAACTATCTTTCAAAACATCAAAAGGAAAAGCTTTTGCAATCAATGAATGCTTATTTTGAAAATGCTGGTCTTGATGATGAACATCTGAATTCTATTGAGGATCTTCTGCAGAGATATCCTGATGGATATTTGAATCTTGCCTATACTACGTATGGCGAAAACGATCAGTTTGACATCCAGGTCAATTTCAACCTCAACAAAATGCGTTATGAAGAATGGATCAATCTGGAACTTTATTTCAATCCTAACGAATCCTATGACAGAACATTTGATGATTTCTGTGATGAAATCGCATCATGCGATTTTGATTCGATGATCAGAAACTGTGTTCAGGAATGCGCCGATAGGGAAGAGAATCCTGAACGGATGTATTCAGCTTTAAAGGAATATCTGTATAAGTCGTATGAAAAGGAGGACGCTGCAAAGGAATATAGAAAAGTATTATGGTATCTGCAGCATGAGAATGGCGCAACAATCTACGACCTGATGGATTTCCAAAATAATTACAAAAAAGATGTGATCAATAGATACTATCAATCGCATCAGGAACCGACAAACAAGATGTGGACCGAATATCTGTCGACAATCGATTCCGATATCGGCGGAATCAAAGAGTTTGTTGCCGGACTCAATAAAGACATGGACGGCAAGGACAATCAGAAAGACAAATACAAGGCGAAAGGTCTTTGAAAGGAGGCTAAATGAATTTTCTAAAGATTTTTGAAGATATTTTCAGATGGATTCTTTGGGTCCTTTTGAAGTTTCTTCTATTTATATGCGATCAGCTTTTTATGGCTGTAAAATCCATCGCATATTTCAACATCCTATCCGAAAGCAAGGTATGGGCATATTTTACAGGGTTTATGGGAGCATTTCTGACCCTGTTTATCGTATTCAGAGTAGCAAAAAGATACCTTAGATCGATTGTAGATGAGGAAGAAGCGGAGCACTTTAAACCGGATAATCTGGTCCTCAAGCTTGCTGCGATTGGTTTTCTGATAGCAGTCATGCCGTTTCTTTTAAAAACATTCGGGAACCTTCTATCAGATCTTATCAATAAGATCGAAACAATATTTTTAGTAAACAGTGACAACTTTTCATCAATTCTAATCGGTTCTTCAGATATAGGAGCAGCAAACTATAAAGATATTGATTTATGGGATATAAACGAGAAAACAAACGGCGGTGATTATTTGCATATACCAAGCCTGAATACTTTTCTATGCATGTTTATTGCAACTGTATTCTCTTTTTATCTTATGCTTCTTATCGGTATACAGATCGGTGGCAGAATGCTTTCTATGGTGATGAAGCTGATCATAGCTCCATATTCCTTCAGTTCAATCATTGACGAGAAAAACGATTCTTTTGCTACATGGTGGAAACTGTTTATCGCTGATTTTATGGCAACGTATGTTCAAATGATCCTTCTTTTGGTGGGTACGACATTGATTTTAGGATTAAACTTCAATGCCGGCTCTGCCTTTGCATCAGGACTGGCAAAAGATATCGCTTTGATTGGAGCGCTGTTTGGTGTTTTGAACGCACCTAATGGCATTTCTCAGATCATTGGTTCTGATATCGGAGTCTCATCGGCTCTGCAGTCGATGCAAACAACAATGATGGCCGCCGGTATATCAAGCAGTGCAGGAAGATTGATTGGAAATGCCGCTACGTTTGCCGGAGCAGGTGCTACCTATGGCGTTGGAAGAATGTTTGGCGGAGCATCAATGAAATCTATTGCCGAAAATACGCTGCCTGGAATGAAGACAATATCAGGTTCAATTCAGGGTACTGCAGGAGGATTCAGCGATGGAAGCGGCGGTGTTGGAACTGGCGGAACATCAGATCTCAATTTAACAATGTCGGAATCACCAGGCCAGCAAGCAAGTTTTGTTTCGGACAGATCAGGAATGAGCGGATGGAGCAGTATTCCTAAAGGAAATGGTTTAGGCGACACATTATCGAATATAAAGCATTCAGGCGCTCCGAACGTGGCTGCAGCTGTTTCTAATTTTGATAAATCGAATGGAACCGTAAGACAAATGCTTAATTCCGGGAACATCGGTGGTGTCGCTTTAAGAGGGGCAACCTGGGGTGCAAATAAAATGTATAGCGCCTCAATGAACAGGCTGCAGAAAGGCTTTAATAAGCAAAACGGCAATGGACGTCAGTTCAGTTCCATGCAGAGAAACGCTATGATGTACAACAATTATTCTCAGGCAAATCCCATGAATTCATCATCAAACATTTCAGGAGGTAATAACTGATGATTTTTATTGCACCAAAAAACTTTAAGTCAGGCAGACTTTTAGCTAATAAATACACCTGGTTTGATCTGATGCTCATGTGTATAGGACTGATAGTTACTATTGTGCTCGAAGCTTTGTTTGTTATCTTTTTTATTTCCGATAATGCAGTTTTAAATGTCATTATTTTTGCAACGCTGGCAATTCCGGCAATGGTGATTTTTGGTCTTGTTCAGCCTAATGGCATCTATCATAATTTTCTGACTTTCTTTGAACTGATGTTCATAGATATGAAATCGCCAAAACGATATATATGGGGAGGTTTGATGCGAAATGGCATTGAAGAAAATGAAACCATTGATACAGATAGATGATAATGTATCAGGCAAAAAGAAGCTGAAACAGGCAAATAAAAGGAAGAAACAGCTTTCGAAAATAAAGAAGACCGTATTGACTACGATGGACTGGAACAACATCGAAGAGGTCAGAAATAACGAGATAATTTTAAGAGGGAAAGACAAGACTCTATATCATGTGATGGGCGTTAAACTGAAACCGCATGATATTTTCCTTGATGATCCGATCGAAATGAGCAATACGATCGAAAGATGGAGACTCGCCTTAAACAAGCTTACATTTAAAATCTATTGGGCTTTTGTCACTTCGCCCGTAGATATCGGTGACTACAAGGCCAATCTGTACAGAATGAATAATGAAACAGATGACCGTACCAAAAAACAGATGCTTATGGATGACTATGAGAAGGCTGAATGGTTTGAAGCAACGCATAGGGAGCTTGAGTTTATGATGTTTGTCAGAGAATCAAGTGAACGGATGATGGAAAAGCATATGAGCGAACTGTACAGGGAATGTAAATCTGCCGGCTTTGAACCGGATCAGCTGTTAAAGAGAGATTTTCTGAATTACATTTCCTATCTATTCGACAATAAACTGATCAACTCCACTTTCTTTTCAAAAGGTGTTTTCCAGAATCTCAGCGAGATCAATTATCTTGAGGATGAAGAAGTGAAAACAAAACCGATCGATACAGACGATTATCTTTATGACGAATCCATAACAGATATTGATTTTGCGACCGATGATGATGTTTATAACTTTGAGAAAAGCAAATATGCGCCGGTGGCATTCAGCAAGACCAACGATCATATGATTGTCGGTGAAAACTACATGAGCGCAATATTGATAACTGAAATGCCGTCACAATATACTGTTGGTTTATTGTGCTCATATCTCAATAATCCGATGATCAAGGTCATGATGACGACCGAAGTAACAAATCTAAATATTACAGCAGCCATTAAAAAGGACCGTAACGCAAAACTTGATGAGTTATCCAAAACGGCTGACCCGACAAGAGAAATGTATCTTAAACAGTCTTTGAATGATCAGCAAGCTATGCTTGATCGTGTGATCAGAAACAACGACAAGACACTGAATATGGTTCTTGTATTCCTTGTCTGCGCAGATAACAAAGATGATCTGTATAAGTTCAGAACAGATGTTGTGCAGAAACTGGAAAATGATGGATTTAAGACAACAACCTGCAAACTGATGCAGGAACAGGTGTTAAGATCTGTCTGCCCAGTTCTTTTGGATGGAACATTGCCAAGACAGATAGCGATAAATTTAGGTGTACCTCTTCCGGCCGAGAACATTTCCGGTCTTTATCCGTTTGTGTTTGAAACAATGAAAGATACTGAAGGATTTGTTTTTGGTGAAGAAATGAACAACGGCGGTGCGATCATTTTTGACAAATTTGCCTATAAACGCCCTTATTGGGCAAATCGCCATGATCATCAAAGAACAAATGGCAATCTGGTCATAGTCGGTAAATCAGGATATGGCAAATCCGTAAACCTGAATATGACCGTAAGAAATGATATTGAACAGGGTTATAACGTCGTTGCGATCGATCCGGAAAACAAGATTTTCAAGCTGATCAAAAAGTATGGCGGATCCATTATCAATTACGGTACAAAAAACAATATCATCAACATTTTTGATTTGCGTCCTTTATCTTCAGATGAAGACGATACAGATCCGAATTACGACAGAAAAAAGGCTGAAGAAGAAATGTGGGATACAAAGAATGCGATAAACTTTGTAATTGGTCAAGTAAATCAGATCTTTTCATTTCTGTTTAAGCAGTACACAGATGAAGAAGCCGGTATTATGGGCGATCTGATTATGGCTGCATACAAGAAGAAAGGTATCGATCCTGATAAAAAGCCATCTTTCAAACTGATTGATGTAAAGGATATGCCGATCTTTTCTGATGTCAAAAAGGAACTTGATCAGATTTATGCAAATGAAGAAAGGGAATTCAGAAAGGCATATCTCGACAAGCTTCAGATAAAACTGAACAGAGTATGTGGCGAATGGAGCGTATATCTGGATGGAAGAACATCGCTAAGCTTTGATATTCATGATGACAGAAAGGTTGTGGCTTTTGGAACCAAGCAATTGCAGAATGTATCCTCCGAACTGAAAACAGCTTTGAATCACATTATGTATCAGTATGCCTGGTCGCTCTGTATCGACAACGAACAGCTGTCATCATTCATTATTGATGAAGCACACGTCAATATCCTTCAGGGTGAAATTGCCAATCTTACCGCTCAGTTTGTCAGAAGAGCAAGAAAGTATAATACCTGTGTCTGTCTGGCAACGCAGGAACCTAGAGATTTTGCTGACCCGGCAATTCTTACACATGGCAAGGCTATATTCAATAACTGCGCATACAAGCTTATTCTGCACCTTGATAAAGACCCGGCTATTGATGTATCGCAGCTCGTGAATATCAATGAAAATGAGTTTAATCTGATTATGAATTTTGAAAGAACCGAGTGTTTGTTTATATGCGGTGAAAGAAGAATTCCGATCAGAGTGCTTGCAACAAAAAAGGAACTTAAAGAATTATCATAATTTATTGTCACAAGTGGGTTGTTTAACTAGAAACACCCACTTTTTAAAAGATTAATGATCGGTTGCAAGTTGCAACCGAAAGGAGAAGACATGAATCAAACAGTTGATGAATTAACCAATTGGAATCTTAAAGATTACGAAGACTACAATCGCAAGTATGATGCAGACGAATTCATGAGATATTCAGAAGCATCAAAATACGATCTCGACACAATGAAAAAATGGATTGAAATAAGAGATGATTTTGAATACACGGACGATACTGCCGGCAGTGGCTGGGAATGCTTTGGCATTACTCAACGACGTACAAAGTACGGTACGAATCTAATCTATGTAAACACAGATAAAATGCTTTGGAGATATAAAGAATCTGCAAGCGAATTTTATGGCAGCAGACCAAATAGATTCGACCTAGATAAATACATTGAAAACAGGAGGCAAAAAAAAGCAAATATGTCTGACTTATCGAACGAAACAGATCTTGATCAAAGCAATTATTACGAGATCTATCAACTCAAAAGAGATCTTCCCAACAGAAGAGATCTTTCATTCATATCTTTTGATGAACTGACGGGTTCTGGTGAAAAGCTGGATCGGTCCAATTATGATCTTGTATACACTCACAGCTTCAATGGGGAGACCCTGGATGATATCTATCGAATATACAATATTGACCATCCTGATGATTTTAAAGGTCATTCTTTATCGGTCTCAGATGTTGTTGTAATTCATGATTCTGGCGAATCCAGAGCATACTATGTTGATTCTGCAGGTTTTGTCAATGTTCCGGATTTTTTAAAAAGCATTGACTCATCTATTTTTGATGATCTGATAGCTGATCATTATTTCGGCAAAGTGTTGGCTGAAAAAAACAGAGAGGCATTGATAAACGCCTATAAAGAAACAGAAGGAAAAACTCCTGCAAATACAATTGCAGCCTTAATCGATAATATTGGCTATGAAAGAGCAGTAAAGGCAGTTGCTGAATCGATCAATGCCACATCTGATGATGGAAGAATTTCTCGCGATGTATGCGAATGGGCAAATAAACAAGATTGCGCATCAAAACAAGATCTTGAAAATTACGGCTTATACAGTATTGTTTCCTGGCTCCATCCGGCACATCTCAATCAGATCGGTTTGGAAATGATGAAAAAAGAAAAGGAGATGAAAAAGGATATGAAGATCAATAAAACTATATCCGAGCATTTTGGAAATTATGTAGATAAGGACGCCTGGGATACGGATGTAGACATGACCGTTGGATTTGTTGCTGATTTAAGAGATTTAGACAATAACAGCAAATATGATCAATTCTTATCATATTTAGCTGATAACATCATCGTGATCGAAGATAATACAGATTCGATGGTTTGCGATTTCTCTGGTTTTTTTGAGAAACATCAGGAAGAATTACGGTATTTGTACGACAAAGCTGGCTGGAGACTCGAAGATGAATTTGATGATGATGAAATCCATTACGATTTTGTCTCTTCTGTATTGCCTCAGATGATTTCCGGCAACGCAAATGGCAACGCTTATAAACTATTCCTTGATGCTTTCAGCAAGGGAGTGGAACAAGAAGACCTTTTGAATAGAGCAGTAAACAGAAAAAACAATGAAGTCATCAATGTTTTGGGGGAAGTTTTCAGTGAATATTCAAAACATTTTGATCCTATAAATAGCGAATATGATGAACAGAAGTTACTGGATGCTGATAAAACATACAACTATCTGTATAAGCTGCTTCACAGCATCGAAATGAATCAAGGCTACAGAATTATTAATATTTCCAAACCCGAGAATGGTGAGATCAGCTATGCGATCGGATATGACAAGGACGCACCAAATCCATATGTTGTATGGTCTACCTTTGTTGACAGAAAAGGGGAGAGACATTTTTCAAGCGGCCACTACACAAATTCGCTTTATGAAGCGGTTAGAATACAGGCCGAATTATCCGGTTCAAAATATCTGAAGAACGATATGTTTGATACGGTCAATATGACTTTGTTGCTGAATCGCTATTATGACAATGCACTGGCTAAAGCTGTTTTCAGATCTGGTGGTGTCTCTGATTTTGTGAACAACTGTGTAAATGAATATCGCAACTGGGACAAGACCCTGGATGATGACATAAGAGATTTCAACACGCTTGACAGCATGAACGAGTTTATTGAAGATACCGATTATTTAAACAGCGAATTTATCGATGAGATAAAAGGAAAGAACAAAGGAAAGGGGATTGAACTTTAATGATTCAAATCAGCGAGGAAGACGCTAAAATCGTCTGTGAGCGCTTTTTCAAAGAGCATCAATGGGAAAGACTTCCCATCATAAATCATTCCCAAATAGGCTTGAATCCGCTCATAATTCTTAACAAAGAAACAAATCCGGTTTCTGTGCATTTATACGACAATTATCAGAGTGTCATAAAGGATATCAGAAAGATCGTAGAAGCAGAACTTCAGGATAACAACGGATACAGCGAATCATTTTATCTTTCATATGAGGATATCGATAATCTTGAGCTTCAAAAATACGTGGTTCACGAACGAGACGCAGAGAAGATTATTGATCAGGCCAAAAGTATCATAAATTATTTCTGATTCCGGTTGCAACTTGCAACCGATGATAAAAGGTGGCTAGTAACACCGCATTTTTTTATTGAAAGGAGGATAACGGATGGTTATTCTTTTTGTTATACTATCCTGTATTTTAATACCAATACTTTACACATATATCGGTTTGCAGTTGATTGCTTTGGGTGATTTCGTCAAAAGCGGTTTTAATATGGATCACTTCAGATTTGTGACCGATGTCAGAAGATATCTGGAATACAAGGAATATATGTATCTGATCATGTTCTTGACCGTTTTAACAATTAGCTCATTGCTCTGGAATACGCTTTTTTCAGCTAGAGCAAGAGAGAAATACAAGGTTAAGCACATCACGCTGCAGGAGAAAAGAGAGCACCATCATCTTGCCGGGACGCACGAAGCAAAGAAAGGGACGACCAGAATCGAATTTGATTCCTCCGGTCATTCTAAAGGCAACAAGACAATCAGAGGTTTCTTTGATGTAACATTTAACGGCTTCAAGATTGCTTGGAACAAGATGATTGTATATCTCAGACTCGCAGATGTTCATAAGTTCAATACATTAAAAAACTGGCATATTGAAGGAAACAAATCCGGAAGACGAGCAGGTATTCCGATCTATACCCGCAGAGGAAGAGTTTATTGCGATGCGGAGGATACCAATTCATTGATAGTAGGTTCAACCAGATCAGGTAAAACGTATGGAATAATTCATATTCTAATTCAGCTTTTAAGGATGGCAAAGGAATCCATGATGATTATGGATGTCAAAGGTGAACTCTACATGAAGCACGCACAGTCTTTACGTGACGATGGATATGATGTGTTCAGAGTTGACTTTATTCATCCGAAAAAATCAGTTAAATGGAACCCTTTGGGTGTTATCGTCAAGAAATACCGTCAGGCATACAATGACTGGCTGAATTTAATGGAAGAACCTGAGTATCAGGATCTTCAGGACCAGCTTTACCTGAAGAATTGTGTTCTAAAGGAAATTAGAAACAAGAAAAAGGTTCCGAAAACACCTCAGGATCTAATGAAGCTCGAAAGGAAAGAAAAGATCATCGAGAGTGAAATTGAAGAACTGTTAAAGCTTTTGCCTAATCCTGATTATTCCAAAGCAAAGGAGTACAGTCTGGACATAGCTATGACATTATGTAATGACGAGTCTAAAGACCCATTCTGGCCTTCTTCTGCAGCTACTCTGCTTGATGGGTATATTAACTTTCTTCTGGAGGAGAGAATCGATGATGGTAACGGGGGATGGACTTGGCTTCCTGACAAGATGATCAACATGTATTCAGTCAAAATGCTGCACGATCTAGGCAAGACACCGCTTGATCCGAAAAAGTATGAAGGCTGCGATACTGTGCTCGGTTATTATGTCAAGAAATACAGAAATGTCGATGATGCTTCATCGATGAAACTTAAAGCATATATTGATGCACCACAGAATACCGAAGGATCTATTTCTTCCGTATTTGATGATAAGATCAAATACTTCCTGGCTAATGAAAACATCCTTGCCATGACTGCTGAAAGCGATTTTGAGCTTACACAGATGGGCACAAAAAAGACAGCGATCTTTGTCTGTGTTCATGACGAAAAATCAACATTCCATTCTCTTGCTTCCATACTGTTCTCTCAGATCTATGAGGAACTGATCGAAGAAGCCAGAGATGTTGCAGAAAAGACACAGACCGAGATACAGCGATTGGCAAGAGATATTTTTGTTGTCTGGGATGAGTTTGCAAATGGTGCAAGATGGGACAATATCGGCAACGCTTTATCAGCTGCCTTATCAAGAGGAATCAGATATTGTCTTGTAATCCAGGATTATGGTCAACTTGAAAGACTGTATCACGATCTATCAGCAACCATTAAAAGCAACTGTCAGAACACCATCTTCCTTTTAGCAAATGACAATCAGACAAAAGAGGATATTTCAAAAGCCTGCGGAACAAGAATCAGATGGGATAGAAACAAGCAGCAGAAGGTGGAAGAGCCTTGTGTTCCGGTCGATCGGCTTGGCCTACTTTCAATGGGTGAAGCTGTAATTATCCGTGGCAGAAAGAATCCATATATAGCAAGAATGCTCGGCTTTGATTCATACAAGTTTGTAAAGAATCTTCCGAAAACACCACACGAAAATGATAAGAAACTGGAGAATGTAGAAAAGTTTAACATTTTAAAAGCCTGGAAACAGAGAACAGAAGCCGATGACAAACTGAAATTAGAAATGGAAAAGGCAAATGCCGGCAAGCGGAAGGATGCTGATCAAAAACAGCCATTGAAGAAGTCGAATGATGATAAGCCTAAGCATGAAGCTTCCCATGAAAAGAAAGATGATTTAAAGCTTACAGATAAGCAACTGGAGATCAAGAATAAAACAAGTCGTATAAGAACTCAGGCTATGAATCAGTTTACTGGATCGACCAATAATCTCGGAGGTTTTAATTTAAATGCACAGGCAGCTTAAAGGTGTCACGATAATTATTGCCTCTATCCTGATCTTCATCATATTATCTATTCCTACTGCGACAATCCTTTTTCCAATTCAATTCATAGGAAACATGTTTAAGAATACATGGGGGACTGTTGATGAGGTCTTTGGATATGGATATGATGGAAACTTCGCCGAAGAGACAGATGATTATATGGCAAGAAACAGAATATCTTTAAATTATAAGCAGCTTCTCGCTTGTGCATTAGCTGATATCAATGCAGATCCGAATGAGTGCTTGATCAATCACGATGCAAACGGGAATATACTATCTGAAAATGCAGAGACTGAGTATTTTGCAGTTGATTGGCCAGAGTACAATGGATACTTTGACGACGTCTATTTCAAACCGATCCACGTTTTGGGTAAGTATACGACTTCAAACTACGAAAAGGTTGGCGAACATTATGAAACAGTAACCGAAACTGTAACAATAGGTGGCACTGATATACTTGTTGAAAAACAAGTCCTAGTCGAGGATTATGAATGGGTTTACCATGATGAGCTTAAAAGAGGTAAATGCACAGAATCCGATACGCAAAAATGCTATGTCACTCTTGAAGATCGTGATGTCTATCCTTATCAATGGGTTGGAGCCGGAATTAAGAATCGTTATGGGGTTCAACCGAATAAGGATAGTTATGAAATCACAGTAACTCCCGATCAGAAATGGTACGGTTATACAGTTAAGGCATTTTCAAAAGGAGAAGTTATATCTTCCGGTGCAGATGAGCTGGCAATAAGAATCATAGCAAATGATATCGATCTCATAGCAACATACAAAGGGGCAATATCACCTTTATTTTCCGTAGGAGATATTGTCGAAGCTACCGAGACCATTGCCTACAGCGAAGATGATTTTATGCTTTATCTTCAGAATTCTGCTGGTGAATATATAAATCCTTCTCTTTTCTTTGATGTAGGAAATATTAGATCCGGCCCAGGTTTCTATGATGCTAATTACACTTATGTATTGCAGCAGATTATGAATGGAACATTGCTTTTGAATTATCCTCCTGAGTTCACCCCTGATTTTTCCAATATTGCTGCCTGGGGACATGCAGCTGACGGAGGAACAAATAATTTTGCATACGGGCAATGCACCTGGTTTGCATATGGAATGTATTATCAGATCAACGGTCACGCACCTTATGGCTGCAAAGGTAATGGCACAAGCTGGGCTAATCAATTGAATGATAGTAGTTATTCAAAAAGTAGCACACCAACAGCAGGCAGTCTTGTTTCTGCAAGCTGGATTCCTGATCATCAGTATGGAACTGTGGCAATAGTCCTTGATGTCGTTAACGATGATGAAATGTATATTCTTCATGGGAATAGCAATGCGAACCTGAAAGAAGACAGCTGGGATGTGGCAGTAAATGACTGGGCGGTCCAGAAAGTCAGTACAAAAGGATATCGATATGCCAATGGTTCATTTGCTCCATGGGTGATTCAGAGTCCAAACGAATAATGCCGGTTGCAAGTTGCAACCGATTTTCATGAAAGGGTTTATTGAGTATGAAAGAACAATATAAAGGCAATTTTGTCACCGAGGATGATCTTAAATACGCTTTTGATGAATACTATGTCAAAAGACAGAGATCAAGAGGTGTGATTTTAAGACACAGTTATGAATCAATGCGATATGGTGGTGCTGATCTTGTGACCGCAGAAGTTTATAAAGATATATATCAGATCAGAGCGTTTGAATTCAAACTTAAAGACTGGAGGAAGGCTCTGGATCAGGCGAAAGAGAATCTCAGGTTTGCTCATCAGTCCTTCATTGTTTTGCCCTCAAATCAGGTTAAAAACGCCTTAGAAACAGGCTCTGATTTTCTTGGCAAGTATAAGATCGGAATCATCGGTGTAGATCCGGAAACCAAACATTGGAAGATCGAAAAATATCCGATATCGCAAAAAGATGAAGACATTAGATTAAGCCAGGAAATATTCAAATTGCTTTTGGCAGAGGTATAAAAGTTGCTGATTAAAGCAACTTTTTTAAATGATTAATAAGCGGTTGCAAGTTGCAACCGATTTTTATAAGGAGAAATTATGGCAACAAAACTAATTGCAAAAGAATTTAATTATGAACTGAGATATGCCGGAAAAAGCGAAATGATCAAGAGTGCCGTTATTGTAGTTCCTAATGGCTTGTCTTATCACGACCCCGATTCCTTATCTACAGTTATCACGACTGATTTATCTGTTTTTCCGGAAGATGAGAATGGAAGCACAATCAATTTTTCTTCGGTAGAAGAAGCTCAAGCTTGGATCGATTCTTATGGAGATAAAATTCAATTCGAAATCAAGAATGGCAATGAACTTCACGCTATAAGAAACGAGTTCTTAATCAGGCAGAATTATGATCCGGTTGTTTTAACAGACAACGTCGATAACAGTTGGACTGTCAAAGGTTACACAGATGGAAAGTCTTATTATTTCACGTTGGATGTGCTACATGAGTTAAACAATTATTGGGGAATTGCTCCAAGCGATGAAACATATTTTATTTTCAAGAACAACGGAGCCATTTTACTGCATGATGGTCTTCAGGATCTTGAGCTTCCTGTAAAGGAGGAAAATGGTCTTTATAAGTTCCCAGAACGATGGAACTGGATCGTTAAAAATGATGTCCTCGATGAAGCCCGGTTGCAAGTTGCAACCGAACAAGAGAGCAGAAGAATCAGAGATAGACTTATCAGCTATATCAAGGATAATGATGGTCTTTGCCCAGGAATGGTTGAATCCACGATAGCTTCAAATAACACTCTCGTTTCGTCTCTGGTAAATATCAGAAGAATGGATAATACAGAAGATTTTATCTATCCCTATCTGAACGAATATTATAGCTCTGATGAGCTTCATGAAATAAACGAAGCTTACTCTGATGTATACTTCGATAAATATGGTTGGGGTAATTATTCTTTGTTCGATAGCGATCTTCAGGCAACAAGCGAAGCATTTAAGATGGGAATTATCAAAGGTGCTTATGATTTTGGTGAATGGGAAGATGTTTTGTACAACATTGAGGATTCCAATCTTCGCAATGCTTTAGATGAAATTGCTGATTCTGGCGTAATAGCAAAAACCGACCATAACGATATGGTTCTGAAAGAGTTAGGACTATCAGATAACGATCTCGCTGCTGTTTCATTTACAAATGATGAGTTGTTGCGCCGCAGTTTTTTACATTCACGTTTAACGAATGCTTCAGAACCTTCAAATGACATTGATCTTCCAAAAATCGTTAAGCATAACAATTATGTAGCTGAAATAAAACAGGATGCTGTATATGATCACGATATGTCTGTAGTCTATTTCTACAAAGATACTGCTAATTACAACATCGATAAGGACAGCGCACTCATTGAAAAGATCCCATTCGACAAAGTTAATATCATCGAAGCGATCAAGGATCATATTGATCAATATGATATGCCAATGAATGATGATATGGTTGTCTTTTCCAGCAAAAACAGAAATGACTTTGTTGATTACTGCAGCATGAGAAAAAGTGCTCTTGATGCTGTGAAGGATTCAAGCGGGACATATTATCAGCCGCTGCTCAAATGTATGATCAACAATATCCCTGACTGTTACATCATAAGTGTTCCCGGTCAGGAGAATGCTTTGTGCTGGCTGGATAATAATCTTGATAAACACATCGATTACAATAACGCTGCTGATGTCTTTGCTGCAAACATGTCTTTCGATCAGATTGATGAAAGATTTTATGATCTGATACTTTCTCATTGGGATGGGTTGATGATGGACGAACAGATTGAACTCTACAGAAACAGAGACCATGTTTCAGAAGCTATCTCTGAAATGGTTGATGAGTCAGAGTTCTATGTTGCTGTCTAATTGTCGGTTGCAAGTTGCAATCAGAAAGGGTAATTAATGGAAGAATTAAAAACAGATGAATTAATGAATGTCGATAGATCGTCTCCAAAAGAGTTCAACATGGTCAAGCTTTCTATGACCTTCGACAGAAGTCTTCAATCTGACTTTGTCATCGATTCTCTTGAGAAAGCCATCTATATTGCAAACGATTTTCTCAGTGATAGTCCAAATGAGGTGATGTTAGGAATAGCTTTGGACTCTGAGAGGAAACCTATTTCCTGCTCCGTTTTGGGTGTTGGCAATGAGCACTCCATCGGTGATATAAAAACCAACGTTTTTAGATTCGCACTACTTTCGTGTGCAGATTCCATCGTGCTGATACATAATCATCCTAGGAGTTCAAGACTTGAACTATCTAATCAGGATGTCATGGAACTGAATAACATGCAGCAGGTCGCTCTAATGTTAGGTATTCGTCTCAGGGATTTTATAGTTGTTGGTAATCAGAAACAGAATCGGGCATATTATTCCTGGAATGAGAAAAGACTTATTACTCAGTATGAATTCATAGATGCCATGAAGTATGAGAATCTCAAGAAACCAATAGAGTATGATGTCGGTTGCAACTTGCAACCGAACTGCTCCTTGGCTTCGCCCATCGAGGAAGCAAACAGACTGCTCGGCGAATCAAAATTCAATTCGCCCGAATCTGTTGGTAAAAGCAGTGAGGATGAAAAGGCTCATGGAAATCGTAAAGGATTCTTTCGTTTGTTCATTTGAGATGTTGAGTCATGCTCCAGGTTCACTGTCGCCTGAGAATGTTTCATTGATAGCAAGATAAGGGATTTCGAAATCTTCGTAGATTTCTCATCCTTCGTAGACAACTAAGCTCTGCTTAGTTTCGTTCGATAAACAAAGGGTTTTCGTAGGATTTCTTCGTCGGATTTCTTCTCTCGTTTTTAGAAATCTTTTTTCGTTTATTTTGAATATGGATTTCTTTTAGAAATCGTTGCTAAATCATTATGTAATTGAAAATAAAAAGGAAGTTCATCTCAACAGCTGGTAGTGATAATTGATCACTTTCAGCCCCACGTTCGAAACGACATGAGTCCAACTTCCATGAGGCAAGGACTTCCTAACCGGTTTCCTGAACGATCAGGCCCTAGGTGAAGCTGTTGCCTCTAAAAATAATATATGATAGTCGGTTGCAACTTGCAACCGGAAGGAAAGGATAGAATATGGAAAGTGATAAAAAACAGTTTTCTCAAAAATTGAATCCAGTTATTATTGCAAAATTTGATGAATGTCTAAAACTTAAAAACGATCAATTATCTTTAACAGGGTCAGACATCAACAAAGGCGAATTGCTTGAAGAAATGATCGATGATTATTACAAGAGCCTTAAAGGCATAACTGCCAAAGCGGATGAGAATAATAAAGTCACAATCGATAAAGATGCTTTGATATTGCTTGTTCAGGATGCGGTCAAGATCGAACTAAAACCGTATTCAAAGTTATTGAGTCAGATTGCATATAACACATATAGAGTTAATAAGCTTTCTGAACTCTTAATTAGAACATCTTGTGGAACATCTGAAGAACTTGTCGGTTTTATACAAAACAAAGACAATATAACAAGACGAGAAGCTGAAGAAAAACTAAGCAACTATATCGCTAACGATCTATTTCAGCCTTGTCCTTATGTAGAAGCTGTCGATTCAGAATTATTCAATGAAGAAGGGGATGAGGAGTAATATGTCGGTTGCAACTTGCAACCGGGAGGATTCCCGATGAAACTATATGTAATAAATCCAAGCTATGTGGACTATCTCAAAGAGTTTGATAAAAAAGTCCCTAATGTAGATTATGACGGCGGTCTAAAACTGTTTCTTGGAAAAGTCACTATCAGCGATGACTCGGCAATGGGATACTATATTCCGCTCACTTCTGGAAGTAAAACGAAATTTGAAAAGATGCCTAACAGACTTGATTTCGTAAAAATAACAGATCCGATCGATGGAGAGATAATTGGAGCTATTGACATCAACAATATGATTCCCGCACCGGATAAAGTGGTCAGCGACTTCACATATGATCTGGTTCGAGATTATTCCGACTTTGAAACAAAGGAGGAAAGAGATAAGTATTTCAGAATGTCTTTAGACGAACTTGAATACTTAAATAAAATGGAAGATCACATCATTGGTAATGCAAGAACGATCTTTTCTATATATCGATCCAAGTCTAAGCAGTTTGAAAATCTCAGAAGAAGATGCTGCCGGTTTATAGATCTTTATAATCGAGCGCTGGAATACAACGATGTTCTCAATTATGAAATGAATAATCTGATAGAGAACATAACCGATCAGTTTAAAGGAAACAGTTATAAATCGTTCAAAGAACATAATGGAAAGGAAATATAAATCTCGGTTGCAACTTGCAACCGAGAAATGAAAGTGATGCACTATTATGAATAAAAATGAAAATGATAATTCAAGAAAAGATAAATAATAATGTTCGGTTGCAAATTGCAACCGATATACAAGGTGGTATATTTGCCACCTTTTTATTAGTAAGGAGGATATGTATATGCCGGAGGCGATTAATAAAGTCAGATATTTGATAATAGGAAAACCAGCTCCGTCAAACAGTAGATTTAAGGGAACCGTAACATCAGATACGATCTTCAGTTCAGGCATGAGTGTTTTTAATTACAGTACAAGGTATGCCAAAGAGGAAAGTGATAAGGATTTCAAATACGATTCCATATTCGACTATGCTGGCAGATATGCGGACAACAAAATAAATTTTACGATGTCATCAGAAGGTAAGTTAGACAGCAAAGAAAAAATAGAATCTTTTGTTGAACACGGCAAGGAAGCATTGAGCAAGGATGGTCAAATTCTTTGGGAATTCATCTTTTCTCCAAAGGATATTGAAACCTCGGATAAATACCATTTATCTAATCAGAGTGATTATGCTGCTGTAATATTCAAGATAATGCCTGGATATCTAAAACAATGTGGTTTTGATCCTAATAATATTTCGTGGTGGCAGGATTATCATCCTGAGAACCGAACCTCAATAGAAGCACATCCACATATACATATTTATTTCTTTGAAAACAATCAGGAACGAACAAGAGGAAAACTGAGACAGAAAGATCTCAACCTGTTTAAAAGACTAATGGCAAATGAAATGATCAAGCGACAGGATAAATCGCAGTATCAGGAACTCTTCGGATCCGTGAATGCAAACAAAATGAAAATACTTAATTACAGCAAAAAGTTTAATCTTAATGAGATTCAAAGCGTTAAAGATCTTTATAAATCTCTTCCGTCTTCCGGAAGACTGCAATATAATTCTGCAAATATGATTCCTTATAGAAAGGCAATCGATAGAGTGGTTAATGAATTGCTTAATTCTGATGAGTGTAAAGATGCATGGACAGACTTTCAAAAAGCACTAGATCGTTATGAAGAAATATCAAATCGGATAAATGGAGGGAACCTATCCTTAAGGAAAGAAACAGAAATCAAAAAACTGAAAGTTCAGATAGCCAACCATATTTTAAGTGAGAAAAAGAATTTCATTGAAGAAAACTCTTATGAGAATATGACTAAAGATTCTGCCGGTAATGCTTTCAGTAACAAAAGGGTGCATCATAATTTTGAATTAAGAGGCAGCAATCCTGTAAAAATAAAGAGATTCATTAATGGCGCTGTTGCCCAAAGACAAAGAGAAATTGAGGATGAAATAGAAGAGTTCCTGAGGAATATTCAGAAAGGATATGACTACTGATAATGTTCGGTTGCAACTTGCAACCGAAAAAAATGTATACAGAACTACAATCTTTGTTAAAATTTAATTAATATGACTAAACAAATAAAATCAAAAGAAAGGGTTAGAGACCAAGGCGAAGTCTTCACTAATGAACGAGAGGTCAAAGCAATGTGCGATCTTGTTGCCCAGGAGTGTGACAGACTGGATTCCAGATTTCTAGAACCTGCATGTGGTGATGGGAACTTCCTTGCCGAGATTCTCAGACGAAAACTTTCTAGATGTAAACAATTATATAAAAAGAATCCATACGATTATGAAAGATATTCTGTTTTAGCTGTTTCCAGTATATACGGAGTTGACATTTTGCAGGATAACGCAGAAGAATGTCGCGAAAGACTCTACAACATCTGGAACAACGAATACGAAGCAATCTGTAAGAAGAATTGCAGCAACGAAACAAGAAACACGATCAGATTCATCCTTCTTCATAATATTCTCTGTGGAAACGCTCTAACTCTAATGAAGGTAGATGACGAGCAGAAGGATACCGATGTTCCTATCATATTTCCTGAATGGAGTCTTCTGCAGGGGACAAAACTGAAAAGAAGAGACTTCAGACTTGATGTGTTGTTGAAGGCAAACGAAAGGCCTGAGAAACAAAAATCTTTGCTGGATGATGACCTTACCCAGTATTTATCGGTCAATCCAGTTACAGGAGAATATATGCCGGAACCGATCAGAATATACCCGGCCGTGCATTATAAAAAAATAGCGGAGGCTGAATAACATGGCTGAAAATGACGACATTTATGATTTTGCTGATGTTCAGAAAAAATATCAAAAGTATCTGAAGTGTGGCGATTGCGAATTCTGTTTCGCCGATCAGGACGGATATGTTTGTGCCGATAAATATTATGGGAAGCACATGACTGAAGAAGAAGTTCAGAATAATCCGATTTGTGAAGGCGAAGATATAAGCGTCAGCTCTTATATGGAACTTGAAGAAGAAATGCACGAGGATAAGAAAAATGGCAGAAAGTTTAATTGACAGACTATATAAGAATGGAATAAAAAATCCTGATGCTGAACATTCACCAGATGTACTAAGCTGTCTGGCTAATCTTTCGAATGATGAGGTTTTCACGCCGCCGGAAGTGGTCAACCGGATGCTTGATCTGTTGCCGCAGGAATTATTCTCAGATCCGAACACAAAATTCCTGGATCCTGCATGCAAGACCGGCGTATTTCTCAGAGAAATTGCAAAGCGCCTTTTGATTGGACTTGAGCCAATATATCCGGATCTTCAGGAAAGAATCGACCACATATTCCATAACCAGCTTTATGGAATTGCGATTACAGAGCTGACATCATTGCTTTCAAGGCGAAGCGTATATTGCTCACAATATCCAAACGGCCAATATTCAGTGAGCAGGTTTGATAGTTCGGAGGGGAACATCAGATTTAAAAAAATACAGCATACTTGGGAAGCGGGAAAGTGCAAATATTGTGGCGCTAGCAGAAGCGAATACGATAGAAGCTCCGACAAGGAAACATATGCCTACGAGTTTATTCACATGATCAATATAGAGGAGGCTTTAAAAATGGCTTTTTTTGATGTTGTAATTAGCAATCCACCTTATCAATTATCTGATGGTGGCACCGGAGGAAGCGCCACGCCAATATATCACAAATTCATAGAGAACGCGAAAAAATTAAACCCAAGGTTTTTAACAATGATCGTTCCTTCAAGGTGGTATTCAGGAGGAAGAGGCCTTGATGAATTTAGAAATTCGATGTTAAAAGATAAACACATAAAAGAATTACACGATTTCACTGATCCTGGCGATTGTTTCCCTGGAGTTTCAATAAAAGGTGGTGTCTGTTATTTCTTATGGGACAAAGCATACGACGGAGACTGTTTGGTGTCCGAGCATTCAGGAAATTCCATCATTTCAACAGAACAGAGACCGTTACTTGAAGATGGAGCAAATTCCTTTATCAGGTTCAATAAGGGAGTAAATATATATCATAAAGTGAAGTCTTTTGGAGAAAAAACATTTGATTCCATTGTAAGCAGCTCCAAGCCGTTTGGAATGAGAACCTTTGTTCAAGGAAATAAAAGAAAGAGTACAGGAGATATTACTTTATACGGCAACAAGTCAATTACATACATTCCAAAAAAGGACGTTGAAATGAATAAAGCATGGGTAGATAAGAACAAAGTACTGATTACTTATGCTTACGGAGCAGGAGAGGGGTTTCCTCACCAAATAATAAACAAACCGTTTGCTGTAGGTCCAGGAACCGCATGTACAGAGACTTATTTAGTAATAGGTCCGTTTGATACGGCGGGGGAAGCTGACAATGTCGTTTCCTATATGAATACAAAATTTTTCAGGTTTATGGTTCTGTTATTAAAAAGCACCCAGCACGCAACGCAGGGCGTCTATAAATTTGTCCCTATGCAAGATTTCTCTAAATCATGGACCGATGAAGAATTATATGAAAAGTACAATCTTACAACTGATGAAATATCTTTTATTGAGTCTATGATTAAACCGATGGAGTAGGAGAAAGAAAATGGCAATTAGTTTAAATGACATGTTAAGTCGCCGGCCAGTTGTCGAGCCTCAAATATATGGTTATACACTCCCAGGCCTTCAGGATCATAAAGGATATATCAAAATCGGTTATACAGATAAAGAAGAGGTAGAAACCAGGATCAAAGAGCAACTCGGCACAGCAGCGATATCTCATGAGACCGTTTTTGTGGAATCCGCAATGCGATCTGATGGAACTGTTTTCACAGACAAAGACATTCATAGCCTACTTGTTCGTAAAGGTTTTAAAAAACTTGTTTTTGATGGTTCAACAAATAACGAATGGATTAAATGTTCTAAAGAAGACGCTCTAACTGCAATTAAAGAGGTCCGCAACTACACTCGTTACGAAGGGAATAGAAATGAAGATTTTAGAATGCGGACAGAGCAACTGATGGCTGTCAACCAAACGATTAACTATTTCCAAAGAATTAAGAAAGAAGAACCTTCCGCAAAGCCGAAGTTCCTTTGGAATGCAAAGATGCGTTTCGGCAAGACTTTCACTACCTATCAGTTGGCAAAAAAGATGGGAATGAAACGCATTCTTATTCTGACATTTAAACCAGCCGTTGAATCTGCGTGGGAATACGACCTCAATCATCATGTCGATTTTGCCGGATGGCAGTTTGTTTCAAACAAGGAAGCCAAGTACGACGCCGCCAAGATCGACAAACAGTATAAGAGTTGCGACAAGTCAAAGCCGATTGTTGTCTTCGGTTCTTTCCAGGACCTCTTAGGGACAAGTGACACTGGAGGGATTAAGGCCAAAAACGAATTCATTCATACAGACAACTGGGATATGGTTGTCTTCGATGAGTATCACTTTGGTGCTTGGAGAGACAATGCAAAGAAGCTCTTTGAGAAAGAGGATGAAGATAATGTAGACTTCGATACGGAAGAATATCAGGAAAAGGAAGCCGGCAACGCCATCAACGAATCATGGCTGCCTATAACAACAAGTTACTATCTTTATCTTTCAGGAACTCCGTTCAGAGCATTAAATTCCGGCGAGTTCCTTGAAGAGCAGATCTTCAACTGGACTTACTCTGATGAGCAAGCCGCTAAGGAAAATTGGGATGACAGTAAAGGAAAGAATCCTTATGCCGCACTTCCTAAGATGGTCATGATGACCTACAAAATCCCTGATTCAATCACGGATGTGGCAATCAATGAAGGCTATGATGAATTTGACATAAATGAATTCTTCAAGGCCGAGATTCCGGAACTCGGAACCATTGAGGATGCTAAGTTTATATATGAAGATAATGTCCAGAAATGGCTGGATTTAATTATGGGAAAGGGCAACTTTGTTGATGGTTTGAAGTTAGGCAATGATAAACCACCTATGCCTTATTCAGACGGAACTCTGTTGAATGTATTGATTCATACTTTATGGTTCCTACCTAATGTAGCATCGTGCTATGCAATGTCTAATCTGCTGCATAAACCGGTAAACAAGTTCTTTAACGATTACAAGGTCATTGTTTGTGCCGGTATAAAAGCTGGTATCGGTCTTGATGCGTTAAAGCCAGTTGAACAGGCGATGAGCGATCCTTTAAAGACAAAAACCATCACCTTATCCTGTGGCAAACTCACAACCGGTGTTACGATCAGGCCGTGGTCCGGTGTCTTTATGCTGAGAAATCTGAAATCACCGGAAACCTATTTCCAGACTGCGTTCAGAGTTCAATCACCTTGGACAATGACGGACGTAGATGGAAATGAAATCATCTTAAAAGAAGAATGCTATCTGTTTGACTTTGCTCTTGAGAGAGCTCTGACACAGATATCAGATTACAGTGTAAAGCTTAGCGTTGACAGCAAAGATTCTGCCGAAAAGAAAGTCGGAGACTTTATACACTTTCTACCGATCCTTGCTTTTGACGGGGCAGGTATGAATGAGATCTCTGCTCAGGATGTTCTGGATATTACTTATGCTGGAACATCAGCAACCCTGCTTGCTAAGAGGTGGCAGACAGCACTTCTTGTTCATGTTGACAACGATACACTAAAGAGGCTCCAGGCAAATCCGCAGGCTCTTGAGGCATTGAACAACCTGGAAGGATTCAGGAGATTAAACGATACCATTCAAACTATTATCAACAAATCCGAAAAGGTCAAGAAAGCCAAAACAAGAGAAGAGGGAGATGAACCTTCAGAAAAAGAAAAGAAGGAGATCTCACAGGAAGAGAAGGAAATGAAATCGCTGCGCAAGCAGATCCAGGAAAACCTTCTGAAACTGGCTGCAAGAATTCCTGCTTTTATGTATCTTACCGATTATCGTGAGCAGAGTCTAAAAGATGTTATCACCCAGATTGAACCGGAACTTTTCAAAAAGGTGACTGGTCTGAATGTGGCTGACTTTGACACCTTATGTTCGATCGGACTGTTTGATCCGGAAAAGATGAACCAAGGAATCTTTGGTTTCAGAAGATATGAAAATTCTTCGTTATCATATACAGGTATCGACAAACACGAAGGTGAAGATATCGGTGGATGGGATACCGTTCTGAAACGTGATGAATATAATGAACTCTATGCTAAGCAGCAGGCTACAATGACTGACTTTGTAGAGCTCATTATGCCTTCAGAGAACGAGGAAAAGAAGATTGCTCTAGCAGTAGAGCAGAAACAGGAGAACATCTCGCAGAATGGCAACGTAGGAGATTCCAAAGGATTTACAGAGGAAGAAATCGCCTTCCTTGAAAGCATTCTTCCTAGAATCAAATCTGGTGCTACAGTAAATCATACGAAATTTGGGAAAGGAATTATTATTGGTCTCAAGGATAGAAACACCAAAATTGTAGTGAGGTTTGACGCTGGTGAAAAGGTGTTTGTTTTCCCTGATTCGTTTATAAAAGGATTCTTATCTTTGGATTAATCTATCAGTAATTTACGGTTGCAACTTGCAACCGGCAAACGATGTCGGATCCAAATTTAAAAACGAAGTCGCATTCATGCGGCTTTTTTAATATATATATTCGAGGGAGGGAAATTGATGAAAATACTATATTGTCAATCTTGTTTTGGAAAGTAGTTATATTTGTTTGGTTTAATTTCAAAGACATCGTTAGGAGTACATTTTAACAGCGTACATATTTTATCAATTGTTAAAACTGTTACGTTTTTGTTTTGACGTAAATAATTCATAGTTCTTCTATCAACACCCATTTTTATCAAATCATATTGGGTCAATCTTTTTTTCTTCAGGGTTTCCCAAAGCGGATCAAAGCATACCATACTTTTAGTATGGATAATTTTTTTTGCAAAATCGTGGCACATATATGTGCCATATTTTATGCATTTTTATTTGCTAATATGAAATTGCAAGCTTTGGTAACTTCGATGCGGCGACTTCAAATGGGTTATAAGATAATGTAGCGTTTGTAAAGCAGCACTCTTAACATTACATCTAATTTCATACTATATTTTGTCGCCGCTGGCGACTTTTTATTTTCAATGATGAAAATACTAAGGAGGAGATAAATATGCTTTTTCTGTGTTATTGCAGGGTTTCGACTGACGAACAAGTGTTGGGCTATTCATTGGATGCCCAGCAGACAATGATAAACGATTGGATTAGAATAAAATACCCAAATGCTGAAACAAAGTATTTTGTTGAAAAAGGTAGAAGCGCAACAGATCTTAACAGACCTCAATTAAAAGAACTTCTTGAGAAAGCAAAGAAAGAGAAAGCGTATGCTGTTGTGGTGCTATGTCTAGATCGTCTTACACGTGATGTTGAAGATCTGTGCTGGCTTATGAATTTCTTTCAGGATACTGGGATTAAGCTTTTGTCTGTCATGAATTACGTTGATCTTGATAGCGCAGATGGAAGAGGCAACCTTTTATATAATGGTGTTTCTGCCATGATGGAATCTCAGAAGATATCTGAAAGAACAATCAGGGGAATGAAACAAGCTGTATTAGTTGGCAAGTATCCATTTGCAAATTGCCCGTTAGGTTATGTAAAGAAAGATGATAAGCTTTACATAAGCCCAAACGAAAACGAAGTTGAAGCGATCAAATATATTTTTAAATCATTTGCTGATGGCAAAATAAATCTGATATCAATGAAAAAAGAGATATTAAGCATTTATGGTATTATTATTAATTCTTCAATGATCAAAAAGATTTTGAGCAGAAATCTATATACCGGGAAGATCAAGTATAGAGGTGTCGAGAATATGAATTATTGTGATGCTATTATAGATGATCGGACATATAGAGACGCTGTGCAAGCATACCGGAAAAAGAAAAGAAGTGTCCATAAAGCAAAATACAATTTCAAAAATGTAGTCTATTGTGGGAACTGTGATAATGAACTGATGAGTCAGACTTCCGGTTATGGTGGCCATAATAAAGAAGTTTATTCTTACTATACATGCCCCAAATGCAAAAGAATAGTATCTCAATTAAAACTCATTGAAGTGTTGTCTCCTGATCTCCATGAACTTGCCTATGAATATCTTAATGAAGAAAATGGTTTAAAAAATATTGACAGATCAATTCAACAATACAAAGATAAACAGAACAAGCTTTTAGAGAGACAGATGGGTGATCAACCGATCGATATAGATGCTTTTTACAAATTATTTAGAGATATAGAATCCAAGATCGAAAGACTTAATGAGAACAAGTATTCTATGAATAGAAGAGTTAAGCCATATAGCCATCTTAATTACGTATCTCAAAAAGAAATAACGAAAAATTATATTGACGGCATTATTATTTTCTTTGAAAAGAAAGGATTTAAAGCTGAATTAAAAAAGAAGAAATAAATTAATAATATATATTGACTTAGTTTGTATATTCATATACAATTTATTTAGTAAGAAATCTTGTTCCAGACTGGTTCGAGTAAATAAAGAAAAACTCGATAACCAGGAAGGTATCGAGTTTACACATAATCAATGGGGCGAACGATGGGGCTCGAACCCACGAAATGCCAGAGCCACAATCTGGTGTGTTAACCAACTTCACCACGTCCGCCATGTGCTTATAATTCTAGCAGATAATCAAGTCTATTTCAATGTTAGAATTATGTTGTGCTGGAAATAAAAGGAATCAGGTTTGATGTTGAAATCAGACGTAAAAAGATAAAGAATCTGTATCTCAGATTAGAGGGAAACAAGGTCGTTGCTTCTGCACCGTTAAGGATGCCTGAGTATCAGATCTACCGTTTTATCGAACAGAAAAAAGACTGGATTTATAAAGTCTATGACTACAATGTCTATAAAAGCAGAGTGACAAGGCTATATAAAGGCGGCGATACTTTCTACCTTTTTGATCAGCCATATAGACTGGTCAGATCAACAGGCAAAAAGAAAGTTGCAGTTGTTGATGACACTATCTATCTTGTCTATCCTGATGATGGTGAGGCTGGGATAAAATACCTTTATCATTATCTGGATAAGTATCTGCTTGAAAGGGCAGAACAGTTCCTGAACAAGTATCTGTATTTCCTGGAAGATTACGGTTATGACCTGATCCCGGATCTTAAATGCCGGATCATGACTTCCAAATGGGGTGTCTGTTATACACGAAAGAATCTGATCTGCATCTCTTCCTATCTGGTTCATTATCCTTTAAAATGCCTGGAATACATCATGATTCATGAGATGACGCATTTCCTCATCCCAAACCATTCAAAACGTTTTTATGACATCATCAGAAACAAGATGCCTGATTACAAAGAGGTCGTTGCGACTTTAAAACTATGAAAATATTTACATAAGGTATTTACTTGAAACGTAGTTGCTTAGAAGGTAAAATTATTGATAGGTAAGGTACGTTTAATAATATGAGAACTTTAACAAATAAGGAGAATACTGTCTTAGGGGTAAATTGCTCTTTACTTGTGGTTTTCTTAAAATAGACTTTTGAAGTGGACGTTGCTTTGCGTTCACTTTTTTATTTGTTTGATAAGGAGGTTATTGCAATGGATCAAACACAAAACGTAGCACTTTTGGAAGCCTGCAGTTCCGGAAAACTTGAGGAAGTCATCAGACTTCTTAATGAAGGAGCCAATCCGAACTGTAAGAACGGTGATGGCAGGACCGGTCTGATGAGAGCGGCCAAAAGAGGTTATGAAGAGATCGTTGATAAGCTGATTGAAGCTGGTGCTGATGTCAGGGCCAGAGATAAAAACAATGATACGGCGCTTATGGGTGCAGCAAAGCATGGTTATGTATCGATCTGCCAGAAACTGCTGGATGCAGGCTGTGAAGTCAATTCTCATGACAATGATGGCAGAACAGCTCTGATGCGGGCAGCATTTCAAGGAGAAGAGGCCGTTGTTGAATGTCTGGTTGAAGCAGGAGCAGATCTTGATGCGACTGACAGCAAGGGCAGAACGGCACTGATGGAATCTGTTACAGCCTTTAAGGTTGGTGTCATACATTATCTGCTGGCTAAGGGTGCTGATGTCAATAAACGTGACAATCAGGGCTGTACCTGTCTGATGAGAGCCAGCTATGGCGGATACACAGATCTGGCAATCTATCTGCTTAACAGAGGGGCTGATAAGAGTGTTAAGGATAATGCCGGCAAAACTGCGTATAATTATGTTCGGGAAAACGGCAGTGAAGAGCTGCTTAACTTATTGAAATAGAAGGGGAAAGTTATGAAAGATTATTCAGCAAAAGACATTAGAAATGTCGTATTACTGGGACATTCAGGTTCTGGTAAAACTGCTTTGGTAGAAGCTTCGTTATTTCTGACTAAAGCTATTGACCGTATGGGCAAGACTACTGATGGCACTTCCACGATGGACTATGATCCGGAAGAAGCCAAAAGAGGTCTGTCTGTCTTTACGGCACTTGCACCGGTGGAATGGAAGAACACCAAGATCAATTTCATTGATACTCCGGGATATCTGGACTATGAAGGTGAAAAGGTTTCCGGTGCAGCAGCTGCTGATCTGGCTGTTATCGTTGTATCAGCTAAGGATGGCGTTGAATCCGGTACGGAGAATGCAGTCAAGCTGTGCAAGAAGAATGCTATCCCAATCGTTTTCTTCATTAACAAGATTGATGATGATAACGCTAATTTCGAAAAGACAGTTGATGAACTGAGAGCTAAATTCGGTACTTCCGTTGTTCCGTTTGAAGTTCCTGTTATGGACGGTCACAAGATGACTGGTTCAAATAAAGTGCTTGATGATTCCGGCAATCCTCATTACGATCAGATCGCTGAAGCTATCGCTTCTGCTGATGATGAACTGATGGAGAAATTCTTTGAAGGTGAAGCTTTCACTCCGGAAGAAACTGCCAAGGGTCTTAAGCTTGCGCTTAAATCAGGCGATGTCAAACCGGTCTTTGCCGGCAGTGCTGTCAATTCACAGGGTATTTCCCAGATTCTCGATTTCCTGAAGGAAAACTGCCCGGTTTATTGCGATAACGGTACCGTTACTGATGCCAATGGCGTTGAACTCAAGACTGATGATTCTGAAGCATTCTCTGCTTTGGTCTTCAAGACTGTTGTCGATGCTTTCGTAGGCAAGATCTCTTATGTCAAAGTAATGTCTGGCTGTCTGACTGCTGCTACTCCTTTATATAACTCCAAGAAAGATCAGCCTGAAAAAGCTGGCGGTCTGTTTGTCATCTGCGGCAAACAGCAGCTGCCGGTCACTAAATTATCATGCGGTGATATCGGTGCTTTAACTAAACTGGCTGTTACAGAATCTAATGATACTTTGTGCACCAAGGACAAGAAAGTCGTATTAAAAGATATTGAATATCCTAGACCGATGTTGGGTGTAGCTGTATCACCAAAGACCAAAGACGATGAAGACAAGATGTCTGATGCTTTAAAGAAAGTCCTGATCGAAGACAAGTCGCTGAACTTCGTTCGAAATGGCGAAACTGGCGAGCAGGTATTATACGCTGTCGGTGATCAGCAGATCGATGTTGTTGTCAGCAAGCTGAAGAGCAGATACAAAGTTGAAATCGCTCTTAAGGAACCTAAAGTTCAGTATCGTGAGACGATCAGAGGTAAATCTGAAGTACAGGGCAAATACAAGAAGCAGAACGGCGGTGCCGGTCAGTATGGTGATGTCTGGGTAAGATTTGAACCTAACCCTGATTCAGAAGAAATGGTCTTCGCTGAAGAAGTATTCGGCGGCGCTGTTCCTAAGAACTACTTCCCATCTGTCGAAGCCGGCTTAAGAAGCTGTATGGCTAAGGGCCCGTTAGCAGGCTGCAAGGTCGTTAACGTCAAGGCCACATTATATGATGGATCTTACCATCCGGTCGACTCAAAACCTAACTCATTCGAAGCGGCTGCAAGACTGGCTTTCAAGGCCGGTATCCCGAAGGCTAATCCGATCCTGCTTGAACCGATCGGAAAAGTCACAGTTATCTGTCCGGAAGAATATACCGGTGATATCATCGGCGACTTCAACAAGAGACGTGGTATGATCATGGATACCGGTTCAACAGAAGACGGCGAAGCCAGGATCGATGCCGAAGTTCCAATGGCTGAAATGCTGAAGTATGCAACAGAACTGCGTTCCATGACTAAGGGCAGAGGCTCATACGTTATCGATTTCGATCGTTATGAAGCTGCTCCGCAGAA
>JAEEGL016555484.1_pt1 | contig 41286 bp, 42 predicted proteins | sample 9134231 | NCBI WGS metagenome assembly JAEEGL01 (sample SAMN16246548, study PRJNA631951) | gut metagenome | biome: gut microbiome; feature: rumen; material: fiber-attached | host: Bos | place: Iran: Karaj | collected 2018-10
ATATAATGGTATAGAAACTATGACATATTCATGTTTAATATATAGAGATTTTAGTAAAATCAGGAAAATACTAAAATTTTTTAAACTATATTTTTCTAATTGTTTTAAATAATATGTGTGATAAAAAATGGATTTTGATTACAAAATGTTTTCTGCTATTTTGGATGAAAGTATTTTGTACGGTTCAAAAAATGCCGGAGTGGAAGTAAGACCACTGATTAATCTGGAGTTCAAGGATTTGTTTAGCAATTAGAGGTAAATCAGAGATTTATCATTATAGCGAAATATTTTTTAATAACGTATTGCTATCCACTTAAAATTTTAATTTTTCCGAAAATTCTTATACCTTATAATTAATTCCGTTAGTTAAAACAGGTTGAGAGTATTCAGCCTTATTAATAGAATAATTATCTATAATTATACTTGGAGGCATAAGAGTCCATTTATATAAAGCATTTGACATTCTTCTAAAAAATTTATCAAGCCATTCTTCTTTCAACTCTTTTGTTAAATTATGTTTTGTTTCATAAACAAATTGCGAATTAAGCATTTGATAATATGTTTCAGCATTATTTTCAATTCTCCAAATAACCTCATCTAAAAATTCATAAGGCATAAGGGCTTCTTCTGCCGTTAATGTTTTACCTGTTTTAGGATTAATAACGAGTTCAGCACCGGGAGGTTTAAGAATAACTGATTCAGGTATAACATTTTTTTCTTTTCTGTTTTTATTCATCCATCTTGCCAGTGCAAAGAGTTTTGTTTTTGTAATATCGGCGATAGGTGCAAATCCTCCTGACATATCACCGTTTACAGTTGCATAACCCATATATGCTTCTGATTTATCAGATATAGCAATAGGAATACAGCTTTTAAAAGCGTTGCTAATTCCCCAGAGTAAAACTGCTCTTGAACGGGCTTGAATATTATCTATGACAAAAGATTGCTCAAATTTGTTATCCCAATTCTGTTCAACTTTATTAACTAATTCATCCATGCTTTTACTTATTGTATCTACTAAGGGAGCTATTGGTTGTTGAGTATAATTTATACCCAAATTTTCAGCTAATATTTTTCCGTCATTTTTGCTTTCCTCACTGGTTATTTTAGATGGCATACTTACACCAAAGACATTCTCTTTTCCCAGTGCATCTGCCAGTACAACGGCGCAAACTGTTGAATCTAATCCACCGGAGAGGCCTAAAACTGCCCTTTTAATGCTGCACTTTGAAAAATATTCTTTTATTCCAAAGACTAATGTCTTATAAATCCTTTCTAAATCTTCACTATAATCTAAACTGAATTTTTCTTGTTTTTTATAATTGTTTTCAAATTGATTAGGTAAAATAGATATTTTACTTTTTTCATTAAAAGAATTGCATATTAGAAGTTCTTCTTCAAAAGCGTTAGCCCTTGCAATTAAGTTACCGGTTTTATCAAAAACCTTACTTATTCCGATATAAGAAAATTCTGCACCTAAACCGATATTATTTACATAAATTACGGGACAATTATATTTTTGAGCAATTACAGAGAAAACAGATGTTTTTAACTGTTCTTGATTTCCCCTGTTTGGATTTTGTGCACAGTTAATTATTATATCAAAATTTTCATTATTTTTTTCATAATTAAAAATGTTGTCAGAGGAAAAAACTTTGCATTTTAAATTTTCTATTTTGATAATATCTTCATTATTAAAAATTTTTAAATTTTTATTTTGGTTTATAAGAGCAAATTTTTCTGATTTGTCATCGGTAAAACTTAGTAAAATACTAATATTTTCAGAATAATCAGTAATTTTTTCCAAATATTTTTTATTTTCTTTAATCAAAAAAGGAAATTTTTGAACAACTTTTTCTATATTTCCTCCGATAAGTGAAAAATAAGGAAAAATAATTAAATCAACCTTTTGTAATTTTGCTTTTTGAATAAAATCAATGATTTTTTCAAAATTATATTTAATATCACCTAGTTTTGTATTTATTTGTGCAAGAGCAATTTTCATTTTTAACCTCCAAAAGTTATTTTACCTAAAACAACGGATTTTTCACTTCCTGTTGCAGTTTTAATGTTATTAGGTATTTTGTTAAACGTTGCATAAGCAAGCATAGCAAACGCAATAGCCTCTTTGTATTTATCTGAAATATTGTAGTTCTCATGAGTTTTTACTGATAATTGTTCTTTAAAACATTCTTGTAAACGGTGTTTTATATATTTATTATAGGCTCCGCCTCCGCCTAAAATAAGTTCATCAATAGTTGTTTTTGGAAAAATAAATTTTTCATACGCATCAACAATGGATTGTATTGTAAATTCCGTTATTGTGGTTATAATATCCTTTTTATCCTTTGGAGCAGTTAATAAAATTGTTTCTGCATAATCCTTTCCAAAAAGTTCTCTTCCTGTACTTTTAGGCGGTAATAATTTTAAATACGGTTCTTGCATAAGTATTTCTAACCATTTATTATCAATTTTTCCGGAGAAGGCAATCTCTCCGTTTTTATCATAAGGAATATTAAAAAATTTCTGTGTCATATAATCTATAAGCATATTTCCTGCACCTGTATCGAAAGCAAAAGTTTCACAGTTTTTGCTTATAACGGTAACATTACCAATTCCTCCTATATTTTGAATAGCGAAATTTTTATTCAATGGTTTAAAAAAGGTTTCGTCAAAAAATGGTACTAATGGTGCTCCTTGTCCGTTTGCGGCGATATCTTTTTGTCTGAAATCACTAATGGTTGTAATGCCTGTTCTATAAGCAATTACAGATGATTCTCCTATTTGCATGGTGCTTTTTGTATTTTTATTTTCAAAGTAATCATCTTTTGGCTGATGATATAAGGTTATTCCTGAAGAACCTATTAAATCGATATTTTTTAACGGGATAGTGAGATTTTTTGATAAATCAAAGACTGCATTTGCAAATTCTTCTCCTATTAAAAAATTCATTTTGCAAATTTCTTCAGCGGTAATTTGAGGATTAAAAAGCGATTTTATTCTGTTTTTCATATTTTGAGAGTATTCATAAACGATTCCTCCCAAAAATTCAAAAGAAAAATCTTCTCTGATTTTTATTAAAACCGCATCAATCCCGTCAAGAGATGTTCCTGACATTAAACCTGCTACTAATAATTCTTTATTATTCATCAAAATTTTGAACCTTATAATCGTGATGTTTATCTATTTTTTCAAATTTTTCTTCAATTTCTTTTTCGGTTAAAAGTCCTTTTTGCGCACTAAAGTCTTTAACAACGCTTGCAGAATTAATAGAAGCAGCTATTAAAGCTTTTTTTATGTCTTTATCGTATTTAATAAAGTATGCAGTAAATGTACTTGCAAAAGCATCTCCAGCGCCAAGAGTGCTTACTCGTTTTGCTGGGTATGTCGGTGCATAATAGAAGGTTTTTCCGTCAAAAGCATAAGCACCTTTTTTCCCGTCTGTTATTACAACAACATCTTTTACAAACTCTTTAAAAAGACGAAGCATTTGTTTTACATCTTCATTTATAGGAGATTTGTCTTTTGTATATTTTTGTTCAATTTTTGTAATCTTTGTGGCTTCTTGAGTATTCAAGGAAAGAATATTTAATCTCTTTAATATCGGAGTGAGTTCTTCTATTGAGAAATCAAGCTCTCTGCCGCCTAAATTGTGTGCAATATTAATATCGTTTTCTTCAGCAAATTTTGTTATACATTCTATTAAATTACAGTATTTTGAATTTAGCGGTGCACTGTATATCCATTTTGCTTCTTTAATTTTGTCAAAATTTATATCTTCAGGTTTTATCATGATATTGGCGCCTCTATGAGCCAAAACAGTTCTATCTCCTTCAAAACTTGTCAAAATAATAGAAAATCCTGTACGAATACCTTCCTCTGCTTTCATAACAAATTCTGTACTCATATTATTTTCTTTCATAAAATCTCTTATAAAATCAGCATTAGCACCGCTACCTATTTTTACGGCAGCAGCCACATCAAAACCTAATTTTGAAAAGCAAGTTGCTGTATTAATAGCACCGCCTCCGATAGCAAAGGATTGATGATCAATTTCTATTTTTTCGCCATAATTTAAACAGTATAATTCTTTTGTCGTAGATGGATTTTTTATTGTAACAATATCTGCATCATTACTTTCTATAAATATATCAACAGTAGCACTTCCAAATGTAACAATATCACACATAAACCTTCTCCTTACTTCTTTGATTATATTAAATCAAAAATAACAGGGTTTAGCAAATTTGAAATATTTTAAACAGATTAAAATATTTTATCTAAAATATACTGCTTAACGGAACTTTATATAAATATTTTTTGAAATTATATCATGTTATAATTTTAATATAGTTCCTTGTATCAGGCATGGGACTTTTGGGTGCGAGTGGAATTTTTAAGTAAGAGATATTGAAGATTAAAAGTTATTTAATATGAAATATAAAGGGTTAGCTATATTATTAATATGTTTAATATCAGGTTTGTTTTTATCAAATTCCGATGCTTATGCAATAAAATCCAATAAAAACAAAGAATATATTGAAATGGCTCAAACTGAGGTAAATACAAAACCTCTTGTTGCAAATATCTCTTTTGAACAAGTTTTGGATAAAGCAAAAAAACATTCTTATGATATAAAAATTGCTGATTTTGATATTCTGATTTCAAAACAGGATATTACAATCGCACGCAGTGAATATATGCCAAAATTATATTTTGGTGCAAATAATGAATATAATAAAAATTTTAATGATTATTCCGGTGAAGACGGTTCTTCCGCAAATAATTCTTCTTATGTCGGGGATACTTTTGTTAATCCGTATACGAGATTTCAGTCTTTGCTCGGAATTACACTTTCATATAATGTTTTTGATTTTGGCATAAGACGGGAATATCTCGATATGGCAAAGGAGGATGTGGATTTAAAAAAGAAACTCGAAAAACAAACTGAGCAGGAATTGTATTTAACAATGATTGATACTTATACAAGAATAGGTATTATAAAGCAAAATTTAGATATTAATGAAAAAATTCTTGAAATTTCTCAAAAAAATATGGAGATGAAACAGAGATTATTTGCCGTTAAGGAAATTTCAAAAATAGAAATTAATGAGCAAAAAGTTGAGATAGAAAAAATTAAAAATAATATAAACGAATTAAAAATGGCACTTGCGGAAATGCTTAATTTATTGAGCTTTTATACGGGTGAAAATTATGATTTGGATAATTTGACGGTTAAGGAAATTCAAAATCCTAATATCGATGCGTTTGCTTTTACTGATTATACAAAGAGTCTTGTTTGGGATATACAAGAATTAGTATTAAACAAGAAATTGCATGAATTACAAATAGTAAAAAGGACAAACTATCCGAAGCTTAATTTGTATTCAAAGTATTATTGGTATGGATCGGATGAAGATAATTATTCTAAAGCTTGGAAGGAATTAAAGCAGTCAAATGTGTCTGTTGGGTTATCTTTAAATGCACCGCTTTTTGACGGAATGAAAAATAGTGCCGGTATCAAAAAGGCAAAACTTGAATGTGCCAAAATGGAAGTATCAAGAGATAAAGCAATGGCTGAATTTGCAAACAGATTATCAACCATGCGTTCAAAGCTTGTTTATACTGGAAAGTTGATTGATAATAACGAAACTATTATTCATAAACTAATCGAGCAGAATAATATGAATGAAAAGTTATTGAAACAAAAAATGATTTCTCCTATAGAAATGAATGCATCAGAGATTTCTTTATTAAAAGAGCAAGCTGAGTATTCAAAAAATAAAATGACTCAAGTAGCAATACTTAAGAGTATTGAGATACTAACTACCTATGAAAAGGATTAATAAATGGAACAAGAGCAAGAAAATAAAAACCAAAATAAGCAGATAAATACAGGTTTAATATGTTTAAATATAGTAGCGCAATTAAATCAAATAAATTTTGATGCATATGCTGCCGTGAGAGAATTTGCTATTGATTCTCCGGATATTTCTCAAGAAGAATTGGTTAGAATAGCAAAGAATTCAAGCTTTAAAATAAAACAAAAAAATATAGCGATAAAAGATATTTATCCGAAATATCCGCTTCCTGCTATTTTGCAGTTGAAAGATGATAATTATATTGTTTTATTAAGTGTAAAGCCGGAAGAAAATTTAGCATTGATATTATGCCCGCCTGAAAAACAACCTAAATCAATACATATAGATGAACTGCAAGAAAGTATTAATCCTTCTGTTATTGTTTTAAGACACAAATTGTTGAATGATCAGGTTCAGTTTGGTTTTAAATGGTTTTTTGAGGAAATTTTAAAATACAAAAAAATTGTAGGTCAGGTTTTATTAGGTTCTTTTGTAATTCAATTATTTGGTTTGGTTACTCCGTTATTTACTCAGGTTATATTGGATAAAGTCTTGGTTCACAGATCTTTGTCTACACTGAATGTTCTCGGAGTAGCATTTTTAATAGTTGCAGTATTTGAATTTTTATTAAACTTATCAAGGAATTATATTTTTATCCATACAACAAATAAAATTGATGCAAAATTGGGTTCAAAACTTTTTAAACATCTTTTTAAATTATATTTTATTTATTTTTCAAAAAGACAAGTAGGTAATATTGCGGCGAGAGTCAGAGAACTTGACAGAATAAGAGAATTTATTACAAATAAATCTGTTTCCGTAATAATTGATTTATTCTTTTCCGTTGTATTCCTTGCAATAATGCTTTTATACAGCGTAAAACTAACTTCAATATCATTGTTATTCCTTTCAATAACGGCTATTTTGTATTTAACAATTACACCGGAATTAAGAACAAAATTAGAAGAAAAATTCCAAATGGGTGCACATTCAAATTCATATTTGGTTGAAACCGTTACAGGTGTCCAAACAATAAAATCTCTGGCAATTGAAGGTTCTATATACAAAAAATGGGAAGAAAAACTTGGAAGATATATAAAAGCCAGTTTTAATCTTTCTATTATAATGAACTTTGCAGGTTCTTTATCAAATCTTCTTCAAAAATTAATGACAATATCAATATTATATGTTGGTGTTTGTCTTGTAATAGAGAACAAATTAACAATAGGTCAATTAATAGCTTTTCAAATGTTTGCAGGACAATTTAGTGCACCGATGCTCAGACTGGTTAATTTATGGAACGAATTTCAACAAACATTACTTGCTGTTGACAGAATTGGTGATATTTTGAACAGTCCCATTGAAGTTCAATCTGAAAATGCTATTACTCTTCCGAGTGTTAAGGGTGATATAAAATTTGATAAGTTGTCATTTAAATATGGAGTTGATACTCCTAATGTACTCTCCAATATTAATTTGCATATTCCGGCAGGAGCAAAAGTCGGATTTGTAGGTCGAAGCGGTAGCGGAAAATCCACTCTTACAAAACTAATCCAAAGATTGTACTATTCAACGGAAGGTACTGTTTATATTGACGGAATAGACATAAGAAATATGAATCCTATATGGCTCAGAACTCATATTGGTATTGTTTTACAAGAAAATTATCTGTTCTCAGGAACAATAAGAGAAAATATTGTTTTACCTCGTCCAAACGTACCGATGGAAACAGTAATTAATGTTTCTAAAATAGCAGGTGCTCATGATTTTATAGCAAAATTACCAAAAGGTTATGATACGGAAGTGGGTGAACGAGGTTCAAGTTTATCAGGAGGACAAAAACAAAGAATTGCTATCGCCAGAGCTTTAATCTCTAATCCTAAAATTTTGATTTTTGATGAAGCTACTTCAGCACTCGATTATGAATCTGAAAGAATTATCAGAGATAATTTAAATATGATAACAAAAGGTAGAACAACAATTATTGTTGCTCACAGACTTTCTACGATAAAAGGTTGTGATTTTATTGTATGTTTTGATGACGGAAAAATAGTAGAGGTTGGTCCGGAGGAAGAACTTTTAAGTCATGACGGCTATTATAAGCATATGTACATGTCACAATCAACTTAGGGGGGATAATGAAAAATATTGGTAAAAAACTTGTAAAATTTTTAATAAATACAAAAGATGATGCACACGAATTTAAACCTCTGTTAACAGAGATAGAGGAAAGTCCGATAAATCCTTTAGGACAAACGATTTTTTGGTTAGTTATCAGTTTTATGGTAATAGCTGCATTATGGTTGTATTTTGGCAAGGTTGATATTGTTGTAACAGCAAGAGGTGTTCTAATTCCTGACGGAGAAGAAAAAGTTGTAAAATCATTGGATAAGGGTGTTGTTGATTCTATACTTGTTAATGAAGGTGACTATGTTGAAAAAGGACAAACTTTAGCTATTATAAAACCCGCTGAACATGAACCCGGTTTAGAATTAAATAATTTACGTGAGGAAGGTGTTATTCTTGCTGAGAAATTGTCTGCTGCAAGATATAAATTGTCTTTAGCACGAGATAAGCAGACAAGACTTGCTCAAGTAGCGGATATTTTGCCAAAAGCGAGATATGATGAGGCATTAGAGGAGGTTTCTGCTCTCACTCATGAAATTAGCAGTTTGAGTGCTTCTTTAGCTGAGATAAATAACAAAAAAGAACAGATAGAAAAACAAATACAAACAATATCTTCTCCGATAGAGGGATATGTAAATACCATAAAAATTCATACAAAAGGCGGAGTAGTTGCGCCGACTGAGGAATTAATGACAATTGTTCCGAAAGATGCAAAACTCAAAATTAAAGCCACTGTTTTAAATCAAGATATTGGTTTTATTGAAGAGAGTATGCCGGTATCAATAAAGGTTGATACTTTTAATTTCCAAAAATACGGCATTCTTAACGGAAACGTTATTTTAGTTTCTCCTAACAGTATTGAGGATGAAAGATTAGGTCAGGTTTATGAAGTATATATACAACCTATTGAAACAACTCTTATGGTTGAAGGAAACGAGCAACAAATAAAAGCGGGTATGACAACTACGAATGAAATAAAAATAGGTAAGAGAAGAATTATTGAATTCTTTATTTACCCGTTGATAAAATATTTAGACGAAAGTATAAAGGTAAGATAATGAATATACTGTTTTTACATAGAAATTTTCCGGCACAATTCAGGCATTTGGCTCCGGCTTTTGCTAATAATCCTAAAAATGAAGTTTACTTTATTACCAATAACAAGACGGTAAATATTCCTAATGTTAAAAAAGTTACTTATGATTTGAAACGGGAAGTTCCTAAAGATTGTCACAGATATTTGAGGTTTTATGAAGAGTGTGTTATACATGGACAAGCTACGGCGGGTGCTGCACTTCAACTCAAAAAAGGAGGGTTTGAGCCTGATTTAATATACGGTCATACTTGGGGACAAACTTTGTTTATGAAGGATGTTTTCCCTAATACTCCGTTACTATGTTATTTTGAATGGTTTTACAATTCTCATGGCGGAGATATTGGTTTTAATAGAAAAGTCCCTGATATAGATGAGTTAGCAAGACTTAGAGCCAGAAATGCTCACTTATTGATTGATTTATATAGTTGCGATGCGGGATTTTGTCCGACTGAATTCCAAACGAGGCAGTTTCCAAAGGAATTTTTATACAAAATTAAAACAATGCATGATGGTGTAGATACCCAAATGTGTAAGCCTGACGATAACGCTGAATTTTTGGTAAAAGATAAAAACTTAACATTTACAAAAGAGCAGGAAGTTGTCACTTATGCTACAAGAGGAATGGAAGCATATCGTGGCTTTCCTGAATTTATTAAAGCAGTCGAGATTTTGCAAAAGAAAAGACCCAATCTGCATGTTATTATTGCAGGTGAGGATAGGGTATGTTATGGCCCTCAGCTTCTTAATACTACATATAAAACAGAAATGCTTAAACAGTGTAAGCTTGATTTAGACAGGGTTCATTTTGTGGGTGGGTTACCGTTTAATGAATATATCAAATTATTGCAAATATCATCTGCACATGTATATTTAACCTATCCTTTTGTTTGTTCTTGGTCATTATTAGATGCTATGGCTTGTGCTTGTCCGCTTGTTGTTTCCAGAACGGAGCCGATTCTTGAATTTATTGAAGAAGATAAAAGCGGGATAATGTTTGATTTTTACGATATTGAAAAACAGGTGGAAAAAATAGAATTTGCTTTGGATAATAAGGGGATAATGAAAGAATTAGGACAAAATGCACAAAGAACTATTCTTGAAAAGTATGCATTAAAAGACTTGCTGCCAAAGCATATTGATTTTATATATGAAGTTGCAAATAAAAAATAACTAAACTTTCATATCTTCAAGCTCAGCTCTAACATTATAGAAAGCATCTGTTATTTGAAGAAAAGCTTCAACTATAATAGGATCAAATTGTGTTCCTGAGCCTTCTTTTATTATTTCAATACATTTTTCTTGAGAATATGGTTCTTTATAAATTCTCTTTGTGCTCAGAGCATCATAAACATCTGCAATTGCCATAATTCTGGCCGGTAGAGGTATTTGTTCTCTTTTTAATTTGTCAGGATAACCCAATCCGTCCCAGCGTTCATGGTGAGAACGAGCAATAACTTTTCCCATATTGATAAAAGCATTATTTCCAAATTTTTTGTCTACTTCTTCAAGTGTTTCTGCACCTATAATAGTATGAGTTTTCATTATTTCATATTCTTCATCGGTAAACTTACCCGGTTTTAGAAGGATTAAATCGGAAATACCGACTTTACCGATATCATGTAATGTACAGGCATTAACAAGGTTTTGAATAAAATCTTCGGTAATGTCATCTTTATAAATAGAATATTTAAGTTGATTTGCAAGCAGGTAGCAATATCTTTGTACTCTTTCCAAATGTTTACCTGTGTCATCATCTCTGGATTGCGCAAGTTTTGCTAAAGAGAAAATAGTTTCCATTTGCATATCTGAGATAAGCTGAACTTGTTCTTCAACCTTTTTACCCAAAACTCTGTTACTGCGTTCCAATTCTTCTTTTAAATCGCATATTTTTATATGGGTAGCAATTCTTGCTTTAACTTCTTCTGTTCTGTAAGGCTTTGTAATATAATCAACTGCGCCTAAAGAAAAACCTTTTACAATAGTTTCGGAATCCGAAAGTGAACTTACAAAAATAACCGGAGTAGCAGCAGTTCTTGGATTTTCTTTAAGTCTGAAGCATAACTCCATACCATCCATGCCGGGCATGTTTATATCAAGTAAAATCAAAGCCGGCTTAAGTTCAATTACACTATCACATACTTGCATAGGATTTCTGATGCAAATAGGTTCATATTCTGCATTTTTTAAAATCAAACTTAAGATTTTTAAATTAGTTTCATTATCATCCACAACAAGTATTTTTTTCATAGTTCCTCAACTTTCATTAACATGATTTTATTATAGCACTTTTTTAATATATTTGAAGTAAATGATAATTATTTAACAAATTTTTTAAAAATGAGAGAGGCATTATGCCCGCCAAAACCAAAGGAATTATTTAAAGTTATATTTACATTTGCCTTTTTAGCAGTATTAGGAACTAAATCAATACCTTCCGGTAAAGCTTCGTCAGGATTATCCAGATTTATCGTAGGGGGGACAATCCCTTCTTGCATGGCTTTTATACATGCAATAGATTCAACTGCGCCGGAACCGCCAAGCAGATGACCATGCATACTTTTTGTAGAGCTAATCATAAGACCTTTTGTTAAACAATCTTTAAATACATTATTTATGGCTTTTATTTCTGATAAATCACCAACGTGGGTACTTGTTCCGTGTGCATTGATATAATTAATATCTGAAGGTGATAATCCTGCTTCTCTTAAAGAAATCCTCATGGCTTCGGCAGCACCGTTTCCATCGGGATCGGGAGCAACTATATCATAAGCATCACAAGTAGCACCGAAACCTGCTATTTCACAATAAATTTTTGCATTACGATTTAGGGCATGTTCAAGTTCTTCTAATACCAAAATTCCGCCGCCTTCAGACATAACAAACCCGTCTCTGTCCCTATCATAAGGACGACTGGCTTTTTCGGGTTCATCATTTCTTCTAGATAAAGTTCTTGCTGCAGTAAACCCGCTTACCGCAATATTTGAAATAGGTGCATCCATACCTCCTGCAAGCATTACATCTGCGTCATTATATTGAATAGTTCTGAAAGCATCACCTATACAATGCGCACCGGTTGCACATGCTGTAACAACAGCTTTATTAGGCCCTTTTGCTTTGAAATCTATTGCAATTTTACCTGCACCCATATTAACAATTTGCATAGGAACAGTGTAAGGACTGCATTTCCCATGTCCTTTTTGAATTAAAGACAAATGTTGTATTTCTGTAGTATTCATACCGCCTGCTGCGCTGCCTGCGCAAACTCCAAAACGGTAAGCATCCACGCTGTCTTCCGTTAATCCGGAATCTTTATATGCTTCATGTGCAGCGACAACACCCATTTGAATGTATCTGTCTAATCGCTTTGCTTCTTTGGGATTGAAATAATTAAGAGGGTTATAATTAGAACATTCACCGAATATTTTTGTGTAATGGTTGGTCACGTCTATTAATGTACCAACTTTAATACCGCTTTTTCCATTTTTCAGACTGTTCCAGAAAACATCAACTCCAACTCCAAACGGAGAAGTTGCACCAATCCCTGTAATAACAACTCGTCTTTTTGCCGACATAATACCCTCTATACATTAAAAATGGGGAACTGACTAAACAATTGATAAATCTATACCATTTTAGAAAGTTCCACCAAATTTTGTAAATATAAACTATTTATAACTACGAATGATTATCAATGTAGTCTATTGCATCTTTAACTGTTTGAATTTTTTCTGCATCTTCATCAGGAATTTCAATACCAAATTCTTCTTCAAAAGCCATAACTAATTCAACAGTATCTAAAGAATCTGCACCCAAATCAGTAAAACTTGCAGTTTCTACAACTTGAGAATCTTCAACACTAAGTTGGTCAACGACTACTTTTTTTACTCTGTCTAATGTGTTACTCATTTTAATTTCCTCTTATTACTAATCAAAAAATTTTATTTACTTTTACATTAAAATATAAAAATACAAAATTTGCAAGTTTGTAAAGCATAAACCCCAAAAAATCGTATATAAATTAATATCTATTCTTTAGACCCTGTCTGCATAATGCCGTTGATAAAATATTTTTGTCCTGCAAGAAATATTAAAATTACGGGAATTGTTGTTATAACAGCGCAAGCCATTAATTGTCCCCATTCTATAGTTTCTCTGTAGCTGCCCTTTAATCCGGCTATTGCAACAGGAAGAGTTCTTATTGTGTCGGAATTAGTTACAATAAGAGGCCACATAAAACTGTTCCACATAGTTATAAAAGTAAAAATAGCAAGAGTCATAATTGCCGGAAGTGCAAGGGGCAGAGCTATCTTAAAGAACATTTCAAAATAATTACATCCGTCAATTTTTGCGGCATCAATAAGGTCATCAGGCATGGATTTAAACCACTGGCGCATTAAAAATATGCCAAATCCCCCAAATAATCCGGGTAATATTAATGCACCGAAGGTATTTATCAAATGCATTTCTCTCATTATAAAAAATAAAGGCACTATATTTACCTGAGGAGGAATCATCATTGTTAATAGTATTATTATAAAAAGAGGTTCCTTAAATTTAAATTTCATTTTTGCAAATGCAAATCCGGCTAATGAAGCTATTACAACTTGTCCTATGGTAGTTATTGCTGCAACAAATAAACTGTTATAAAAATATCTTAAAATCGGCATATTGCCCAAAACATTTTGATAATTATCAAGTATTAAAGGCTTAGGCAAAAATGTGGGGGGAAAAGAAAAAATTTGTGAATTTTGCATTAATGAAGTTAATATCATCCACAGGAAGGGAAATATCATTGAAAATGCACCCAGAGATAAAATAATATATAGTAATATTTTTAAATTTTTATTCACAAAAATATCCTTTATGTATTCACAAATATTTATTATTACAAATTATGACCTAATTCATAAGCTCGTTTTGGATAATCTGTTTGCTTGAGTTGTTCAATACTTTCTATTCCTATAGCATTAATTATTCCTTTATTTTCTATATTTAACCAACTCAAAATGGCATTATAATGCATATTTAGAGCATCTTTAACGGCTTCAACAGGTGCATGCTGTACAGAAATCAAGCAAGCCTTGAGTTTCTTGTTTCTTAATTTTGTATCAATACTGTAAAATCTGTCTATCACTTTTTTTAGTGTTGAACTCATACCAAAGTAATAAACAGGAGTGACAAATACTATCATATCAGAATTTAATAATTGCTCTGATAATTGCACAAAATCGTCTTTATGTATGCAAGGTTTTGTGCCCATGCAGCAGGAATTGCAAGCTATGCAATTTTTAACATCTGATTTTGCACTGTCAAATTTGAATACTTCATGTCCGTTTTCTTCTGTACCTCTGATAAATTCATCTGCTAAAAAATTTGAAGTGCCGTTTTTTCTTGGGCTGCCTGTAATAACAACAATTTTCATAAATTACTCCTGTTCTGTTTTGTTAATATATTTTTTTAATAATAATTTTTTTAAAGCTCTTGAATTAATACCGTCCGGTTCTATTTGAAGAAGTCTGTCCAAATAATTCAAACTTTTTTCATAGTTTTCGATTTTCATTTGAGCAACTGCCATTGCGTATAAAGCATCAATAAAATTCTTATCAAGCTCTAATGCTTTATTCAAATCATCTATTACTTTATTAAAATCGGGATTTGTTATATCTTTTCTTGTTAAAAAAATTCTTGCTCTGTTATAATAAGCATCTGTCATTTTGTTATTAATAGATAGTGCTTTTGTGTAATCTAAAATAGCGTTATCAAATTCTTCAAGTGTTTGATAAGCAACAGCACGATAGAAATAAGGTATTTCCCAATCATTTTTAATTTCAAGGGATTTATTTATATTTTCAATACCTTCTTTGCATTTGCCGTTTTGGATATAAAATATACCAATATCTAAGAATTTTTTATAATCGTTGTCGCTCATTTATCCTCGCATTATTTCCATATTGTAACTCAAAAATTATATATTTTTAATTCAAGTAAGTTTATAATATAATTTCTGATGAGGAGTATTATATGATTACAAAAGAAAATATTTTTTCTCAATTATTTACAATGCATAACTTGTTTATACTATTGGATGTTACTATTACGTTAGTTATAACAACAGTTATTATTAAAGTTGTTAATAAACTTATTATGGGTTTATTTAAAACAATTTCTGGCAGATATAATGATATAAATTTTCAAAAGCAATTAAAAACAATAATGATTATTATCAAATCGTTTTTAGATTTAGTATTGATGTCATTAGCAATATTGCATATTTTAAATGATTTTGGAATAGATATAAAACCAATACTTGCAACGGCAGGAGTTTTAGGTTTGGCTGTGGGTTTTGGTGCGCAAAAATTTATTGAAGATATAATATCAGGTATACTTTTATTAATGGACGGACAATTAAGAGTCGGAGATATTGTAAAAATTAAAGGTGTCATGGGTTGTGTTGAAAAATTGAATTTGAGACTTGTTGTAATTAGAGATTTAGAAGGTGCAATCCATTATTTCAGAAACCATACGGTTGATGATGTTACAAATTATACAAAAGACTTTTCTTATGCCCTTTTTGAAACTTCAGTAAGTTATAATTCTAATATCGGAGAAGTTATCGATGTTATAAAAAATTTGGCACATGAATTCAGGCAAAAGGAACAGTATAGCAAACTTATTTTGGATAATATAGAAATGCTTGGGTTGGATAATTTTGCTGATAGTGCTATAATTATCAAATACAGAATTAAAACTAAACCTGCTATGCAGTGGATAGTTTACAGGGGATTTAACTTAGCGCTTAAAGAAAGATTTGATGAAAAAAATATAGAAATACCATTCCAACAAATTGTTGTTAATCAACCAAAATAAAATTATTTGCTTTGTGCAGTAACAAATTTTGATACTGACTGTAAGAAAATATACAGTTCTCTGTAATTATTTGTTTCAAATATTATACTTGTATTATTAATTTTGCAATTTAATTTATCAGCTAAATTTTTTGTCAAAACATTATCTCCCAAATCAACCTCTAAAATATAATTGTTGGATACGGGAATAGAACATTTTGGATAATCATTTATATGTGAAGCTATTTCTTCATATTCTGGTAGTAGTTCATTATTTCTTCTAAAAACAGCAGCAGTATGAGATATAGCATTTTTTGTGGTTATAGTTTTTATATTGCCTATTTCTTTTTTAATATCTTCACAGAATACATCACACCCTGTTGCTAAAACAATCGGAACTCCTATCATAGATGCATAAATTCCATTAATGACAGCTTCAGAAATAAGTTTTCCGTTAATTAATACTTTTTTGAAATCCATATTAAATGTATGAGAAAGTGTGCTTGGACTGGTTGCCATAGAGTGATAAGCAAAAAATATTACACCGTCAAAACTCTTATCAAGCCCGTACATCATAGATACTTCTTTAGGCTTGCCTGATATTAAGGTAATATCATCATCAAGCTCATTCAGTTTAATATTATCCATAGTATTGTGAGCATCATTTACAACAATATCTTCAACTCCGGCTTTTTTTAAGCCTTTAATCAATGCATTCAACTCTTTATGTAATTGAATAATTGTCGGCAAATAATACTCTTTATATTCAGGCAAAACCTGTTTGAAATTTGCGACTCCGTTGAGTCCTTCTAAATCAGCACTAATATAAATCTTCTTCATTTTTATACTTCAACAAATAATCTTGAACCGACAATATTCGGTTTTCCGTTATAATATCCCGCAAAGTAGCCGCCTGCAACAGGATTATTTTTTCCGTAATTAGGTTTAACAAAACTTTCATTTGTAATAAACGGATTTTTTGTGGATGTTGTTGTTTCAAACTGCGGAGCTAAAACAGGAGCTTTTATTTCAGGTGTTGTAACAGAACGATTTAATAGGTTAATAAGATTTGTAATCATATATTCTACCTTCTATTTTTTACATGTAATTTTTTAATAAAGTATATTAGAAAATCAACATGGTTATTATAGCATTTTGGGAAGATTTATCAAAATTTTTTGTAAAAAATCCTCTAATTGTATGGGATTAATAATATTTTTATTTAGATGAACTTACTGCCTTGCCTAAAATTTCTATTTCCAATGCTGATTTCATTGTTTCCAAATCAGATACTGTTTTTTTGAGCCTACGTAAATTATTAAGAAATTGGCTCATTTTCGCATTTATTTTTTGTTTATTGTTTGATGCTTGTTCCAGATGTGTTCTGAAATCGTTTGGATTTTTTTCATTAAATTGTGCAAGTTCATATTTTGCCTCTCTAAGATCATGATAAAGCTTTATATAGTTATTGATGCTTGTTGTATTTTTATAATCAGGTTTACAAGCAACTTTTTTCATTTCTGCAAATTAGCTATATCTTTGGTTAAACGTTTCTTAAGTTCTTTATCTTTATTATTTTTGTATATTTCGATTATTAAACCAGATATTTCTTTCTTAAGGTTATTATAACCATCAACATCACAGCCAAAACTCTGAATATTTTTCAAGGGGAAACAGTTAACAGGATTATATTCTGAAATTCTTGATATCAGCATATTTTTGTACCTTTCTTTGTATTCTAATCTTGTTTTTCAATCTGATTACATAAAAACCGATAAAAATATTTTTTCCTATTCTAAATTTAAAATTGAAAAGCTATTGACAAAATTGATAAATTGTAGGGGGTTGAAATATTTTTGTTTTTTGTTTAGCATGGAGTAAAATAAAGAAAGAGGTTAATCATGGCAAAAAGTTGTGCTATTTGCGGAAAAATCGCAAACAAAGCTAATAAAATATCATTTTCGCACAAAGCAAATACTCACCGTCAAGAACCTAACTTGCAATCAGTGAAAGCTGTTATTGATGGTAAGGTTCAAAAAGTTAGAGTTTGCACTTCTTGTATTAGAGCTAATAAAGTTCAAAAAGCTGTATAATAGCAAAAAAGATATTTGAAAAAGAGGATGATTTTTAAGTCATCCTCTTTTTTTTATTGTTTTTTGTCTTTACTTAAATCTTACGGAAAAATGTTATTTTCAACTTTTCCGTATCCTTTTAGTTAAAAATTTACCATATAACTTTTTCTATAAGCTCAATTTCATAACCGTCAGGATCTTTAACAAAAGCTATTTTGGTTCCTTTTCCGTTTAAATCAAATGGTTCATACAAATATTCATAGCCTAAATCATTTAATTTCTTAGTAAATTCATCCAATGATTTTACACTGAAAGCTAAATGTCCAAACCCTGTGCCGATTTCGTATCCATTCTTTGGTGTTTCATTATTAAAAGTTAATTCTATCTGCGCTGTTCCCTCTTCATCAGAAAGAAAATACAATTCACAATCTTCTAAATATTTCTTTTTATCCAACTTCATATTTAATAGTTTTATATAAAAATCAAGTGATTTATTAATATCTTTTACTCTAATCATGGTATGTAAAAACTTCATAATAACCTCCTAAAGTATCATTAATATAATTGTAACAGAAAATTTAAATAAATAATACTTGTTATTTTTACACTTAATCAAAAAATATTTTATTCTTTTGTTACCATACAGATAAAATTATCACAATAGCTATATAGAGTGCGTTTTCGCAGATTTCGCCAATAAATATTCCAAAAGGGTTGACAAATTTTTACATGTATGAGATAATAATATTGTTAGATAAAGTGTTAAAAATACACTAATAAAGGAAAGACATTATGCTTTTAGTATCAAAAATTAATACAAACCAAAATTTCAAAGCAGGGACTTTTCATAAGAGCCAAGTAGTTTCTACTCCCGGCAATTTTCAAGCAAAAGCTCTTTATTTTGATATGAATAAGCAAGCACTTACTGATTTTGCCGGTGGAGACATATCTTTATTTAACTTCTTGGGTCAAAAGGTAAAAAAATATTGGCATTTATTTACTGAACACAATGATCCTGCTCTTGAATTGAAGGCTCAAATAATAGAGGAAAATATTAAAAACATGATAGCAAATTCTGCTGCTTCAAAAGAAAAAGTTTTTATTGCTTAACTCTGTTTATATTCAAATAAATTATGGCGGAAGAATTATAAAATTTTTCCGCCAAAAATGTCTATAAAGTTCCTTACATCATCAGGCAAATCAGGACTAACCCCAAAATCAGCAGCTTCTGCTACCGGATTATTATAATTTTCATTACTCTCCTCATAATCCGTATTATTATCCTCAATATCATTTATTGAATTTGAAACGGGGGAGTTTTTGTCTTCCTCATTAGATTTACTAACTTCTTCAGCTATTTTTTTTTTGAAATCCTCTTGGGAGAGTAATCTGAAAGAAAATTCCGGAATTTTCCCAAAATATTCTTTTGCTGCCTGTTCCAAAAACATTTTTTTAGAATTAGCTTGCTTTATAAAAATATCATTTTTTAACCCTAAAACAATCTTTTCCGGTGTAAACTCTAATACCTTTGCATGAGGTTTTATTAAAGCAAATGCAACCGGATTAATTTTTTGAAGCATTCCTAAAAATGTATCCCATGAATAGTTGCTGTTTGATTGATTTATCTTTGGTTCTTCAATATTCTGTTTTTCTTCAATTGTAGTATTTTTAATCTCATTTGCAGGCTTATCTTCTTTTGGGAGAGAAGTTTTAATATCTTTAAGTTTAGGCTGCGGTGTTTCCTCAATTTCTTTCGGTTGTTCAATTGTATTCTGAGGCTGTGTTATTTGTTCTGATTTTTTCGGTTCTCTTTTTGGTTCAATATCAGGAGTTTTTGGCATAGGTTTTGAAATATTATTAAGTATTTGTCTGCCTTCAAGAGCCTCTAATCTGTCAAGAATAGATTTTTCGGCAGTTATATTTTCTCTTGTTGTTACTGATATCAGTGCAACATCGAGCCAAATATAAGGATTTGTAGAATTTCTTATATTTATTTCTTGTTCTTTTAAGTTGTCTAAAATTTGTGCCAACTCCTGCGGGTTAAAATTTTTAGATTGAGATAATATTTTTTCACAATTTTCTGGATTTATATCCAATAACTCTGCTGCTTCATTAGTGTTTTTGCATATAGAAGCCAGTAAAAGATTTCTCAAATATTCAACCAGTTCCTTAAGGATTTGCATTGGGTCATTACCGTTATCCAATATTTTTTTTGTTAAAAGTATACCTTTTTGCGGATTTTTTTCAATAATAGTATTAGCAAGTTCAAACAAATCATCATCACTGATATTTCCTAACAACGAAGCAATATCATTTTTGGTAATGGCTTCATTGCTAACAGAAAGTACACTGCTTTGGTCAAGTAAAGCTAAAGCATCACGCAATCCGCCTGCCGATTTTTTGGCAATGAATTCTATTGCACTATCCTCAATATTTATATTTTCTTGTTTTGCAACATATTTTAATCTGTTTTCTATATCTTTTACGGTTATTCTTCTAAAATCAAACTTTTGGCAGCGGCTGACAATGGTTTCTAATACTTTATGCGCTTCTGTTGTAGCAAGTATAAAAATAAGATTTTCAGGAGGCTCCTCAAGTGTTTTCAAAAGAGTATTAAAAGCTTCTTTTGTAAGCATGTGAACTTCATCAATAATATAAATTTTATTTTTACCGATACTTGGTAGATAATATACTTTTTCCAAAATATCTCTTGCATCTTCAACTTTTCTGTTGCTTGCGGCATCGATTTCAATAACATCCATAGGTGTAGTATTTTCCATATCAAGGCAATGAGGGCATTTTCCGCAAGGTTTATTATCAATAGGATTAAGGCAATTTAAAGTTTTTGCAAAAATTCTTGCTATAGAAGTTTTTCCTGTACCTCTGGGACCGCAAAACAGGTATGCATGCGCAACACGATTTGATGCTATGGCATTTGTAAGAGTTTTTACAACAACCTCTTGTCCGACAACATCTTCAAAAGTAGAGGGTCTGTATTTTCTGTATAGCGGAATGTATTTTTTATCCATTGATTATCCTGAAATTATATTTTAATATATTAGATGATAACATGTACAAAGAGTTTTTTGTATGAAAATTAAGAAAATTAAACCTAAAAAATTAAAAATCGGTGATAAAATAGCTATTATTACTCCATCCGGATTTGTAAGTTATCAGGAAAAATTCGACAAAGCAAAAGAATATTTTGAGCAAAAAGGATTAAAGGTCAAAATATTTAAAAATGCAAAAAAACAGAATAACTATCTTGGAGGAAGGGATAAAGAACGATTAAGCGATTTTATGCAAGCATTTTTATCCGATGACATTGATGCGATTTTGACTTCCAGGGGTGGATATGGTGCTATGCGGATTTTAGATAAACTTGATTATGATTTGATAAAGTCCCATCCTAAAATTTTTGTCGGATACAGTGATATAACTGCATTTCATTGTGCATTATTTAAAAAAGCAGGATTAATAACATTTTTAGGGCCATTTGGTGTTGCTGATTTCGGAAACGAAAAAGTTGATAAATATACCGAAGAATGTTTTTTTAATAATCTTTCTCAAAATAATAAAGAAGTTTTGGAAAATGTATTTGAATATAAATGCTTTAATAAAGGTGATATATCAGGCGAATTGGTCGGAGGTAATTTGACTCTTATAAATTCACTTTTAGGTACACCTTATTCGATTGATTTTGAAAACAAAATTCTTTTTATCGAAGATGTAAATGAACCTCTTTATAAAATAGACAGACTTTTAACCCAGTTGTATTTGGCAGGAGTTTTTTCAAAGATAAAAGGATTATTAATAGGAAAATTTTCTTCAAATGATAAAGATTTTGAGAATAATCTGTTTAAATTTTTAAAAGAATTTTCTAAAAAAATAAATATTCCTTTTGGATATGGTTTTTCTTCAAGTCATGAAACAAAGAAAACAACACTGCCGTTAAATATATCGTATGAATTTTCCGCTCAAAAAGGAAGTTTAAAAATAGCGGAAGATTACTTAATATAATTATAGTTTTATAGTAGAAATATCTTTACTTTTTTATTGTAATAATTTATATACTTCCGTTTCAAAAAAATTAGCGAGTTTTTCTAATTTATCTATTGTAATATTAATTTTTGATTTTTCTAATTTTGATATATAAGAATTGTCAAAACCCAATATTAACGACAATTCTTCTCTTTTTAATTTCTTTTTGTTTCTCAATTTGGCAATATTATTGGCTAATATATTTCTAGTTTCTTGACTCATATTCCATATTATGGTATTTTTGTGATTATATTTACAGGAATAACAGTCCATTTTTAAGGAGAATTGTATGGATAGTTTAAAAAAGACAATCTTAATAGACTTAGATGGCGTATTAAATAACTATATAGGCAAATTTGATAAAGACTTTATTCCTTCTATAAAAGAAGGCGCTAAAGAGTTTTTAGAAAATCTATCAAAAAATTTTATAATCAAAATATTTCTTGTATTTTTGGGCAACGCAGCCATTCATTCCGCTTTATAAAATGCTAACCGCATTTTACATCGCTTCATTTGACTGCTGTTCTTTGGGTTGGGTTTCGTTGAACTTAGTTCAACTCAACACGGCACCCTTCCAAAAATACGCTTCACAACCCGTAATAAACTCCTCTCTGCAAAGTGGCTTATCGAAAATGATATTGATAAATTTATAGAAGATATAACGAATACAAAAGATTTAGCTTGGCTGTATATTAATGACAGATGTTTGACTTTTAACGGTAATTTTTCAGAATTAACAAATCAAATAAACAATTTTAAACCGTATTATAAAAAATAGTACAAATACTTACTATAACAAATGATGCATTTTTTCCTTTTTTGTTTGCATATAAAATTCGTTATATCTGTTTATGGGTGAAGGGAGTGCAATTCTGTCATTGATTTCTATGCCATATCCCGTCAAAGCAACAATCTTTTTAGGATTATTGGTAATCAAATTGAATTTCTTTATCCCTAAATCGAGAAGAATTTGTGCACCTACACCATAATCCCTTAAATCAGGCTCAAAACCGAGTTCGATATTAGCTTCAACAGTATCACATCCGCATTCCTGCAATTTATATGCTTTTATTTTATTAACCAAGCCTATTCCTCTGCCCTCATGATGTCTGAGATATATTATTGCACCGACTCCGTAATGTTCTATGTATTCCATAGCGGCAGCAAGCTGGTCGCCGCAATCACATTTCAGACTATGAAAAACATCCCCCGTCAGACATTCGCTGTGCATTCTTACCGTAGGAACTTTTGATTTATCATCGAGATTTTTAACAAGAGCAACGTGTTCTACTCCATCAAGTTTATTCACATAACCATATATATCAAATGTACCGTGGCGGGTAGGGAGTTTTGCCTGTGCTTCCCTGACTATAAATCTTTCATGCTCTAATCTGTATGCAATAATTTGTGCAACGGTAATAAATTTGAGATTATGTTCTTTGGCGAATTTTCTTAAATCGTTTCTTCGTGCCATTGTGCCGTCTTGATTAAGTATTTCACAAATTACTCCTGCTCTCTTTAAACCTGCTATTTTTGCCAAATCGACACTTGCTTCTGTTTGCCCGACTCTTTCAAGAACTCCGCCGTCACGAGCCTGAATAGGAAAAATATGCCCCGGTCTGCGTAAATCCGAAGAAACGGTTTTTTCATCAAGAGCAACTCTTATTGTTGTAGCTCTGTCTTTTGCACTTATTCCCGTAGTAACTCCAAATTTTGCCTCTGCATCAATACTAATGGTAAAAGCACAACCGTGACTTTCTGTATTATGTTCAACCATTTGAGAGAGATTAAGCCTATTTGTAAATGATTTATCAAGAGTCAGACATATAAGTCCCCTGCCAAATTGTGTCATAAAATTTATTATATCCGGGGTAACGAGTTCTGCCGCACAAACCAAATCGCCCTCGTTTTCCCTCGTTTCGTCATCTGCTACAATAACGAGTTTTCCGTTTCTTATATCCTCAATTGCTTCTTCAACTGTGTCAAAAAATATATTACTGTTCATTAAAAACCATGCTCTTTCAAAAAGTCTTCTGTTATCACACTATCCATATTATTGTTCTTAATCATAAAACTTTCAACATATTTTGCAAGTATATCAACTTCAAGATTAACTTCGTTTCCGGTTTTCAAATTTTTAAAGGTTGTGTTATCAAAAGTATGAGGAATAACAGATACATCAAAACTATTATTATTAACTTCACAAACGGTTAAACTTACCCCGTTTATTGTAATAGACCCCTTATGTACTATATATCTCATAATACTTTTATCGGCGGAAAAGCAAAATCTTGTTGAGTTTCCTTCTCTTTTGATACTTTCAATATGACCTGTTGCTTCTACATGACCTGACACAAAATGTCCACCAAATCGACTGTCCGCTCTCATCGCTCTTTCGAGGTTTACTTCATCATTTTTTGTGAGATATTTGAAATTTGTTAAAGATAATGTTTCGCAAGCAGCAAAAACAGAAAAAATATTATTTTGTATTTTGGTAACTGTTTGACAAACTCCATTTATAGCAATGCTGTCACCGATTTTTAAATCATCAAATATTTTTTTAGCGCTTATTTTTATTTCAGCACCTTGTGATGATAGTTGTATTTCATTGACTGTACCGATTTCTTCAATTAAGCCTGTAAACATAAATATAGATTACTCCTTAGAATAATTTTAGCATAAAAAGTATAATTTCAGCATGAACTGATATTTTTATTTAATATCTTGTACATAACCGATAAATTTGATAAAATAAACTTGTAGTTTACAATTTATAAGGTGAAATTATGCAAAATATAATCATTTACACACAAGAAAACAATTCAAATATTGCTGAACTTTTGAAAGAAAAATCAGATTATGATATCAGAGTAAAAAATATTGCGGAAATTAAAGAATATGAAGTTTTAAATCCTTCATTATTAGTGCTTGATATTCCGAAAAACGAGGTTTCTAATATTTTGGCAACTACAAAATTTGTGGTTCCGGTATTGATTTTATCTGATGAAGTATTGGATTTATTTGCGGTAAGAGCAGAAGCGTATGATTATATTTTGGCACCTGTTAATAAAAAGGAATTATTTATAAGAGTACAAAATTTGATAAAGATACATGATCTTAAAACTTCTATTTCAAAAGTAACTACAACGGATGAATTGACGGGACTTTATAACAGAAAGCATTTACATCAACGATTAGAAGCAGAACTTTCCCGTTCTAAACGTTATAATATTTCATTATCGTGTTTGCTTTTAGATATTGATAATTTTAAGGTTATCAATGATATGTATGGTTATGATTGTGGTGATGTACTTTTAAAAAGAATTGCACAAATAGTTGCAGAGCATGCAAGAAAAGAAGATATAGTTACAAGATACGGAGATGAAGAATTTTTGGTATTGCTTCCTAATACTAATGAAGAAAATGCTTATCTCTTTGCGGAAAGATTAAGAAGAGATATAGCAAAGATGGAATTTATCCCGGAAGGTGAAGAAGAAGCACATCCTATAGCTATATCAGGCGGTGTTTCAAGTTATCCGTTCTTGGAAAATGTAGATGAGAATACAAATACTTTAATAAGATATGCTGAGCACGCTTTGTATAATGCAAAACATCGCGGCAAAAACAAAATAGTTCAATTCTCACAAGTTAATTTGGAAATGTAGCTTTTACATTACTCTTTGTTTTTGATAGGATATTTTCAAAAGTTGAAAAGGAACAAAGTCTATGAAAATGTCGAAATTATTTGTGGAAACACTCAGAGAGTTTCCTGCTGATGCAGAAGTTGTCAGTCATAAATTGCTTGTAAGAGCAGGTTTTATAAGAAAATTAACAAATGGTGTTTATACATATTTACCCCTTATGTGGCGTGTTTTAAAAAAAGTTGAAAATATTGTCAGAAGTGAAATGGATAAAGCCGGTGCGCAAGAAATTCTTATGCCTATTATTCAACCGGAAGAACTTTGGAAAGAATCAGGCAGATGGGAAGTTTACGGAAAAGAATTAATGCGTTTAACAGACAGGCATGACAGAATGTTAGCTTTAGGACCTACGCATGAAGAAGTTGTTACATCCGTTGCTCGTGACGGCATTCGTTCTTATAAACAACTGCCGGTTAATCTTTATCAAATTCAAAATAAATATAGAGATGAAATACGTCCTCGTTTCGGTTTGCTCAGAGGCAGGGAATTTATAATGAAAGATGCGTACAGCTTTGATGCTGACCAAAAGGGTCTTGAAAAATCTTATGAAATAATGGCAAAAACGTATTTTGAAATTTTCAAAAGATGCGGACTTGAAACAAGAATGGTTCGTAGTGATAGTGGTGCTATTGGCGGAAGTTTAAGCCATGAATTTATGGTGCTTGTTGATACACAGAGTGGTGAAAACGATGTACTTTTCTGTGAGAGCTGTGATTATGCAGCAAATACAAATCATGCTTATACTGAACCATTAGAAGCGGAAACAGACGGTAAATTTGGCGAATTTAAACTTGTAGATACTCCAAATATAAAATCAATAGAAGATTTATCTGAGTTTTTAAAAATTCCGCAAAGTGTTATATGTAAAGCTCTTGTATATATTGTTGACGGTAAAGAAGTTATGGTTTTAATAAGAGGTGATGAGCAGGTAGAAGAAACAAAACTAAAAAATGCTCTTAATGCACTTGAATTAAGAATGGCTTCCGGTGAAGAAATAAAAGAATTGATGATTAAAAACGGATTTGACGGTACTGTTGCAGGATTTGTTTCATCAATAGGAATAAAAAATTGTAAGATTGTTGCGGATAAAAGCGTTACAAATTTGAAAAACTTTGTAATCGGTGCAAATAAAAACGATGTTCACTATGTAGGTGCAAATTGGAATAGAGATGTTGAATTGCCTGAAGTTGTTGATGTCAGATTGTCAAAAGCAGGAGAGCATTGTCCTGTTTGCGGAAAACCGTTAAAAATGAAGCAAGGTATTGAAGTTGGTAATATTTTTCAATTAGGTACAAAATATTCAGAAAAAATGAAAGCCACTTTTAGTGATGAAAATGGACAAGAGAAACCTTTTATTATGGGATGTTACGGCATAGGAGTTTCAAGAACAGCCGCTGCCGCTGTTGAACGTTTTCATGATGATTTTGGTATAATATGGCCTATACAAATTGCACCTTTTCAAGTTTCTTTGATATGCGTAAATATGAATGATGAAACCCAGAAAAAGGTTGCTGAAGATTTATATAACAGATTTTTAGAAAACGGAGTTGAAGTTCTTTTTGATGAAAGAGATGAAAGAGCGGGTGTAAAATTTAAAGATGCTGATTTAATCGGTATTCCGCTACGTATTACGGTAGGAAAAGCTATTTCTGAAGGTATGGTTGAATTTAAAAAACGTTCTGAAAAAGATATTGAAAAAGTTACTCCGGATAAAGCTTTTGAGCTTGTTATTGAGATTTTAAAAAATGCAGGTATAAAATAAACAAAAAGGAAGTTTATGTTCTCTGAATTTTGGAAGAAATTAAATAATTATAAAGAACAGGTTTCTAATTTTGAAACAAACCTTACAAATGAAGGTGAAAAGTTTTCAATAATTATGGAACGAAATGCCGTTCTTGAAAAAGAAATAGAAGAAAGGACAAATGAACTTAAACAAGCTAATAAAAGTATTCTTACATTGAAACATATATGGAGTACTATGAATTCTGATGAGCCGTTGAATGCTACTTTAAGTACTATTGCTCAAGGAATGACAAATGATTTGGGTTATGAAAGTGTAATTATTTTTCAAGTTTTTGGAGAAGATGAAAATAAGTATTTAAAAATCAGAGAAACATCTCAAAATGAAAAAACAAAACTGCTTTTAAAAATATTAGATAAAAAAACAGAAGAGTTTTTTATACCGATGAATGCTGATAAAAATTTACTTATTCAAGCAATATCAAAAGAAGATATTATTCAGCTTGATTCATTGGAAGAGGTTTTTGAATATACAAATTTTAAAGTAACACAGGATATTAAAAATAATTTTGAAAAAATGCTTGTTAATAAAGCGATTTCTGTTATACCAATAGTGTTCCAAGAAAAAGTTTTCGGATGTTTGCTGGTTATTTCTCCGAGAAGTGATATAACCGATACGGAAAAGAACTTTTTATCAATGTTTGCAAAACAAATAGAATTATCCGTAACAATAGCGGATTTGTTTCAAACAATTAAAGAACAGGCTATTACTGACGGATTAACGACTCTTTATAACAGAAGGCATTTTGATACTTGTTTGAAAAATGAATCCAATCGTTCTTTACGTTTAAATCAGCCCTTTACACTTATTACACTTGATTTAGACCATCTGAAAACAATAAACGATAGTTTCGGACATTCGGCAGGGGATGCGGCAATTGTCGGAATAGCTAAAATTTTGAAGAAAAATGCCAGAGCTATCGATATTCCTTCCCGATTTGGAGGAGAAGAGTTTGGTGTGGTATTACCGGGTATAGATATAGAAGGCGGATTAAAAGCAGCAGAAAGGCTTAGGGCAGCTATAGAATCTACTCCCGTTGAAGGAGTAGGACAAATTACCGCAAGTATAGGCATCGGAACATTTTTAAGGCATAGTTCTAATCTTGAAGAGTTTATAGAGCTTGTTGATCAGGCTATGTACAGAGCCAAAAGAAACGGCAGAAATCAAGTTCAAATTGCTCAGGCATGGGATAGCAATATTTGGAAAAGACAAGCACTTGATGCGCTTATTCATATACTTTCAAGACAGATGATGCCGATTAGTAAAGAGCTTGCGGATGATTTAATTGAAAAGTTAAAAAATACAAATCTTAATGACAAAAATGTTGATGATATTATATTCCTTGTTGTTGATGAATTCGTTAATATATATAAGCCTTATTATCAAAGAGGTAATATTAAAGATAAGCTTGAATTAATCGTTTCAATTGCTAAAAAGCTTGATGTTTCTCAAGAAGAAATAGATAAGTTTAAAATTGCCGCATTGGTTTATGATATAGGTAATATTATGATACCGGAGGATATATTGCTTAAAGACGGACCGTTAAATGAAAATGAGAAAGAAAGAATAAGAAATAATCCTATTAATTCAGCAAAAGAAATATTAGCACCGGTTGGTACCGCATCAAATATTATTGCTTTGCTTGAAAATTGGAACGAACATTACGATGGTTCCGGTAATCCGGGAAAAATAAAAGGAGATGATATTCCTCTCGGAACAGCTATTCTTGTTGTAGTCAATGTTTATTTCGCTTTAATTAGTCCGAGACCATATAGACAAGCTTTTTCTAAAAAAGAAGCTTTAAAAATTTTACAAGACGGCGCTAAAAAGAAATGGAATCCTAAAGTCGTTGAAATGTTAAAAAAATCTGTTTAGAAAAATATTTAAGATTAATCAATATAATATTTTATTTCAAAAAAATTTACCGGAGTAATTTTTCCGTTTTTTTGTATTCCTAAATTTAATGTTTTTCCTACTGTTGGAATATTGTTATTTAAAAGTAAATTGTTTAATTTTTTATAATTATTATAATTTAAATTGTAAAGAAAAGAATAAATTTCATTTGTAATTACAAAATTTGTGTTATTAAAATTTTTGGGAAAACATTGAGTACAAAGATTATTTACCCTATTTAGCAGAAAAAAATTATATTTTTTGTTAAATATCTTTTCTTCATTATTCCAAATATTTTTTACAAATTTATTGTATTTTTCAAAATTTATGTAAGAATTAATTTCACAAAGGAAGCTGATATTACTTTTAAGGGCAATTAATTTTTTAGTATTGTATTTATTTATAAGAATTATATTTTCAAAAAATTTTTTGTCTTTAGGAAAAGAAATTTTCATTTTTAAATTATCAATATATTGGAATTTTTCTGCCAATTCCTTTTTTTCAAGTTCTAATGCACATTTAATATAAAAATTTAAGGAATTTTCTTTTTCTAAAAAAGCATTAGGCTGAAATAGAAAAAAATCCAAAGTTTGTTTTATAAAAGCATTAAAATCTGATTTTTGTGCTTTTATGTATTTTAAGAGAAGTAAATTTTTTAAACCTTCTTTTAGCTTTTTTTCAAAATAGTCATTATTTTTGTTTTCTTTTTCATCTTCAATAATGAAGGGGGTTGTTGTTTCTACTGTGTATTTATACATTTTTTACTCCGAAACTAATATATCATCTCCATAAATGAATAATTTAATGTATATTAGGTTTGCGAAAATTTAACAATTTTTTACATAAAAAATAGCAATTTATTTTGAAAAAAATACTTTATTATAGTACAAGGGAAACAATCAGGGATAGCGAAAGTTTTCTGGAAAATAAATAACAATATAAATTTAATTTGCGAAATAAAAAGTTTATTAGTATAATCTCTCTCTATTTCTCTCTCTCTATTCTAAGCTCTGTAAAGAGCTTTTTTTTATGTCAAATAGTTATTGTTAAATTTTGTTAATTTAATGTTCATTTTATAAATATTTAGTTTTAAACTAAATACATAGGTTGGTTGTAAGGTATGCCGGTTTTAGTTAAAGAAAATACAGAAAATTCTTTAAGCTCTCATTTAGAAGAAGTTGTTTCTCTCGACAAAATGAGAGAACGTTCAGTTATAAAATATATAAGAGAAGGTTTTTTTGAAGAATTATCAGAAAAATTTTCTCAAAAGAGAACTGCGCCTCTTTTTATTGCTGCTACCGGTGAATCAGCTTCCGGAAAATCCACTTTCACAAAAGCTGTCGCTTCTCAAATTAAAGCAATTGAAAAATTATTGAACAGACCTCTGCTAGAATTTGTTAGTGCAGATAATTATTTTAATGATATATCTGATAAAATAAAAAAATACGGTTCTTTTGATAATTTTTTGTCAAATGAAGATTATAATCCCGATGCACCTACGAGTTTTAATTTAAAACTCTTTAGAAAAAATATTTTAGATTTAAAAAATAATAAAGATGTATTTATTCCGGAATATAAAGTTAACGGTTCAGGTATTAGTGTTCCTAATGCTATTCAAATTAAGAATTCACCAATTATTTTTATTGAGGGAATTGCATCGCTTTATGAAGAAGTCAGAGATTTATTTGATATAAAATTTTATGTTGAAGTAGATGAAAAAATCAGAAAAGAAAGATATATTCTTCGAGCTATAGAAAAAAGGGGACAAAATGAGGAAGATACTCTTAAACAATATGAAATAGTTAATGCTTCTGCCCAAAAATATATTGTTCCTCAAAGAGAGCATGCGGATGTTATCATTAACGGAGATGCAGGTATTAAAAACTTCTCTTATTTGGCAAGAGAAATTCTTTCAAAAACTTGGCTTCATATGTAATTATTTTTTCCTCAAGTAAAAATCTCGAACTTTTTTTTCATTTTGGAGCTTTATTTTTATTTCTTTGAGAATAGCAGGAGAATAATCATGATTCCATGCATTTAACCATTTTCTAAAAGAAGAAATAACTTTCTTGTCTGTAGATATAGGATGTTTATAATCACGGTTCATGGGAATACCTTCTTCGTCATTTTTGCTTGAAATAATTCCATAAAAGCCTTCTTCTTTATCATAGTTAAGTATAACGTCTGCCCAGCGTTTTTTATCAAATTTATTTTGTGTAAATATATTTTTAATATCATTTAGTTCTTTAGCTAAAGCTTTTGTTTTTAATTCTTCAGGTCTAATGTTGATAAATAATTTACCAAAAGAAGCTTGAGAAATTTTGTTAATCTGCATAATAAATACTCCTTATAGTTAAAATTATATCAAAAACAATTTCTTGTTACAAAATGTTTTTATATATATAAGAGGAAAGAATAAATATATTGTTTTGGATGCATAATAATGATAAACGGACTAATATTAAAATTATTTAGTACAAATACAGAAGAAAATATTTCGCAAAAACAGTATTTCTCAAAATCAAAAACGGAAGAATCTATTTGGTCAAAAAATAAAAAAAATAGTAATAATTCTAAAGTTTCCAATCCTGAATATAGACCTACCAGAAATCCTCTGTTCAATTTTACTTTGTTATGCAATTTTGATATGGAAACAATTATGGCTAATAAAGTAATTCTATCAACCTTTACAGATAAGGAAATAGAAGAGTTAGTTACCGAATCAAAAAAATCAGAAAATAAGGAGAGACCTCTTTTTTTCCTCTGTGAAAAAATAAAAGGAGCAAACCCTTATAGCCATTATTCAGGTACAGTTAGCAACACTTGCTATGAATCTGCACTTGCTTCACCAAATCTTTCTTATAGTGAATATGAAAAACTTAATGAAAAATTATATGGCAAAAAATTACCCAAAGTACAAAAATTATTTGATGATTTCAAACAAAAATATCCTGATATAAAACTTATGGTAGATAATGATGTATCTTTAAAGAAAGCAAAAGAAATAATTAAAGCAACAGAAGAGTTTATTAATTATCAAAAAAAAGCAAAGGCTCCTTTTGCGCAGATTATTCAATTTACTAAAATGATAGGTAAAGGAGGGTTCTTTTTGCAAGAAAATAAAAACAAGATATATGTGGAAATTAACTATAATTCTTCTTATAATTATATATTAAAAGCTATCTGCCATGAAAACGGTCATCTTAAGGATTACAGAAATCTTGGATTTATTGATAAACAAATACCGGAAGAGATAGGGAAGATACTAAAAAAGGTATTATCCGATTATTCTACAAGAAATTCACGTGAATCAATAGCTGAATTTATATCGGCAATTGAAACTCCTGGTGATAAAGATGATATGAAAATGACAAAAAAAATAAGGGTCAGAAAAAACAGAAATGGCGATTTGGTATTAATGATTGACAAAAAAAGTAATATAACAAAAGAAGAAGTAGAAAAATTAGGCGAATATTATAGAAGTATTATTTGTCCCGAAATAATTCCTGATTATGACAATAAGAAACATGGTTCTATTGAAAAATATAATGAAACAATAATAAGAGATGAAAAAAGAATTAAAGAATATTTAGCAAAAGAATTTTCACCGAGTGATTTAGAAAATATTAATAAAAGAAATCTGTTCTCTTCTGAATACTCACAATTTACTTTAGATGAAATAAGATGTCTTTCAAGGACAAGTCAAGATACTTGGCAAAATATTAAAGATAGGGAATTATTAAATTTAAAGAATATGAAAAATAATACTTTTAATGCCTATGATATAATAGACTTTGCATTGCTTGATAAGAGAATTTGGAAAAATATTGAAATCAGAGAATTGTTTTCTAAAAAAAATAAAAATGGTGAATTCTATTCAAAAAATGAAATAATAACTTTAGCAAAATATGATGAAAAGACTTGCCAAAAAGTCATGGATAGGCAGTTATTTTCAATAACAAAAATACCCGGCAGATATTTTAATGATGAAGATATAAAAAAACTTGCGCAATTTGACGAAGATATTTGGAAAAATTTAATAGACAGAAATTTATTGACTTTAAAAAATTCAACAAATAGATTTTTTGAAATTTCGGATATAGAAGAACTTGCAAAACTTAGCAAATATGAATGGGAAATTGTTACAGACTCTGACAGACAATTATTAACCTTAAAAAAACCGTCACAAGAATCTCTTAACGGTAAAGATATTGTCAGATTTGCAAAGTTCAGCAATCAGGAGTGGAATAATTTTATGAAACGGGAATTCTATGATAGAGATATATATGACAGAAATTTTGATAGTTGGGAAATAAAACATTTTGTCAAACTTGATAATGATGAATGGAAAAAAGTTATCGATAATAAATTACTGGGCAGATTATATATGAGGAAAAAGCGTTTTAGTGCTGATAACATAATGGAACTTGCAAAACAAGATGAAGATATATGGAAAAATATTACTGACAGAAAATTACTGGATTTGCAAAATACAAAAAATAAATATCTTGAAACACATGAAATATTAAAATTTGCTAAACTCAGTGATAGTGAATGGGAAAAAATCAAAAATTCATATCATGTTTGTCAATGATAAAAATTTTATAAACATTCGTTTGATATGTGTTTCATATTTTCATTAAGTAAATCAAAATATGCCATCACATGCTCAGCAGTCATGTCATCTATGCTTTTTGGAGCTAAATTGTGTTCTTTTAAATAATTAAATGCACTTTTAATTATTACTTCAGTATCAAATAAATCAACTTGCGCTTTTATATCATTTTGTACTTCTTTCGGTTCATTTCGTTTACCAAAAATCAGACTTTTATAAGACAAGCTAACGGGCATGATTTTCATACTTTTCTCCTGTAAATATTCATGAATAATAAATCAAAAAGAAAAAATTTTTGCTAGTATATTTTGATTAACTTATTATTTGCAGTTAAATATTTTACCAGGAGCCGCCGCCGCCTCCTCCTCCGCCGCCGCCGGAGCAACCTCCTCCGCCACTGCTTGAAGAACTTATACCACCGTTTGCAGTGGAAGGAATAGAAACACTTGTTGCTTCTTGAGTAAAGTTATTAAAACTGCTTGAACTTAAATAATTTCCGGAATACCAATCTGGGTTAATTTGCATAATAGATTCAAACTTGTTTATCCACTTATCTGAAATTCCAAAAATATAAGCAGCAGGAAGAATTTTATAAAAATACTCCGGATCTTCTTCAACGAGTTTTTTTAATCTGTCTTTTTCTGCAAATTCAATAAATTGCTTTAAACCAAGAAGATCATTATAAATTCTTTGTCCTGCCTTATTACGTTTTGGTAAATGGTAAGTACAAATGCCTGTTATTATTAAACCAACAATGCCGGTAATAAAAATTGAGAAAGAAAAAACATTTATTCCAAAAAATACAGCTAATGGTATTCCTCCAAAGCCAATAGACCAAATTATTACAAAAATTTTTACCGGCAATGGTCCTTTTAAACCGAAAAATAGAACTATCATAGCTATTGTAGGAAAAAGTAAAATAAAAAAATTTGGTAAAATATAAAAAATGTTATATCCGGAAGTAGCAAAAATAGTTAAACCCAATATCCCTATTATACAAAAGCCCATTAACATTTGCAAAGAGCATCCTATAGAATCCTCATAAAATATTTGATTACGCCTTTTATTTGTATCTGAAATTATTTTTGAACAATCTTTATAAAAAGTAGTTGATATTGATAGGCTGCTTTTTGAAACTTCTTTATTATATCCTTTAAAAATAGCATTTAACAAATCACTTTCATTTTTGTTTATGCCGTCATAATCTTTTAATTTTTCAAGAGACCAACTGTGACCGTCATCTTTTATTTTTATGTATCCTTTTTGGGCCAGTTCCACTAACAGTCCAACAATACCCTTATGAGAGCATTTGCCATTGTATCCTAATTCTATTTCTATTGCATTTAACCCGTCCGGTACGTTGAAATTTATGACAGGTATTGGTTTTTCATCTCTACCGCATACAAACCACGTAATAAAAGCAATTAAAGTTAATAAAATAATGCCCAATATTGTAGTTTTTTCTGTATGATTTTCATGTTTATTAAAATATCCTTCAGGAACCTCAACTCTTATTGTAATACCTTCATAAGGGTTTAATTTTCTTTTTGTGACTCCGGAAATTTTATTATCTTTAACTTTATAAACGGCATCTCCGTTAAAACCGCTTGTTCCTTGTGTACCGATAGAAATACCAACGGCATCAGGATTAATTGCTTCCGGAAGAGTAACGTTAAATCTGACTTTATTTGTATTAACCGTCCAGGCTGTGCCTATTATATTATGATAAAATTCATTTTTATTATCAAAATAATTATATTTGTAATGTATTGTGTAATGATGCGCTCCGTTTATAAGTTTATTAGGACTCCCGATTTTTAAGTTGATATTTGAAGGAGAATATGTTGTTGAAAATCCTTCTGAAGCTTCTATATTAGAAATTGAAGCGTCTTTAAGAGGAATATCACGATATATTCCATGACAAGGAGATGTAAAGACAACATCAATTTTTTCAGTAATATCTGCCGATTTGTTTTTGTCAACAATTATATTTACATCATAATTTTCGATATAAAAATTTTCTGCCAGTACAGGGCAGATTAGTCCCAGACTAAACAAAAAAACAATAAAAATGCCGAATAAAAAATTTTTATGCATAAATTCTCTCGCAAAATGGCTAATTCAAAGTAAAATTTTCAAAATCAAAACTTATAAGTATTTATTTGTTTTAATATTAATAGGAATAAATAATCACAATATATCATAAGAATATAGTATTGTACAAACAATATTTATAATATAAAGAGGCAACCTTATTTGGCAGCCTCTTTTACTCAAAATTTATGATACTTTATGCGGCAGGCTGAACAAAAACTCTTGTTGCGCAATCCTTATCAATATTTAGCAGTGCATTATAATCACCTTTGATAAGTTTTAATTTTTTAAGAAGTTCATCGGCATTTGCTTCTTCTTCAACCTGTTCATTAATATACCAAGATAAGAAAGATTGTGCCGCATAGTCTTTAACATCCAAAGCAATATCCATTAAACTGTTTATTGAGCTTGTAATAAATTTTTCATGTTCATAAGTTGCTTCAAAAACCGCTATAATATCAGCCCAGCTTTTTTGTGGTTTGTCTATAGCTTGTAATTCAACATCTTCTCCTCTTTCTATTAAGTAGTTGAATATTTTTGTTGCATGAAAGAATTCTTCATCGTATTGAACTCTCATCCAATTTGCAAAACCGGTAAGTCCTATGCTTGCGCAATAAGCTGACATAGATAAATAAAGATATGCACTGAACATTTCTTTGTTAATTTGTTCATTAAGTGCTTTAACTAATTTTTCATTCATGATAAGTTCCTTTCCATAAGCCGTGAATATTACAGTATTCTCTGGCGGAGTGTATTTTCTCATCAGATTTTATCATAAAAACAGGCTCGCTTTCAATATCCAAAAATTTTATCATTTTTTGGTTATCGGTTTCCGCTTCTATCCATTGTATATGATGTTCTTTAGTCATAGGATGAATATTTTCACCGACTTGAATATATTTCTCTCCATTCTCTTTAATAACGGGTAAGTGTTTTTCAAACATTTCTTCTTTTATCTTTTCTTCAAGTTTTTCCATAGCTACGCCGCAGCAAACGAGTTTTCCTTCTCCTTCGCGCATTACCATAACTATGTTTGAACAGATGTTGCATCTGTATATTTCACATTGCATTGTCATAATTTGCTCCTATAAATGTCTACAAATTATGAATAAAAGATAAAAGAAATTTTTACAATGTACTGACAGCTAAAAAAATTACCAATATTTTAAATTATCTGTTTGTACATTTATCCGACAATTTCAAAGCTTATTTTAATTTTTTTATTAGCGGGGAGTTTTTTAATTTTCTCAATAATTTTGGCTATTCCTGCTTCTTCAGCTTTAAGACGTCTCAATTCAGCTGTTAAATATTTAATTTCTTGTTGTACTTCTGCTTTTTTTTGTTTAGTAGCGGTTGAATAATCTGTTCTTTTCAAAACATTTATTGAAAATTCACATGTAGAAATCTTTGAAGATATAGTCTTATATATTTCCAAAAAAGACTTAAGTCCTGTTTGTTTATAGAGTTATTGCTATTTGAACTTTTAACTTGTGTTTTATTCCCAAATGTTATACTATTTACTGCTGAAATATTCATAAACCAACCTTTCTTTAAATCATTTGTCATTTTTTATTGATTTTAAAGGCTTACACCCGCTTCCTCCGCCATGGCTAAAGTCGGAGAGGTTTTGGTATAAAATAGCCAATGTTTCAAAAGGATTTTCTTTGATAGAACCTACTTGGTATGTATCTTCCGGGGTTGTTAAAATGAATTTATTAACTTTAGGAAGAAAATCCAATTTAGCATTAAGATTCATGTGTGATATATTTTTTGTTCCTGCTTTTATGAGTGAGTTTTGCATTGTTTTATACGTGTCTGTTTCATATAAACCAAAACTTTGTGAAAAATTAATTTTATTGATATTCATTATTTATATCCAATTATATAGTAATACCTACTGCTTTTTTTCTTTTTTAAGTAATGGGTATTCTTTTTTATTACCATTACCAAATTTACGGAGATTTTCATATAAAAATGCAAACGTTTCAAGAGGCTGTTTTCTATTTACAAAACCTATTTCGTATACATAGATATATTTTTTCTTCTTTCTGTTATCTTTTAAGATAAACTTGTCTGTTCCTTCATCATAATCCAAAACTGTTTTAGGCAATAATTTCGTTAAGGCTTTTGCCATGATATCAGCATCTTCTTGTCGACCGAGAGTATTTGCTTTTTGTATTAATTCAAGTTCTACTTTTTTATAGCGTTTGGATTTTACTAAACCAAAGTTTTGCGAGATATTAATTTTCCCGATTTCCATATTAAACTCCGTTTCTAAATAATTTTAGAAATATCCATTTGTATATATTAAAAACAAAAAAAATAAAATTTGTTAATTAATTTATGAAAAGAATAAAAAATAAATTATGTACATTTTAAAAATTTTCCGCATCTTCTTAAAAAGGTTTGTGCTAATATATTTTTATGGACAAGATATTAGAAAAACTTGAATGGCAGACTATAGCAAATACGCTATCCGATTTTGCATATACAAAAAAGGGTAAATTTTTATGCGAAAATATATTGCCTGAAAAGGATAAAAATATTATTGAGAGAGAACTCAATTTAACTGAGGAAGCAAGGGTTTTGCTATCAGAATTGAAGACTCCGCCGATAACTTCTATTTTAGAAATTGATGAAATTATAGAAAATTGCAAAGTTTCCCGTACAATGAAAGAGTTTGAGCTTTTAGAAATTGCAAATTTACTAAAGATTTCAAGATTAACTCACTCATTTTTTTCAAAATTGCAGGAAAATACTCCGCTTCTTTATGAATTATCAAGAGATTTATATTCCAATAAAGATTTAGAAGAAGAAATATTTGAAAAATTTAATGAAAAAGGTGAAATAAAAGATGATGCAACAAAAGAATTAAAAAATTTGAAAACTTCTTATAAGGATAATCTTGCGAATTTAAAAAAAATATTAGGGACAACTTTATCCTCACTTTCAAAATATCTTCAGGAACCTGTATATACTTTGCGTTCTGACAGATATGTTTTCCCTGTAAAAGTTGAAGAAAAAAATCATGTTCAGGGTATTGTTCATGATGTTTCTGCGAGCGGTTCAACTCTCTTTATTGAGCCTAAAAATATTGTCGAATTGAATAATAAAATTATTGAATTAGAGATAGGTATTGAGCATGAAATAAACAGAATTTTGAGTGAATTGACTAATAAAGTTTTACTTCATGAAAGCTTAATTTTAACTGCATACAACAGTATAGGAAAAATTGATTTTGAATTTGCAAAAGCTAAATATGCATTAAAAATCAAAGCTTCAAAACCAATTATAAATAATGAGAAATATATAAATTTAAAAGGATTTTTCCATCCTATATTGATAAACGTAATAGATGAAGTTGTAAAAAACGATATTATACTGGGCAAAGAGTTTGATTGTCTTGTTGTAACGGGTTCAAATACAGGAGGAAAAACAGTTGTTTTGAAAACAGTTGCTCTTTCTGTTTTGATGGCAAAGGCCGGACTTTTTATTCCTGCTATTGAAGGTGATATTTATCCGTTTGAAAATATTTTTGTTGATATAGGTGATGACCAGAGTATAACAAGCAGTTTATCAACCTTTTCGGGACATATTAAAAACATTATAAATATTATAGAAACATCAAATGAGTCCTCTTTGATTTTACTTGACGAAATTGGTGCCGGTACTGATCCGCAGGAAGGTTCCGCATTAGCTCAGGCAATACTTGAAAACATGCTTAATAAGGGTGCTAAAGTTATTATTACAACGCATTATGGTGAATTGAAATCTTTGGCTTATACAGATAAGAGATTTCAAAATGCTTCCGTTCAGTTTTCCATAGATACATTGAAGCCTACTTATAAATTAATTATCGGTATTCCGGGTAAAAGTAATGCTATTACAATTGCTCAAAATTTGGGTTTAAATGAAAATATAGTAAATTATGCAAATGAAATTTATTTAACACAAAAAGATAAATCAAATATTGTATTAGAGGGATTGCAAGAGGCGCAAAGAGAACTTGATAAGAATATTGATATAGCTAAAGAAAAACGTCAAGAAATAGAAAATCTCGAACAAGATTACAAAGAAAAAATTGAAAAAGCGAGAGTTCAACGCAAAAAGACAGTTGATATTTATAAGAAAAAATATGATACCCAATTAAGTCAAGTAAAAGATGAAATTAAAAAGATTTTGGAAGAAATAAGAAGAACAAAAAGTGAAAAGGTTGCAAGAAGAGCATTTTTCAGATTATCAGAAATAGAAAATAATGCTGCCGACGATTTTAGAAATGATTTGGATGAAATAGCTCCTGAATACCAAAAAGTAGATTGGGAAAAAGTAAAAATAGGAGATACCTTATTTTTGAGAAGTTTAAATCAGTTGGTTACTTTGGCGGAAGTACCTTTAAAAAAGAAATATGTTATTGTTAAAGTTGGTGCTGTCCCTATGCAGGTAAAAAAAGAAGATTTGTTTTTAACGGAGAAGGTTTTAAAACAGGAAAATAATTTTAAAAATAAAAAAGGATTTGAATTTTCTAAAAAAAGAGTAGAAACAACATTAGATATTAGAGGAGAAAGAGTTTTAGAGGGATTGGATATTTTGGATAAATATCTTGATGAAGCAAATTTATCTAATATTCCTCAAGTTACAATTATCCATGGAGCCGGTACCGGAGCCTTAAGAAAAGCCGTCAGAGAATATTTAAAAGATTCTCCTTATGTAAAAAGTTTTAGAAGCGGTAAGGAATTTGAAGGCGCAGATGGCGTAAGTATAGTTGAATTAAAATAGAGAAAATTTTTCAAAAAATTTCAAGAACTGCTTGACACTTTCGTGTGTCCTTACTATTATATAATATGTGCCGGTGTAGCTCAATGGTAGAGCAACGGTTTTGTAAACCGTAGGTTGCGGGTTCGAGTCCCATCACCGGCTTGTTTGTAGTTGTACCTTCAAAATTAAATAAGGGTAGGTGGCCGAGTGGTTAAAGGCGGCAGACTGTAAATCTGCTCACGTGAGTGTACGCTGGTTCGAACCCAGCCCTGCCCAATTTTGTTCTATCCTCCATGCCTATGTGGCGCAGGGGTAGCGCATTCCCTTGGTAAGGGAAAGGTCACGGGTTCAAATCCCGTCATGGGCTAATAAGTAGAGCAATTAA
>JAEEGL012323844.1_pt1 | contig 41283 bp, 34 predicted proteins | sample 9134231 | NCBI WGS metagenome assembly JAEEGL01 (sample SAMN16246548, study PRJNA631951) | gut metagenome | biome: gut microbiome; feature: rumen; material: fiber-attached | host: Bos | place: Iran: Karaj | collected 2018-10
GCCTTCATCGCGGAGTGCCTGTGCAAAGACCGTCGGAGATGTACCGAATCTTTCGGCGATCGGGGTTATCGTTTCAGTTGTCAAATAATAATATAAAGAATCGAACAGCAGAACATCGGGAACGTTGGCTATTTCCTGCGTAGCTTTCAAGCGGTCGACGAATCGACAGCGCTCTGAACACAACCATTTCCAAAGCAGTTCACAGGCATTTTTGCCGGAAACCCCGAATTCGCTGTCAAGATGTTCGCGGTAACGGGTCATGATAGTTTCGATCCTCTGGCCGTCACCGATCATAGTTACCAGCAGAAGCCTTGCGAAAGCAAACTTCGCTGATGCAACCTGTGCCGTGAGTTCATCCATACCCTTGAAATCGCTGCCCGTGAGCTGCTTTTTCAGCAGTGTCAAAAAATCGGGATAGCGGTGGATCAGCCACAGAACCGTGGGACGGATCTTCTCGGCGGGAAATCCTCGCAGCCCGCTGAAATTCGATACAATATAACCCTCCTCGGGCACATAGTCGAGGCAATCAACGACCAGTACGACCGAGATCTTTTCCGCTAAGGCACGCAGACGAGGCAGCAGCATCTTGCGTTTGTACTGTGTGACGTTGATCGCGTCGACAACCAGAATTCGGTGTTTAAAGTCGTCGAAATCAACAGCGTCCAGGCGCACAGGCTTGGCCTGAAACAGCCTGAAGATGTCTTCGGCCGCGTAAGTGTTGCTGCCGATGTTGTATGTCAGCACAATCGGGTCAATGCCGAGGGTTACCGCAAGTTCGGCAACCCAGACATCGGAAACCGCATCAAGAAGTCGGCAGCTCTTTTCGGGATTATCGTCGCAGAGAAACGGCTCGAGGTCACACGGCGCTGCTGTATCGATAAACTGCACTTCCGATCTTAAATTGCCAGCGGTATCAATACAGATCCCGGCATATACGTCATTTGTTTTGCCGAGTGATAGCTGTAAGAGCAGATCCCGGCACAGCGTGCTGAAGGCCTCATTCGAGAAAAAGACAACGCCGGCATCCACTAGGATTTTCATTAACGCTCGCTGATCATGTCGAAGCGTCGAAACAGGTACGGTGAGCGGGAGCGGGGGTTTGTTAAGGAACCTCACTGTAAGATTGGCATCCTCGACGGTCATTCCGTTCGGGAAGTGGGTAATCTGCACGCCGCTCAGATCGACCAGGCAATTGAAGCCGGGCAGCATGCCTGAGCTCCTGATGCTTCTGTTTTTGTGGGCGGCTTCGAAACCTGCCATCCCAATGGAGCGGATCTCGCTTGCCATGTCGTCGGAAATCTTCATCTTCTGAATTAACGTGGTACACGTGTCTTTCATAGGGACGAGAACGGTTCCTTTGTAGGTCGTAGCGGCCTGCTGAATGTTGGCTGCGCTGAAGATTATGTTGTTTGAGGTATTCATAAAAATTCATCCTTCTTTCTACGGGGGCTGCCCGTTTTGTTACTTTCATTATCGCACAAATCCGGCAAAAACACACGGAAAATCTTTCGGAAAAAATAGAATCGAGGTAAACATATGAAAACAATCGGAATGACAGACGGTAACGCTGACGGATATATAGACCCTATAAACAAATATGCATATAGGCAATTTTGGAGCGATGTAGAGCTTTTTCGTGCGCAAAAGAATTTGAGCAGATCAGAACCAATTCCTCCATTCACAAGCGACGAGATGAGATACGCTTTTCTTAAGATGTGTTTCACGACCCTGCTTTTTACCGTAATAGAAACAGAGAATGAACTGAATAAATCCGAAGAGCCCGCAAAGGTTATCGAGAATATAAATAGTCTCGACGGGGTTGAAAGAACCCTGACATCTGAAGAGATCGTCAGGCTGCAAAAATTATTTGATTCTTTCAGCAAAGACAACTCTTTAAGCGAGAAACTGCAGATTATTCCGGTCAGTGTAGAAATTGAAAACGAAGAGCTCAATCAGTATATACGGACCGAGAAAATGAAGCTGAAGCGTTACTTTATTGGAAGATATATCCTCAACGACGAGATCAAAGCCGCAGCATACACTCCCTTTTATATAGGTATACAAGCGCTTTCACCTGAACAGAAAAAACAGCTCACAGAAGCCGTAAAACCCACCAGGGACAATGACACGCTGCTGGGAGATTACTTCACCCGCTATTTCGGTATTAATCAAAAAGTCCTGAATAACTGTGACATTTTCGATGTGACTTTCGGAAGCAAGGGCATCAAAAGGAGAATGAAGCCTTTTTTCAGCCTGGATGATAAAGACCATATCAACGACGACGAGGCTCTGAGTGCCTGCATACGTCTTACGGCATACCTCAAGGGAACAGAGCTCAAATATGCGCAGAAAATAAAGCAGACTGTAAAGAAGTCCCTGAATTGCTACCTGAATGAGGTCTTTCTTGACTATCTGTCAGGGGTTGAGAGTCATCCGGTGATATCCGAGATGCATAACGAGATCATTACCGGGATGTTGAGTGAGGTGAGAAAATGCTGCGATATCGGATTTGTCATGAAATGCCGGGACGCGAATGACAGGATCGATGCCGCGATCAATTCGGTATTTCCTTTACACACTGTTTCCGACGATGTTACAGTCTATGTGAGACGAATGATGCAGGCATCGGCTGTTCCTCATATTGCTGAGCTGATAAATGACAATAAAGGTGCCGGATTCGGAAAATACACAGTCTTTGAGGAATTTTATATGTTCTTGATGTCCTTGCAAAAACGAGCCCAGCTGGCAGCAAAAACAGACCGCACTGTTTTTGACGGTATGACGGAATTATTCTGTGATATACATAGCAGATTACAGGCTGTAAACCTCAACCGCATTGAGGTGAGCATTACAAAGAGCGATGAAGAATACGCCGATCTGCTGAACATAAAACGGGATCCTTTACAGACTTTTCAGGCTGACCCTGTGACTGAATATACCGCGGACTTCTTAATGGTCAGGGCTCCGGAGAAAAGCATCGATTTCGGAGATTTCCTTCAGATGTATACCCGGTACTTCGTGGAGTTCATGTGTGATATCGATGACTATGCATCTCAGAAGAAACTTTTCAGAAAAATAAAAGAAAATCTGCCGAGTCTCATATATATTATTAATAGTATATGCGGAAAGACTGCCAATGCGCTGGACGTATTTCTCTGTTTTTACATCTATTTTACATCCAGAAGCATAAAGCTCCGGCAGACAGGGCATCATGCTTACGATACCAAGACTCTTTTCAGCACAATAAACAAGAGGGAACTTTCCCCGGCAGATCTGACAGCGCTTCGCATGACGCTGAGAAGACTGCGGAAGGTGGCTCTTGTAGGTAATTATGTTGATGACAGCAGCGAGCACCCTGCCGAAGAAATGATCTACGATTTTTTTTCGGAGCAGCTGAAAACCGGAGATCTTATAGCGGCAAGTGAGAATATCGCAAGCCTGATGGAGGCGGTCAAAAAATACCAATCTACATGATTGTAAACTTTACACATCATCGAAAAAATCTGACTGGATAATCTGAAAATTGTGGGGTTTTCAGCATTTTTCGGTCAGATTTTTTTTAAATGTGTAAAAAACAGCTGTCACGTTCATTGCTATCTCTCTGAATATCCGGTGCTGTAATTGCTTTTTTCAGAAACTATTGAGCTTTGGTTTGACCCATTTGTACTGTGCTTTGATCCCGTTATAGCACTTTTCGCAGTATGCTCTGAACTGCGCCTGCTCGCTCAACGTATCATGGAGCATTTTCCCGTTGACATAGCTTACTGTATTCATGACAATATGCAGATGCGGGATTTTCTTATCCGTATGTACGGAGAAGCAGATCTGATACTGACTGCTATAATACTCACAGACATATAATGCGAACTCATAGAGCATACCTGCGGTGAAAAGATCCTTTGGATCAGGAGAAATAACTATATGCCTCAGCTGTCTGCCGTTTGCTTTCCCATAACACTTCTTTATTGTCATAAATTCAGCAGCAGCATTATTCAGGTCATAGATATTGGGACTGCCGCTGTAAGTATTTCGTTCATATCTGTCGGTGAAGGACTTGTCCCTCATTATATAATTGATTAAGTTGCCTACACACTGCGGGTCATTGTATTGCTGTGGAATTATTTTCAATATCATATAAGAATGCCATTCCTTTCCGGAAGTTTTCCTCCATGGGTTTGTTCCATTTGTCGTAAGGGACCTGCAGCGTATTATATAAATATGCAACAGTGACCGCTAAACGTGGTTCAGCTTGTCCGTTAAGGACTCTGTGCCTTATATATTCGGCTACTGAAAGTCCTCTTATTTCTGCTTCTGCTTTTATAGCATAGTATTGCTCTTCAGTAAACCTTATATGGGTTATATGGACCTTTCTCATATTACACCTCCGAAACATTATTCAGGCAAGGATCGCCGAATGTAATCACATATCAGGTCTTATCCTTTACTTAATGTTATATGTTATTATAAAATAAATCGCAGGCCACGCCACACAGTACGCTTCAACCGGTTTACACATCTACTACGATAAGGCTCTCGACGTTGTTACTGACGATTACGGTGATGCTGCAGTTGCTCCAGGCAATGCTATTAAAGGTCTTTCTGCAAACCCGGCTGAGAACGATACTACAGCTGCTGATCAGGGCATGAAGGGCTTCTTCGTAGCTACAGCAGGTAATGCTAACTTCGGTCTCGACGGTACAATGTGGACATTCGACCTCAAGGTTCCTGCAACAGCTAAGGTAGGCGATGTAAAGGCGCTTGTGAACGGCAAATGGACGACTGTGACAAAGGCCGATCTTAAGAGCATTGTTTCAAAGTGATAGACAACGAAAAGGCGCAGAGCCGTAACTCTGCGTCTTTTTTGCTTGCCTGTGCGGGGCGCGGAAAACTGTGTGCTGCGCCGGTTGGAAATTGGTTATATATTTTCAAAATAGCAGGAGATATCCGGAAAAGTATTCATGTATATGCCCAGGATCTGATCCCTGACTTCTCTTACTGTCCGGAATCTTTTATCGGGATAAAATGCTGTACAACGTTGTATTATATCTGCAACAGGGAAGACCGTGAATATATTGCCGGTAAGGTAAGATATCAATGCTCCGAGCGAGAAAATATCGACCCGGTGATCGATAGGCGCGCGTCCCAGCATTTCGGGAGCAGTAAAACCTCTTGTGCCTTTGCAGTTATTGTTCTCCAATGGTTTTCCGCCTGTATAGACTGCGCTTTCAAGATCTGCGATACGAACAAAGCCGTCATTTCCGAGCATAATGTTATCCGGCTTTATGTCGCGGTGAATTATCCCGAGATCGTGAAGCGCCATAAGCCCGTCGCATACCTGAAGAATTACAAGGAATACTTCTTCTTCGGTCAGCAGTGCCTGCGTAAGGTCACAGCCCGCAACAAATTCAGTCAGCACTGAATTGTCCGTATAATCGAACACTTTCACTACATTGGGCGGATCCGCTTCTGCTATAAGCTTTATCGCCTCGGGATCCATGTTAATACTTGATTTGTAAAACAGTTTGTCTCCGTTTTCATAAGTCAGGACAGAGATCCTGGTAAGAACGTTATTTTTAATTACCTTTTCGTCTACAATGTGTAACATAATTAATTTCTCCTTGTTATAGATTATCTCACTGCATTATTATGCATTCTTTGAGATTACTGTATTGTTAGTATTGTTATGAATAATTAACGCAGTTCGTCGGCTCTGCTCTGATAAAGAAAAGGGATAGCCCTCGGCTATCCCCTGGTTCTTGTACTGCGCTCTCTTATGTAGTCTTCAACGGCAAATTTCGGTATTTTCCATACGCGGCCCTCCTTGTAACCTCTCAGAACGCCGCGGCGCAGCAGCTCGTAAGCCGTATTCCTGCCTATGTGCATCATGTCGCACATTTCGTCGATAGTTACCATATCGTTATAATTACTGAACATTATATGCGCCTCCTCATTATATATTACTTATTTGTTATCTTTCATTTGCTTTTCTACATACCGGATAATACTTTGTTTCGGGATGCACCATGCCTTGTCACAGCGGAAAGCTTCTATCCGGCCTTCATTCAGCAGTCTGTATGCCTTGCTCGGACATATATGAAGCATAACGCATACTTCGGGTACCGTCAGTATATCTCTTGAATTTTTAAATAGATTTTCCATGTGTTATTTTCTCCTTTCGGTTGTATTTTACTTATATGTTATATCTGTTTGACGTTTTTTTGTATTATATGTAAATATCCGCATATATCCTGTCCGGGCTATGTGAAAGATTTATGCAGTATACTTTATTCAGCATAAAATCTGTTGTAATAAAAAATAATGAGCGACAACACGCCGCTCATTATATATAACAGTTCCTGGTTACCGCTAAAAATACAGTCCCTCATATTCAAGCACATCGGCGTAGTTCATAAGCTCCTCCGGCTCGTAAAGAAGCTCCTCGATCTCGTCGGCGGAAAATCCGTTCTCATAGAGCAGATCAACATACTGCGGGTCAACTCCGAAACAGCTCGCTATTTCCTTCAGCTGCTGTAATTCCGCGCTGCCGGACAGACGTTCATACCGAAGGTCATAATAGTGCCCGAAGTTATAGGAGCTGAAGACATCGAAAGCCGAGCGGTCTATATCGCCATAAGCTGATATCCGGATAATATCACCCTGCAGCGAGTTTATGGAAGTCCTTGCAGCTCTGTTCATCCCTATCTTTCGGAGCGTTCTGTCAAGTATGTCTTTTGTGCTTGCATACAGGTAGAATCCATGCTCGGGGAAGTGATAAACAGCCAGCGGATTGTTGCCGCGGACGAAATACAGATTATCAAGCTCGTCAAGGATCGTGAATACAAAGGAGCCGATAAGTGCTTCCGCCATTTCTCTGATGCTGTTGAAATCAAGCTGTCCTGCTTTTTCGAGAAGCTGTACCGCAATAAAGCTGTCCGTTTGTATCAGCGGTTCGGGCAGCTTCTTCTCTTCACGGAGCAGTTTGTCATTCGACAGGACGCCGTTATGTGCAAGTGCAAAGTGCTGCTGACCAGTGTGACCGGGGAAGGGGTGATTGTTGTAGTTCAGCTTTTCGCTGCCCTGTGTTGCCATGCGGGTATGCCCCATTACGGCATAGACATCATCGGGAAGGTGCAGGTGCATTTTTCTCGCCGGGAGCGGTCTTTTGTAGATCGAGATATGCCCATTGTGGTTATAGGCAAAACCGGTTGCATCAGTCCCACGAACCTCACACTCCTTTGACAGCACTTTTAGAATTTTCTCTTTCGCCCTTGTTGTCAATCTATGTTCGTAATCTATCAATCCGAAAATTGCGCACATAATCAGACCTCCTCGCTTTCATCTTCAACCGGTTCGTTAACATAAAGTCTGCGCTCTTTGAGATACTGTATCAGCTCCGGATATTCGGCTTGTGGTATCGAGAGAACGAAGTCCGTCCAGCTTAACTTCGATATCTCATCATCGCTGAATTTCACTGCTATATCGCACACGATGTTCACAAGTTCCAGCGTTGCGAGAATGGTGTTGACTTTAAGGGTTCCGCGGAACATTCTGAATTCGATTGTGTTGTAATTAGTCAGATTAACACAGGCATAGCGCCCGATCCCGCGCTTTTTCGCATTGTCCATGACCTCTCGCGGGCTGTCTTTGTAGCCATAGCGCGCAGCCCACCTATTCATCTGCGACTCTGTTCTTCTGCTGAATTTCAGAAGCTCCTCCCAGTGATGCTCGACAAAATAAAGGACCCGTGAAACGCAGTCATCCTGCGCTTCGCGGGAAAGTCCGAATGTTGTGCGGTTGACGTGGATATGCAGTCCGCAGGTCGAAGTTTTATGACTCAGGTAATCAAGCCGGAGAGCTGTATCAGCTATCTCTGCCCATGGCAATCTGTTCTTGTGATAGTCAAGCGACATCGGGTGCGTGACTATCTCCAATCCGTCGTTTAAAGAACCGTCGGATTTGATGTAAATGAGCTCATCTCCATTATTAGCTTTGTTCAGAATTGTGTCTGCATTATCATTGTCCTTACCTCCACCGTCAATCTCCAGTTCAACTCCGAAGAAGCGGTCACTGTCTCCGTAGAATATCGGCTCCGGCTTGTAGGCATAGTCATGGATCGGGCTGGAACAATGATCATGGTAACAGTGGTAACAATACGGCGTGTCGTCGTCATCGTAGTACACGTCATCGTTGTTGAGCAGAGTGTCGCAATGATAGCATCTTGTGTAGTTGTCGTCGCGGCAGCTTTCACAGAGACATATATTGTCATCTCCGTAGTCGTCTTCGTTCCAGATCCTGTCGCCGCAGCACTCGCAGATAACTGTCCGGTCGGCAAGGCAGTCAATGCACATCGTAACTCCGTCAAACTCACACACCTCATCGGCGGTCAGCTCGCGCCCGCAGTGTTCGCAGAATAATATTCCTGCTTTTTTCTGTTTTTCTTTCATAGTGTTCTTCCTCCTGAAACGCAAAAAATCCCTCTGTGGGCGCTGCCACAGAGGGATTTTTAGTCTATGATCCGAATATTTCGGGGTTAAGCATATCTTAACCACTCTAATAATATATAATCGAAAATCCGGACTTTTTCATGCGCCGGGGCAGGGGAACAGCTGTCGTTACGAAATAAATGCCTTAATATTCAAACAAGAATATGTATTGTTTATTTCTACTAAATTTTATATCAATTTTTGTTAAAACAGAAAAAATGCTTGACAAATTGATAAAAATATGATAGAATTGTTGTGCAAAATGTAAAAATATACATATTTATATATAGCACATCAGAAAATATATATTTTTGCGATAGTTTCGGGCGACAGCAGGTCTCAGAACCGGAGCCTGAGCTGACGGGGCAGACGAAGCGTCCGGAACTGCTGCGGAAGTGCTCAAAAGAATACTGATATATCGCTGTTGAGAGGGATCCGAACCCCCGCGCGGGTGATAATATCGAAGGGAAACAGAAGAATGTATAAGCGGAACGCCCAGGGCTGGTCGAAACATATCGACTTCTTTATCATAGACGAATTAGTCCTGCATATCGCATTCGTCTGCGCAATGCTTGTGAGAATGGGGCAGCTGCCCTATGAAGATGCAAGATACCGCGGGCTTGCCATAGTGCTGGCTCTTGCGGACGCTATTGTGCAGATGCTTTTCAATACAATGCACAATGTCATCAAGCGCGGACTTGCGAGAGAGCTTTTAGAGACCGGAAAACACTGTCTTATGGTATTTCTGGCTGCGACAGGATATATGTTTGCCGGACAGACCGGTGAGGCCTTCTCGCGACTGGTTCTTGTCTATACTCTGGTGATCCACTTTACCGCCGGGTATATCACAAGGATACTGTGGAAACATCTGCTCAACAGTATCGGCAGTATCGGCGGCAGAAAAACGACTATGCTTGTTGTTCTCCAGCCGGAATTTGCCGAGTCAACGCTTAAAAGATTGCTGGAGCGCAAAGCAGAGGGCTATGAGGTCGTCGGAGCTATAATAAACGGCGATACGGAGCAGAAAGAAATACTGGGCGTACCGGTTGTCACAACGCTTGACAAGGCAGCGGATTACATCTGCCGCGAGTGGGTCGACGCGATATACATAGACTGCCCCTCAACGGATCCTGAAATCGCAAAGTTTATGGAAGCGTGCCGCCAGATGGCTGTGCCGCTTCATTATCATGTTCCCGGAATGGGATTATTCGGTGAAAAGCAGTTTGTTGAGAGGATCGCCGGGACTACTGTACTTACAACAACTATAAATTACGCGACGCCTGTGCAGAATCTTGCCAAGCGTTGCCTTGATATTTTAGGAGGACTTGTCGGGAGCATCTTTGCGCTGCTGATAATGCTTTTCATAGGTCCGATCATCAAGATAAAGTCGCCCGGTCCGATACTGTTCAAGCAGGAGCGCATCGGTCAGAACGGCAAAAGATTCAAGATATACAAGATACGCTCGATGTACATGGACGCCGAGGAGCGCAAGAAGGAGCTTATGGCTCAGAACCGCGTCAGCGACGGTATGATGTTCAAAATGGACTTCGACCCGCGTATAATCGGCAATAAGATACTTCCCGACGGCACGAAGAAGACCGGTATCGGCGAGTTCATCCGCGGGACAAGTCTTGACGAATTCCCGCAGTTCTTCAATGTACTTGCCGGTCAGATGAGCCTGGTAGGTACAAGGCCTCCGACTCCCGATGAATGGGATAAGTACGCTTATCATCACCGCGCACGCCTCGCCTGCAAGCCCGGTATTACCGGAATGTGGCAGGTCAGCGGACGTTCCGCGATCACCGACTTCGAGCAGGTTGTCAGGCTTGATACCGAGTACATCACTAACTGGAGCCTCGGGCTCGATGTAAAGATACTGCTAAAGACTATTGTCGTTGTTTTCGCACGGAAGGGTGCGATGTGAATGCGTACCGATATTGTGGATGAACACAATGAAGCTTTTTTACAGAGGAGGCCAATATAGCAATGGCTGATAATAATAGAGGTAAGGTCTCTGCAGATAACAGTATTCAGCATGTGTTTATCATCGGATCAAAATCAATCGGCCAGTACGGCGGTTACGAGACATTCGTAGATCGGTTGATAGGGGAACATGAACACAGTCCATTAATTAAGTATCATGTTGCCTGTAAAGCTAATGGCGATGGATTTATGGATGAGACGAAATTACAAGGTGTTGAGAACATAAAGAAGGACAAACACGGAAATGTAAGAGAGTTCACGTATAAGAATGCCCATGTATATAAGATTCCATGCCCGCATATTGGTCCTGCAGTGGCTATATACTACGATTGTGCCGCAATGCTGTACGCAATAAGTTACTGTAAAAAACATAATATCCAACATCCCATTTTTTACATTCTGACTTGTCGTATTGGGCTGTTCATCGGAACTTTGGCTAAAAAAGTAAAAGAAGTAGACGGCAAGTACTATTTGAATCCTGATGGCCATGAATGGAAGAGAGCTAAGTGGAGTCCATCAGTTAGAAAATATTGGAAATGGTCTGAAAAGAGGATGGTAAATCTTGCTGACTTGGTTATTTGCGATTCAGTGAATATAGAGAAATACATACAAAAAGAGTACGGCGTGAATAACACAGTCTATATCGCTTACGGGGCAGATGTGGAGGATTCTATACTCTCCGATACTGATCTAAAGTTTACAAGATGGCTTGATAGCAAGGGGCTGAACGCTGGGGAGTATTACTTAGTTGTTGGTCGATTTGTCCCTGAGAATAATTATGAGACAATGATTCGGGAGTTTATGAGATCTTCATCCATCCGTGACTTTGCATTAATCACAAACACAAATGAGAAGTTCCTGGAAGAATTGAATCAGAAGCTTGGATGGAAGAATGATAAGCGTATCAAATTCGTTGGAACAGTGTATGACAAGGATTTGCTTAAGAAGATTAGAGAAAATGCCTATGTATACTTCCATGGCCATGAGGTTGGCGGTACGAATCCGAGTTTACTTGAAGCGCTGGGGTGTACGAAGTTGAACTTATTACTCGATGTTGGATTCAACCGAGAGGTTGGGAAAGAAGCGGCTTTGTATTGGAAGAAAGACGAAGGAAATTTGAGAAGCTTGATAGAGAAGGTTGAAGAGATGAACGAGGCTGAGAGATTCGAGTACGGCAGGAAAGCTAAGGATAGGATAAAGAGAGCCTTTAGCTGGGAGAAGATTGGAAATGAATATTTGAAAGTGTGGACAGATGGCAAATAATATGGAATATCAGAATGGACGGAAGTACACGGAATCTGATGAGCTCAATAACAATGAAGAACATGAGCACTGAAGTGATTAAGGGCGCTGGTGACAATGTGAAAGTTCATCCATGTCGGTTTTATTACTGAATGCAATGAAGTTTGGCGACGATTCGCCGGCATTTTGGAAAGTAGCGAATCAATTAGGGGATGATACCCGTTGGTAAAGTATGAAAGATTTGAGTGGAATTAGCTTAGAATTATTATTTAGCACAGATGGTTTTATTTCGCTTTGTTGAAAAAGCAAATTTGTTATATTTATTTAGGCATGGACGGATAAGCTTTATTGTCATTTGGATGATGGTTATAATTGGGTTAATTATTTATATATATGTGTGGAAGAGATTATGGAAATTATCGAACAATATAATAATCAAATTGAGGTGTAAAAATGGGGCTTAAAGAAACATTCTAGAAGCAAGGGGGAGTGAATCTTTTACAGCAATATGTAAAGAGTGGTACTCTTGGAACAGCTGTAGGTGTATTCATGCTTTTAGGTAAAAGTAGAACTACTTTGCATTGTTTTATTGAAATAATGGGATAACAATTGGAATTTGGTTCCTCATATGTACTTGGGACTGGAGGGAGAGCCGGTTATAGGATGATAGACGACGAGTGCACTGAATACGGTCTAAAGTCAAAGAACGTATTAGAAATGAGTATAGCTGGGTATTTATTGGAAAATAATACAAGAGAGTGTGGATAGGATGAATGAAAGAAAACTTGAATTAGCAGAAACTCAGCAAATTGCGTTAGAGATACTGAAGCAGGTTGTAAATATATGTGAAAAACAAAATATCAGATACTATCTTGTTTTTGGTACTTTGATTGGTGCCATACGGCATAAGGGATTCATTCCGTGGGATGATGATCTTGATATTATGATGCCGAGACCCGATCATGATAGATTTGTCGAGTATTTTAAATCTCATTCAGAAGAATTCAAGAATTTGAAAATATTTACACCTGAATTGAATCCGGAATATCCATATATGATTACTCGTGTATCTGATGATCGATATCGAATAGTAATGGATAATGAAAGACCTTATGGCATGGGTGTTTTTATAGATATATACCCGTATGATGGGATGGGAGAAACATGGAAGGAAGCTGTAAAATTCGAACGTAGAGGAGATAGGCTTTCTTCGTTGTGTTTTCAAGCATCAAGGATTCACCTTGAAAAAGGAATCACAAAATCAAGGTTTAGAAAAGCAATAAAACTGCCGGTCTTATTGTTTTGCAAAGCTGTTGGTAAGGACTATTTTCAGAAGAGACTATTACAACAAGCAAGAGTGAAGCCATTTGATACATCAAAATATGTTGGAAATGCTGTATGGGGAAGCGGAGGAGAAGTATGTATATATGAAAGAAAATTGTTTGATGATTATGAAATAGTTGAATTTGAAAATTATAAGTTTAGGGCTCCTAAGGGTTATGATGAATTTTTAAAGCATATATACGGAGACTATATGCAGCTTCCACCTGAAAAAAACAGGAAACCACATCACGGTTACTATGTTGTAAAAAAAGAAGATTATGAACTAGAATTGGAGGAGAAATAATATGGCATATATTAGTAAGGTTCAGTTTGATATTCTTATGAAGCTGCAGGAGAACCAGGACTATGAAAAACAAGATATGGCTGTAGTTCTTTTCAAAAACGAGGATGCTATAAATAAGTCATGGAATAATCTTGAAAAAGAAGGTTATATTAAAGGGAATCAATTAACGCAGAAGGGTAAAATGGAACTTGACAATCATAAAATTGATAATGCCATCATTCTTGCTGCGGGTATGTCTACTCGCTTTGTGCCCTTTAATTATGAGAGACCGAAAGGTCTGCTTAAAGTCAAGGATGAAGTACTTATAGAACGGCAGATTAGGCAACTTCAAGAAAAGGGGATTGAAGAGATAATCGTAGTTGTTGGCCATATGAAGGAACAATTTGAGTATCTTCAAAAAAAGTTTGGTGTAATTCTTATAGAAGCAACAGATTATGCTGAGAAGAACAATCACGCCAGCGTTTATGCTGCACGAGAGTATCTTAAGAATACTATCATCACTTCTTCTGACTTGTATTTCTCTGAAAATATCTTCCAGACATATGCGTATGATGCATACTATTGCACAATATTTGTACCTGGAAAAACTGCTGAACGCGGAATTGAGACGGATGAAGACGATAGAATTCTCAAGACGATGTATGGTGATAAATGTTATGACATTTGGGTAACACTTGGCTATGCATTCTTCTCGAAACGATTCTCTGATTCTTTCCTTAAGATTATGGAGAAAGAATTTGATCTGCCTGAGACAGCAAACAAGTTCTGGGCAGACATTCAGGATGATCATTTTGATGAGCTCTTCATGTATGCAAAAAGAGTTGACTCAAGTGTAATCCATGAATTTGATTCTTTAGAGGAACTTCGTGAGTTTGATAATAAGTATCTTTACGATTCAGGTTCAAAGATAATGAAGAAGCTGTGCAAGCTTCTTGCAGTTCATGAGAACGGTATTATCGGTATAGAATCTCTTAAGAAAATCAAACCTTCCCTTTTCAAATTCCGTTGTAAGGGTGACACTTATATTTGCGATGTTGATCCTGGAGAAGACGAAAAGATCTATTATCATGGTCGAGCTTTTTATATGAGCAATAATGCGATGGACGATGTTCGTCTTTACAAAATGGAAAAGAATCTGATGCTAAAAGGAGACACAGATGTGGACATAAATGTAGAGTTGGACAAAGTATATGCATTAAGTAAAGATTTCAAAGAATACCATGACAGGGCGCTTCCACTTTGTGCGGCTGAAAACATTATATCACCTTTTGCAAATCTTCCTCTTGCCTTCGGTTTCCAGGAACGTTACATCATGAATAATACATACTCATTTAACATGGATGACAATTTCATTGGATGTGAGAAACTGTTCCCATATTATCAGATGATATCTGATGCCTGTGAGCGCATCTTTGGAGCAAAGTATACAGACTCTCGTACGTTCACAGGTATGCAGACGTTGGATATGATCACAAAGACAATCTGCAAGCCCGGTGATAAGATGATTCTTCTTGACAAAGAGCATGGCGGTCATGCATCTGTAAAACCCGTTGTTGAGAGGCTTGGCGTGAGAGTTTATTCAGCGCCATACAATATGGATGAATATGATCTTGACTACGACGCTACAAATCGAATGATTAAGGAAGAGGGGATCAGCTATGTTCTTCTGGCTCCATCTGACCTTATTAAGCCTCTTGATGTTGAAAAAATTGATACAACCAATTGTGTGCTCCTTTGGGACTGCAGTCAGTTGATGGGTCTTATTGCGGCTGGCCTTTGTCCAAATCCACTTAAGACAATGAAGAATATTGTTATGTTTGGCGGAACTCATAAGACCTTCCCTGGTCCTGCTTCTGGTCTTATTATGACAAATGAGAAGTATCTACATGACATGATGGAGAAGAATATTAACCCGAAATATCTGCGTAATTCCCAGATGCATCAGAAAATTTGCCTGCTCTTTGCTCTGTTGGAGTTTGAAAAATACGGTGATAAGTACATGAGTCATATGGTTCATTGTTCCAACTATTTAGGAAAGAAGCTACGTGATTATGGCTTTGATATTGCTGATTGTCATGGACAAATTTCATCAACACATCAGGTATTCATCCGTTGTAGTAAGGAAGAAATGGATCTAATCTATGATAATGCATATAAGTGCGAAGTTACGCTTAATAAGAAGCACAAAGATCTGTTTCTGGGATATGGCATAAGGCTAGGAACACAGGAAATTGCTCGCTACGATTGGAATGATGAGACTCTCGATAAGGTTGCCTATTGCGTGAAGGAACTTGCTAATCCGAACATCGATGTCGAAGAGATTTTGGATTTTGTTCATAATTTGCCCGGAAAGGTGATTCATTATACATTCCCTTCGGATATAGTTGAGAAGTTTGCTCAATTAATGAAATAAACGGAGATGAACTATGAACCTGAAAGATACCTTCAAAAAGCAAGGGGGAATGAATCTAATTAAACAATATGCAAGATCGGGTTCGCTTCTCACTGCAATCAATCAGTTTATTGTTCTTGGTAAAAGCCGAACAGCTTTGGAGATTCTTCGCCTTTCTACACAGCTTAAGATTAAGCAAAGACTTGAGAAGAAGTATACAAAAACGTTAGATGAATTTGATAGAAGCTACGACATATCTTTACCACATGAATCTTCTGACAAGATTTGGATATGTTGGTTTCAAGGAATCGAAAATGCTCCGGAAATTGTACAAAAGTGTTATCAGAGTATATTGCGTAATTTTACAAGCAAGAAAGTAATCTTGATTACAAGTGAGAATATGAGTGATTATGTGCAATTCCCGGATTATATTATAGAAAAATGGAAATCAGGTTCAATTACCCATACTCATTTGACTGATCTTTTGCGATTAGAATTACTGATTAAATATGGTGGATTGTGGTTAGATGCTACAGTTTTCTGTAGTAGCCATGAGAAGGAGATACCGACATATTTCTTTGATTCAGATCTTTTCTTTTTTCAAAGCCTTAAGCCTGGTCGTGATGGCAAAGCCACATACTGTTCAAGCTGGTTGATAAGTGCAAAGACCAATAATAGAATTCTTATGGCTACCCGTGAACTTTGTTATGAATATTGGAAGAAAAATAAGAATATGGATGATTATTTTTTACTTCATGATTTCTTGGCAATTGCATTGAATAAGTATGAAGATGAATGGAAAGCAGTTGTTCCAAGGGATAATGCTACACCGCACATTTTATTGTTGAGGCTGTTTGATCAGTATGATGAGAGAATGTGGAATGTCATAAAAGCTCAAACACCTTTCCACAAATTGAGTTATAAATTTGATATGAAAGATACAAATAAAGCTGGGACTTATTATTTGAGAATAGTCAAAAGAAAAAAAGGATAAATATATGAGAGCAAGAGTAATAGCTTACTATCTTCCCCAATTTCATCCAATCCCAGAGAATGATAAATTTTGGGGAAAAGGATTTACCGAATGGACAAATGTAGCAAAGGCGAAGCCTTTATTCAAAGGTCATTATCAACCGCAGATTCCAGCGGATCTAGGTTTCTATGATTTACGCTTGCCTGAAGTAAGAAGAGCACAAGCAGAACTCGCAAAAGAAGCAGGAATAGAGGGTTTTTGCTACTGGCATTACTGGTTTGGAAATGGAAAAAAAGTGCTTGATATGCCATTTAATGAAGTATTGAAAAGCGGTGAACCAGATTATCCCTTTTGCCTTGGATGGGCAAATCATAGTTGGACCACTAAAACATGGGAAAAGGGAAAGAGTATTTCAAATGAAACAATAATCTTTGAACAGTTGTATCCAGGTAAAGAAGATTACGAAAATCATTTCTATGACGTGTTGCCAGCATTTAAGGATAAAAGATATATTACTGTAGAAGAGAAACCTTTGTTTGTTATTTTTGATACAGACAATTTTAATGACGCTCCAGCTTTTATAAAAATATGGAATCAATTGGCAATAAAAAATGGGTTGCAAGGCGTATATTTTGTTGGAAGATGCGATGCTTTACCATCGATGAAGATGCGTGATGTAAAAACAATTAATTTGCTAGCAAAAGAAAGGTATCGGAATGTATTTGAGCAAGGGTATAATGGAATTAATTCTGTAACACTTAAGTATGCTGAGTTTAAGGCATCTGGAACGTTTCATAAGGCGTTTCATTCTTTATTGCGTAAGTATTTAGGTGGTATTATGCTAGACAAATATAAGTATTCCAAAATTGTTGATAACTTCATTCATCCTCTTGATTTTGAAAACAACGTATATCCACAACTTATACCACGTAGAGATAGATCGCCTAGGTCTGGACGAAAAGCGATGATTTATTATGGTAGTACGCCAAGATATTTTGAACAGGCTGCGGAAAATGCGATTAGATGTGTTGAGCAAAGACCTTATGAGCAAAGACTAATTTTTTTAAATGCTTGGAATGAGTGGGGTGAAGGTGCATATATGGAGCCGGATATTGTCTTTGGACATGGATATATAGATGCGTTGAATAAAGTGCTTACAAAGGACGAATAAAATGAGATGTAAAATAAGCATAAAATCAATAATTTGTAATATCTTGTTTATTTTATTGCTGTTTATAACATGTTTAAATTCATTTACAAATATCGCGTCAGTACAATATATTTTGCAGCATATTGATGAAGTTTTGACACTAATGATGCTTGCTTATGTTTTCCTCAACTATAGAGAAGCTACAAAAATAAACCGCAGAGTAATTTATTTGTGGATTGGTATATTATGCCTGGGTTTGTTGTCTAATATTATATTTCAATATCAAGGAATTGTGCCAGTACTAATTGATACCTTTATTACAAGTAGCAGATTTTTGGTAGCGTATTTCTTTGCCTCTATCTATATAGGGAAACATCCTCAACACTACTCTTTATATATTTATAAGGCTGCAAAGATAGTTGCTTGGATACTTGCACTTCTTGTTATTCATGATTCCTTTTTCAGTCCTTTTTTTGCTAGGAATGAGTTCAGATATTTTACATATAGTCTGCAACTGATGTTTCCGCATCCTACCTATTTGGCTTATGCTGGTGCAACTCTTTTAATATATTTTGGGTATTCGAAACAAAAGAAGGGAAAAACGTTATATATGATATTGTCAACAATCATCTGCTTTTCCACACTGCGTAGCAAAGCACTTGGTTTTTTAATGTTATATTGGATGGTTTATGTTTCTGTTTTTTTGTTTAAGAGAAAAAAGGTATGGTTTACGGTTTTAGGATCAGTGATAGCTGCGTTCTTTGTTGGTTATGATCAAATCATAACAACTTTTTTTACCAGTGGAAGATTTTCGCCTAGAAGTATCCTCATGAAAGATAGTATCGATTTGATGATTAATCATTTTCCATTAGGGACCGGATTTGGGACTTTTGCTACGGTAGCGGCGAGAGACTATTATTCCCCTTTGTATACAAATTTAGGGTATCAGGCTTACAGAGGCATGAATTCTATTGATACTATGTTTCTGTCGGACTCTTTCTGGCCTTCTATTATCGCTCAATTTGGTATAATGGGTATTATATTATTTGTAGTACTTGTGATAAGCCTATTTAAACGAGGTATCAAAGTATTTAGTCAAAATAATACAGCAGGATTTTCAATGATTATGATTCTAGTATATATGCTGGTTACATCTCTTGCTGAATCTGCTTTTTTTAATCCAGGTGCGTTTCTCATGTTTTTGCTATATGGGATGTTTGAGAGGGAGAATGAGTTATTATGTCAGTGCTTAGGTCAAAAATAGAACTTTGGAAGTTTAGAAAAGAATGGCGATTAAACAATACAGATAATACAACAATAGCAATTAATACATTTTCAATAGATAGTGTTGTAGTAGGTGCATACACATACGGTGGTATAAGAGTTGTTAATTGGAATAACGAGAAGAAACTTATGATTGGTTCTTTTTGCTCAATAGCACAAGATGTGATTTTTATATTAGATGCAGATCATTATGTTAACCACCTTTCATCATTTCCATTTAAGACAAAAGTAATTGACGGGAGCTTAGAGGGAGTATCCAAAGGTGACATCATAATAGATGATGACGTTTGGATTGGCTATGGATCAACCATACTGTCCGGGGTTCATATAGGTCAAGGAGCGGTTGTTGCAGCCGGATCTGTTGTGACCCATTCTGTGCCACCTTATGCAATCGTTGGCGGTGTACCTGCTAAAGTTATCAAGTATCGATTTAATAATTTAGTGATCGACTTTATGCTTACGTTGGATTATGGAAGTCTCACTGAAGAAATGATTAAAGTGCATATAAATGAATTGTATACGGAGATTGACGATATGGAATTGGAAGAGATAAAGAAACTGTATGCATGGTTCCCCAAAAAAAAGATTTAGAGAAGCAAATAACAGATATGATGATATATGAATTCTTGTAGAATTGAAAAAAGAGGATAATGGTGGAAAGAAAAGATGGGAATTGAACAAGATGAAAACAGCAACGGGACTATCTCAACATCAATTAAGTATGACAACAAAAAACTAAGACGAAATTCTATCCTTTCAATAGCTACAAAGTTTGTATCTATGGGACTTTCGTTTATTTCTGCTCCACTTATACTGCAATGCCTAGGAGAAGAGAAGTACGGGGTTTGGACCTCACTTCTTGGAATAGTTTCTTGGATATACTATTTTGATTTGGGACTTGGCGGAGGACTTCAAAATAAACTAGCAACTGCTCTTGCTCAGAGTAGGATGAATGATGCCAAAAAGTATCTAGGAACAGCTTATGCTTACTTGTCATTGATTTCAATCATAGGATTTGTTGTTGGGGTTGTACTTTTTCTAATTATTGACATTCCTAATATATTTCATTATGACACCATAGGCGAAAATGTCACATTGGTGCTTATTGTTGCGCTGTTCTTTGCATGTGTGAATTTTGTGGTAAAGCTTGTTGATAATATTTTATATTCTACCCAAAATGCTGGACTTGTTGGAGTGTTTGGACTTATCACACAAATATTGTGGGTAGCTACTCTTGGATTATATTTGATAATAGGCAATAGTTTTCTTCTTTGGTTCGCTGTGGCTGAAGGAGCAATTAATGTTTTAAAAAATATTATTGCAACATTATATGTGCGATTACGTTTTCCTCAGTTTAATGGTGCGTTAAAAAAAATAGAGAAAAGCTATGCAAAGGATATTATGAATTTCGGCATACTACTATTTATTTGTAATATTGGATCGTTGATATTGAATACTACTGATAATTTGGTGATTTCTAGATACATTGGTGTAGCAGACGTTACACCGTACAGTTTTTGTCAAAAGTTCTTTAGCATTATACAAGCAGTATTTGTGGCGGCTGTTTCACCGTATTTTTCAGCGTATACAGCTGCATATGCTCAGAATAATGCTAATTGGATAATGAAAACATTAAGGAAATTATGGAAAATATGGGGATTGTTTACAATTTTTTCCTTAATAGGAGTTTTGTTTTTTAAGCCTTTTTCTGTTATTTGGCTACATAGAGAGTTGAATTATCCAAATGGGTTGATTTTACTGTTCGCAGGGTATTATATACTGTTGATGTTTGGGCACACAGTTTCAAGTTTTGTAAATGCTACTTACCAGACAAAAAAGATAATGATTCCGACATTAATTGGCTCTATTACTAATATACCTGTATCCATACTTCTTGCAGTAAATGTGGGGTTGGGATTGAATGGGGTTGTATTAGGCTCAATTATAAGTATGGCTATAACTATTGGTGGAACATTATATGTTGTTATTACATCAATTATGAAGATAAAACGAGCTAATGGCAAAGGCGGGGTAATAGGTAAACTTTAGTGATAAATCATCTATGTGTTGTAAAAATTTTAACGAAATATTTACAGACGAAAAATTAGGAGACCATAATGGAACTGAATCAAATTTATACAAAAAGAAGTATGCTTAAACAGAACTATGCCCAACCCATTATTTTTGAATGGGAAGATGTTATAGCAAGTGAAATGAATATCCGAATTACACATTATCAGAAATTCTATAAATTGATTAATAAAATGGGTATTCACGCTAGTTTTATCGCTCCGTCAAGTAATACCTTCCGCTTTGTAACGAATGGAAAGGATTATGATGAGCCTATGAATAATGATCATATCATTCCATGTATTATTGATTTCTTCGAAACGAAGGATCAATTAAAGAACTTTTATAGGAAACATTCAAGAAATAAGCTTGTTTTACTTTCCAGCCCTTTTGATTATGAGTTTTTAATAGAGAATAATTGCCCTTTAAATATTGGTCTATTCGCGTATTCTCTCTCAGATATATATACGGTTCCTGGAATTACGCAGAAGAAATACGATATTGTTCTTACAGGGAGGCAAGACCCGCTTCTATATTCTTTTTTTGTTAAGTATGTAAAGGATCATCCTGAAGTTACCTATGTGAAGCGTGGACGAGATCTTGAAAACGACATAGCGAAGACAAAGGAGTATTATCTAAATTGCAGGGAATGTCTAGGAAATATTGAATCGAGAGAAGAATTTATGAAACTGCAGACACAAGGTCGTGTTACATTGTATGGCCTACAGGGGTATCTTGATGGTTATGGAAAAGGCTATTACCATATGACACCTCATTTCCTAGAGATTATTGCCTGTGGTTGTCACGTTCTCGCTCGATATCCGTTAGGAAAAGAGGGGATTGATGCGCAATACTATGAATTTGATAAATTTTCCCCTTCCATTAATACATATGAAGAATTTGAAGCAACTATGGAAAAAGCCTTGAATACAAATGTAGATATAGATATGTACTCATCATATCTCAGCAAGCATTATACTTCAAATAGGGTTGTGAAACTTAAGGAACTATTAGCGAAATTGTAAATGAAGAAGACTGTATAAAAAATGATTTGACATTATAGCAGCTGGTATTTTGGGATTATCTGTTGCTCATTTTTTTCTGAATAAAAACAATTACATACTATCTATGTACGAGAAAACAAACTTTGTGCCATTACTAATGCTGCACGGTTAAGGAGAAACTTCTTCATATATACGGTGGATATGAGCTTAATTTCAAACATCAAGATGTGCTTGATGGATCCTGTTTAAAGTTTGTATGCGAAGCAGAGTTTAGATTCATTATTGCATGAAAAGACTGCCTAAAAGGATGATATGTGAGATAATATAAAATACGAACAAACGGAAGGAAAAAAAGCAGTGTCTTTTTGTAAAAATGAAACTAAAATTTCAAAAAGAATTTAAAAAATAATGTTTAAAGAGGAGTCTGTTGCTAATGCTGTTGCCTAGTTCTGAAAAAAAGTTTTTTATAAATAAATATTTGACAAAACTAAAAAAAATTGCACAAAAATCAATTGAGATAGAAAATTATGAACGTGCACTTGCAGCGTTATCTGCATATTGTCAAGTTCAATATAGTATAAATCAAGTCTATACAGATAAAGAAGCAGAAGATTTGGTTCTTGATATAAGCAGGATGATTATAAATGTGTCTGAAGATTACGAACCGGAGAAGAATACAATTCTATTTTATGATGGTTTTGGCTTAGATCTACGTGGATGGGCTGCCAGTTTTGCAAGGGCTTTCTCATCAACTAAATATAAAGTTATTTATATTGAACCACATTATGCTAAAGATAAAATTCCGCATATTGAGAAAGAATTAGCCAAAATAGAGAGCCAAATCTACTACGTAGATATGAAAAAAAGCTTTTTAAATACAATTAATTGTATTAATGATATATTTACGCAATATAAACCAAAAGTTGCTTTTTTTTATACAACACCGAATGATGTGGCTGGTGCTGCTGTTTTTAATGCTTATGCCGGAAAAATAAAAAGAATACAAATTGATCTCACTGATCACGCATTTTGGATTGGAGTCAATGCATTTGATTACTCGATAAATTCCCGAATGCTTGGAGCAAGCAATATGGTGTATTATCGAAATGTTCCGAAAGAAAAGATATTATTTTCAGATTGTTGCCCTTATGTAAATAGGGATATTGATTCGGCCTCTTTGCCTTTTGATATTGAGAAAGAGCAATATATTTTTAGTGGAGGAGCTCTATACAAAACGATTGGAGACCCCCAATTATATTTTTATAAAATTATTGATTATATCTTGAATAATCATAAAATTATTAAATTTTTATATGCAGGTGAAGGTGATGATACAGAACTTAAGAAAATTATAAGTAAATATCCTGGGAGAGCCTTTCATATAAGCGAAAGGGCTGATTTCATAAGATTATTTGAAAACTGCTTATTCTTTTTGAATACTTACCCTATGTTTGGCGGATTAATGATGCGTTATTCAGCAATGAGTGGTAAAATACCATTAACGTTAAAACATAAATCGGATCATGAGGGTATACTATATAATCAGGAAAAACTCGGTATTGAATTCGATACATATGAAGATTTGATATTTGAAGCAAACCGTCTTATCGATGATGAGAGTTATAGAAAGAAAAAAGAGTTGGGATTGATTGGTTCTGTTATAACTGAAGAAGATTTCGTTCGAAATATCAAATTGATTATTGAGAACAGTAAAACAGAGAATAGTATTGATGAGATAAATAAGATTGATACTTCTGTATTTCGTTCAGAATATATTGAACGCCTAAATCATAAAAAAATAATATATGACGCTATTCCAAGCGTACGCAACAAAAGTTTACTAATGTTTTTCCCAAGAGAGTTTGTCATAAAGACGATAAGGAGAATAATAAAATGATTCCGTTTAATATTCCACCTTTTGTAGGAACAGAATTCGAATGCATACATGATGCTATAAACTCTCATAAAATATGTGGTGATGGCGAATTTACCAAGAAGTGTAATGAATGGATGGAGAAACGCTTTAAGGCAAAGAAGGTAATGCTTACTACAAGCGGTTCTACTGCACTTGATATGGCTGCTTTGCTATGTGACGTAAAACCCGGCGATGAAGTAATTCTTCCGTCCTACACATTCTCATCAACTGCAAATGCGTTTGTTCTCGCAGGGGCAAGACTGGTTTTTGTCGATATCCGCCCGGATACAATGAATATTGATGAGAAAAAAATAGAGGCAGCTATAACAGAAAAAACAAAGGTAATAGTTCCGGTCCATTACGCTGGAGTTTCTTGTGAAATGGATACAATTATGGCTATTGCGAAAAAATACAAACTTAAAGTTGTAGAAGATGCCGCTCAGGGTGTAATGAGTACATATAAAGGACAAGCTCTTGGCACTATTGGAGATTTTGGATGCTATTCCTTCCATGAGACAAAGAATTATTCGATGGGCGAAGGAGGAGCTCTTGTTATAAATAGAGAAGAATACATAGAGAGAGCAGAGATACTTCGCGAAAAAGGAACAAACAGATCCAAATTCTGGCGAGGACAGGTAGATAAATATACTTGGGTTGATTTTGGCGATAGTTATTTACCTTCAGAACTGAATGCCGCATATTTATGGGCTCAATTAGAGCAAGCTGATACAATTAATAATAACCGATTACAAACATGGAACGCTTACAACGAAGCAGTGAAGCCGTTTGCCCAGAACGGAAGAATTGAGATTCCCTATATTCCTGATGAATGCAAACACAATGCACATATGTATTACATAAAATTACGAGATCTTGAAGACAGGACAAATTTCATTTCGTATATGAAGAAAAAAGAAATTGGCTGTGTTTTTCACTATGTGCCATTACATTCAGCACCTGCTGGAAAAAAATTCGGCAGGTTTGACGGAGAAGATGAGTATACTTCTGCTGAAAGCGACAGACTTGTACGACTTCCGCTGTATTATAATATGTCTGAAGATGATAGAAATAAAGTAATAAATGAAACAATTAAAATATTATCTATGTGAAAGGTAAGAACGGTAACAGTTTATGAAGAGTCTTGTCAATGTATTGGTCTTGGGAGTAGGTGGTAATGTTAGTCAAGGTATTATTAAGGCTCTTCGGCGTTCTGACTTACCGCTGAGAATTATAGGTGCGTGTATATCTGAATTTTCAAAAGGACTATATTTTTGTGATGAAGGATATATATGTCCTTATGCAGCTGATAATCAATTTATTCCATGGGTGATAGATTTTTGCAATAAACACAAAATAGATATTATATTCACTGGCGTTGAGGAGAATATTATACAGCTTGCAAAAAATCAGAAATTAATTTCTTCAGGCACACCTGCGATATTTATTTCATCGTCTTATGAGCAATTGATTATTGGTCAAGATAAATATTTAACATGTGAATTCCTTCGTAATTCTGGGTGTAATCATCCAGAATATCAACTTTGGTATGATATTGATACTTCCATACAATTTGCCGATAGAGTAGGATATCCAATTATTGCTAAACCAAGAAACGGGAAAAGTGCACAAGGAATACATTTTTTGAAATCTATTAGTGATATTCAATCATATAGTAATCTAAAAAATTATGTGCTTGAACAATACATTGGCAATGAAGATTCGGAATATACAGTCGGCTGTTATGTAAATAAAAACGGTGAGTTACAGGAATTAATTCCAATGAAAAGGAAGTTGCATAACGGAACAACTGTTTGGGCTAAAACCATAAGAAATCAAGCAATAACAGAGGAATGCAAAAAAATATGCAACGCTTTTATGCCGCGAGGTCCCATTAATATTCAAATGCGAATGGATGAAGATGGTAAACCTGTATGCTTTGAGATGAACGTAAGATTTTCAGGCACAACTGCGATAAGATCACATTTTGGATTTCAAGACGTAAAGGCTATGATCATGGAATATGTATACGGTGAGGACATATCTGAATGTTTTAATATAAAATCTGGGGAAGTATTTCGATTTGATGAGGAATTTTATTTGTCAGATAATAGTGTGGAAACCATGAAACGAGATGGAAGGATCAATGATATGAGCCCTTTTGTTTTTCAATAAATGGAGGTACTGTAGATGAGTAAAATCCTTGTTACCGGATCTAACGGGTTTATTGGTGGATATATTATTCCTTCACTTTATAGCGATTATTATGTAATTGGAGCCGGGATTCAAGATAAATCTATTTATGATTGTAACCAATATTATAAATGGGATATTTGTCAAAACGATGAACCGTTGGAGCTGAAAAAGCAAAAAATCGATTATATTATTCATACTGCCGCTCGTATAGATTATAACAATCTGGAAAAGGATTTAATCACGGTTAACTGTGTTGGAACTTTCAATGTAATGAAATCAGCCGTAGAGCACAATGCTAGATGCATATTATATTTTTCTTCGTTGCCTACGGTGGGAAACGATCATATTGTTCCTATCAAAGAGTCTTCAAGATTAGAGCCTCCATCCTTATATCATGCTACAAAAGCAGCAGGCGAGATGATAATGAATCAGGCTAACCAATTTGGAATAAGAGTCGTATCATTGAGACTGCCATCGCCTGTTGGTCCCAAAATGCCACAGAATACGATTTTGCCTGTTTTCATTAATAAGGCATTAAAAAATGAGAATATAACCATTTATGGCAAAGGAACAAGAAAGCAGAACTATATTGATGTTAGGGATATTGCAGAAGCCGTCAAGAGAATAATATCTGCTCCAAATGTTAATGGGATTTTTAATATAGGTGCAAAAAATATAATTTCTAATCTTGATTTAGCCAAACTGTGTGTTGAACTATTGGATAGTAAATCGAAGATTATTTTTGCAGAGAATGAAGATCCAAATGATAATATTGATTGGACTACTGATGACTCAAAGTTAAGAAATGTTATAGGAGAATATCAAAGTACTAGCATAGAAAAAACCATTATTGATATTGCAAATGAATTAAGATGAAAATTGTTTTTTTTAGTGATGCACACGGAAATCAGCATACAGTAAGAAAGTTTTTTGATTCGATAAAGGCTGATGATCCTGATCTGATAGTTTTTGGCGGCGATATTTTCGGATACTACTATGGTCAAGCAGATATACTGGATATGCTTTATCACTCCAAATGTATATGTTTACTTGGAAATCACGATAAGTACTTTTTAGAGCTTGTTGAAGGTAAAGTCGACGAAGACTACCTTGTTTCACGATATGGTTCTACATATCGTAACATTATAAACAGTATTCCGCAAAAATATGTAGATTTTCTTTATACTCTTAAGAGCAGATATGATTTGGTTATTGATGATGAACATTATGTGTTCGTACATGGAACAGTTGATGATCCAATTAACGGCAGAATATATCCGGATACTACTGTTGATGATATGACTCCATATAACAATATTGATTATGTGTTCATGGGACATACGCACCATAAATTATTTAAAAGATTAGGAAATGGCACAACGCTTATAAATCCGGGTTCTATAGGTCAACAAAGAGATGGAAAAGGTTGTACTTATATTATTTTTGATACTTCTGATAAGAAATGTATAGTTAAGGAAATATCATATAAAATCGAAGAACTGGTCAATGATATAAAATCACATAATGAAGAAAACACCATGAGAGACAAACTGATTGAAGTTCTGTACAGGAAAAATAAATAGGAGCCTATTGATATGAAAAAAGTGATTATTGTTGGACTTTCAGATCTTGCACAATTGTTGGTATTTCATTTAGAAAAAGAAGCAAACTACGAAATATGTGCATTATCGGTAGAGAAAGAATTTGTTAAATCTTCTTTTTTTATGGGAAGTAGACAATATCCTATTATTCCATTTGAAAATATTGAAGATAGTTACTCCCCAAGTGATTTTTCTGTGTTTATCTGTATTGGGTACACAAAGATGAATGAAATAAGAGAACGATTTTACAATACAGTCAAACAAAAGGGATATATAATAGAAAGTTATATTCACTCAACTAGCGTTGTATACGCAGATACGTTAGGCGAAGGCAATCTTGTTTTTGAGAATGTAACAATTGGACCTTTTGTGAATGCTGGAATTTGCAATATTTTTTATCCGTGTTCTCATATAGCCCATCATACAACTATTGGAAATTTCAATTTTTTTGCTATTTCCAGTTCGATTGCAGGTCATGTTAATATTGAAAATAATTGTTTTTTCGGAAACAATTGTACAACAAAGAATGGAATAACGGTTTCCAATAAAACCCTTGTTGGTGCAGGTGCTTACTTGTCGAAGAATACTTGTGAGGGTGATGTATGGGTACCAGAAAGGTCAAGCGTTTTATCAGATAAAACATCTACAGATATCTGTTTATAAGGTTTATTTAATAATATTATTTCTTAAATATTGATTAAGGAGACTCACTATAATGACTATTATCGTCACCGGCTAAAATTTCATATTTCATATGCTTGGCAGATATCCGGATTACCGGATAATTTGCCTCGACAGGCTCACATACGCAGGCAATCTGTCAACGCTGAAGAACGTAATGGACAAGCCGAACTTCCGCTTCGTGAAGCTGGATATCTGCGATAGGGAGGGCGTGTATAGGCTTTTCGAGGAAGAAAAGCCAGATATCGTTGTGAATTTTGCTGCTGAATCCCATGTTGACCGCAGCATCGAAAATCCTGAGATTTTCCTGCAGACCAACATAAGTTGAATGTATGAGGCTGGAAGGATTTGAGGACATAATCTCTGAATGTTATGTAAAGGTACAAAAGCAAGAACATATGGGAGTTTATCATGGTGAAAGATAGCCATAAGGAATATATTGGAAACTTTGACATATTAAGAATAATTGCTGCAACTATTATTGTTTTTCATCATTACCAGCAAATAACATCGTTAAAATTCGATGTAGGTATCAATTTCTATGGTGGATCATTTTATTTGGGTTATCTTGTAGAATTGTTTTTTGTTATCTCTGGTTTTTTAACTGAACACACATTTCACGAAACTAACGATTTCAAGAGCTGGATAATAGGTAAATTGAAGCGGTATTATCCATATGCTGTTATTGCGGGTCTTTTTACACTTATAGTGGTATTAGTGTATTATCTATTGACTGGACTTCCGTTACTTAACTGTCCCTATGATATTCAAACAGTTATAACAAGCCTTACGCTAACTCACAGCGGGTACATTCTGGAATTTACACCTGGGGTAAATAATCCAACATGGTATTTGTGTATATTAACTATTTGTTTTATAATATATTTTGCTATAAAAAAGTTGTCAAAGATATCTTTTTTTGATAAGTTCGGTTTCTCATTGTTAGCTATTCTAATTTCTCTCCCTATGTATTATCTTGTCACACACGGGGTATCATTTATTCCCTTTTTTAGGCTTTCTAATGTAAGAGGTTATGGAAGTTTCTTCATAGGATGTATTATATGTAGGCTGTGGAAGGCGTATTCATTAAAAATCCTTGTTATTATTGATATAATACTATTTTCATTATCATTTGCAGGATTTGCTGTGTTTGGATTTTCAAAATGGTATATATTGACATATCTTTTCTTTCCTGCAATTGTTTTTGCTGCTTTATTGGTGCCTCAAATTGATTTAAAACTAATCAAAACAGCTGGCGCTATAAGTTTTGAGGTTTACATATGGCATGTTCCGCTATATTGTTTATTTGATACTATCTTCGCTGCCCTAAAGATTTCTATAATTCACAGTTTTATTACTATGATCCTATTTTGCTTTTTCGTTTGGGTAATAGCTACCGGACTATATTATTTTGTGGAATGTCCATTATCAAAAAAACTCAATAGGTCTATTCAGAAACATAAAAAAGTTGATCAAGCTGAAACATAAATAATAATAAAAAAACAAACCACATTATATTTTTTTGAAAGAAGGAAATAATCATGGTTGTAATCGTCACCGGCGGAGCCGGCTTCATCGGCTCGAATTTCATATTTCATATGCTTGGCAGATATCCGGATTACCGGATAATCTGCCTCGACAAGCTCACATACGCAGGAAATCTATCTACACTGAAAAGCGTGATGGATAATCCTAACTTCCGCTTCGTGAAGCTGGATATCTGCGATAGGGAAGGCGTGTACAAGCTCTTCGAGGAAGAAAAGCCTGATATCGTTGTGAATTTTGCCGCGGAATCCCATGTTGATCGCAGCATCGAAAATCCGGAGATTTTCCTGCAGACAAACATAATCGGTACAGCAGTGCTTATGGATGCTTGCCGCAAGTACGGAATACAGCGTTATCATCAGGTTTCGACAGACGAAGTTTACGGAGACCTGCCGCTTGACAGACCTGATATGTTCTTTACCGAGACTACACCGATACATACAAGCAGCCCGTACAGCAGTTCCAAGGCCAGCGCCGATCTGCTTGTTATGGCTTACAACCGCACTTATGGCCTGGCAGTGACGATCAGCAGATGCTCGAACAATTATGGACCCTATCATTTCCCCGAGAAGCTTATACCGCTGATGATCGCAAATTGCCTTAATGACAAGCCACTGCCTGTTTACGGCGAAGGTAAGAATGTGCGTGACTGGCTGTATGTTGAAGATCACTGCAAGGCTATCGATCTCATTATCCACAAGGGCAGGGTAGGAGAAGTGTACAATGTGGGCGGGCACAACGAAATGGCCAATATCGACATTGTGAAGCTGATATGCAGGGAACTCGGTAAGCCCGAAAGCCTCATAACTTATGTCACCGACCGCAAGGGTCACGATATGCGCTATGCGATTGATCCTACAAAGATACACAACGAGCTTGGCTGGCTGCCGGAAACGAAGTTCGCCGACGGAATCAAGAAAACCATCAAATGGTATCTCGACAACAAGCCGTGGTGGGAAGAGATCATCAGCGGCGAGTATCAGAATTATTACGAAAAGATGTACGGTAACAGATAATGAAAGTATTTGTAACAGGTGTATGCGGTCAGCTAGGACATGACTGTGTAAACGAACTTAAAAAGCGTGGATATGAAGTTATCGGAAGTGATATACAACACTTGGATATAAAGAATTATGTGCCGCTTGATATTACAGATGAAAACGCTGTAAGTCAACTTATTACAGGTATCCGTCCCGATGCTGTGATACACTGTGCGGCATGGACTGCAGTGGACGCTGCCGAGGACGAAGAAAATAAAGGAAAAGTCCACACAATCAATGCGCGTGGAACGAAATATATAGCCGAGGCTGTCAAGAACATTGACGCAAAAATGATCTACATATCCACGGATTATGTGTTCGACGGGCAGGGCGACAGACCGTGGCAGCCCGATGACAAGAATTTTGCTCCGCTGAATGTATACGGTAAGAGCAAGCTCGACGGCGAAATTGCCGTATCGGAAATACTTGAAAAGTACTTTATCGTTCGTATCGCGTGGGTGTTCGGGCTGAACGGCAATAACTTTATCAAAACAATGATAAATGTCGGGAAAAAGCATGATACCGTTCGTGTGGTCAACGATCAGATCGGCACGCCGACATATACTTTCGATCTCGCAAGACTGCTCGTTGATATGGCAGAGACCGATAAATACGGATATTATCATGCTACCAACGAGGGCGGATATATTTCATGGTATGACTTCTGCTGTGAGATATACAGGCAGTATGGGCTTGAAACAAAGGTGATTCCCGTGACTACCGAGGAATATGGATTGAGCAAGGCAAAACGCCCGTTCAACAGCAGACTGGACAAGTCTAAATTAGTTGCGGCCGGTTTCGCACCGTTGCCTGATTGGAAAGACGCAGTAAAAAGATATTTAGCGGAGGCAGATCTGTAATGGCATTTACTTTTGAAGAGACAAAGCTCAAGGGCGTATATATAATCACTCCGCAGGTATTTGGCGACAATCGCGGATATTTTATGGAGACATACAAAAAAACTGATTTTGCAGCAATTGGAATTGATAAAGAGTTCGTGCAGGATAACGAGAGCAGTAGCACTAAAGGTGTACTGCGCGGGCTGCATTTTCAGAAAAATCATACGCAGGGAAAGCTTGTCCGTGTCACAAAGGGTGAAGTCTTTGATGTTGCAGTAGACGTAAGACCCGCATCGGCTACATTCGGTCAGTGGGTCGGTGTAACGCTCTCGTCTGAGAAGAAAAATATGTTCTACATACCTGAAGGCTTTGCGCACGGATTTCTGGTATTAAGCGACACATCCGAATTCGTCTATAAATGTACTGATGTATACGATCCGACATCAGAGGGCGGTATCCCATGGAGTGATCCTGATATCGGAATTGATTGGCCAAAACTGGATGTTCCTTACAAAACAAGCGAAAAGGATGAAAAACACCCCGCATTCAAAGATCAGTCTTTCGAATGGGCAGCGCAGTGGGAGGTAAATGAATGAAAGGAATAGTTTTGGCAGGCGGTAGCGGAACCCGCCTTTATCCGCTCACAAAAGTCACATCGAAGCAGCTGCTTCCGATATATGACAAACCGATGATATATTATCCGCTGAGCACTCTTATGCTTGCGGGTATCCGCGACATTCTTATAATATCTACTCCCGACGATACTCCGCGGTTTGAAGCACTTCTTGGTGACGGTTCGCAGTTCGGTATATCTCTTTCGTATAAGGTACAGCCTTCTCCGGACGGACTTGCACAGGCATTTATTCTCGGTGAGGAATTCCTCGGCGGTGAGGCCGGAGCAATGGTGCTTGGTGACAATATCTTCTACGGCAACGGTTTCAGAACAATGCTGAAAGCTGCTGTAAAGAATGCGGAAGAAAACAAGCGTGCGACAGTTTTCGGCTATTATGTTCCCGATCCGGAGCGTTTTGGCGTTGTAGCGTTTGACGAAAAAGGACAGGCTACAAGCATCGAAGAAAAACCGAAGGAGCCGAAATCGAACTATGCTGTTACAGGGCTGTATTTCTATCCCGCTGGAGTTTCGGAAAGAGCAAATAAAGTAAAGCCCTCTGCGCGCGGAGAACTTGAGATCACCACGCTGAATGAAATGTATCTGAATGACGGGTTGCTTGATGTGCAGCTTCTCGGACGCGGTTTCGCATGGCTTGATACAGGCACAATGAAGTCCTTGCTCGACGCGTCTACTTTTGTTGAGATGATACAGTCACGACAGGGCATTACTATTTCTGCTCCCGAAGAGATAGCATACATAAACGGTTTTATCAGTAAGGACAAGCTTATGGAAAGCGCTAAGGCTTATGGTAAATCTCCTTATGGAGAGCACTTGAAAGCTGTTGCAGAAGGAAAAGTAAGATACTGATATTATGATTGAACATGAAGATTGTATTTGTGGTTTTACAAGATAAATTTGAATTGAAAAGTAAATGCAAAATAATATAAGTAAACAAAAAATCTTATTCATAACCGCGCTTAGTATATCTTGTAACAATGTTATCCATACATAAGAAGCAAACTAAAAAAGTCTAAAACTGTCGAAGCAGTTTAATAGCTCATGCTTACAGTAATAATTTGTGATCATAATGAACTATTGCATAATTTTAGTATAATACAATAACTTTGTTCAGAAGAAAAAGGCAGTCCAGTTAATAGGAAAAACATCGTAAAAAGGAGAGATTATGAGGGATAAGCTATTCATCAATAACAATGAAAAAGCCATAGTATCTTCAGATCGTATCCTATATACACCCTCCTCTTTCGCCCGTTCTTCTCTTCTTCATCTCCAGGAAATCGGAAAACTGGAAGCAAAACGAGAACATACATCATCACGTTCTAATCTTCATTCTTTTCTGTTTTTTACAGTTATTTCTGGAAATGGATTATTGCTTTACGATGGAAAGACACATGAACTGTTCGCCAATTCCTGTGTGTTTATAGACTGTAAAAAAACATATTCTCATACAACAGATCCGAACAACTTATGGACTCTGCGCTGGGTTCACTTCTACGGCCCGACAATAGGAGGCATATATAGCAAATATTGTGAGCGAGGCGGACGACCGGTATTTACACCGGCCGATATTTCCTCGTTCTTTTCTGTTTTAGATAAGCTTGTGTCAACAGCAAAATCTTCTGACTATATGAGAGATATGAAAATCAACGAAGAATTAGCTCACCTACTGACCTTGATCATGTCGGAATCATGGCACCCTGAGTATAAAACTCTTCCAAGTAAGAAAGCGTCTGTGCTCGAAGTTAAAAAGTATCTTGATGATAACTACAATGAACATATAACCCTGGAAGATCTTTGCTCTCGCTTTTACATATCAAAATATTACCTTACTCACAGTTTCAAGGAACAATTTGGGATTTCTATCACAAACTATCTTCTCAATGTTCGTGTAACACACGCCAAGCAGCTCCTGCGCTTCTCATCTAAAACCGTAGAAGAGATCGGATATGAGACTGGGATTGGCGCGCCTTCATATTTCAGCCGTGTGTTTAAAGAAATCGAAGGAGTCAGTCCTTCTGTCTTTCGAGAACAGTGGTAGTCAATTGTATCATTTATCAATTCAAAAAGGAACACAATCATGAATACATCATTATATCTATCTCAATCCTATCAGGATGCCTGGAGCGATTATCAGCGGAGCCTTACGACTCCGTCTTTTCCTGTCTGGGACTACATAATACTTACAGCCAGCAATGAACACCAGGCAGCTGGCTTTAAAGCCCAGATAGAAAGCAGAAAAGGGTTTCTGCCCGAGAAAACGAAAATAGTGGTTATCCCCGATGAAGGCGGTGTACGCGTAGGTTCCGGAGGCGCGACTCTGTCTGTTCTTAAATATCTGCGTGAAAACGAGAAAGCATTCAGCGGACTTCGTGTTCTTGTAATTCATTCCGGGGGTGACAGCAAGCGAGTTCCTCAATACAGCGCGCTTGGCAAGCTGTTCAGCCCGGTCTCGCATATGCTGCCGGATGGTCGGAGCAGCACTTTATTTGATGAATTTATTATCGCAATGTCGGCTGTGCCCGGTAGAATCAGAGAAGGCATGCTTCTGCTAAGCGGAGATGTATTACTCCTGTTCAATCCATTATTGATAGACTGGAATGGCAGCGGAGCCGCAGTCATCAGCTTTAAAGAAGATGTGGAGACCGGCAAGGAGCATGGTGTATTCCTCAGGGGCGATGACGGAAATGTTCGTTCTTTTCTGCACAAGCAGGATGTAGTTACGCTGAAATCCGTTGGTGCAGTTAATAATGCCGGTGCAGTTGATATTGACACAGGTGCGATATTGTTCGGAGTTGACATTCTTAACGCTCTTTATTCTTTGATATCTACAGACGGTTCATTTGATAGTAACAAGTATCGCACATTCGTGAATGATACTGTTCGGCTGTCCCTATACGGCGATTTCCAGTATCCGTTAGCAACGGACAGTACTTTGGAAAAATTCTATAATGAGAAACCGGAAGGAGATTATTCCGACGCATTGAAGTTGTGTCGTGAACAGGTGTGGAATGTACTGCGTCCGTATCGAATGAAACTCCTGCGTCTGGCGCCTGCCAAATTCATTCATTTCGGAACAACTCGAGAGATCCTTCATCTTATGAATTCCGGCGTAGATGAATATAAGGATCTGGGTTGGGAGAAAAGAGTAAACAGTTCAATGGACAAGCTTTCAGGCTATAATTCAGTTCTTAATCCGGAAGCGAAAGTCGGTGAAGGTACATATTTGGAGGTAACCTATGTCCATGGAGACGGGAAAATTGGCAGTAATTGCGTTCTATCATACATTGACATTCACGATGAAACTATTCCGGACAATGTAGTTCTCCATGGACTGAAACAGACCGATGGAAAATTCGTATGCCGTATTCTCGGTATTGATGATAATCCGAAAAATGATGTTTTATTCGGTCATAAACTGACCGGAAACTTATGGAATCCCGGTGATCAGCACAACTTATGGTTTGCAAGAATCTATCCGGAGAAGGACACGATCCGTGAAGCGGTTGCGGCAGCATTGGAACTGTATCATAAGATCAACGCAGGCGAAGAACCTGCATCCGGTAAGTCTATGGCAGCCGGCTTCAACGATGCTGATCCTGAAGCGATAATTGCATGGAATAACCGTATGGCTGAACTTGTGGCTATGAATGATGTAGCTTCACTTATTGATAATCATATTCCTGCATCCAACGCAAAGCTGAATGCCCCGTTGTCAAAAATACAGACGCAATGGATGGAAGGAAGACTGAGCAGAGCCGATTTTAGTGAAGCTATTCGCTTACATTACTATATAGGTACAGCTCTGAAAAATGAAGCAGAAATTGGTAAGGCATTTTCAACATTATCTGATGCGATACTCCGGTCAACACTTGAAGGTTTGCTGGAGAATAAAGAAGCAAAGATAGTATTGGACGAGCATGAGGTAAAATTGCCGCTTCGTGTAAACTTTGGCGGCGGTTGGTCTGATACGCCTCCGTATTGTAATGAAAATGGCGGTACCGTGCTGAATGCAGCTATAACACTGAATGGTGAAAAGCCGGTTTCAGTTCGACTACGTAAAATACCGGAGCACAAGATCGTTTTTGAATCCGCTGATATGGACGTACACGGTGAATTTGACAGTATCGAATCACTTCAGGCCGTCGGTGATCCCTTTGATTCTTTTGTACTTCAGAAAGCGGCCTTGCTCGCTTGCGGTGTGATACCTGCCTCGGGCGGAAATCTGGAAGAAATACTTACTCGTCTCGGCGGCGGTTTCTGGATGGATACAGAGGTAACAGGAGTGCCGAAAGGAAGCGGATTAGGAACTTCTTCTATTCTCGCCGCAGCTTGCGTAAAAGCTTTGTTTGAATTCCTTGGAATTCCTCATACCGAAGATGATCTGTACAGTCATGTACTTTGTATGGAGCAGATCATGTCCACAGGCGGAGGCTGGCAGGATCAGGTCGGCGGTGTGACAGACGGGATTAAGTACATAACATCCAGACCCGGTCTCAAACAAGAGATAAAGGTTGCTCATGTTATTCTTGCTGAACAGACCTTGGCTGAATTAAACAGCCGTTTCACACTGATATATACAGGTCAGCGCAGGCTTGCCCGCAATCTTCTTCGTGATGTAGTAGGCCGGTATATCGGAAATGATCCGGACACCGTGTACGCTTTGAATGAAATACAGAGAAATGCGGCTTTACAGCGATTTGAGCTTGAACGCGGCAACATTGACGCCTTTGCGGAACTGATGACCGAGCATTGGAAGCTCAGTAAGATGATAGATTCCGGAAGCACAAATACGCTTATTGATCAGATATTTGACTCCTGTGATGATCTTCTGAGTGGAAAAATGATATGCGGTGCAGGAGGCGGTGGTTTTCTGCAAGTAGTTCTCAAGAAAGGAATTTCAAAAGAACAGTTACAGGAGCGTTTAAAGGCAGTTTTCTCGGATACAGACATCGGAGCCTGGGATTGTGAGCTTGTATGATAAGTATTGAGCAGGAAAATGCAATAAATGATGTTGTCCGTGAAGCCGGAGAGATAATTCTTTCTGCTCATCCGGAGAAACAGGAAATTCATCAAAAGCAGGGCTTGGCAAACTTTGTGACTGACTATGATGTCAGAATCCAGATGTTTCTTATCGATAAGCTGAGTCAGATTGTCCCCGGATGCTCTTTCTTTGGCGAAGAAGATACTGAAGGAAATGAACACAGCGTAGGAGAAGGCTACACTTTCTTTATTGATCCTATTGACGGTACTACAAACTTTATGTTTGATTACCATAACAGCTGTGTCAGTGTAGGGCTCAGTGAAAATGGTCAGATGATCGCAGGTTGGGTATATAATCCTTATTCGGATCAGTTTTGGAGTGCTGTTAAAGGGAAGGGCGCCTACCTGAACGACAGAGTTCTTAAAGTTGGTGACGGCGGTCTGGAAACCGGTATTTGCGCTTTCGGCTGTGCAAGATACAACGAAGGAGACAGGGTGTTCGGAATTCTGGAAGACCTGTTCATGCGTTCTTTATCGATCCGCAACGGTGGCTCTGCGGCAATTGACCTGTGCCGTATCGCCTCCGGCTCAAATGTCGGATATGTCGAGATGAAACTTCAGCCTTATGATTATGCAGCGGCAAGTGTTATCATAACTGAGGCGGGTGGTGTGATTGGTACTGCTGAGGGCCTTCCTGTCACTTTGGATAAGCCATGTTCCATTGTGGCGGGAACAACAAAGACGGTAAATGAGATCAGAGAACTGCTGAAATAAAAAAGCAATATAGTGCAAGCGAAAAGCAATATACGGAATTCAATTTCAAAGGAAAACCAGTTAAAATAATTACAATAGCTTCCAAATACACAAGAAATAAAATCTGAAAAAACAAAATGGAGGAAAAAATGAAAAAAGCACTAATCACAGGCATAACCGGTCAGGACGGATCCTACCTCGCAGAATTTCTTCTTGAGAAAGGCTACGAAGTCCACGGCATAACCCGCCGTGCATCTATCGCAAATACAGGACGTATCGAACATATTCTTGACAAGATCAGACTCCACGACGGCGATCTGACAGATTCTACATCACTTATCAGAATTATCAAGGAAGTACAGCCCGATGAGATATATAATCTCGCGGCGCAGAGCCATGTTCAGGTAAGTTTCGATGTTCCCGAATACTCCGGAGATGTTGATGCTATCGGTGTGCTCCGCCTTCTTGAAGCTATGAGAATGCTGGGTATGGAAAAGACCTGCAAGATCTATCAGGCATCAACATCCGAGCTTTACGGAAAGGTCGAAGAAATACCTCAGAAAGAAACAACACCTTTCCACCCGTACAGTCCTTATGCCATAGCTAAGCAGTACGGCTTCTGGATGATAAAGGAATATCGTGAGGCATACGGTATGTTCGCTGTTAACGGCATACTGTTCAATCATGAATCCGAGCGCCGCGGTGAAACATTCGTTACAAGAAAAATAACCCTTGCCGCGGGAAGAATCGCGGAAGGGCTTCAGGATCATCTTGAACTCGGTAATATGGACAGCCTCCGTGACTGGGGCTATGCAAAGGACTATGTTGAGTGTATGTGGCTTATAATGCAGCAGGACAAGCCCGATGACTTTGTGATCGCTACCGGAGTTCAGCATACAGTGCGCGACTTCACTGAGAAGGCTTTCAAGGCTAACGGCATTGATATTCGCTGGGAAGGCGCAGGTCTTGACGAAAAGGGCTATGACGCGAAGACTGGTAAAATGCTTGTCTGCGTAAATCCGCAGTGGTTCAGGCCTACAGATGTTGATAACCTCTGGGGCGACCCAACAAAGGCAAAGACCGTTCTCGGTTGGAATCCTCAGAAAACTACATACGAACAGCTTGTCGAGATCATGGCAAAGCATGACAGAATGCTTGCGAAGCGTGAGAAAGCTATGAAGGAGGCAAACTGAAATGATGGAGAAAGACGCAAAGATATATGTCGCCGGACATAGAGGAATGGTAGGTTCCGCAATCGTCCGTGAGCTTGAAAAGCAGGGCTATACGAATATAATCAAAAGAACACATAAAGAGCTTGATCTTACAAGGCAGGACGCTGTTGAAAAGTTCTTTGAAGAAGAAAAACCCGAATATGTATTTCTTGCAGCTGCCAAAGTCGGTGGTATCATGGGCAACGCTACCGCGAAAGCCGATTTCATGTATGATAACATGATCCTTGAAATGAATGTGATCCATTCAGCGTGGAAGAACGGCTGCAAGAAGCTTGAATTTCTCGGAAGCTCCTGCATTTATCCCCGTATGGCTCCGCAGCCTATGCCGGAAAGCTGTCTGCTCACATCCTCGCTCGAACAGACAAATGAAGCGTATGCTCTTGCAAAGATCAGCGGACTGAAATACTGTGAATATCTCAACGGACAGTACGGTACTGACTACATATCGGTAATGCCTACAAATCTTTACGGCCCCAATGACAATTATCATCCGGAGCACAGCCATGTGCTTCCGGCGCTTATCCGCCGTTTCCATGAGGCAAAGATCGAAGGCAGGGAAAGTGTAACCTGCTGGGGAGACGGCTCACCGCTCCGCGAATTTCTGTATGTTGACGATCTTGCAAATCTCTGCGTGTTCCTGATGAACAACTACAGCGGCAACGAAACGGTGAATGCCGGTACAGGAAAGGAACTCACAATAAAGGAACTCACCGAACTGGTAGCGAAAGTTATCGGCTACACAGGAAAGATAGAATGGGATACAAGCAAGCCCAACGGAACACCTAGAAAACTTCTCGATGTATCGAAAGCTACTAAGCTTGGCTGGACATACAAGACCGAGCTTGATGATGGTATACGACTTGCTTATGAAGATTTTCTGAATAATCCTATGAGGGCTGAACGATGAATATAATTCTTTTATCCGGAGGCTCAGGAAAACGTCTATGGCCCCTTTCCAATGATATACGCTCAAAGCAGTTCATTAAGATATTCAAGCGTCCCGAACACAATATCCCAATGGGAACATCTGCTGACAATGGCTATGAGAGCATGGTACAGAGAGTTTACAGACAGATCAGAACTGTTGACCCCGATGCAACTGTTACGATAGCAACATCAAAATCACAGGTATCTGCCCTGCATAATCAGCTCGGCGAGAATATAGGCATATCGGTCGAGCCCTGCCGAAGAGATACTTTCCCTGCTATAGCACTCGCAACTGCATATCTGCACGATGTTCAGGGAGTGAGCGAGGACGAAGCTGTAGTAGTTTGCCCTGTTGACCCTTATGTTGAAGAAGATTATTTCAAGACAATAAACGAACTTTGGGAGCTTGCTCAGAAAGGTACAGCAAATCTCACGCTTATGGGAATTGACCCGACCTATCCGAGCGAGAAGTACGGCTACATTATGCCGACAAGCAAGGATCGTGTCGCAAAGGTAAGCGAATTCAAAGAAAAACCGGACATGGAAACCGCACAGAAATATATTGACGCGGGCGGCCTTTGGAATGGCGGAGTATTTGCTTACAAGCTGAAGTATGTGCTTGAAAAATGCAGGGAATTGCTCGGCTCCTGCGATTATGAGTTTCTCTTCAAAAACTACGCTGATCTGAAAAAGATATCTTTTGACTATGCCGTAGTTGAGCAGGAGAAAGATATATCC
>JAEEGL013112161.1_pt1 | contig 41283 bp, 35 predicted proteins | sample 9134231 | NCBI WGS metagenome assembly JAEEGL01 (sample SAMN16246548, study PRJNA631951) | gut metagenome | biome: gut microbiome; feature: rumen; material: fiber-attached | host: Bos | place: Iran: Karaj | collected 2018-10
ATATTAATTCAAAAATACAAAGGAAACTATTATAATGTTCCAAATGATAATAATGAATTAGAAATATCGTAAGATTAAGATGTTACGATACATTAAATTAATAAGTTTAGATACGTTTTTAGATACGCTTAAACTGCAATGTTAGAAAAATAGATATAACTTTATTACAATTTATGAGTAAACTATTCAATTTTTTGAGTATAAAGCCCACTTTAAAAGGAAAAAATTACACGGTAGTTTTAAATGGACGCTGTGCGGTAGTGGACGCAAATATAAATAATGTTGTGGTGAATAAGCCTGCACCCCGCATAAAATAAGGGATTGCGGGTTTTTTCTATGATTCCACATTTTGAGTAATTTTTGAAGTGTCCATTGCCTTAGATACGTTATAAAAGTCTAGCAAAGCCTTATAAAATAAGGCCAAAATGCGTGTTTAAATTTTGAATTCAAATTGTATACAAAACGTATCTAAATAGTAATTTATTCGAATTGAATAGTAAAATGAGACTATTATGATAAAACAGTAAAAATTAATGATATATTATAAGTAGGAGTGATAATTATGAATCTTGATTTCGAAAAAGATGATTATAGATTTAATGCAAGAGCATCAGTAATAATATTTAATACTGATAAAACCAAGATACTTTTATTTAAAGTGGAAGATGGAAGAGATTATTATTTATTACCAGGAGGAAGAATTGAAATATTTGAAGATAGTAAATCAGCAATTACAAGAGAGGTAAAAGAGGAACTTGGTTATGAATTAGATTTTGATTTGTGCTCTATTCAAGAAAACTTTGTTATTAAAAACAATCAAAAAATAATGCAGTATTGTTTTTGTTATAAGGCAATATATAATGGCGAAATTAAAAAAGATATATTTAAATGCAAGGATAATGATGGTCAACAGTTTTATTGGGTTAATATAAATGAATTATCTAAATACAAAATTTATCCAGAGTCAACATATGACTTGTTGAGCGATGATAAAATAGCACATTACATAGAAAAAGTTAATGTATAATTAGAATTAAAAAATGTGTAAAGAATTCTACAATGACAAATTTTAGATAATACGTATATAAAACGTATGTAGCCAATATTTCACGATAAACAAATCCTTAATTTATAAGGATCTACAAGTAAAGTGATTCATGCCATTTTAGTTCTTTACAAAAGCCATGAAAATTCAAGATATAATTATATTGGAGGAAATAATAATGAGTAAGTATGTAAGAGTAATGGATAAAGATGTATCCAATGCTAGTGGCAATAAGTTTAAAATTGGTGAAGTTAACATTTCGGCTGAATGGGATCCGAATGCTAAAACTTTAGATACTATTAAAGGAATAAATTTCTCAACAGATGAAAGTATCATAAGATGGATTAGAAGAGGAGATACTTTATATGATGTTGAACTACCTCCTGATGCAGAAGTTATTAAATGCCCAGGTACGTTTACTCCGGATGGAATATATAGAACTAATAAAATTATAGTTAAAAATCCTGTCCCATTAACTGAAGATGTAGTAATGGATTTATATAAAAAATCAAATATACCAGAGAAAACTTATCATGATGTTTTAGCTATATTAGCAATAAGAGGTTTTGAAAAAGTGTGTCTGGAGCTTATTAAAGATAAAGTTAATAAAGACACAATAGATGAGTTTCTAGAAGATTACATAGAATTTGGTAAAAAAGATATAAAAGACAATAATTATGGTTTATATGAAAAATATAAAAATAAATTAATTGAAATAAAAAAAGAATTAAATAAATAATTCTACATACGTTTTGGTAGCGTTCTCAAACGTTCTCAAAAATCCGTTTATGAGGTTTTATAAAGTTTCATAGTCTCAGAAGTTTGAAATACCGCATCCATGTGGGCCTAGAAAAAATTTAAACAATGCCACGGTAAATAGCATAACATAAGGGTTTTAGAGCATTCGTGTTCGCAAAATCTTGTGCTAAAAATGGCAAATGTTCGCAAAAAGTGCGCATAAAAAATTTTTGATATTATGCAATACTCGCAAAGACTTATAAATAAAGAGAATATAGAATATTCAAGTTGTGCGAACAAATTGATAAAAATGTTCACATTAGAGAACAGGCATATTGTTGTCTGTTCTTTTTCGTTCCTTACAAAGAAAAGTGGTGAGAACATTTTGACTTATGTAAGAGTCATGAAAAGAGGAAAGGTATATCAATACCAATTTGAGATAGCTTCTGTTAATGGAACTAGAAAATATAAAAATAAGAGTGGATTTAAAACAAAAGCAGAGGCTCTTGAAGCAGGATATATAGCATATACCGAATATATAAATGTTGGAAATCCTTTTAAAAACTCCAAATTATCTTATTCAGATTATCTTGACTATTGGTTAGAAAACTATTGTAAAACAAAATACAATTGAGACTTATAAATCATTAATAAACAAAATGATTCTAAACCTACTCCTAGAATGGACTTAAATCTAGAAAATGGTAATAGTGAAGAAAAAGATTATGATGAATAATCATTTTTCTTATGTTAAAATGATAATAGGTGGATGACATGAATGATAATTATAATAATGGAAGACCTATAAATATGTATAGTATTCCAGAAGAAGATAGGGAAAAAGCTGCCAAGGATTTTTCTGAAGGTTCTCCAGAACTAGAAAATTGTTTAAGAATATTATGGGATAATTCGCTTTATACGACAGCCTGTTGTAGAGGAGATCATCTTGAAGCAAAAGAAACGATATATGGAAATTTAGATATTCATGTTAGCTGGATTGGATATATTTCTTTTGCTCCTGAAATCGATGTATTTAAATACTTATCTCCTGAAGTAATCAATAATAGGAATATAATGCTAGAGCAGGGTAAAATAGGTGATGAAAATATTCAGACTATTAGATTCTTTTGCAGTGAAACCACACCATTATTATTTGAAAAAATAGGATATGATGTATTAACAGGTGAAAAAGATAATAGACGTGAACTAGCAGACAAAGTACAACCTGTTCTTCATGATTTTCCTAGAGAATTAGATGAGGCAGCTAAGGAATACGTACTTAGAAAAAATGGCTTGGATGATGAAAAAATAAAAGAATTTAGCTTATCGGAAGATAGATTTTATGAAGCAGTTATAGAAATTAGAAGCATGGAAGAGGGCACGCAGGAGTATAAAGATAAAATAACAGAATTAGCTAGAGCTAAAAGAAATATTGATAGAATATTAATCCCATATGCCAAAACAAATAATAATGCCTCATATAATGAAGAAGTAAATTTAGGTATAAGTAAATAGTTTGATTGTATAACTCATCTTTTTGACGATATAATTTAATTAAATAATATAAATAGGTGTTTTTTCTGTGGATGAATTAAAGCAAATAATCTTGAATAAAATTAAGAATAATGAACCTATTGATTTTATAGTGAATGGTTTAAAATACATCTTTTAGATTTGCTTCAAAAATAAGAAAAAAATATCTTATTTAGATTATATGTGTAATAATCATATTTCACCACAGTATCATGCTAGTGAAGAAATACAAAATAATAAAGATAATATGCATAATATAAGCATTGTTTTGAAAAATAAACTCGCAAACCCACATAATATAAGGGAAACGTGAGTTTTTTCTTTGCTATAAAATTGCGATAAATCACCAAAAATTATATTAAGATTCCTTTTCATAGTTTTTTTGAAAATTAATAGGTATGATATAATTAAAATAGGTGATAGCAATGGATTTATATAAAGGAAAATATTGGAATGTTGTATTTGTGGATTGGTGTCAGGAATTTATTGGAGATTGCATCATTTCCTCAACAAAAGAAAGTCTAAGTGAATTAACAAGCGAAGAATGGATAGAACTTGGGAATTTGGAAAAAGAGCTGGAAAGAGTATGTAGAAAATTATTTAATGCTACTATGTTTAATTTTGCATGTTTAATGAATAATGCATATCGTGATAATGAAAAACCACATGTACATTTTCACTTTATACCAAGATATAAAAATGAGTTAAAAATATTTAATAAGATTTATAAAGATAGACATTTTGGATATAATTTCTGGAAGTGGGCATTAAGCAGATTTAAATCTCAAAAAGATATATTTACAAAAGAAGAAAGAATTCAAATATTCAATATGATGAAAGAAGAAATTGAACTCAAAAAAAATGAATAATAAAAAGCGGAAGTAATAGCATGGATAATATAATAGATTTAATTGTAAAAAATAATTCATCATTGTTTGGTCAAGAACTTACTATAGAAAAAATTAATATTGGATTTACCAATACATTATATAAAATAAATGATCTATTCATTGTTAAGGTATGTTCAGACTTAAATAATGAAGATGAGTTTAAGAGAGAGATAAATTTTTATAATTCAAATAAAGAAAATTCTATAATACCAAAATTATATTATGCAAATACAGAGAAAAAAGATTTTCCTTATTTATACGAGATACTTGAAAAAATAAAAGGGGTTTCTTTATATAATGTATGGCATACTTATTCAGAAGAACAAAGAGAAGATATAATCAGACAATTATGTGACGCAATGAAGCAAATGCATAATATTAAAGGTGACAAATATGATTGGTCTGATTATATGAAAAAAGAGTTTAATCCTTTATATGAAGAAGCAAAAAGATTAAACATATTTACTGAAGAAGAACAAAAATTATTAGAACAAACTTATTCAAAATTCGATACATATCTTGAATCCGATGAATTTGTTTTAATCCACAATGATCTTCACTTTGATAATATTTTTGTAGATAAAGGAATAATAAAAATAATTGACTTTGAACGATCAATGTATGCACCAAGAGATTTTGAATTAGGTATATTCTATAGAATGATTAGAAAACCATGGAAGTTTGCAAGTGAAGAAACAGAAGAATATACAAATGCTAGTCAGTATTCAAATATAATGTACTATGTTCAAAAGTATTATCCAGAATTATTAAGTAATCCCAACCTATATGAGAGATTAGGAATATATGATATTGTTTATTTTTTAGCACAATTAGTAAGACATCCTGAATTGGATGAATTAAAAGTTGACGTATTATCAGCAGCTAATGTAGTCTTATCAAAAAAATGTAAAAAATTGTAATAATTTAATTTTATATACATTTTGCCATTGAAGACGAGTTAAGTAGCGTGAAGTTAAGTGAAAAATGTTCAATAAATTAAAGACTTTTATTAAACAGTATGGTGCCCAAAATAGCCAATTTTATAGCCATAAGGCTTAGGCATGAATTATAAAAATTGTTGTTGAAAATAGGAAAAGCCTTGTATAAAAGGGCTTTTTTCATCATCAAAATTAAACTGAATATTATTAGATAAGTATTTAGGTAATTTTTTTGCTAATATAAAATCAAATTGGTGTTCATAATTCCTTGATATATATGGAGAAAATAGTAAAGTGTCACATCCCATAATGACATTGGACAATTTATGGTATAATTGATATAAAAGTTGATGTTATGAATTTAAAAATAAGAGAAGCCAATATAAATGACTTGGATATTGGGCTATTAGATGTGTTTATTGAGGGATATAGATATCACCAAAATGGACGACCAGATGTTTTTGCATATTTATCAGATGAAGATTTAAAAAATGATTTAATTCAAAATCTTGATAGATTATCAACAATTGTGATTTTAAATGATGAGCATATAGTCGGATATTTATCATATAAAATAAAAAAGCATCATACCGGGGAATTGGATGTTGATCAATTAGTCGTTCTAGAAAAATACAGAGGTAAAGGGTTAGGAAAGAAGCTTATGGACGAAGCAAAGAAAATTGCCAAAGATAATGGGTGTGATAGAATAGAACTAAATTGTTGGTTATTCAATGAAAATGCATTGGCAATGTATGAACATATTGGATATAATAGACAAAGAATCATATATGAATTAAAAATATAATAAGATTATATAGAAAATGTAAATCATATTGTTGATAAGTTTTTAGATAAGTTCTAGTAGATTATCCGAATGCGTATATATTACAAAAAGTGCACTTGCCCTATGACAGTGTGCATTTTATGATACAATAATTACAGGAGTTGATTATATGAGATTATTCTTGAATGGTGGAGGGAACACACAAGAACTAGCTATGACTATGAGTAAGGTTAATGAAACAATTGATCATAGCAGACCAATATTATATGTTCCACTAGCTATGGATGAACTTGATTATCCGTATGATGGATGTTATGAATGGTTTCAAAAGCAAATAGCAAATGTCGATGTTGTTGGAGTTGAAATGCCAAGAACATTTGAACAATTTGCCTCATTAGATTTTAATAATTATTCTGCAATTTTTATAGGTGGTGGTAATACTTATAAATTATTAAAAGGTATTAAAGATAATGGGATCTTTGAAAAGATAAATGAATACTTAAATAATGATGGCATCGTTATAGGATGCAGTGCAGGTACAATTATATTTGGCTATGATATAAATAGTTGCTTAGCAATGGATAGAAATGATGTTGGATTAATTGATACAAAAGGATTTAATAAATTGAATGGTAAATCAGTATTTGCACATTATACGAATTCAAAGACAGAAGAGATTCATAAAAAATATACTGATTATTTAATAGAATATTCAGCAAACAATGAAACAGTTGTTGCAATACCAGAAGAAGATACTATTCTCGTAGATAATGAAAATGAAAGTATATTTGGAACAAGACCTTATTATGAATTTAATAATGGCATTATAAATAAGTTAGACATCGAAGATAAGATTTCAAATAAAGCGCATCGAATTTAGATACGATTTATCATGTAGGCCTAGGAGACTTAAGGTAGCCAAGTGAAATAATGCTAGATATTTAAGGCTTAAAAAAAAACGAGTAAACCTATAGATGTGAATTGTTTAGACAATGTCGGGCTTAGAAAAAATATAAACATCGCTATGAAAAGCAGTTCAAAAAGTCAACAAGTATAAGAATTTTAACAAAAATACTAATTACAAAAAGGTTGCAATTAATTGCAATTTTTTTATTTTAGATATATTTAGAATTATATTTTCAAAAATGAACTCCTTATAAATAAGTGATAAAAAATGTACCTGCCCTAGGGGTAATGCAAAAAAATATGCTATAATAACAGTGGAGTTGATATAATGTCTAAGTATGTTAGAGTAATGGATGGATTGAAATCTAATGCTGGTGGATTTGAATATAAATTGGATGAAATAAATATTGCTGAAAAATGGAATCCTAATAGTTTTGATCCTGAAGAGATGGGTGGATTTAATTTTGGAACAGAGGATAAAATACTTAGATGGTTACATAGAGGCGATACTATATATGATGTTATAGTTCCTGATGATGCTGACGTATATAATGTAGATGAAGAAAAAGGGATTTTTAGAGCAAACAAAATAATAGTTACTAATCCAAGAAAGATTACAGATAAAATGGTTATAGATTTGTACCAAAAAAGCACATTATCAGATAAAATAATAGCGCAATGCTTATTAACATTAATATGGAAAAATAGAATAGAAATATCTAAATATATAATTAAAGACAGAGTTAGAATAAATAATGTTGATGAAATACTAGAAGAGTTTGTAAATTATGCTGGAGATCAAAATTTGGCTTATGAAAGTACTCAAGAAATTTTTAATATTTTAAAAGAAATTCAAAGTCCAATTGATATTAGTTTGTATGTTGATAAAGAACCATATATTAAAGTTTTAACAAATGATAAAATCATTAACTTAACAGGTCAAAGTGGATCAGGTAAATCTACTTATGCAATTAAACATTTTAATGATGATAAATATTTAATTATTGATACAGATGAAATTTTATCAGAAGATAGATTTGAAAATAGTAAAGGAATCAATAAGGAATTAGGTGTGTATTTTAGAAATAAATATCCGCAATTACCAAATTGTGGAGATGATTTTGATCTAATATATAAAGAGATATTGGATTACTGCAAGGATAAAGATAAAACAATAGTTATAGATTGTGCACAATTTCACTGTATTAAAGATATAAACTTATTAAAAGGAACTCTAATTGTAATTAGAACTTGTATTGATACATGTTACAATAGAACAATCGAAAGATACATAAAGAATAATCCTAATTATACAAGTGATGAATTAGAAAAATATAAGGAAAGAAAAAAATCTATTTTTAAGTGGTATAAATATTCAAATGATTTTTTGGAAAAAATAAATCATTAAATATAAGCAAATTAGATATCAAACTTATTTATAAAAATATAATTTATTAATATTTTATAAAGTAAAAGCAGTTATAAAATATGATATGTTTTTATAAAATTTGAAAAACTTCTAAATAAGTGATATAATTTCCTCATATTTGAAATGACGTAGAAAAAGGAGTAGTAATTTAACCTCTTGTCTTAGTGATATTTTCGGTTGGTGAAAGAAAATGACAATGTTTTATGAATGAACCTTTGAGTTATATCGTATTCTTGCGTTAAAAGAAATGAGTGCATAGAAATTCTATGAATTAAGGTGGTACCACGGATTAATGTTCGTCCTTATTTTATAGAATTTCTTTTTTTGTTTAAATAAGGAGGAAAAAGTATGAAAAAATATATCACTAAAAAGATACTTATAATAATGAAAGTAAAAGAAGAAAATATTAAAATTGAAATACCACCAAAGGATGATATGGGTGATTATAGTATTCAATGTGCTAATTTAAGAAATGAAGAATATTCTAATCCAATAGAAATTGCTAATTTAATTAAAGATAAATTTATAGATGATGAGAATAATTTTTCTGATATTAAAGTAATGGGTCCATATATTAATTTTTATTTAGACTATGATAAATTTAGCCCTAAAGTAATTAATGAAATTGAATCTGATGATAATTATGGATCATTAAACCAAGGAAATAATGAGGCATTATTAATTGAGCATACATCGATAAATCCAAATGCAGAACCTCATATTGGAAGATGTAGAAATAGTTTAATTGGTGATTTCATGAGTAATCTTTATTCATTTACTGGATATAAAGTAGAAAGACATTATTTTATTAATGATATTGGTAAAAAGATAGCATTACTTGTTATTGGAATAGAAAAATATGGATTAAAGGATGATAGTTTTTCTTCAATATTAGATACATATGTAAAAATTAGTAATGCTGCTAAAGAAGATGAATCGATAGAACAAAAAGCGTTTGACTATTTAAAAGAAGTTGAAGATGGCAATAAGGAAATGATTAATAGATTTAAACAAATTACAGATAAATGTGTAGCGGGACAATTAAAAATCTTCAATGAACTTAATATTCATTTTGATGTCTTTACTCATGAATCAGATTTTGTATACAATAATTATTTAGATGATATTTTAAATAAATTAGACAAAACGGGTAAATTACATGAAGATGAACTTGGAAGACTTTATGTTGATTTAACGGGATATGGTATTCCAACTAAAGAACCAGTGTTAGTTTTAACTCGTTCAAATAAAACATCATTATATCCAATGAGAGATATTGCATATACAATCCATAAAATAGAATTAAATCCTAAAAATAATTTTATTGTGTTAGGGGAAGATCAAGAAGTATATATGCAACAAATTAGTGCAGTATTAGATATTCTAGGATATAAAGCCCCAAAATTAATTTGTTATTCGTATGTATTGCTAGATGGAGATAAAATGTCAACATCTGAAGGAACTGTAGTTTTAGTTACAGATTTTATGAAAGTTGTTAGAGAAACATTGGTAAAAGAGTTTAATGAGAGAAATAGTGAGATATCTGAGGATAATCTTAATAAACTTGTTAATGCATGTATTAAATTTACAATGCTAAACGTTTCAAAAAATAAAATAGTAAATTTTAATTTAGAGAATGCAACAAGTTTTACTGGGGAATCTGGAATGTATATTTTATATAGTCTTGTTAGAATCAAATCCATTCTAAAAAATAATAATATCGATTTATCTGATAAAATTATATTTAATAATGCTATTGAAAATAAAATAGTAAAAGAATTATCATTATTCCCAGAAATAGTGGATTCACTATTAAAATCAAATGAGCCTGCTACTTTAACAAAATATATCTTTAATGTAGCTGGGTTATTTTCAAAACTTTATGAGCAAGTCAATATTACTAACGAGAGTGATATTATATTAAAATCATCAAGAATTAGATTGTTACAATGCGTTTCAAAAGTTTTAACTAATGCGTTAAAAATATTGGGAATAGAAACAATGGAAAAAATATAATTTAAGAATACCTTTTAAAAGACTTGAAAAGGTCTTTTTTGTTGAATATAAGGGATTCTAGAATGTGATATAATGATTATAGGAGTTTATTAATGTGTCACAATTTGAAACAAGTCCAGAATATTTAATAGAATCGGTAAAATGGTTAGATGAGAGAAACTATTTAATACCGAGTTAATCAAAAAAGTATTAATACAGTAACTATATAATAGAGAAGGAGAGTATAAATATGAATAACGCTAATATTATGAACACAATCTGTAATGAATTAAAAAATGGCAGAGATTTTGAAATGGATTATTCTATTAATAATAATCAATATAAAGTTAGATTTATTGCACCAAATGGAAATATACATAGTCCTAGTCTTTTGATAGTTCCATTAACTGGAACAATTAATAATCAACTAATTGTTGAAACTAATAATTTAGAAACTAATATTCTAGAAAATTTAATAGATCAGGCTGGAAAAACGGCAAATAGATTAGCAAAAGAAACCTCTTCTTGTCCTGCACCAATTCTTATTCCGATACTTCCAAGTTACAGGGTAGGCCCTTATTATCAACAGTTATCAGCTGAGTGTTTTGATGTTCCAAAAGAAAATCCTGACTACCGAATTGACGAACAGGTAGTAGGAATGATTAATAATGCTAAATATATTTTAAGTAATGAATTTGGATTACAACCTGAAGATAAAATATTTTTAAATGGTTATTCTGCTTCAGGAGTATTTGCACAAAGATTTTCATTACTTCATCCAGAAATGGTAGAAACAGTTTGTATAGGAGGTGCAAGTGGTAGTATTCCGCTTCCAACTAGTAAATTAGACTATCCATTAGGCATAAAAAATTATGAACAAATAACTGGTAACGAATTTGATATGGATAGTTATTCTCAAATCAAATTTAGATATTATGTTGGAGAATTAGAAACAATAAATAAAGCACAAGATAGAACCGATGATGAAGGTAATTTGGCACCTATGCATGATATGAGTTATTTTGATAGAAGCGTTCCTACAGAAGTTGGTGAAGAGCAAAGAAAACTATTAGGTAAAGATTTATTTGCCAGGGCAGAAAAAACAGTTGATATTTTAAAGGAACTTGGATTAGATATTTTACATAAAGTAATAGCTGGAAGAGCACATAATAATAAACCTAATGCAAAAGGTGTTAATGAACTTGGTGAACAATTTATAACTAATGTGTATAATGAATCAGTAGCAGAAAAACTTAAAACTGGCAAGAGTATTTAAAATAGGTACTATACATAATTTAGATATAGTTTTAGATACTTATAAAAGGAATGCAAAAAAATGATATTAAACAATCGTAAAGAGGTGATTATGTGAGCAAATATGAACCATTATGGAAATATATAAAAGAAAATAATAGAAATGAATATAAATTATCGTTTGAAGAAGTAAAAAAAATAACTGGTTTTGAATTTGACCATGCCTTTTTAACTTTTAAAAAAGAATTACTAGTTTATGGTTATGAATTTAAGAAATTATCCTTAAAAGAAAAATGGGTATGGATAGTAAAAAAGTAATTTCAAGATTAAGATATTACGAATAGTATGATTATTCAAAGATATATTGAATAGTTTTTTATAAAATAGTAAAAAATGTCCAATAAATGAAAAAAAATTGCTTGTTATTGTTGTTATATGTTAATCTATTATTAAAGGATGGTATGTTATGAATAAAAGTAAAATAGAATTATCAGATTTAAAGCAGTTAATAATATTGAGTGTTCAAGGATGGAAATATTATTATTTACAAAGACAGAATAATATAAATAATGAGGAAAATTATCAACAAGCAAATAATATGCTGATGAGGATAGAAGATTTATTGATTGATGCAACAAGAGATATTATACCACCAGAGTCTTTTCATTCCCTTTTATCTGTAGAGTCAGAAAGAGAAGCAACAGCTATAATTAATAATATTATTATGACTATTAATAAAAGTGAATTATTAAATAATCCTTCACTTATGAGTGATGAGAAATATGATGAAATAGCATTTTTATATGGTTCTTTAGATATGAATGGTAATATTGATATCAAAACACCAAATGAATTTGCTCTTACAGTGTTAGCGGCTGGTTCTTTACAAGCCTATAAGCCTAAAATAGAAGCCATTTCAGGACCTAACCTATCATTTAATACTAATGAATATAGGGTTGATCTTAATCGTGGTGAATTAAAAACAGAACAAGAATTATCTCAAGAATTTAAAGTAAGATCAGAGAAAATTTACAATAATTCATTTTTACCAATAGAAGAGAAAAAGGATTTGATAAAGGCCATTAATTTCATTTCTATGCAATATATGCATGAGATTAATAGAATAAAATCAATTGAAGACGATCCATATATGGATTATGTAGATCCTTCAGATAGAGATTTAGAAGAAGCTTCAAGGAACGTTCATTTATAAAAGGCAACGGAAAAAATTAAGAAATAGTCTAATGACTATCGATTAATAAGCAAATTGATAAAATGACTAATTAATAGAAAAGACTAGTGATAGTCTTTTTTTATTTAAAAGTATATTTAAAGTATGGTAATATTACATTGGGGATGATAATATGACAATCTTATATTTAGTTGGACATTCAACATCAATTGCTTTTTTCTTAAAAAAAATGGTGTGAAGTAAGTTATTCTGGAAACTATAAATTTAATGGTTATGTTTTTTCAATGGTACATGGAATTATTGCGAGACCTTTAAATTGGAATTTGATGATAATAATAATTTATTAAGGATAGAAAATATTAATAGGAAAAAAGGTATATAGTTTTATACTATAATGGGATTAGAGGTGACTACACATGGCGGAATTAAGAGATTTATATGATAGAAACAGTATAAAAACAGATAAAACATATTATAAAGGTGATAGTATTCCTGAAGGATATTATCCTATGGTAGTAATGGTAGTAATAAGAAATACGGATGGCAAATTTCTAATGCAAAAAAGAGTACCTTCTAAAGGAGGAGATTGGGGAGTGACAGGTGGTCATCCAAAATCAGGAGAAACTCCTCTTGAAGGAATTGTTACGGAAGTAAAAGAAGAATTAGGATTAGATTTTTCACAGGAAGATTTTATCGAATATGAAGCAGGTTGCGATGGAAAAGATTGTTTTAAAATGTATTTCGTAAATAAGAATATTAATATAGACGATATTACAATCCAAAAAGAAGAATTATCAGAGGTAAGATGGTTTACTATGGATGAATTAAAACAAATGGTAAATACAGGTGAATTAAACGAAGATCAAATAGCCTGTTTTAATAAAGTATGTCGTTATTTAGAAAAAAATTGATATAATTAAAGTTATCTATATGTTAGCAATACATGAATTAGGAGGAATAATATGGAAGACTTTATGCAAAGCGTATTAAACTGTTCAGATTCTGAACTTGAAAGAATTGTAATTAGTAGAGCAATGGAATTAGAAGATAATGCTTCTACAGATAGAAAATTTATTATGCCAGACGAAAGTCTAGATGATTATACATCGTATTATCATGGGTTTATAAAAAAAGATGTTAAAATATATTCTTCGCTTGGAAATTCAGATGATGAATGCTATACATTAGATAATTATGATTATTTAATATCATTTTTTAAGTATGTAAGAGATAATAATATAAATAGTAAAATAGATGCTATTAAATCAATGTCTGAATTTATGGATAATTATTTTGGAGAATACTGTGGAATAGATAAAAGAGCAGATTTTATTAAAAGTAATGGAGGTAATACCACTATTGATATATTTAAAGGATCAGGGTTAGCCGCTTGTTCTGAAAAAGCTGCTATCGCTAATAATATTCTAAGTATGATGGGCTTTGATTCATTTTATATGACTGGTGAAGTAAATGGTGAGCAGCATGCATTTAATACCATATTAACCAAAAATAATCATTTAACTTTGATAGATACAACTAGTTGTTCAGGATTGTATGACCAGGATAATAATCTAATTGGAAGTGCAACTTATTTCTTTAATTTAGGAGAGATAAATGACCAAGTAGAATCATTTGTTTCAAATGGCACTCCACTTAGTTTACCAAGTGCAATAGCTAGAATAGACGATGATGGAAAAATAAAATACGAAAAAAATGGAAATACGAAAGTTTATCAGGTTGAACCACTTTTATTAACAGAAGAAAAATCAAAATCAAAATAAGTATAAAAAAATAACTATTGCTAGTTATTTTTTTTATGTTTCTTCTTGTTCTATTATGTTTCTATATCCTGACTTCATAGTTATTGCAACGAATAATAGATTTATTATTATCAATATATTAGACATTATTAATATGATTTCAAAGAATACCATCTCTAAGTTTTTAAATAGGTAAAAGTAAGCAGTTCCACATATAATACCAAATATCAATAATGCAATTGACATTGCTATAAATGTATTGAAGTTCTCTCTTAAAGCATTATTCTCATCATCCCATATTAATTTTGGTTGAATTGAATCTATATACATACTGATTAAATTTGTAGAAGATACGGCTAATGCACTGATTATGTAGAACAAAATCACAGTCATTATATCTAATCTTATTAATATATAGAATATTGTTAAATATAAATTGATACCTACAAATGAGATAATCATGCTTATTATATATTTAGCTTTCCATTGATCCTTATAAGAAACAGGAATATATTTCATAAAAGAGAAATGCTTTCCTTCCCTAGAAAAAGATGTTGAAGCTATTGAGTTCATCGCTGGTAAAAGTATTGATAAACCAGTAACTATTAGCAGTAAGACAATTCTAACAACATCACCATTTTCTATTAAAAGTTTTTGAATATCATTTATACCAAAATCAGTTAATATAATTTTATGAATAGTTAAAGCAAATATAGGCCATATTATATTTATAACAATACAGTTAATGAAAAAACTTGGTGTTCTAACTAATATTCTAAATTCTTTTTCAATATATGATTTTAATGGTGATTTAGTCTTTATATTATTTAGTAATTTTGTAGAATTATTTTTAGTTTTAGTATCCTTACTAGATAGACCAATAACACTATTAAAGTAGATAAATTTAGCTAGTAATAAGAATACTAATAAATATACAATGTTAAGACCTATATATATTAATAATGATACTAAATCTTTATTAGTAATTGTCTTAGCAAATAAATCTATATGAGGAAATATGATGTTCATTACATCGAAGAATTTGTGATTTCCTTGAGCAAAATTTTCGATATATGTTTGAAAATTAAAATCTTTTAATAGACCTACTAAAAAGAAAAATAATATAAATAGAAATACAACTAATACTGATGATATTTTCTTAATATTTTCCTTGTTTTTAATATGCTTTGCAAAATTCATAATTATCAAACTAATTATCGAAGTATATACCATTGGTATAATTGGTAAAGATATTATTTGTATAGCTGATATCAATATATGAGATATATTTAAATCGAGAGCCGCTACATAACTTAGTATACTGACTATTATCAATAATATTTGTATTAAGTTTTCCACTAAAAAGCAGGCGGTGAATTTTGAAAAGACTAACTCGACTGGTTTAATAGGTAAAGGTAATAGTTTTTCAATATCATTACTAAAATATAATTCATTTAGTATAACTGGAAAACTAAATATAAAGGTAAATATACTTACTATATAACACATCAGTTTTAGGCCGATGCTCTCATAATTTATATCCTTTAATTCTATAGTTGTCTGATAAACAAATATAGCACTTATAAGTAGGAAAGGTATTATGATAAATAAGATAGTAAATATTATAAGAATAGTGAAAATAAATTTAGCTCTTTGATTGTTATTTTTTGACATTTTTATATTCTTAAGAAATACGTTTGTAAGCGCAAGATAATTATTCATTATTAATTACCTCTAGGAATAATTCTTCTAAATCTTTTTTCTTGTGTTTTTTTACTAATGCTTCTAGAGTTCCATAATAGACAATTTTTCCTTTATCGATAATTACTATTTCATCACATAACTTTTCGGCTACTTCGAGAACATGAGTTGAGAAGAATACAGTATTACCACTTTTAACATGCTCTCTCATCATTTTCTTTAATGCAACTGCACTTCGAGGATCAAGACCAATCATTGGCTCATCTAGTATCCATACGCTTGGTTCATGTACTAGAGCTGCTACTACCATCATTTTTTGTCTCATACCATGTGAATAACCTTGCATTGGTTTATCTAGTAAATCTTCTAATCCAAATTCCTTTGCAAGATATTTTATTTTTTCTTTTCTCGTTTTTATGTCTACTTTATAAATATCCGATATAAAATTGATGAATTCTATACCTGTTAATCTAAGAAACATATCAGGACTATCAGTTATATACCCTATATTTTGTTTTGCTTCTAATGAATCTTTTATAATATCAAGACCATTTATTTTGATTGTTCCAGTATCAGGTTTTAATATTCCGGTCATCATCTTGATTAATGTTGTTTTACCAGCACCATTAAGTCCGATGAAACCAATTATTTTACCATTTGGAATATCTAATGTTACGTTGTCTATAGCTTTGATATGTCCATTGTATGTTTTAGATACATTTTTAATTTCTATCATATTATATTCTCCTATAAGTATATAGTACTATATATCTATAGAAATTATCAATTGCTATTTACGTACAAAATGATATAATAACATTAACATCTTATAAAGAGTGATTGAGGGACTAGCCCGATGAAGTCACACCAACCTATTTAATTAGGTGGTAAAGCTAGATCTATAAGATAACTTTGAATACTCAAGAGTTATCTTGAGTATTTTTTTTATGGGATGTTAGAAAGGAGGTACGATATGATAGAAAAAGTAAATCCATCTCATCCAGATAAATTAGCAGATAGGATAGCAGGAGCATTAGTTGATTTAGCTTATTTAAAAAATGATAAACCTAAAATTGCAGTTGAAATATTATTAGGTCATGGTACATGTCATATTATTATGGAAACTAGTGAACATTTCAAAGAAGATGAAGTATCTAAAATTGTTACTAGAATAGCTGGAAATATGAAATTAGATTTATTGGTAGTTAAACAGGACAGTAATTTATCATCAATTCAAAATGAGAAATTAAGATGTGGTGATAATGGAATATTTAAAGGAGTACCATTAAGTATAGAAGAGAAGAAATTATCCAAAATAGCTAAAGAAATATATGATAAATATCCATATGATGGGAAGTATATTTTGGATAAGAATAAACTGATAATATGTCAAAGCAATGCTAAAACTGATGATTTAAAAAAACTTTATCCAAAAGCAATCATAAATCCGATTGGTGAATGGACTGGCGGTTGGGGTGTCGATTCAGGTGCAACCAATAGAAAGTTAGGTAGCGATATGGCTAGATCTGTAACAGGTGGTGGCTTGCATGGAAAAGATTTATCTAAAGCAGATGTATCTGTTAATATTTATGCTTTCCTAAAAGCTCAAAAGGAAGGTAGAACTATTAAGACATGTTGTGCAATTGGTGATAAATACATCGATGGAATTCCTTATGAGAAGATAGTTGAAATAGCTAGAAAATATATAGATAAAATCGGAGGATTTGAAAAGTTTGCAGAATGGGGATTATATTAATCCCTATTTTATTTTTTAAAAATAGTAATTTATTTGATATAATAATATTTGATAATAGAATAAAGTACAGGGAGATAATTTGTGGATGAGTTTAAAAAAGTAGAAAAATCGTTTAATACTGCACCTCATAATATCATTTATTTGATATTAATTTTTGTTGTGACTTTATTCCTAGGAGTTGGATATGCACAGGTAACTGGTGTTAGTCTTTCAATCGATGGCTCTATTTCAAGTTCTAAAATAATAGATATATATATTTCTAAAGTTGAATATGTTTCCAGTATTGGAACAAGTGAAAATGATTCTACTATAAATGATTTCAACCTTACTGTATTAAATAGTACAGTTGCTTTAAGTAATTCCAATACTTCATCTTCGATAACATATAGAGTTACGATAAAAAATACTACTGAGACAAAAGGCACCTATGACCAAGCGTTATTTGTGGATGGATTAGGTTACGATAACCAAAATATTGACTTTGTTGTAAGTGGAATAAATCAAGGATATGAACTTAATCCAGGTGAACAAGTGTCATTTAATATAACATTTAAATATGTTGATGGGTTATCAAATATTACTAATAATGTTTTAAATTCATATATAAATTTTAGATTTCAAAAAGTTGATAAGGTGGCTAGAATTGGTAATAATTATTACGACACATTACAAAATGCTATAAATGCAGTACCAACTAATAACACTGAAACTACAATAATACTTTTAAAAGATTATGCTGAAAATATAACAATTAATAAAAATCAAAATGTTGTACTAAATTTGAATGGTAAAACGCTTAGCAACGATGGAAACTACAATGTTATAAATAACAATGGAACATTGAATTTAACCAATGGAACTATTAACTGTGATGCAGACACTAATGGTGCAGTTAATAATAACAATGGTGCTGTATTTACTATGAATGATGGAAGAATAATTTCTACGGGAGGTAGACAAGCTTTATATAATGATGGCGGTAATGCAACTGTTGGTGGAACTGCATATTTAAGTGCCACTACTAATGAAAGAGCTGCTGTGGAAAACAAAAAGAATTCAGGAACTATTACAATTACTGGAGGCACGATTATTTCTACTGGTTCTTATGGAGTAAAAAATGCAGGAACAATGACTATCGGTACTCAAGGTGGTACACCTAGTAGAACATCACCTATATTACAGGGTGTAGATAATGGTATATATTCTACTACTAATTATAATTTCTATGATGGAATAATAAAATCAAGAACATTACCACGTAATAACGATAAACACTATACTGTTACCAAAGAAAATGGATATGATTTTGTAGCCAGTAATGAAACGATTTCTGGTCAAATATACCAAACAAACTATTTAGGTATTCCTGTAACTGTTACGTTTAATCCAAATGGCGGAGCAGTTAATGAGCCAACAAGAAATGTTGAAGCAGGACAAACTATTGGAGAACTTCCTGTTCCAACATGGAAAGGTCATGAGTTTGTAGGTTGGTTTACTAGTAATGATGGTGGTGATGCAATAACTGCAAGTACTATTATCAATAGTGCAGTAACATATTTTGCTCATTGGGAAACTGCTTCAGTAGCTGAAATAAATGGTACTAGATATCAAACTCTTCAAGCGGCAATCGATAAAGCAAAGCAAAATGGTACCGTTACAACAATAACCATAATAAAAAATATTTCTGAATCAGTAACTATTAGAGCCGGAAAAAATATCGTATTAGATTTAGCAGGTAAGACAATAAGTAATGATGGAAATAAACCAATTATTGAAAATCATGGAACTTTATCAATATCAAATGGTACATTCCATTCTACTGCAGAACAATCTATTATTAACCAGGTGGAAGGAACTCTAAATATAAGTGGTGGATCATTTACAATAACTAGTACAAAACAGGTACTTTATATAACTGGTGGTACAGCAACAATTTCTGGAGATACACATATGGAATCTAATGCAAACGGATTTGCAAGTGGCTCATCTATGGAAAGAGGAACTGTTCATAATGTTTCAGGAACTTTAAATATCTTAGGTGGAACAATAATAGCTAATAATTCACAAGTAGTATCCAATGAATCTACTTTAACCATAGGTAGTAAAGATGGAAATATCAATACGACAACACCGGTACTTAGAGGAGCTAAATATGGTATAAATAGTACTGGTACCCTTAACTTCTATGATGGAATTGCCGAAGGAAAGACAGATGCAATTATTGGCACACTTACCGATATAGAAACCGATTCACAATTAACAAATGGTTCGGAAACTATTGGTGGACAAACATATATAACTGGATTCTTAGAAATAATACAACAAAATAATGACTAGATAGTAGATTATTCTACTATCTTTTTTTACTTATCTAAGTTATAATTATTTGGTATATAAAGGAGTGTTTTGATTTATGAAAAATTTAATAGTAGGTCAATCTGGTGGACCAACATCCGTAATAAATGGTTCTCTAGCAGGTGTTTATTATGGAGCAAAGCAAAGTGGATACGATAAAGTATATGGAATGTTAAACGGAATAGAGGGTTTATTAAAAGAGCGCTTTATTGATTTAGACGAATATTTTAAAGATGAGAATAATCTTGAATTATTAAAAAGAACACCTTCTTCATTTTTAGGAACATGTCGTTTTAAACTAGGAAAAGCTGAAGAACACGAAGATACTTATGAAAAGATTTTTGAAATATTAGATAAGCATTCAATTAATTCTTTTATTTATATTGGTGGAAATGATTCTATGGACACTGTAGAGAATTTATCTGATTATGCTGCATCTCATAAGAAAAAGCAAAATTTTATTGGAGTACCTAAAACTATAGATAATGATTTACCAATTACAGATCATTGTCCTGGATTTGGAAGTGCTTGTAAGTATATAGCTACTACCATGAGAGAAATAATACAAGATAATAGCTGCTATGGTGATACTAAACCAACAGTAGCAGTTGTAGAAATAATGGGAAGACATGCTGGATGGTTAACAGCAGCTGCAGCATTAGCAAAAGATGATAGTTGTCCAGGAGTAGATGCTATTTATTTACCAGAAGTAGCTTTCGATATTGATAATTTCGTTAAAGAAACAGAAGAGTTATTAAAGAAAAAATCTAATATAGTAATAGCAGTATCTGAAGGAATAAGAACAGAAGACAGAAGATTTGTTTGTGAATTATTAGATACTAATCTACAAACTGATGCTTTTGGTCATAAAGAATTAGTAGGTTGTGCTGATGCATTAGGTAGAATACTAAGAGATAGATTAGGTATTAAAGCAAGACCTATTACTTTATCAACATTACAAAGAGCAGCAGCTCACTTAGCATCAAAAACAGACCTTGATGAAGCATTTAACTGCGGTAAGAAAGGTGCTGAATTAGCATATAATGGTGAATCTGGTAAGATGGTTTATATGGAAAGAGTATCTAATAAACCATATAAGATTGAATATAAAGTATTTGATGATATCCACAAGATTGCTAATTTAGAGAAGAAGTTACCTTTTGAATGGATAGATGTTGAAAAGAATTATGTTAAACAAGAACTAATCGATTATATGAAACCACTTATTCAAGGGGAAGTTAAACAAATCTATAAAGATGGTTTACCTCAACATATCGTATTAAAAAAATAAGTAAAGTATTATCAAATAAAAAGCAATTCATAATTAGAATTGTTTTTTTATGATATAATTTTTATATATAAACTATAAAGTGGGTTGGTAAATATGATTTTATTAAGTATTGCAATTATCGTTATAATAATTGTCTATAACGATAAAATAACAAAATTAAAAAATGAAATATATCATTTAAAGCAAAAACAGGGTAATGGAAAGAATTTCTGCCCTAAATGTGGTGCTGATTTAAGAAACTTACATAATAATTGTCCGGCCCCTGAATCACTACCAAAAGAAATACCAAAACCTGTAACCAATAATTATAATTTAAATAATAATACTCAAACAAAACAAATTAACATAGAGAAACCTACTTCTAAAAAATATAGCGATAAAGAAATAAAGAATAATTTAATACTTATTACAGGTTCTGTATTATTGATACTATCAGCAATATTATTCTTAACAACAACATGGAATATAACAAATAATGTATTAAAATCAGGTGTATTATTTGCAATGCTCTTGATATTTGTTGCTACTAGTATAATAGCTGATAAATATTTAAAACTATCCAACACTTCAAAAGCATTCCACTATATAGCACTGGCCTATCTTCCAATCGTACTCCTTTCACTTAGCTTATTTGGTTTAATAGGTGAATATTTCTCTATAAGTGGAGATGGAAGGTATATATATATAACGATATGTTCACTATTTGTAACCGGGGTATACTATTATTTTTCAAATAAGAACAAAGAAAAAGTATTAGGAATAATCTCTATGATATTTTCAATAATATCAATATTATTCTTAGGTTCATGCTTTACTCATATATTTACTCATTTATTGCTATTATTAGTTATTTATCTAATAATTTTGATTTTCCTATATAGAAATAAAGTATTCTATCTATATGATAAATTACATTTATATACTATGATTACTTTGATGATAGGATTACCATTCTTATCTTTAAATAATAGTATATTTACCATAATAACTGGAAATGTTACATATATGGAAATAATAATAGATGTACTATTACTATTCAGTGCTTATTTATTATTTGTTAAAGTTAAAGATTATAAAAGATTATTTGCTGAATTATATCCACCTGTTATAATCTATACATTTTTCAATATGATATTTTTATTAGATGTGTTTGTATATCAACAATTACTAATGATTTTATCTTTCGTAATAATATTTTTTATCGATATATTTGAACATAAATCTATTAAAGTATCAAGTTTCTTTGAAGTTATATTTTCTAGTTTTGTGTTGATACTTGTAACATTTATTCAACGGTTATTTAAAACTCCTATAATTCCGGAATTTACATTATTTTTGCTTATTACCTTTTTTGCATTTATATTCTTCTATATGTACAAGAAAAAGCATTCATTCCCAGCATATATATTTGCAATATCTATTCCTATTTCAATGCTAGTTTTAATAATTGACCAAAATTGGCATATCATTGTACTAGAATATTTAGCACTACTTATGATTGCTTCATCTCTTTTCCTTAATAATGATAAAAGGATTCAGCAATCTTTTAAAATAATAGGTACGATTGTATTCAACTTGTTTATTTTATTTGCATTGGATTGTAGCTATTGGTCTTTATTACTAATCTTATTATATATAGTTATCAATATATTCTTATTTATAAAAGATAAATATGGAATATATAAAGTTGTATGCTTTATATATCTAAATATTTTCTTAATGGATTCCTTATACTTAATGGGAATTCACGATATAGATGCCTATTTAAGAGTTGTTTCAATTACATCTATTCTATTGATTGCTATGGATTTATTAGTAAAGAGAATTAGAGATAATACTAACGAAGTGTATATTGTTATACAATCGATAATTGGCTTCTTATTATTGACTTCTATGAAAGCTACATATACTACTTTGATAATACTTATATTGCTAACTATTATTTTTATGATTTATCTTTCAGCAATAAAGGTTGATAAAAATATATCGGCTATAGTATTAGGATTTTTAATTCCACATATTTATTTTAGAGAATATTTAATATTTAATAACTTTAATATAATGATTATCATATCTAGTCTTTTCCTATTATACTTTGCCTATGCTAACTATATCAAAGAAGAGAAAAAATATATGATTTTGTATTTTCTATTTGCAATATGTCATTCGATGATGTATTCTCCATCGAAGTATATAACACTTTTTTTATTAGGTATAGGTATACTTATCAATTATATAATCAGTAAGGAAAAACTAAAGGATTTATTTAAAGTCTTATTAATAACAATCATATTGATATTATTAGAATTTATCATTTATGATTTGAAATTAGATGATATAACTTGTATCAAATTCTTACCATATTTAATATTTGTTCCTATACTTACAAGATTGACTATTAAGAAGTATACAAACTATTATAAAATACATGAATACATCGGTTATATTATGATTAGTCTTTTTGCCTTTTTTCAATATACTAGCGAGTTTGATGGAATGCTATTTGTATCACTTCTAACTATAGTTGTAATAGCTTCCTATATTATTAAATTGGGACCAATATTTGTTGTAAGCTTAGCTACTATATTAATAAATGTATTCTTATTAACGAGAACATTCTGGTTAAGTTTACCATGGTGGTTATATATCTTAGTAATAGGAGCAATACTCATTGGATTTGCTATATATAATGAACTTAATGAAAAGAAGAATGATAGTTTAATAACAAAAATAAGAAATAAAATAGATTTTTAATCATAATGAATGAGAATTGTTTGTTGAACAATTCTCTTTTCATTTGTATAATAAAATAGGAGAATAAGATATGTTAAACATAGGTATTTTAAAAAAAAGCAATTCTTACATATTGATAAGTATTCTAGTAATAACATTACTTATTTTTTCTAATGGATTAATTGATCAAAGAAAGCAATTAATGACTAATTTAAATGATGAGATGCCAGAAATAAATAAATTGATTATAAGCGAAGTAATGGCATCTAATAAAGGTTCATTTATAGATGAAGAAGGTAATTTGTTTGACTTTATTGAATTGTATAATGGTACATTTAATGATATTAATCTTTTAAATTATGGTTTAAGTGATAGGGAAGATGGTAAAGTTAAATGGCTTTTTCCAGATATTAGTATCAAAAGTAAATCTTATCTAATAGTATATTTGATAGGTGAAGAAAAAGATGGATTATATGCTAATTTTTCTTTAAAAAAGGAAGGCAATGAAATAGTTAGTTTAAAGAAACCAAATGGAAAAGTAATAGATACTTTAAAAACAGTTGAAATGAAAAATAATGAATCGATGTCTAGAATGGCAAATGGAGATTGGGTAGTAACAAATGAAATAACTCCAGGATTCGAGAATACTACAAATGGAAGAAGTAATTATCTATATTCATATAAAAACAATAAAGATAAAAATAACGATTTGATTATCAGTGAAATTTTACCTTCTAACGAAGGAAATATCTTAATCGATGATGGACTATATGGTTATATTGAAATAACTAATAATGGCGATGAAACTATTAATTTAAATAGTTATTATCTATCAAACGAAGAATCAATATTATATAAGTATAGATTAGGCGATGTTATGTTAAAACCTAATAGCAGTATCACTTATTATGAAAATGATCCAGAATTGTTTAAAATTAAGCATAAAAATGGAAAGATTTATTTAACAAATAAATATGGAATAGTAGACGAAGTTACATATAGTAATTTGAAAAATGGTTTAGCTTATATAAAATTTGATGATATTTGGTATCAAAGTGCCAATATATCTCCTGGAGAAAATAATACAACAAGTGGAAAAATACAATTCCAAGAAAAGATAGATATTGCTCCTAATGATTTAATTATCAGTGAAGTTATGAGCTCTAATAATAGTATTCTTCCAATGAATGGAAATAAGTATTACGATTGGATAGAATTATATAATAATAGTTCAGGAGCAATTAATTTGAAAGATTATGTACTAAGTAATAATAAAGATGATAATTCGATGTATAAACTACCTAATAAAACTCTTAATAGGGGTGAATATTATATACTTATAGCATCCGGTGATACTTCTTTATCAGATGAAGCATATGAGCATACTAATTTCAGATTATCAAGTGGTGAAGGGTTAATACTATTTAAGGAAGAAAAAGTAATAGATTCTTTATTTATCCATAATATACCTAAAGGTAATAGTTACGGTAGAGATAAAAAGTATGGGCACTTTTTCTATCAAGTACCAACTCCTAACTCCGATAATAGTATTAATAACATAAGAGAAATATCAAATTTACCATTATTTAGTAAAGAAGGCGGAATATATAACGGAATAGATATGCTTGAACTAGAAATAAATGCTAGTGGTGACATCTATTACACTATGGATGGTACTATACCTACAAATAATTCATCAAGATATGAAAAACCTATAAAAATAGATAAGACAACTGTAGTAAAAGTCGTAGTATATGAAAATGGTAAAAAGAATAGTGAGGTGATTACAGCTAGTTACATAGTAAATGAAAATCACACATTACCAGTTACCTCAATTAGTTTAAATAAAGATGAATTAAAAAGGCTTAAAAGTAACATATGGGGTAATGAAGTAATTAATGCAAATATAGAATTCTATGATAAATCATCTTCTTTTGCACTTAATTGTGGATTTAAATTATTTGGTGGAGAGAGTAGACAATATAACAAAAAGAGTTATGCATTAAAATTTAATAAAAATTATGATGGAAAATTGAACTATAAAGTATTTGATAATAAGAACATTACAGAATTCAGTTCTTTAGTACTTAGAAGTGGTTCACAGGAGCAATCCGCTTCAATGATTAGGGATGAATTAATTTCTACAATTGCTGTGAATTATATGGATTTGGATGCACAAGCTGCAAAGCCTACGGTATTATATATAAATGGAGAATACGAAGGAGTATATTTCATTAGGGAAAAAATAAATGCTAGCTTCATAGAATCCAATCATAATATTAAAGGTAATACTAATCTTTTAAATGCATTTAATTATCAGATTGAAGAAGGAAGTAGCGATATTTTTTGGAAATTGAGAAATTATTCTAATAGTCATGATTTAAGTACTGATGAAGCCTATGAATATATAGATAAAATATTGGATATCGATAATTTTATAGATTATTATATTATGCAGTATACAATATGTAATTATGACTTACAAAATATAAGAATGTATAATAATGATAAATTAAAAAATGGTAAGATTAGAATGATACTTTATGATACAGATTATGGGTTAAGAACCGATACAGGTGCGTATTTCATGGATTATATGTTAGATCCTTATTACCTAAATCCCAAACCTGATATGAGTACCTTAAAAGGTTTATTAAAAAACGAAAAGTTTAAAAAGAAGTTTATCAATCGAATGAATTATTTTATAAAAAATGCATGGAATGAAAAGAATATTAACGAGACATTCGATGAATTGTATAATTCTATAGAGCCTGAAATGAAAAGGAATGCTGATCGTTGGGGATATAATTATAATACTTTTGTAAGAAGTGCTGAAAGTGTTAAAAAAGAAGCATTAAGAAAAATTAATAAAATGCCTCAGTATACTAAAACATATTTTGGCCTATCTAATGAGGAATATCATGAATACTTTGGATAAGAACTATAGACATGAACTAAAATTCATTATTAATAACAGTGATATTGAACTATTAAAGAAAAAAATATCGTTATTTATGCATGAAGATAATCATTATGAAGGAGAATATTTTATTAAAAGTTTATATTTTGATGATATTTATAATAGCAGTTATCAAAGTAAATTAGATGGTGATTATAGTAGAGAAAAATATAGAATAAGAATATATAGTAATGACAAATCATATATTAGTTTAGAATTGAAAGGCAAAGATAATAATCTGAGTTATAAAGAAAGAGAAATAATTACTTATGAAGAATATAATCACATAATAAAAAAAGAATATGATAAAATAAATATTGATAATAGAGAACTATTGGGTAGATTTCTATTCGATATTAAGAATAAAAATTTAATACCAAGTATAATAGTCGACTATTATAGATGTGCATATGTATATGATATAGAAGATGTAAGAATTACTTTCGATAGAGATATTAAATCAGGTTTATTTAATTATAACTTGTTTGATAATAAAGCTGTTAATATCAGTGCATTAGAAAGTAATGAAACTATATTAGAAGTAAAATATAATGATAGGTTACCATCATTCATAAAAGAAATAATCAATAATACAAAATTAGTTAAAATAGCTGTATCTAAGTATGTATTATGTATGGATAAGAAGGGAATATGAATATGATATATAATTTGAGTTTAGCAGATGATATTAAAAACCAATTTACTAACACGATTCCAACTGAAGATTTATTATTATCTCTTTTGGTTGCTTGTGTTTCAGCATTTATAATTAATTTTATTTATAAAAAAAGTTTCTTAGGTGTTAATTATACTAAGTCTTTTTCCTTATCAATAATTCTTCTATCTTTGGTAACATCTATCGTTATAAGAACAATTAATTCCAATCTATCTTTATCATTAGGTATGGTTGGTGCATTATCAATAGTAAGATTTAGAACTTCTGTAAAAGATCCCGTAGATACAATCTTTATGTTTTGGGCTATTACAGTAGGAATTATGTCAGGAGCAGGACTATATATAATTACAATATTATCAACATTAATTATTGGTTTAATCTATTTCTTATGCTTTATAATGCAGGCCCAAAAAGATACTAAGAAATTATTAATAATAAATGTTAATTCATCCTACAGTGATATTGTAATAGAAATGATAAATAAGAAAAAGTGTAACATCAAAACAGAAAGTTATAGAAATACCACGGCTGAGTTAACAATTGAAGCAAAAAATAGAAAACAAGTCGAAGAATTAATAAAACTAAAAGATAAACCAGAAATAGTGTCACTTAATATTATCGATATTGATTAAAGATTTAATTCATATTAAATCTTTTTTATTATTTTGATATAATCATATTTAGTGAAGAAAGAGGTATATATGAAAGTAGGATTAATTGATGTAGGTGGTGGCCTAAGAGATATATTTGGGACAGGAGTGTTTGACTATCTAATCGAAAAGAATATTGTTATAGATTACCTGGTTGGAATATCGGCTGGAAGTGGTAATATAATAACTTATATGTCTAAACAAAAGGATAGGAATTATAAGTCCTATATGCAGTTTAGTAGAAGAAAAGAATATATGAGTTTTAGAAATTTTTTAAAAACAAGAAATTATGTTGATGTTGATTATATATATAACAAGCTAGCAAGTAGTAAAGGTGAATTACCATTCGATTATAATGAATATAAAAAATCAAAAAGTGAATGTCTAATAGTTGTAACTAATGCTGAAACAGGTGAAGCAGAATACTTCTCTAAAGATGATATTAAATTGGATGATTATGGTATATGCGCAGCATCAAGTAATATTCCTCTTATCAATAAACCTTATAAATATGGTAATAAATTATATTATGATGGCTCTATTTCAGATCCTATTCCTATAGAAAAGTGCCTTGAAAAAAAATGCGATAAGATTATTATTATTTTAACTAGACCCATCAATTTTAGGAAAAAAGATGGTAATAAGAAAATGCTATATAGGGGAATTAGAAAAAAATATCCAAAATTTACCAAGAAATTAGAGAATAGATGCGCTCTATATAATAATAAATTAGATGAAATACTCGAGTCTTACGATAAGAAAAAAGTATTAATAATTGCTCCAGAGGAAACAAGTGGCTTAAAAACATTAACTAAAGATTATAAAAAGATGGAAATATTATATAAGGATGGGTATGATAAAGGAAAAATAATTGAGACTTTTATAAAAGGTAAATAACTAATTATATTTTTCTTGAATTTGTTAATCATTAAGATATAATAATATGTTAATAAGAAATTGCTTATTGGGAGGTAATTTATATGAAAACAAATGACAATTATGGCTTTTCTGATTTAACAAAGTTTATAAATTATGCAGCTAAGAATAATTTAACTATGGAAGGTGCTGCAGAAGAATTAGGATTAACTAATAAACAAAGAGATGTATTGAAATTGCTTATTGCTAGAGAATATTATAAAGAAGGTAATATTAAAGAAGGCGATAAATATCTTAATACTGTAGAAAGTACTAAAGGTAAAGATAGAGAAACAATAAAATTAGTAACAGAATTAAGGAATATGAAAAAGTTCCTTAAATATAGTGATGATGCTAAAGTAAAGACTTTAGTACATATTGCACCTGGTAAAAGGTATTAAGATAAACTATTTACAAAAACGATTATTTGTGCTAAATTACTTTTAACCAAAAGTTTTGATTAGGACGAGATTTTAATATTAATCTTATTTAGAGAGGTCACGTATGGTGAAAGTGACTTGGGATATATTAAAGTTACTACCTATGAACTGGGCTCGAAAGATGTCCCCGGACTAGTGTCCGTTATTTTAAATTAAGTCCAAGTAAGGATGGTAACGTGATAATTCACTCCTACAATAGTGGGAGTTTTTTTATGGAGGAATGTATGAAAAATATTAAAGAAGATGAAAACTTAAGTAAACTTAATCATAGCTGTGCTCACTTGCTAGCACAAGCTGTTAAGCATCTATATCCAAATGCTAAATTTTGGGTAGGACCAGTAATTGAAGAAGGTTTCTATTATGATATAGATTTAGGAGATGTAACATTAACTGAAGAAGATTTGCCAGCTATTGAAAAAGAGATGAAGAAAATATCTAAAGATGGTAAGAGAATAGTTAGAGAAGAGATTTCTAAGAAAGAAGCCCTAGAAAAATTCAAGGATGATCCATATAAGATAGATCTAATTACCAGAATGGATGAAGATAGTACGGTTATATCTATGTATACTCAAGGTGACTTTACTGATTTATGCCGTGGACCACACGTTGATACAGTTAAAGTAATTAAGAATTTTAAATTATTGAAAGTTAGTGGTGCTTATTGGAAAGGTGATTCAAGAAATAAGATGCTTCAAAGAATATATGGTATATGTTTTGAAACACCAGAAGATTTAGAAGAACATCTAAAAGAACTTGAAGAAGCCAAAGAAAGAGATCATAGAAAGATAGGCAAAGAACTAGGAATATATATGATATCTGATCTTATTGGAAAAGGTATGCCTCTTTATTTACCAAATGGATATACATTATGGAGATGTTTACAAAACTATATTACAGATAAGGAAGTATCTTATGGATATAAGCATGTACACACACCTGATGTAGGAACAAAACAGTTATATCAAACCTCTGGACATTGGGATCATTACAAAGAAAACATGTTCCCAGCTATGGAAGTCGATGGGGAAACCTATGTATTAAGACCAATGAATTGCCCTCATCATATGGTAATATATGGAAATGATATTCATTCATACCGTGATTTACCTTTAAGAATTGCTGAAGTAGCAAATGACTTTAGATATGAAGCAGCTGGAGCTTGTAAGGGTTTAGAAAGAGTTAGAGCAATGACTCAAAATGACTCTCATATATTCTGTAGACCAGATCAAGTTGAAGAAGAATTTAAAAATGTTGTTAATCTTATAATGGAAGTTTATGGAGACTTTAATGTAGATGTTAATAAATTCCAATTTAGATTATCACTTAGAGATAAGAATTCTAAGACTAATAAATACTATGATGATGATGAGATGTGGGATAAAGCAGAAAATGCATTAAGAAAAGTTCTTACTGATATGGGATTGGATTTCTTTGAAGCTAAAGATGAGGCTGCGTTCTATGGACCAAAATTAGACGTATTAGTAAAACCTGCTATAGGAAATCCAGTTACGATTCCAACTGTTCAATTGGATTTCTTACTACCAAAGAATTTTGAATTAGCTTATATAGATGAAAATGGTGAGAAGAAAACACCGGTTGTTATTCATAGAGCAATTTTGGGTTCAATAGATAGATTTATGGCTTTCTTATTAGAAGAAACTAAAGGTAATCTACCTCTTTGGATTGCTCCAATCCAAGCTAGAATACTTCCAGTAAGTAATGAATATCAAATCGATTATGCTAATGAAATTTTAGATCTATTGAAAAAAGCTGGAATAAGAGCTGATCTTGATAATAGAGAAGAAAAAGTAGGTTATAGAATGAGAGAAGCTCAAACTAAGAAAATACCTTTAACAATAATACTTGGAGATAATGAAGTAAAAGATAATTCAATCAGTTATAGAAAATTTGGCTGCCAAGAAACAACTACATTGCCAAAAGAAGAATTTGTTAAAGAAGTATTAAAAACAATCGAAGAAAAGAAAAATAATTTATAAAAGTTGCTAAATAGCAACTTTTTATTTTTCGTGTAAACAAACGTAAATTAACACTTTTAAGCACTTCACTATTAGCGGTTATATGATGTATCATTATATTAGAGTGAGGAGGCTTATTATGAATAGAGATAGTAACGGAAAATTATTAAGCAAGCACCAATATCTAAGTAAAGAGTTTCAAGACATCGATCTATATTTTACTCTTGTATCAGCTCGCGATGAAGGAAAAATTAGCGATGAAGATTTAAAACAGTTACAGTCTATTATTTCCGAATATGATTGGGCAAAAGAAATAGACGAAGCTTATAATCAGTATCGAAACAACCAAATATCAAAAGTAGATTACATGAAAATATACGTTCCTATTTTGTATAGGTTACAGGATAAGATTGATGAATTTTCTAAAAAGGGTGGATTACCTGAAGATACTTTGGATATTGATGAACATGGTTTAGTGTTACCAGAAGATATTAGTGAGTATACTCGTTATTTGAGATTAAAAATGTTGGAAGATAAAAATCAACTTTCTGATATTGAAAAAAAAGAATTGTACGAAATTATTAGTAGAAACGAAAGAGCTGCTGATCTTGAAATAGCAAAAAGACTTTATGATGATAATAAAATTTCTAAAGATGAGTACCATGCAGTATACGATAAGTTTAAAAATGAAGTAAAAAATGCAATTCTAGAAGCTAATAAGGATAGAGAAGAGAAAGAAGCAGAAGAAGAAAAAAATACAGAAGATAGATATGAATTACCTAATGAATATAAGGATTATCTAAAATACTTAAAACTTAGTATACTAAAAGATTCTAAAACAATATCTACTACTGGCCAACAGGAATTAGAAGAAATAATTGCAAATAATGATATGGCAAAAGAGATAGAAGAAGCAAAAAAAGCATTAAAAAATGACAAAATTACTAAAGAAGAACTTGATGAAAAACTTAAAAAATATAGAGAAAAAATTAATAATGCAGCTATAGAGTTAACCCAAAAAAGAAATGAAGTTGAAGAAAAGAATAAAAAAGAGTATTCTGATGAAGAATTATCAAAATTAGAAGAAGACATTATTAATGAAAACAATGAAATAATTGAAGAAGAAGCTATTGTTAATGAAAATAATGAAAATATTAAAGATGAAGATGGATTTAATCCTATTAAAAGAGATCCATATTTAGACTTTATATATAATATGTTTAATGGCAAAAAAATAACTAAAATTGATAATTCCAATTTAGATAAAGTAGAATTAGATGTATCAAAAAACGATGATACGAAAACTAATCACATGGATGAGTATTATGAAAAAGAGTTCGCAAAAGAACCTGTAAAAAAACCAGAGACTAGACCAATTATTGAAAATCCACAAGACAAAATGGATGAATATTATAATAAAGAGTTTAGGGTTCCTGTAGATGAACCAAAGAAAGAAGATAATGAGAAAAACACTTCACAAAAAGAAGAAAAGGGTAATGAAGAAAAAGAATTTAAGGCTTTAGCAAAATATTTAAAATTAAGGATACTAAGGAATAGAAATGGTTCTTTAACTGATGAAGAGCAAAAAGAGTATGATAAAGCATTAGAAATTAGTGAAAGAGCAAAAGCTATTGAAGAGGTTGAAGAACATCATGTTAGTAAAGAAAAACTAGAAGAATTTATATATCGTCATAAGAGAGCATTACTTGCATATTATACGAAAGTAAAAGAGAAGGATAATGCCAAAAAATCAAATAAAGATGATGATGAAGAAAAATATATACCAAAATATAAGAACATGGATGAGTATTACGCAAAAAGATTTTCACAAGAGCCTGTAGAAAAACCAGAGACTAGACCTATTATTGAAAATCCACAAGATAAAATGGATGAACACTATAATAGAGAATTTAGAGTTCCAGTAGACAAACAAGAAGAATATATTCCAAAACATGCTAAAGTAGGAGAAGTAGTCGAAGGAAATCCAGACTACATTCCAAAACACGCTAAAGTTGAAGAAAATGAAGAATATATTCCAAAACATGCTAAAGCAGGAGAAGTAGTCGAAGGAAATCCAGACTACATTCCAAAACACGCTAAAGCTGAAGAGGCAGTTGAAGAAAATGAAGAATATATTCCAAAACATGCTAAAGCAGGAGAAGTAGTCGAAGGAAATCCAGACTACATTCCAAAACACGCAAAAAGTAATGAAGTTGAATTTGAAGAAAAAAATATTATAAAAATAGCACGTGATACAATTGATAATTACAATGCTTATCGTAACGGCCTAAACAAATTAGGATTATCTGATATAAATCAACTATTTGATTTGATAACCAATTATAATATAAAAACGCCGGAAAAAGATATGAACAATGTACATAAGAGATGATGATTCATCTCTTTTTTATAATGTTTTTTTTGTCAAAAAAAAGGTGACAATAAAAAATCTAATATTATATTAAGTAAAAAAATGATAGAAAAAAATATTAATTTTTTTTAAAAAAGTTTATGAATTATAAATGAAAAATGATATAATAGAAAACATATATTGTTAAAGACTTCGAGAATTTATTAAACACCAATCGATATAATATTAAATGTGTATAAAGATAGGTAGGTATATTTATGAATGGGAATTATGAAAAGAGTATTAAATTAATTGAATCACATATTTTTGATGATTATGGTGACTATACAGGGGATAATATCGAAAAATCTTGCTATTATTTAAATTATGGCGAATTTGCACAACCTACTATTGATGAAGAACTTTTTTCAAATTTAGATAATGATGAATGTATTGTTGTATCTATAAATGATGGAAATAGGTTCGCTTTCAAAGGAAATTACAATTCAATAAATATACTAGCTTTTTTAACAGAATATTCTTTTTTAGATAATTCGGATATTTATATTTTTTCAAAAAATAATTTGAATTATAATGAGTTAAATGCTCAATTAGGAAAACTATCCGTAAATTCAAATATAATTTTTAATGATTATTCAAATGAAAAAGAAGATATCTCGATAGACATGTTAGAAGGCGTTATTAAGGTATCTAAAGGTCATGGAGATGTTCAATCAATCGATATAGGATTAAAAAAAGAAAAGACTATTTAATTCGTAAATAATTAAAAAGTCTTTTTTCATTGTTTGACTTATTCAGTTTGCTATTCTATAATTAATATAGAATACCATATTGGATGGAAGGAAAGTGGTTGTATGTACGATGATGAAGCAGAGATAAGGAGAAAAAGACGAAATTTAATAATAGGAATTGCAGCAGTAGTAGGCTTAATTATATTACTTATAATCATTTTGATAGCATTAAGTAGTAAACCAAAGAAACCAGCTGTTGAGTATAAAGTACCTACTTGTGAATTAATTGTTACTAACGATGTTCAACAGACTTCAAGCGGTGCCTATACGGGACCAATCGTTATCGAAGTAGATGAAAGTAAAACAACCGTAACAAGTGGATATACAATAACTTCAACTAGAGTAGGAATAACAAACTCAGCTAGAAATAGTAAGTCATATAAACTAAGCAAATCTGGTGTTACTACCATACATGGTTATGTTACAGATTCCAAAGGTGGCGTAGGAGAATGTGAAAAAGACTTTGAAATTCAAACTTCTAGACCAAATTGTCAATTAAAAGTTGAATCTGGTACTGTTGGTGAAGATGGTTGGTATACGAGCGATGTTGTAGTAACTTTTGAAAATAAGAGTGTTGAAAATGGAACAATAGAAAAGTATTCAATTGAAGAAGTTGTTAAGGATGTAGAGACCAATGAAGTAATTTCAAAAGCACCTACAGAAAATAATGATAGATTAACGATCAAGACAGATGCAGAAGTTGAAGTAATGGGTACTGTAGTAGATAACTATGGTGTTAGCGGAACTTGTAGCTTGATAATAAAGAAAGATGCTGAAAAACCTACTTGTAGTTTGGAAGTAACAAGTGGAAAAGCCAATGATAAAGGAATATATTCAGATAACGTTGTAGTTGGTTTTGAAAAAGCAGAAGATTCTGTTAGTGGAGTATTAAGCAACGGTGTTGGTGTAAAAGAAAATTATACTGATGAATCATATACTGTTAAAAAAGCAGGTAAAACTAAAGTATTTGGTTATGTTAAGGATAAAGCAGGAAACACAGGCGAATGTGAAATAGAGATAAATAAAGGAAACAATGGTGAAAGTCCTTCAACTCCATCTTGTAAATTATTAGTTAGAGCAAAAGGAAAGCAAGGAAATAGTTATAAAGATGGAGTAGTTATTACTTTTGCAAGCAAAGGAACAACTAATGGAGCTGAAATAACTGAATACGGAATTGCAACTAGTGCACAATTAAATAATTCACAGGAATTAAGATTAGATCAAGAAGGAACCTTTACAGTATACGGTATGGTAAAAGATTCCAATGATATAACTGCTGAATGTAAAGCTACTATAAGCATAGTAAAAGAAAAACCATCTGAACCTAGTTGTTCATTGTTTATAGATGCAACTGTTCAACCAAATGGAACATATTTAAAGGGTGCTACTGTTAAGTTTAGAAATAAAACAAGTACTAATGGTGCAGAAATAAAAGAATATGGAATTGGACTTGATAAAAAATTAACTCAGAATGATACGTTTATGGTTGGTATCGGAACATATAAGGTGTATGGTATGGTTAAGGATTCATATGGACATACAGCTGAATGTGGACCAATTGACTTCACTGTAGTAGAAGGCACTAATGGAGGATCAGGAAAACCGTCAGGTGGAGGCGGTAGCAGCAGTACTCCAACAGGAACACTTGCAAGTACAGTATTAAAACAAGGTGATATAGTATCATATAAATCTTACAAAAGCGTTAAATGTGAAAATAGTTCTGATGTTGCTTCTAAAAATACTTGGGAAGTATTTAGAATTAAAGATAATTCAGTAGAACTTATTACTACTGGAATTCCTGAATGCTTTAATTTTGGATATAATGTGCAAGCATCTAATGCCATAGCTTCAATGAATTCAAAAGCAAAAAAATATATAAATAGTGAATATGCTAGATCAGCAAGGATTATGACTAAGGAAGATGCACTTGTATATGGTGGCGCAGAAGATTTAAAAGCAGGAGCTAAAAGAAACACTGGAGTTTATTATTGGTTAGCAACACAAGGAACAAAGAAAACACAATTATATGCTGTAAGAAATGGAGGTGCGCCTTCCAAGACAGGATTTATATTTGAAGGAAGCACTAGAACATATGGAATTAGACCAATTGTAACTTTAAATAAAGATGTATATGCAGAAAAAAATAACTCTGGAGAATGGGTTCTATCTACTTTATCAAAAGGTGGAGAAAACAATTATGAAAGTACACTATATGATAAAATAGTAGAAATTATTAATTCTACATTACTTGCAGATGTTGTAATTGAATAAATATAAGTCGATTAATAATCGACTTTTTTAATACGTTTAATTTCGTTAATTAATTCTAACTTAATTGACAATATTAAATTACTAATATAAAATTATATATATAATAAGGATATATATATTATATGAAAGAGGTATAGATATGTACGACGACGATGAGGAAATTAAAAGAAAAAGAAGAAACTTAATACTTATAATTGTTGTAATCGCAATAATTATTGTAATACTTTTATTCTTGTTGATAGCAAAGACAAATGGTTCTGGTAAGTCAGCCAAAGATACTGATATGAAGTGTACACTTGAGATAGTAAGTGGTGAAAAAGATAGACAGGGAAATTATACTGGAAATGTAGTAGTAGGATTTGCAGAAGTAACTCCTGAATCTTCAGTAGTAAAGAAACAAGTTGGAGTTAAAGAAAGTAATTCTAATAAAGATACATATACTGTTAAGAAAAAAGGAACTACTACAGTAAAAGGATTTATCTATAATAAAAAAGGACAGGTAGCTACTTGTAGTACTTCAGTTACTATTGTTTCTGATAGTGGTAATTGTAAGTTATCTGTAGTGGATGGTACACCTGGAGATCTTAATTGGTACACAAGTGATGTTGTTGTAAGACTTGATACTGTAGATACAGGTAATTTAACTATTAAAAAATATTATATAACTAAGAAGGATGAAAAAGCTCCTGATAAAAACTTGGATACATTTACTGTAACAGAAGAAGGCAAAACAGAGTTAGTCGGTACATTAGAATATTCAAATGGAAATAAATCAACATGCAATATAACTATAAATAAAGATTCAGTAAAACCAACATGTACATTGAAAGTTGTATCTGGAGAAGCAAATGGAAATGGAACATATTCTGGAGATGTAAAAGTAGCTATTGAAAATGCTACGGATGATACATCAGGAATCGAAACAAAAGGTGTTGGTAAAGGTAACTCATTAGATGGGGAAGAATATTCAATAAAAGAATTTAAAACTGAAGAAGTAAAAGGATATGTTAAGGATAAAGCTGGTAATGAAAACACTTGCGCAATTAAAGTAACAAAGGCTGAAAAACCAAGTGCTCCTCCAGCACCTGCACCTAATCCTAATGGTGGCGTAGGTGCACCAGGTGCTACTGTAGTTAATAATACAAATTGGATGTGTCAATTAACCGTTAGTGGTTCACAAAAAAATGGCGTATATTATGGAGCTGTAATCGTAGGATTCAGTAAAATCAATGCTGGATTATCTAGTTCATCTATAACTGTTGGTGATAAAACTGCTGCTGATTATGTAGCAATTCCACAACCTACAAAAGCAACTCAATATACTGCAAATGCAAGAGTAACATATTCTGGTGGTGGATCTGCTACATGCAGTATCACATTTACTATCGATCCAACCGTAGATGCAGTTAACTATTTCAAAAGAAACGCACAAGTAGGACAAGTTGTTAATTATAATCCTGGTACATGGGGAAATACAGTTAATATGCCTACTAAAGATGGAGAACTTGGTGGATATTACCAAGGAAGAAGTAAAAACAGTAGTGTTTCTTGTAAAGATGCACAAGGTACTTCACCATTCTCTGGATGGAGAATAGCATATGTTGGTGATAAAATTAAATTAATCCATGCTGGTGTTCCAATTTGCATGCATCATGTAGCTGGGCAAAATTATTCATATGCATTGAGTAAAATAAATGATCATAGAAATGCTGCGGTATTCATTGATAATAATGTTGCTGAAGATGCATATTATATGACAGACCAGGACTTTTCAAACTTTACTCGTAAAAAGGAACCACCTCAAGTACCTATCGCAGTTGGAGAATTTTACTATTTAGGTGGTAATTATACACCAACTCAAACTGCAGTATCATATTTGGAAGCAACTGGAGGTAATCATCCACAATATATGGCTGGAACATTAGGACTTAGACCAATAGTAACATTAAAATCTAATGTTGGAGCTCGTTCAGATGGTAATGCATGGCAATTAGTGGTTGTAAATAGAGCAACCGATAATGATGATGATTCAAAATTATCAAATAGAATTAATGACAGATTAAGTTCTGCAATAGCTGAAGTAGAGAGCCTATATTATTAGGCTCTTTTAATTATTAAAAAAATAATAATAATATGATAATATATTAATAAGGAAACTTATATAGGTGGTGTAATTATGGAAATCATGATAATAATAATCATTTTATGTTCACTTAGTTCACAATTATATGTAATGAATACTTATAGTAAATATAAAAAACATCAAATAAAAAAAGACATTACTGGATTTGATGTTGCTAGAACAATTATGGATAATCATAATCTTAATAATGTATATATAACTGAAGTAACTGGTACATTAACAGATCACTATTATTATCCAAGAAAAGTTATAAGATTATCTAAAAATTCCTTCCATGGTGATAACCTATTCAGTATTGCAATGGCAGCTTATGAAAGTGCACATGCATTAATGGATAAAAATGGTAATAAGAAATATAAATATAGAAAAGCAATTGAACCACTAATTAACTTTATTACTATTGTGGGGATAGTACTAATAATAGCTGGACTATTTTTAGATTTAAGGAAAATAATAATAATGGGTGTATGTTTAGAATTTTTATATTTAATATTCCAGATAGTAACATTGCCTATAGAGTTTGAAGCAGCAAGATTAGCAATGGATGAATTACTTGAAAATTCCTATATTTCAAAAAAAGAAAATGATAAAACCAAAACTATATTAACGGCAATTTCATTTATTAATGTAGGTAGTTATTATAGAACAATCAAAGAAGCAGCACTTGTGTTATATAATTTTGGTAAAAGTAAGTAATGTTGTAATAGTAAAAAGAAATTTTTAAAATCCATATATTTATGATATAGTAGTACTAGGTGATGAATATGGAATTTGGTCATAATTGCATTATTCATAGTTATAAACATAATGGGAATATACATAGAGCTTGGGATGAAGCAGTATTCCTAGAAGAAAAAGACAATTACATAGTATTTGGTAATAATTGTACTGTAGTAACAGAAGCTGATGGAAGAACCTGGAAAACTAAGGAACCAGCAATCATGTATTTTTATAAAAATAGATGGTTTAATGTAATAACTCAATTTAAGAATGATGGTATATATTATTATTGTAATATGGCTTCTCCGTTTATAATTGAAGATAATGCCATTAAATATATTGACTACGACTTGGATTTGAGAGTATTTAATGATAATTCATATAAGATATTAGATAAGAGTGAATATAAGTATCATAAAAATAAAATGGAATATCCAGAAGAGATTGATATCATTTTAAAGAGGGAATTGAATGAGTTAATTAAAATGGTAGAAAGAAAAGAAGGCCCATTTAATAGGGATAATATCTTAGAAGAACTTTCATTATATAATTCGATAAAAAAATAGAAAAAAGAGAATAGTTATATATATAAATAAAGCACTTTTGAATAAGTGTTTTTTTTTATTATAAAAATATTAAAAAAAGTGTTGACTTTGTATTTCTAAAATGATAAATTATTAAACGTGCGTCGAAGAAAAAGACACATTTGTAAATGATAAGTAAAATTGATAGAAAAAAAGTAAAAAAATATGTTGACTTTACTAAAAATAATTGATATATTACTTATGCATTTGCAAAAAATGCACGAAAAAATAAGTAAATAATCAAGAAAAAGAAAAAAACATGTTGACATTACAAAAAAATCTTGATATATTACTTATGCACTTGTGAAAAGTGCGAATGATCTTTGAAAACTAAGCAAAACGTCAATTACATTTAAGTCAGGAAATTAATTATGTAAATCAAACTTAAAATAAATTTTTACTGAGAGTTTGATCCTGGCTCAGGATGAACGCTGGCGGCATGCCTAAGACATGCAAGTCGTACGAGGTTGCCTGTTGAAGTTTGGTG
>JAEEGL011645336.1_pt1 | contig 41268 bp, 29 predicted proteins | sample 9134231 | NCBI WGS metagenome assembly JAEEGL01 (sample SAMN16246548, study PRJNA631951) | gut metagenome | biome: gut microbiome; feature: rumen; material: fiber-attached | host: Bos | place: Iran: Karaj | collected 2018-10
ATACTGAACTTAGGTCTGATAGCATCTCCGCTGGCACCTCTCTTGAACATACCCTCTTCCTTGGTTATTACAGAATCAGGGCTTCCTTCACTTCCGGCTGCTGCAATAGTGAGGATTGTTCCCACAGGAAGAGCTTCTTCTATTCTCTTTCCCATGTAGAAATCCCAGAAATCGCCGTCATATACTGTCCCTGCGGCAATTGCCTTGGAAGAGTCTATTACGCTTCCGCCACCCACTGCCAGGACAAAATCTATGTTTTCCTTTTTGCAGAATTCGATTCCCTCATAAACAAGGCTGCTTCTTGGGTTTGGCTTTACGCCGCCAAGAAGTACATAGGGAATGCTCTCTTTGTCAAGAGAGGTCTTTACCCTGTCAAGAAGACCTGACTTTACAACGCTACCTCCACCGTAATGAATCAGAACCTTGCTGCCTCCAAATCTTTTTACGAAGGAACCGGCTTCGTTCTCCCTGTCTTTTCCGAAGGCAAAAAATGTCGGTGAGTAAAAGTTAAAATTTTCCATGGTATGTACCTCCTATATTATTCGTTAAGGTAAGAATTTCCCGGAAGAAAGATACAGTCTGTACCACTCTTCGTGTGTAAGCTCAATCTTATCTGCCTCAGCCATCTCTGTCAGATGCACAGGATTCATGGTTCCTGCTATTACCTGCATTTTGGCAGGGTGTCTTAAAATCCAGGCTATGGCAATTGCGGCCTTTGTAACGCCATACTGCTCTGCAAGTTCTCCCAAGACCTTATTCATCTCAGGAAATTCAGGATTGTCGATAAACATTCCCTTGAACATGCCATGCTGTAAAGGAGACCATGCCTGGATAGTGATGTCGTTCAGGCGGCAGTAATCAAGTGCTCCTCCATCTCGCATCACAGACATATCTGTGGTCTTGTTGTTCATGTAAAGATCCTGATCAATGAGCTGGGACTGCTCGAGAGACAACTGCAGCTGGTTGATCTTAAGAGGCTGCTTTACATACTTCTTTAATAATTCAATCTGCATCGGCATGGTATTGCTGACACCAAAGTGTCTTACCTTGCCTGCAGCTTCAAGCTCATCAAAAGCCTCCGCGATTTGTTCCGGGTCATACAAGAGGTCTGGTCTGTGGAGCAGCAGCACATCAATGTACTCCATTTTTAGTCTTTTAAGAATCCCATCCACGCTCTCTATGATGTTCGACTTTCTCCAGTCGAATATCTGCTTGTCAAACCTTAAGCCGCACTTTGACTGGATGATCAGCTCTTCCCTTTTTACATCCGTAAGTGCAATGGCATCGCCAAATCTGGTCTCCGCTTCGCCATCTCCATAACAGGTAGCATGGTCAAAGTAGTTGATTCCAAGAGATACTGCTGTTTCAATCATTTTTGCAGCAGCCTCTGTGCTTAGAGCAGGCATTCTCATACATCCGAGAATAAATCTTGATGCTCCTTCGGGTCCGTTTGCTATGTTAATTGTCTGCATTTTTCACCTCCACTTGCATACAAATTAATTGTCCGCTATGATAATAATACAACTTGAAGTTAACTTTAACTCAAGTACTTTTTTATTGTATTAAATATTTTTGGAGGAATCATGACCTATACCATCACTGACCTGTCAAAGCAGTTTAATCTGCCTGCTTCGACAATAAGATACTATGAGAAAATCGGCTTACTGGAGAATGTTGAACATATAAACTCACGCAGATTCTACAATGATTCTCATATAGACCGTCTCAATGCCATAGAATGCTTTAAGAAAGCCCTTCTACCCCTGGACGATATCAGGCTTTTCTTTTCATATGAAAAGGATATGGAAGCAAATTCTGAAAAGATACTTGAGATGATGAAGTCCCAGGAAGTCAGGACACAGGAATCCCTGGAAGCACTCCGGGCAGGACTTGCCCACCTTCAGAAAAAAATCCGCTTTTACACTCTGGTCAGCGAAGCCGTAAAGAATGGGACACCCATGCCTGACTGGAACGATGTTGTATGACAAAAAGGTCAATTTCCGGGATAAGCTATGAAAAAGCATGTTGCTTGCAACATGCTCGCGCCGAGCGCGGTTGCATTTATGCAACAAATACCATACGCGCGAGTGCGCATCCATAGCGGAGCGTTTTTTATATATTAGGAAATCTGGAGGAATTTCCTAATATATAAAATAAAGATCACCATCACGCAACACATAGGATGGTGATCTTTATCATGTATATCATTTCAAAGACATCACATATATCTGGCAAGGATTTGCCTCATCCCAAAGGAGAGGGAATACTTCTAACTCTTTGAAGCCACAGCTTATATAAAAGAGATTAGTCCTGTCATAATCCTCATACATTCCCATCTTTACTGTCTTAACCTGCATGAACTCATATCCCTGTGATCTGGCAGTTTCTTTTGCTCTTTCCACAAGCTGCCTGCCAAGACCGCTCCTGTGATGCTCCATCAAAACTCCCATAACAGCCAGTTCGACAGTGGCCTTTCCTGTTTCTTTTAAGCAGAGAAATCCTACATATTCCTCTTCTTCCTTTGCCGCAAAAAATGTCCAATCAGCACTTCCGGAAATGTATTCCTCTCTGCTCTCTTCTACCCCAAACCAGTCAGTAAGAGCCTCAAGTACTTTTCTTGCGATAGCCTGTTTTTCATTTGGATCCTTAATCTCTATGATCATTCTTCTACGTCCTTTCATTATGTTATTTATTTTTTGTCAACACAATTTCCCATACATATTTCTTATATATATTATTCATGCTATAATGATTTTTTTCAAACATAAAATCGTATTTCAAAGAGGGGGAACTAATTATTAAAGGAAAGATTGGGGAAAAAATATGGAAGAAAAATATCCTATCAACGATCCGGTAACAGGCAAACCTTTTAATGGGCAGACAACCTACCAAAACCAGGGTACTATGTCTACGTCGAGCAATGGAAATGACAAAGGGGGACGAGATCTGTGCATAGCAGCCCTTGCATGTTGGATTATCGGTAATCTATTGTTGTTTACAGAAGTTGCAATTGTAGCCGGCTTTCTACTTATACCAGGTTTTATAATCGCTATTATTGCGATGGAAAAATACCCGGGAAGTAAGTTTGCAAAATTACTTACCGCATTATTTATAATTGAGATAATTATTGTAATTGTTGGTATACTCTATGTAATTCATACATGTATGTCCTGTCTTAATGGAGGATGTGCAGAAATGGGTTAAATAACGCTCAAAAAAAGATCACCATCCAGCTACTTAGGGTGGTGATCTTCTGCTTTATTTCATTCTTCCGCTCCATACCACTCTTTTGCATCTTTTCTGAATTGCTCAAGAGACGGCTGATGCATATAGATCATGTGTCCTGAAGGGTAAAACGTATAGGAGATATTTTTCCGTGTCTCCTTCTGAAGGGGCACATGATTGAAAATCCATTCCGCGCTGGTAAATGGAGTTGCCAGATCGTAGTATCCGCCCAACACCCAGACCTTCAGGTATTTGTTTTCTGACATAATCTTACCCACTGTTTGTTTCAGATCGATTGTGCCATTATCAATACCAAAAGTCCAATCCATACCTACTTGTACGCTAGATGTGTAATATGTACGGTCTGTATGGTATCCTAATTCCTCGGAAATATACTGGTTGACAGCTGCTCCAAAGGACGCACCAAGAACTGAATTTGAAGGATCCTCAAAATCACTGGCGTCTTTTCCCGACAAAGGTGCTATATAGCGGCTGTCTAATCTACCTACCATCTGCCCTTTATCAGCGAGCAGATTCATACAGAAATCCGGAAGGAACACCCGGAGGTCGCTCTTTAAAACATAGTCTTTATCAAGTCCTGTCAATTCGGAATATTTCTTGGCTATATTCTCCTTTTCTTTATCAGTCATCCGTGCCCCTTTAAAAAGCGCAGTCTGATAGTCTTCCTCAGCAAATTTCTTCGCTTCTTTAAGAAATTCCTCAAGCTCCATGTCCTGATACTTTTTATCAAGCAATTTGTGGTAGTACCCTGTTGAAGCATAAGAAGGGAAAAGCAGTACATATGAAAGATCAGACTGAGTCATCTCGTTAAGAATCGAAAAATCAGTTACGTTGGATAAAAGCAGCAACCCGTTGAGTCCCATGTCAAAGTTTGATGACAAATAATCAGCAAGTCCAACAGCACGCATAGTACCATAAGATTCACCTGCCAGATATTTAGGGGACTGCCAACGGCTGTTTCTACTAATATACAGACGGATAAACTCTCCTACCGAGGCGAGATCCTTACTATAATCTGAAAAAAACGCTTCATCAACACCATCTGCCACATGAGAATATCCGGTTCCTACAGGATCTATGAAAACCAGATCTGTAATATCAAGAATGGAATTTTCATTATCGACAATTTTCGAAGGAAACTGTGTTGGCTGACCTTCTTCATCAAGTTCAACATGACGGGGCCCAAGAAAACCAAGATGCACCCACTCGGACGAGGATCCGGGACCACCATTAAATGCGAAAGTTACCGGCCTTTCAGAAGTATCCTTTACACCGTCCATAGTATAGGCAGTATAAAAAATTGAGCATGCATTGCCATCTATCGTCACCGGCATCATACCTGCAGTTACGCTGTAATCAACCTTCTTGCCTTCAATAGTGACCTGATGCTTGGTTGTGACAGAATCAGGGTCTGCCTGCTCCATATTTTCAGTTGTAGTCTTTTCAGCTGTAGTCTCTTCTGACTCCGGATCTTCATTCATACCCACGCACATGGTAAGCATGCTTACCATAAGCACTAATCCGAAAAATCTCTTTACAGCAGTTCTTGTGGAAAACAATTTTTTCATGACCATACCTCGCTTCTTTTTTAGCCTACTTCATGTGCACATCCATCTGATTATACGGAATCTCAATGCCATTTTCCTTAAGTGCATTAAATACCGCTGTATTTATCTCATCCTTTAATACTTCGCTTCTTATATTTGCAGGGAATTTTACGGTAGCACCCATGATAAGCGCGCTATCCTGCACGTCAAGAAAATATACCATCCTGCTGTTTGGCGTCTTTTCGTCATATTTGTCTTCGTTAAGTGTAAGCGGACAGTCACAGATGGTTTTTCTGATTACATCCTTCGCCTTCTGTACATCTGCATCATAGCTGATGGGATATTTGAAAACAGCTGCCCTTGGCACATCAGGCGCATAGCTGTAATTGACGACCTTCATTGTATCTATTTTACTGTTCGGAATAACAGCCCTTGTTGAATCAAGAAGGCAGACAACTATATGTCTCAATGTCATGGACTCAACTATTCCAGTTGTTCCATCTTCGAGCTCAATTCTGGAGCCAATATCGAAGGGCTTATAGAGACTTATCTGTAGTCCGGCAAACATATTCTTGATGGCTTCCTGAGCGGCAAAACCAACAACAGCAGCGACTACAGCAGTACTACCCAGTAACGAGCTTGCTATCTGATCGCCTCCTAAAGGAAGTACCACTAAAAGTACAATAAGTGCAAAGGTAACGGCTTTCTCTATGAACTGGATAGTAAGACTTTTACCCTTCTTTTTCTCAATCCTGGAAAAAATACTGTTCTTCAGCTTGAGCAGTAAAAAAATCACCAAAGCATACACTGTAAGAATAACCACAGCTGAAACTAATACTGCCCCGATAATTTCAATTATCACATCAGGTGTTGCTTCCTTAAACAATGATTCTAAAGCTTTTGAGAACGGTCCAGATAATGTGTCCATATCATTCCCCCTGACATATGGTTTGCTTTTTTCAAGAAATACCAATTCAATTTTACTATATTACGTTTGAATATATCATAAAAAAAGGATAAAAATCATTTTATGGATTCTTAAGATTTAAGACGAAATTTAGCTAAAAAAAATAGCTGACTCTATAAAACAAGAATCAGCTACCTGCCATATTATTTATAAATCAGATAGTACGTGGTTCCTACACAGAGCACGCCACCAATAATATTCCCCAGGGTAACGGGAAGCAGGTTTGTAATTAAAAAACCAAATAGCGACAGCCCGTCAGCAGCAATGCCATAAACCGATGTAGCGATCATACCTGCCGGAATGAAATACATGTTTGCAACGCAGTGTTCGAATCCGCCTATAATAAAGAGCATTATAGGAAGCCACAGAGCAAATACTTTTCCTGCAAGTTCATCCGCAGCAAAGGAGCACCAAACAGCCATGCACACAAGGATGTTGCAGAGAATCCCCTTTAACAATCCGTCAGAAAAGGAAATGTTCGACTTAGCAATAGCTGTGGATACAACAGCCTGGGCAAGTTTCCCATCCGCAAATGCATATGTGTGAGAATAGTTAGCAAGTAACGCTATAATAAGGCCTCCCACCATATTCCCCAGATAGACGATGATCAGATTCTTAACCATGCCTTTTACTGTGGCTTTTCCGGAAAGCACAGATATGATGATAAGGCAGTTTCCTGTAAAGAGCTCAGCACCTCCAACCAGGACCATAAAAAGTCCTATTGGAAACACAACGCTACTGATAAGCCTTGCCAGAGACGGATCAGGAGCACAAGCAGATGCTATCTGACTTCCCAGACCTCCCATCGCTATAAATGCTCCCGCCAGAATTGCCAGAAGAAAAGTCTTCCTAAAGTTCATTTGAGTCTTGGAAGTTCCGATGTTTTCATATGTGGATGCTATTTCAGCAGGTGATTTCATACTTATACCTCTTTCATGTATATTACTCTCCTACTATTATATGACATTCCATATTGTTTATACATATTTAAACAGGCTTAGTTAAATTCAATATTCTGATTTTTTATTGGTGCAGTACTAATACTTTTACTACAACCGCACTCTCTTTGTATAACAAATGGAGCTGCTCACCTAGCGAGCAGCCCCTAATAATCCTTCACTGTTTTAGAATTAGTGTCTCATATGAAGATAATGTGATTTTTCCGCTACATGAAGCAGAAGTATACATGTTAAACATATCTTTTTTCAGAGTTATTTCCTGTGCCTCAGCGCTATAATTGAGTACGAAAATGTACCTGTTATTCTCCTTTTCACGAATAGCTATCTCGCACTCTTCCGGAATATCCATTATCTCGGATAAGGGATTTATTACGCCAAGCTTCTTAAAGAAAACTTCTGCTGAATGCCTGTTAAAAGCACCTCCAAAGTAAATTACCCTTCCCTTTCCGTATTTGTTTTCTACAAGAGCAGGAACACCTTTGTTATAGCGATTTGCATAAGTTGCCAAAACTTCAGCACCGCTCGAAGGAGATAATTCATCCGTGAAAACAGCTGCTTCAATCTCGTCGTCGTCCCATGATACTAGCGCCTTTTCACCTGGAGTTACAAGAGAAAATTCAGTAACCTCTACCCCACTGATATCAGATAAGAGACCGGGCATATTCTTCTGTGAACAGATGCCTGTTTCATCTTTCATTCCTGCTCTGCATCCAAGGATCAATGTTCCGCCATTTTCCACATACTCTTTCAGAAGGCTGGCCTCTTTCTCAGTAACTATTACTGCGTGAGGATAAATGAGCACTTTATATTTTGCAAGTTCTTCTACCCTCGTCTCATCCTGAAGATATACGTAATCTATCGGTGTATGGGTAAACTGCGATGCTTCATATAAGCCTGTTTTGCTTGTAGTTTCAATCATTTTATGCCAGGCATCGAGTTCAGAGTCAAACTTGTTACTGTAAGTTTCAACTACGCCGACCTCTGCTTTATACTCAGATCCGGAAACCTCTTTAATAGCAGCAAATTTATCATGAATTTCAGTAATCTCTTTTAATCTTCGATTATCCCGTCCGCTATAATCAAGTATTCCATGCCAATATATTTCCGTTCCAAAAGTGCATGTTCTCCACCTGAAATAGCAAACAAAGTCTGCTCCATGTGCTATACTTTGCATAGTCCAAAGTGTTATCTGTCCCGGCTTAGGAGTAGGTGCTGCCATCGCGGTATTCCATCCATTTGCCCCGGACTGCTGTTCCATGATACCAAAATTCCCTTTAAGAGATCTTACTTCATCAAGCAGAAGTCCCCAAAACCTGTCTCTTAATCCGCTCGTTTCAATAAAGTGAGAATCCACGCCATATGCCATATTGGGATATGAATCATAGGTCATAAAATCTAAGCTTTCCCTGACCATACGATGATTATCAAGATTTCCGAATAAACCGTTGGTTGTGACAAAATCTCCGGGTTTTATATATTTTCTTATGATATCACTCTGCAATTTTGCCCATCTGCAGGCACTGTCCGAAACAAATCGCTTGTAATCAAGTACTTCATGAGGATTTGTACTGTTGCTCAGGGTGGTTCTTGGAACGTACACTTCACTAAATGAGGTATACGTCTGATTCCAGAACGCCGTCCCCCATGCCTTGTTCAGGTTCTTTATGGTACCATATTTTTCTTTAAGAAACTCCCTAAAGGCAATTGTGTCGCTCTCTGAGTAAAATTCATCCTTTTCACAGTTTATTTCATTATCAATCTGCCAGCCTATTATGCTTTCATGTGGAGCATAATGAGATGCTATCCTTTCTACTATATTCCTTGTAAATCTCTGGTAAATAGGAGAATTGTAATTGTAGTGTCTTCTGGCACCATGTCGGTATAATACTCCGTCCTGTCTGGCATTTAGTACTTCAGGATACTTGTCGGTTAACCATGCAGGAGGCGTCGCTGTGGGAGTACAGAATATCACCTTCATATCCTTTTCTTTACATAGTTCCAGGAATTCATCAAAAAAGGTGTAAGTATATTCTCCTTCCTGAGGCTCGAAAAGATTCCAGGAAAATTCCGCTATCCTTATGAATTCTATTCCGGCTTTTTTCATTCTATCCAGGTCTTCAGCCCAGAGGGGCTTATCCCAATGTTCAGGGTAATAATCTACCCCCATAACTATTCTGTCTTTATTAAGTAGAAAGCTCATAATTGCTCCTTTGTTATTATTTAAATTCAGTTTTATGCTTTTATTCCTTTACTGCACCGGCAGTAAGACCATCCATGAAATATTTTGAAGCACACAGGAATACTACCAGTAGCGGAAGTACTGCACAGGTACTTGCAAGCATCATTGCTCCATAGTCGGTTCCCCTGTCACTTACCATAGTTCTCAGCATTAGAGGAAGTGTCTGAAGTTTTGGATTTTTCAAGATCATCATCGGCTGCATGAAGTCATTCCATACATTTACAAAGTTCATTATTCCCAGTGATGCATATGCAGGAAGAAGTATTGGTGCAACAATCCTGAAAAAGATAGTCCATTCGGAGCAACCATCAATACGTGCTGCTTCCACCAAAGATGTTGGAACATTATTCTTGCAGTACTGTCTCATCCAGTATATTCCGAAAGCATTCGCACAGTTAGGGATAATGAGTGCTCTGAAAGTATCTACCCAGTGAAATTTGCTCATCATTATGTACCATGGAATAATTCCGGCTGTAGCAGGAATCATCATTGTTCCAAGAAGGATTGCAAAAAGGATATCCCTTCCCGGGAAGTTATATACCGCAAAAGCATAACCTCCCATCGAGCAGAACAAAAGGACCAACACCACATATGAACATGTAATAATAAGGCTGTTCCTGAATGCTCTCAGGAAATCCACGGAAAGATTCATATTTTTGAAATTTTCAGCAAGATTTGAACCAAACGATAAAAATGGTGGAAACGAAAAAATTTCTTTTGTGGTATGTGTCGACATTACAAACATGTCATAGAAAGGAAAGATTGTAAGTACCGCAATCAAAAGAAGTACTATATAAAGTACAACTGTTTTCCCCTTTGGAACAAATCTGCCTATAAGAAAAAGAAGTACTATAGCAGATATCAGTAATACTATTATCTTCATGCTGCTTTTCCTCCCTTTCTTCTATTATCTCTGGCAATCTGTCTTCTTTGTCTTTTTATTGCCTGATCAGCAAGATAATCCGGATCATTTTTATCAACTGTCCCTTTATTAACACAAACAGATATGAATACAATCAGGGCTGTTATTATGTAAGCTACAGACGATGCATATCCATAAAGATTACCACCCTGCGGTGCTTTACTTAACAGGTAAGTCATGAGGGTAAGGCCGCCATTATTGATACCTCCCTGCCAGTTCTGTCCTGTTAATATAAATGGCTCTGTGAAAAGATTAAACATACCTATTGTTGACTGGACTACCGTGAAAATGATTATGGGTTTAAGAAGCGGAATACAAATCTTAAACAAAACCTGTGCATTATTAGCACCATCAATCCTTGCAGCCTCATAGATATCGTTACTGATACCCTGCATTCCGGCAAGATATATAACCATGTTCCATCCAATCCATTTCCATGAGAACATTGCTATTACAGCGATTTTTATAAGAGAGCCATCTCCACCAAGCCAGTTTATCTTGTCTCCGCCAAAGAGTGTCATGAAATAGTTGATTACACCATAGTTATTACCAAACATTTGCTGGAATACAATACTTATGGCAACAGAGCTGGTTACCATAGGCATAAAATATATGGTCTTGAATATATTCTGCCCTTTTACAAGTTTAGAATTCAGTATAAAAGCAAGCACAAGACCTCCGAGAAGTATCGGAATATGTGCAATGATTCCTATAATCAATGTGTTTTTAAGTGCTTTCCAAAACAGTATGTCTTTAAATACATTCAAATAATTTTCAATACCGATAAAATGCATCTGGGACAATCCATCCCATCTGAAAAAACTGAGATAAAAGCCAAACGCTATCGGAAATAATCCAAATATTCCAAAAAGAATAAAAAAGGGTGCTATATAACAATATGCAACCTTATAATCCTTCCATATTTTTTTAAGACCCATACCGCATCCCCTTTTTTGTTTAGGAGGACATGGTTTTTACCATGTCCTCCTGAGTCTTTGTTCTACATGCTACTTCTGTATTTATCAGTCACCGTTCCATACGCCGGCATCTTTAAGTGTCTGTATCTGCTGCTGTTTAATTTCAGCAGTAGCAGTCTCGATATTTTTAGCCAAGAGGTCTCTTATGCCTGCAGCATCCAGACCTTCCTGGATTCCCTGATTAACTGACGTAAAGATCTGTCCTTCAGCTGTTGTATCCATCTGAGTTGTATAAACAGGTTCGAGCTTTGTAGCGATTTCTGCCCAGAGCTTTCTTGTCTGTTCTCCACCAAAATAGTCATCACCCACTTCATAGATATCCGACTCATATGCAGGTATATAAGCAGGGAAGTAATCTACCGCTTCGAACATGTCATTCTGTCCCTTTGCAGTAGCAAGCATGTATGATACAAATGCCCATGCTGCTTCCTTATTCTGACTCTGTTCAGGAATTGCAAGGAATGAACCTCCCCAGTTCTTTACACCGATTCCTGCAGGAAGGTTACATACTGCCCAGTGTCCAGCTCCGTCAGGATCAATATCGGTCTTGAGGAACCCACCGAACCAACATCCATTAGGTACATAAGCAATTGAACCATCAGCGTATGCTGCATACGCTTCTGTTGACCACATATCAACATTCATGTCGAGACCTTCTTCACGCATTTTGATAATTGTGTTAAGACAATCGATATCACCATCCCTTTCGAGTTTAAGATTAAGATTCTCATCGTAATAATCTCTATTCTGGAAAAGAAGCTGATACAAATATGATCCGTCAGCCATAAACCAGTTGTTATCAGAAATTGCACCAACCGCTTCTGCTGCTTTAAGTACTCCGTCCCAGGTACTCATAAGCTCTTCAACTTCTGCCGGTTCTGTAGGAAGACCAGCCTGCTCAAACACGTCCGTTCTATAAAACGCTGTTGCTGGTCCTACATCCCAGGGAATAAGCCTGAATGCTGATCCGTCATCAGACTTGCACTGATCCCACTTGAATGATACAAAGTCATTAGCAAGAGATTCTGCTCCAAACTGATTAAGATCGGTAAGCGCTGCGGAATTTCTGTACTGTGCAACGTAAGCGCCTTCAACCATGGCTACATCAGGAGCACCGCTTCCGGCTGCCAGTGCAGTCTGTAGATTCTGGTGATGTGATGTAGTATCGGTAAATACATATTCAATTGTTATATTTGGATACATTTCATGAAATCCTGCTTCAGCGGCTTTGAACGCATCATCACCTGATGGCCAACCACCAACTGTGATGGTAGCGGTTATATCATTACCTTTAGATGTATCTGAAGCAGTCGTAGTTTCAGAAGATTGTTCGGATGTATCTGTTACACTTTCCTGTGTCCCTGCATCCGTTGTTCCAGCAGCTTCTCCTGAAGATCCACCGCAGCCGGCAACCATAGAAGCTGCCATAACAGAAGCCATAGCTATCCCAATGAGTCTTTTTGCTTTTACCATACTTTTTGTTCCTCCCCTTAGTATATTGTTTGTTGATATATATCTATAGGCATTTGCCTTATAGTCATCTATTCAAAAGCCCTTTAACAGGCACAGCAATTTCATAAAACTAAGCGAAAAACAAAAGCCGATTACAAAAGTTTACTACAGTTATTCCGTAGTCCCTCAGCGGATATCCCGTACAGAATCTCCAGATGCTATTCTGCTTGGTTGTTTTTGATAGTAATGTATCTTTTTTCTCTCTATTCTATCCAGTAAGAGATTAGCCAAATTATATCCAAACTCCTTAGGATCAGGAGTTATACTCACTATTTCAGGTACTGTATATTTTCTTCTTCCAATTCCATCAAAGCTGACGATGGACACATCCTCCGGAATTCTCATCCCACTGCGCTGGAGCTCCGACATGAAGCCCAGAGCATATTCATCGTTAAAGCAGATGACAGCTGTAGCATCAAGCTGCCTGTCAAGAAATATTCTGGCTGCGATTATTCCTTTATCCGCATAAGTCTCTTCATTTTGCATCAGCTCTTCTTCTAAGAAAACATATCCCGGTTTATCAGGTAAACTATGATTAGAATATGGCGGCTTGGTTACATCCAGGAAAAAGTCTGCTAGTCTGTCCTCCAGAGTATCTTTCATCAGTTGTCGCCATGCAAGTCCTCTGAAATCAGTATCATTTTCATAACTGTACTGGGCTGCATATGCTATTTTTCTGTGCCCTCTTTTTCTTAAGTATGTTATGGCCTTTTCCATTGCCTCTGACATATCCCATTCAATCACAGGAATGGGTACTTTCAGATTCCTGGCATTTCCATAACTGGCGCTCACAACCGGCAAAAAATAGTTTTTTCCAAACGCATCCGCATATTTTCCCGAAAAGAAATCATTCTGCAGAACTATTCCGTCAATTAGTGCATCCTTAATGTTATCAAATTCAAGATTCGCATTAAGAAGTGCCATATATCCTCGCTGTTTAGCAGCATTTACCATTCCATAATAAAGTCCGATATTAAAAGAATTATTCAGATCTTTGCAGAAGAATAAAATCTGTTTTGTTCTCTTTTGTTCAAGTGTCATAGTAACCGGATTTCTTGTATATCCCAGTTCTTCTGCAATCTGTAGTATTCTTTTCTTTTTGTCTACGTCCACATATCCACTATTGTTAAGTGCACGGGACACAACGGAAACTGTGGTTCCCGAAAGCCTTGCAATATCTTTTCTTGTTATTTTTTCAGCCAACTTAATTCCTCCGGAGCAAATGTGTTTGCATTATGCACGAATATATCATTCATAAACGCCTTAATGTTGTACACATCTGATATACTTATTATCAAATTATTTGTCATATTCGACAATATCAAAATATATGGTCACGCGTCCACATGTAATTTTTGTACATCACAAGAAACCATTTTAGTAACACTCATCTTCCACCCGAATTAATCACAATTATTTTGAGAAACGCGTAAAATGCATAATAAACAGCAAACAAAAATGTGGTCGTGCGACCACATTTTTTAGCAATAAATCTTCACTTTTTATTGAATAACACATTCCGGAAGTATTTTTATTCCAGCCAAAAGCCCGGCCAGAAACATGGTTTATACTCTTCTGACTCCGGCCATTCCTTTAAAAAGAACCTTCTATATTCTCCGTTGGTATCAAACCTTATGATTCCCTCAAGCTTTTTTCTGCCCTGTACCTGTGCCGTCGTTCTTCTTTTCATCCTTGCCGCCGATAGCTGCAGAGGTGTTGAACTGGATTACTATAGCGCCTGTACCAACTACATTGGTGGCAACAACAGCAGTGTTGATTACCAGTGCTGCAAGAACAATATCAAGCGCAACGCCCGCCATGAATACGGAAGCTGCTACCACCAGCTCTACTGCAGCAGCTACGGAAGTAACTACTCCTACAGCCTCTGCTACAAATACAAAGAATGCAGCAAATAACAGGCATCCGCCGTTTACCATCTCAAGTTCCTCAGGGGTAAGATTGTCCGGACAAAGCGGGATAGGCATATAAATTGTATCCTCTGTACACTGATAAACCTGCCACTTCCATCCTTCAAGAATAATCTGCTTTGAATCCTGGTCTCCCAGATCCTTAACATTCTTGAGCAAAAGTTCATTGAATTGCTCAATAGCCGGTCTGATTGACTCATAGGGAAGAACATGAATCATAGTCTTCTCAGGAGTTTCAATAATCTTGTACTCCTTGTCGTGGTTATATTCGATCTCATACTCATCGAATATAGCCTTGGGATCCTCAATAAAAGCCTGCTTGAATTCTTCTGATTCCCAGCACTGTGAAAAAACTTCACCAAGCTTTTGCGTCTGATCCTTAAATTTTGCCTGAATCGCATCCTTTTCTTCCTGCGTCAGCTCTCTGTTGATATCATCTGCCATTGTTACGATTTCTCCTTTCATATGCAACATCTACATTTACTAAAAGAGATTAACGTGTTCCATCCAACAAAACGCTATTTCGTTACTCCAAATAACAATGTGGCTGATCAAACCTTGCCGCTTTCAAGTTCAAGTATGCCAAGCTCCCAAATTCTATTAATAGCATAATGTAACATTTCCGTTCTGACAAGCTTTCCTTCAAATCTTTTAAGCAATTTTGAAACCACTTCTCTTTTCGTGTGATACCCTGAAGAAAGCGCCTTCATCATATCCTCATAAAAGCTGATGTCACCTGCAACAGATATGGTAAAAGTCGTTCCCTTTCCGCTGTCAACCACGAGCTTTTCATCTTCAAGCTTCCAGGTAAGCCCCTCTCGCAGTCTTACTCTATCCTTAGGCGCTATGACATTTAGCATATACTTCCTTATCATGCCCTTCATTACTTCAATGCAATCAGCAGCATCTGTAAATTCCGCAGTCTCAAAAATTATCTCTCCTGTGGGATGCTCCTTACAGGCCTGAGTAGGCGATGTAAGTCTTACTGTTTTTCTCGCAAAATTAACAATAAAGCCTGACACACAGGAAATCGTACCCTCCAGGTTATTATCAGCTTCACCTCTTCTTCCAGAATCGACAAAGCCCGCTGTAGGTGCTTCCTCAAACTGCGGAAGAAGCTCAGTATATAGCAGCTCCTCCGGAGTGAACTCAGCAAATATCTTATGTGCTATGTCCTCAGAGAGGACGGAAAATCTGTAAATTGAATTGCCTGTCTCATTCATTTCAGGCAGAATCTTATGAAGCAATTCCTTATGCTTAAGTGCAGTAGCTGTAGTAATCTGAGGATATCTTCCTAAAATCTTTACAAAATCATGCATGAAGCTCTCGTAGTCCGGATTATCCAAAGGTTCAGAAGCAAAATACAGGGTACCGTTTTTACAGGCATCACCTATAAGTTCCTTTGCACCTATAAGAACATCATTAAAAAGCTTCGCGTTTTCTTCAGTATAGCGGAAAACGCTCTTAAGTCTTCCTGCATTTAATCCGCAGAATTCGCACCCCACAGAACAGCCATCTGCCAGCTCCACGGTAAAGGGAACCTGAACCAGTGCGTCGCACCTTGCGCCAAGCTCTGCTATACATCTTCCAGTCTGGCGTTTGTGCCATTTGCGCATAGCCTCATTTGCAGGTATATTGTCCACCTTAAGTTCATCTCTGAAGGCAAGTTTATTTTTTATAAATTCCGTGTAACTCTTTGCCGCTGTCTCAGGATAAACAGGATCCATTAAATAGTGATTTTCTACCTTCCCCGGATAAAAGGAAATCTCCTCCAGAGTCAGGGGAAATCCGTATTTTTTCAGTACTCCTTCAGGGTCCTTTCCTTCCTCCTCATGAAAGCCCGGTATGAGTGTTTCGTATTCCATAAACCTCTTTATCCAGGCAACCTTCTGCTCATCTTCCTTAGCTATGAATCTGTCCATTTTTCGCCTCCAAATCAGGTAACATATCGTTCTCACGTAGCATTTTGGTTTGATTTGAAATCCTTTTAAAATCACGAACTAAAAAATCTACTGTCCAAAATAAGCCCCTGCTTCCACAGCTGATTTATAAGCCAGTAAATATTCTCAGGTGAAACTTCCGTTTCATCCATCACGGCACTTACAAGCTCATCCTTAGTATATTTCCCTTCTATAAGCTTCTTTGACACAAGAACGCCAAGGTTTGCCCTGTTTTGCTCCGCTGCAAGCTTATCAAGCCGCTCAATCGGAAGCACATATCCACTTATATCACTGACAAGAGCTTTTCCCTGCTTTGTATCAGCAAGCTTCATGTAATCATATAGCCTTAGCTTTTCATCCTTTGGAACGCTCTCTATCATGTACTCATCAATTAGCTGCAATAGCTTATTTCGAAAATCATCAATATCTGTAAAGGTAACTCTTTTTGTCTCCGATATTCCGTTTGGATGCTCAGCTGACTGATGACAGGGTGTAAGAATATTTATCGTCTTCTTTACCATGTTTACCCTGAAGCCATCCACACAACATATTGTTCCGGGATCTACATGCTTAACTCCCTTTAGCCTCTTTAGCTCATTATGAAGAACCGGTGCATCGAGCGTCGCAGCCAGTGCTTCATCAAGAATTTTCCCATCCCTTCTTGTCTTTTTTCTGGTATCAGCCTTTTCAATCTCTCTACCAACTACAGTGTAGGGCAAAAAATAAGGTGCCTCCTCATACTGCGTGATAAGCTCTGCATTAACAAGCTCCTCAGGTGAAAATTCCCTGAGTGCTGTTTTTGCCATGTCAAGGCTTCGAAGGCTGAATCTGTGAATAAAACCGGGTTTATCATCAAGCTCATGGACAAGTCTTCTTGTTCTCTCAATGTCCCTGTCAAAAACTGCTGTTGTTATCTGAGGTATCATGCCAAATTCCGCAATATAGTCCTCTTCAAATTTTTCATAATCGGGATTATCTAGTGGCTCCGTTGCAAAATACATCATTCCGAAGGCCGCCGCATCACCAAGCACCTCATGAAGAACGGACAACACTCCTCTAAAGAGCTCAGCATTCTCCTTAGTGTAGCGGAACACTCCCCGGAGCCTGTCTGCACCAAGTCCGCAGTAATCACACCCAACAGAGCAGCCGTCAGCAAGCTCTATGGTTAAAATCGCATGGATAAAAGAAATATTCACACCACCAAGTGCACTGTCGCACCTTTTATTATTCCTGTCACGCCAGGCGCGTGCCTTTGGATTTGTGGGAGCACAGCCCTTATCTCGAAGGAAATCGCGAAATGACAGTTTATTCTGTACAAACTGGGTATAGCGAAACATAGACTCGCTCATCTCATCAAGTACCTTGGGAGATTTTAGCATTCGCTGTTTATCAGCATTGTACTCAGACAGGAAAATGTACCTCATTTCCTCTGCATCCAGCATAGACAAGCCGTTTTCATCAAGGAAATGCTGTGTATCCTTTTCAAATTCCTCTATTGCTCCCGGAATACATGCCATAAGATCCGCTATGCGTTTAACATTTCCGGTGAGAAGGCGTATCCTCTGATACTCCTCCTCACCCATTTGCTCCCTGTTCATATAGACAAGCTTCTTTTGATGCTCATTCATTATCAGTTACTCCATGTTAGTGCGCAGTTACTCGTACTGCAGTTATCAAAGCACCGGGCTCTAAATGATTTATGGTAAAGGTAAGTGAGCCATCATGTCCAACTCTTGCAGCCACCCAGTCATAATCATACTGAGGCTGCTTATCATTAGATGTGTAAATGATGTAAACATTATCCTTAAACTGAGCTCCGGTATCCTTCCAGATATAGGTCCTTACTCCCATATCGATGAGATTACCTTCATTATCCTCAAAGCTGACCTTCTTAGTCGAAAGTATTTCATTTTCATAACGGTCACCGAATTTCTTCTTAGTAAAGCCGGCACTCACATCTTCAAAGGTATTATCTGCCACCTTGGTAAAGGCTACCTCTGCATCCGTGGTATAAAGCTCATCCTCCAAAAGAAGTACTGAAGGATCAAATTTGTCCTCCGAAAGCTCTTCATAGTAGGACCTGGCTGTTTCATAAGCTCCGTATTCCTTAGGCGAAGGCGTATCAGCTGAATACATGGTATTTTTATCAGTCTCAATCTGCCCCTTTGCCTGGGATATCATCGTTTCCCTTGTGACAAGATAGTTTGGACCGGTGACCTTACGCTTATCATCATAGAAGTGATACTTCGTTATATCATGCTTAACACTGTAGCTCGAATCTATGACAAAATAAGCTATATAAGTTTCTTCTTCATCATCTATAAGCTTATCTACTTTTGCCGTATAGGTCTTTTTATCGGTCAGCTTCCTGCCGTTATGCTTCCAGCACACAAACTTGTAACCGGGATTAGCCTCTGCTTTCAGCGTTACAGTGTCATCATCGTTTATTATTTCATATGCTTTACCACCGCTTGGAGGTGATGCCAGAACCTTGATTCCTGAGCTTCCATTTTTGGAATTAAATACTGCCGTGTAATAGCCATCACTTGACAAGTTTGTCACAGTTAACGGATTAGCTTGATAGACTGCGCCTTTTGCATCAGACCAGTAGCTGAATTCATAGCCTTCCTTTGCTACCGCAGTCAACTGGAATGTAGACCCGGCAGGCACATTTGCATAAACCGTTTTTGAACTCTCAAAGGAGTCGCCATATTCTTGACCATTTGCTTGATAAGCCGGTGATAGCTTTGCCATACCTGACCCCTCAGGTGCCATATCGACTGTAACCGTATAGTCGGATGCCGAATATATCGGTGTATAAACAGCTATGAAGTTCTCCGCAGCCCTAACGTTGGTTACAATGAGAGGATTATTTGTATAACTCCTTCCCGAGGAATCATCCCAACGCTCAAACTTGTATTTTTCTGTATAGAGCGTCTTTGCAGAAAGAGTTACATCTGTCTCAGGATCAACATTTATTATCTGATCGTCGGTAACCTTAGCCACGGTTTCGACACCGCCCTTTTTGTAAGTCACATCTACCTGACCGACCTGTTTACCGTCCTCTGTTTTAGGCGACAGTATTACTCTCACAGGATAATGCTCTGCAGAGAAAACAGCGGTATAGGTATCGCTTCCGCTTATCCTTGACAGCGTAAGCGTCGCATCAAAGAACTTATCTCCTGCACTGTTTTGCCAGTACAGGAAGGTCTTTCCGGGATCAGGTACTGCTGTTAAGGTCGCTGGAAGGTTACCATCAATGACAGAATATACTCCTGCGCCTTTTCCCGCGAGTCCGGCACCTTCTGCCTTGACGACACCTCCATCAACAGGGTTGGTATTAAGTGTCAGGGTGTAGTCTGCCTTTGCAAATACTGCAGTGTAATAGCCATCAGCTCTTAGATCAGCCACTGTCAGAGGATTAGCCTGGAACATAGCTCCGCTACTGTCGGACCAGTAACTGAATTCATATCCGTCCTTAGCCTCTGCTATAAGCTGGAAGGTAGTACCTGCCGGAATATCACTGTAGGTATATTTGAAATCCTTAAAGTCATTTCCGAATGGACTTCCATCATAAGTCAGCTTTGCCTTACCACCGGCCTGAGGTGAAATATCAACCGTCACATCATAGTCTTTTGCCGAGTATCTCGGTGAAAATACTGCTATATAGTTTTCTGCTGCAAGGACATTGGTCACAACCAGGGGATTATTGGTGTAGCTTCGTCCTGAGGAATCCTCCCATCTTTCAAATTTGTACTTCTCTGTATATTTACATTTTGCCGAAAGAGTTATATCAGATTCGGGATCAACATTTCTTATACCCTGCTGACTGTCATTACTGGTAATTGTATCCTCTATCTCAGTACCGTTATAGGTATAGGTAAAGTCAACCTCACCGACTTCCTTTCCATCCACTTCTTTTGGTGTTATAAGCACCCTTATAGGATAGCTGCCCTCTGAAAAATATGCTGTATAGGTATCATTACCACTTATAACGGTAAGATCCAGCTCCTTATCAAAAAACTTATTTCCTGCGCTATTTTGCCAGTATAAGAAGGTTCGTCCCTGTACATTTTCCTCTGCTTTAATAGTTACAACGGCGCCACGGGAGTTTGTTCCGCTGCTATCTATCGCATAAACACCCTCACCCATGGGCACAACATTGTCACTCTCCAAAGCTGAGACTACTCCGCCATCAACAGGATTTGCCTTCAGAGTAAGCGTATAGGTGGACTTTGAGAAAACAGCCGTGTATTTCTTATCCGAAGTCATCTCATGTATAATAAGCGGATTATCAGTATAGGAATTGCCATCTCCATCCACCCACTTGAGGAATTTATAAACTGTACCGGGATATGGTCTGGCGGTAAGCTTGACATTGCTTTTTGAATCAACATTTACTGATGTACTTACTTTTATATCGCTGCCACTTCCACCTGATGACCCATCAGGCTTTGTCACTTCATAGTCTATTGTTCCTATATTGATAGAAGCAGCCGGATTATTCGCCGGTGAAATACTGAGTGAAAGGCTCAGACTATCCTTAACAAAATGCGCAGTATAGGTATCGTCACCATATACATTTTGCAGTGTCAGCTCACTTCCTGTGAATTTCTCGCCTGCATTATTTGTCCAGTAATCGAAAGTAAAGCCTGTATTAGCTGCTACTTTAAGCTTAGGCGTTGCTCCTGCTGCTACAGTATAGGTTCCTGTGTCTTTAAATGTGACACCAGTTCCTTCAGCGCTCACTTTTCCTCCATCCACAGGATCAGATTTAACATTCAGGGTATATGTTTGCTTTTCAAATTCTGCCACAAAGGTAATATCGTCCTTTATCCCAGACATCGTCAGAGGATTCTGGGCCGACACAGTACCATCACTTCCTACCCATTGTTTAAAGTGGTATCCGTCTGTAGTATTAGGAGTTGCTGTAAGCTTCACGCTTCCCTCTGACTGCACGCTTACAGAGGCAGTCGCTTTTGTTTCTCCTGTTTCAGCAGTCTCAAGTCCTGTTGTAACCTCTGCCTTGTTGTAATTACCTGTAGAGTCATTTCCAAGAGGATCTACACCAACAGATACTTCATAACCGCTCTTCTTACATTTAAGTGTAAGATTGTAATCCTCCTTTATATCCTTTATTTCAATTGTAGGTGTTTTAAAGGTATGCGTTACGCCATCCGCTGTTTTGTAGCTCCAACTCTCAAATTCATATCCGTCTGCAGGAAGTGCTGTAACAGCCGCATTATCTCCCTTGCCATAGGTGCCGGTGCCTGTAGCGGTGCCGCAATTTGCAGGATCAGTCTCTGCAAGGCGTACCTCGTAGGTTGTAGGAGTAAATACTGCTCTGTATATAATTATTCCGTTTGGAGATACGGATAGCGGATTATCTTTGGATTTTTTTGGCTTTTCAGCGCTCTCTTTCTGACTTATGCCGCTACCATCGTCAATTATTGCTCCCTCTGTCCACTCCCAATGATCAAACATGTAGCCTTCATTAGGTGTTGCTGTCAAATTAGCTGTAAAGGCACTCGTAGAAGTGTAATCCCCGGATGTAGTTCCCGCGTTAGCCGGTTCAGCAACAGTAATTGCTGCATAGCTGTAAGGTGTCGCTGACGGATCATCATGTTTATCCGCATGCCACCTCATAATAAAATAGGGACTGTCTATATTCAAATTTATTAAATCAACAACTGCAAAATACCATCGATATTGACCATCAATTCTATACTTTGAATTCACGTATGTCGGTTTAACCCATTTATTATTCTCTTCATCATAATAGAACAAACCATCCGGTAAATAAGAGAATTCATTTTTATTATCTCCTAATCCAACGTTATAGCCTGAGATAAACTCCATGGAATTTTTTTGTATTTGAGCTTTGGTATACGTCATGACTCCATTACTTGATAAAAATTGATAATCAGCCGTGCAATCAGTAGAGTCATAATCCTTTATTCCTACATAACCTATTTGAGGAACCATCGCAACGGTAACCGTTCCTTCAGCCGAAGCATCCTTCTTAAAGGTTGCAGTTATTGTAATGTCTCCATGCAGTTTATCCCCATTAAATGTGAGGACATCGGAGTTTTGAGAATATGCATCGGAATTAACATCCTCACCTGTAGCTGCATATTTCAGTGAAAATGTTTCAAGCGCATACCCATCTGAGGGCTTTGCGGTAACTTCAAGATTGGAATCTGCTCTTACTGTTCCGCCTCCTTTTACATATCCCGTTGATGTATCATTCACTATGGTTTTGATATCGTAACCGGTTCTTGTAAATTTAGCATAGTAAGTAGCAGCAGAAGTAACATTTGTAAGTACAAGCTTTGCAGAAGTACCAACTTTTGTTGTAAGAGCAGAATCTGAATACCACCCGTCAAACTTATAGTTCTTATTTGGAGTAGCTTCAAGTGTGGCACTTCCACCGAATTCCACTGATACGGAAGAAGAAACCGTACCACCTATGTTTACCCCATATCCATCACTGTCTTTATTTCCACCTCCATTTCCATAAGCTTTCGCATCAACTGTATAACCGGTTCCGGCACGCAGTGGTGCCCCCGATAATCCGGCTCCCTCATGTTTTAGGGTAGCCGCTTTAGCCTGTATTTTATTAAGATTTAGTTCTACCGGTGTTCCTGCAGAGGTCTCGTTTTCAGGAATAAGATACACATGACTCTTGGCAGCCTCTTTTCCCAGCGAAAAATTAAGTTCTCCGCTTTCAAGGGCACTGTCCGCTGAGGCAAAATACACAACCTCACTATCCTCATCCGTGTAGGGCTTATTTGTGACCATAACTGAAAGCCCTGTTGTGTTTAGGTTTTTGTTCAAATCAAGGTTTTCATTTTCCGTATCATAAAGTGATTCGTAATCAAGATATCCGTTTGTCTTAAGTCCGGTTATGCTTACTTTACCATTTTCATACAGAGCATCATCATATGTCAGATTCAAAGAATCGTCGTATAGTTTAATGTTCCAGGTATCCTTTTTATCGTTCCCTGTCAATGCATCTACAAGCCCTGTAAGTGCATTTTCTTTTTTTACTTTAGTAAGCTCCCCTCCCTCAAGCTCAGGAAGCTCCTCCTTGTACGTGTATACTACATTATTTTTTCCAAGGTCAGCATTTGCTGCATTCCGATAGGCATTAGTATCTGTGGCACTTACATAATCTCCGTTTGACAAGTATGAAAAAAGCGCTTTATCTCCTCCTGACGAACGGCTCCACAGGGCCTTATCTTCATCCAGAACTCCGCTCTCCTTTAAGGTCTCATACTCGGACTGGGAGGGCACAAATACCTTGTCTCCTGTAAGAGTTGATTTATCAGAATATGGAAACTCCGCATCATCCACGTCTTTAACTGTGGGCATGAGGATATTTGCATACTTTTCCCTGTTAAGATCTCCCTCTGCTTCAAGGAGCTCAGTGTCAATCTGATCCTTGATAGAGCTTATCATCCACTGGGAATCACCTTCCTGTGGGTTTCCCCACACAGCTTCCTTTTCATTCTCTTCAAGAAGGAATACCGGATTTGAAAACATATTGTTGTCACTTACTTCTCCATTTGGGGACAGCGACATAACCTCCCAGGAATCATCCTCTGAAAAGACGTTAAGCTTTACCCTGTCACCGGGCTGAATATAACCGGCTCCGAGACCTATCTGCCTCTCGGACATGTCGTTTTTTTCATGAGGTGCCCTTCTTAGCGCTATAGTACCTGCAGTCAGTGCCGCTATAAGTACCCCTGTTCCTCCTAAAAGAAATGCGAGTCTGGCTTTTTTCATAATACCTGTTGCCTCCTTGCAAGTTCGTAGAATAACCCCTTGCGTTCCATTAGCGACTGATAATCGCCCTCTTCAACAATCTGTCCTTCATCCATAACAAAGATGCGGTCACACTCCTTAACGGTAGATAACCTGTGGGCTATCATTATTCTTGTGATTTTTCTCTTTTCAAGTGACTCACATACCTTTGCCTGTGTCAGATTATCAAGTGCTGACGTAGCTTCATCGAAAAAGATCATGGCGGGGTTATTGGCAAGTGCTCTTGCTATGAGTATCCTCTGCTTTTGTCCACCGGATACTGTCCCGCCCCCTTCGGACACGGATGTAAATATACCCATTGGCATTCTCTTTACTTCATCTTCAAGCCCAACCTCTTCCAGCAGACTCTCCACATCCTCAGCGTGAAGATTTGGAGCGGAAAGTGTCACGTTGGTAAAAATATTTCCCATGACAAGCTGACCATCCTGAAGTACAACTCCCATCTGTCTTCTAAGCTCGCATTTATCAAGAGTATCCGCATCCTTGTTGTCAAAATAGATCTTACCCTTAGTGGGTTTTTCAAAACCAAGCATAAGCTTTAGCAGAGTTGACTTTCCGCATCCGCTACAGCCGACTATTCCTATATATTCGCCCTGCTTTATTTTGAAGGAAATGTCCTTTAGAACCAGTGCTTCCTCTCCTTCATAGGTAAACTCCAGATGATTTGCCTCTATTTCTCCTGAAAGGCGCCCCAAAAATGCCGCCTCATCCTTTATTTCCGCCTCGGTCTCGTAGATAGGCTGTAATCGTTCCATTACAGGAAGCAGGTTTGCTATTGTAAGAAAGAAGTTTACAAGCTGGCCTGTTGCAGAAGTGAACAGCCCATAGGCACTATTAAATGCTGAGTACTGACCGATTGTAAGTGCATGCTTTTCTTTCACAACAGTGTAATAGATTATTCCTGTTCCTATCATTGTTATGATCGTTGAGAAAACAGCTCCTACATTGCTTATTCTTGTACTTTTAATTTCCTCATCGAGAGCTTTGATATTTGTCTTTTGATATTGTAAAAGGCTTCTGTTTTCAATGCCTGATGTTTTTACTTTCAGAATTCCTGCTATGTACTGGTAGAGCATACCGCTTGCCTTAACTGATTTATCAAGTCTCTCCCTCTCTCTGAAGATGCGAAGGTAACCGAAAGCAAACATGATTACTCCTGATATCAGTGAGATTATGAGTCCTCTCCAGGCCAGGGTATGTGACTTATCAAACATTCTCCAGAGATAGAATAGCGAAAGCACAGCGCCTATTATTGCAGACATTCCGGTTGTAAGTGTATTTGAAAATACTCCTGATACAGAGTTTATTCGTCCTATAAGCTCAGTAGTTCCGAACTTTTCCACAAATTTCTGAGGAAGCCTGAAAATGCGGTCATAGGTCGCAGCCACAACCTCATACTCCAGGGTTTTCACAGCCCTGTAGCCGCAGAGGTTCTGAACCACATTAAAGAACATGTTTCCAAGCATGCAGGCAAATATGGCACCGCCGGCCTGATAGACTGATTCCATCATTGCCATGGGAATAATCTTGTCAAAAAGAAGCTCGTTCAAAAGTGGCAGTAATAGTCCTACCAATGTGCTAAGCACGTATAGTACCACGTACCAGATCAGATCCGGCTTTTGTATAAAGCCAAGTCCGTATTTCATTACGTCCTTAATGCTAAGTTTCCCTTCAGGCAGATGTTTATAGGCAATATACGCCCTGTCACTTAGCCTCTTTGCCTCATTTTTATCTATCCGGTTGTTGAACTTAAATTCCAGGTCATATAGCAGGTAGTTTCGATTACCCTTTGGAATTAGTAAAACAGGCCTTCCCCCATCCTTCATAAATCCGATAAGAGGCCCCATGTCCTTATGCCACCACTTTTCCCCAAGTTGCACCTCTCTAACTACAAAATGTGAAGCTCTCGCGATATCCTGTATGGAAAAGTCATCTCCATATGCATCCTCCAATATATGATATGGACAGATGGGTAGCTTTCTGTATTCGCAGAAAATGCTTACTATGTTATATAGTCTTGAGCCTGTGGGCTCATGCTCAATATCTATTCCCTTGGCATCCTTAAAAAGAGACCCCATGAGATTAAACCGTCTTGCCCTGATTACATCCTTGGCACGGTTCATCTGCGCGATGTCTTCTTTTTCTTTTTCAAGCTTGCTTATATACCACTTCACCAGGGTTTTGGAAAAACCCTCCCCTTCGGAGCGCTCTATTGAATTTCCAAGATCATCGAGAAATTTTTCTCTGATACTCTGGTAATCATCGCCTACCTTTTTGACCTGCAATACGGCTTTGTCAGCTGCAACAAGCAGGAAAGCCCAATATTCAGTCTTTCCCGAATTAGCAAAGGCGAGGGTAGGGATGTGCTCTCCTTCGTTCCTCTCACAAAGGAACAGAGATCTCCCTGTAACCCCCTTTTTTATATGAACCACATACACATAAACTGTGCCGGAAGTTACCGTGAAATATTCATATGGATCACCGGTTATGAACTTTTTCGACCCTTGCAGGCTTATTACAATCTCTCTATCTTCCATACATACGTCAGTCGGCTTCCGCTACGAGCTTTCTGTATAGTCCCTGCTTCTTAAGAAGCTCCTCGTGGGTTCCCCGCTCCTTTATCCTGCCTCTATCCATGACGATTATCTCGTCACTGTCTCTTATAGTTGAAAGTCTCTGTGCGATTATGACACAGGTACAGTGCCTTCTTTTGATATTGTCTAATATCTTTTTTTCAGTCGTCACATCAAGCGCTGAGGTGGCTTCATCAAGTATCAGGATTGTGGGATTCGTGGCAAGTGCCTTAGCTATCTCAAGTCTCTGCCGCTGTCCTCCCGATAGATTAGAGCCGTTTTCCTTAAGCTGATAATCATATCCCCCGGGTTTGGTTGTTATCTCATCGTGAAGACAAGCATCCTTAGCTGCCTGAATAACATCCTCCTGCTTTATGGTTTTGTTCCAGGTTGTTATGTTGTCGTAGACGCTTCCATCAAATAGTGAAATCGCCTGAGTAACCATAGCTACTGATGAAAAAAACACCTCTGTAGGAATATTTTCAATCTTCATATCATCAAAGCTTACTTCTCCTGTCCATGGCTTAAAAAGCCCGCATAGGATTTTTGAAACCGTTGATTTTCCGCATCCGCTACTGCCAACCAGTGCCACGGTATTGCCACTTTTGACATGAAAACTAAAGTTCTTAACCAAAGGAGCATCCAGTTTTCCATAAGCAAAACTGATATTTTCCATATTTATCTCGCCGCGGAGTTTTTCCGTTAATGCGATTTGAGCCTTCTCGGAAGTGTAATTCGCGTCTTCCTTGTAATTCATGATGTCCTCAACCCTGAGCATGTCGCTCTTTACCTGCTGCAGTCCTCTGGCAAAGGATACAATATCCACGAAGGGACTTGAGAAGGAGCCAAGGAATCCCGAAAAGGCCATTATCATACCGGGTGTAAATACACCGTCTATGACAAGCTGGCTTCCTGCGATAAGTATAAGTACGGTATTTATAGATTTAAGGGTATTTGGTATAACATCAAGTACCGTCTGAAGTCTTCCCATGTACTGATCGTTGTGATTGACCTCTGCATAATAACCAAGGACCCTGCTTGTATAAATATTTTCAGCCCCAACAGCTTTTAATGAGGCATTGGCTGAGAGCCCGTTATATAAAGCGCCGTAAAGCTTTCCGTTATCTATGCTGAACTTTATAGTGAGATTCATCATCTTTTTAGAAATAAGTACAGCTATGGTTACAGACAGTACTGAAAAAAACACTCCAATACCCGAAAGCTTTATGCTGTAGAGCATCATCATAATCAGGTATGCCATTGAGGTCACAAGGCTTACCAGAACGTTTACAACCTCACCTGTTAGAAAGTGTGCAACGGAAGCGTTGTTATTTACTCTGCTCATCAGATCTCCGGCATATCTCTGCTCAAAGAAGTCTATGGGGAGCCTGAACATGTGGGCTATCATTCTGTCTGAAGACAGGAGTGTGCTTTTTATGCGAAGCATGAGGCTGATTCTTGACCTTATATAGGTAAAATAAGCATCGTAGGCCGTCGTCAGGATCATTCCCAGTATGATGAACTTAAGCCAGCTTTTTCTGTCATAGATGAGGATGTCATCCATGAAGGTCTGCGTAAAAACCGGGTTAAGTATTCCCGGAAGTATAAGCGCTATCCCCAAAAGGAAAAGCGATACCATGGTCGCAGTCTGCCCCTCAAGGCGTTCTCTCAGGAAGGTAGATACTGATCGCTTTTTCCTTGCTTTCACAAAACGCTCAGTGGGTGTCATCTGAAGAACGGTTCCAGAATAGCCTTCAAGCATTTCCTGTCTTGTAAGCTTTCGTCTTCCACGCTGAGGATCGTTTATGAAATATTTTTTTCCCTTCATTCCCTCAAATACTACAAAGTGGGAAAAATTCCAGTGGATAATGCAGGGCATGGTATTTTTGCTGACCATGTCGTCGAGACTTCGTCTGCTTCCCACAGCTTCAAGGCCGTAGTTTTCAGCTGCAATACAGATATTCTTGGCGTTTACTCCATTTCTGGATACGCCAGTCTCTACTCGAAGTTCCTCTAACGGCACGTATTTTCCATAGTACTGCATTATCATGGAAAGACTCGCAGCTCCACACTCTGATACTTCAAGCTGATACTCAAAGGGAGTTTTCGCATATTTTGCACGGGGGATTCTATTCTTTTCCCTCTGCTGTTTTTTATGATATTTCCGGGCGATGGCGCCGGCTGACTGCTTCAATTTTTCTGCCATCAGTCCTCCTCGTCCTCTTTTATCTCAAAATCAAGCTTGTTCTTTATGTAAGGCACAAGAAGGTCGATAGGTCTTTTATATTCAGTTACAACAGTTGCTCCCACAAGTGTTCCGCTGTTCAGTGTTATTTTGCTTCCCTTGTTAGTGCTCCACTTATAGCCGCTTTCTGTCATGGGGTCTTTCTCAAGCATGCATCGCACCTCAACGACGGTTCCTGCTTTTCTGAAATCATCAGCAAGACTCTGGCTTCCGAGCTGCTCAACCATATTTACTGCATCAGCAGCATGGTCTGACACCTCAGCAACCTTACCGACTATATGACCGTATTCCTGTTTATTTATTACAGAAGGGAAAATGTAGACGTCCATACCCGGTTTAAGCTTTCTTGCATCCGAGAGTTTGACGTATAGAATCACCGGATCTGCTTCGATTCCTCCATAATAGAGGTCAATTATCTCACTGCCCTTGCTGACAGCTCTTCCTACAGATGTTTCTACCTCATAGACACGTCCGCTGACTGTTGCGCGGATTTCGCTTTTTGCAGCATTATTAAGAACAACCTCTCTCTGATTCTGGAGATCACTTAGGGTTGCTGATTTTTGATTATCAAACTGTTGCTTTAGGGTATCCTTATCAATTTCAGCGCTGCCTTCATCAAATATGCTCTGCAGCTTCAATTGATCGACCTCATCAAGGAGACTATTATAGATGTTCTTGGCTGTGGTATATGCCTGAAGTGCCTCGGAATACTCTGTTGAAGCAATGGTATTTTCGCTGTTTATACCGGACTGCTGGTTTAAATACTCAAGGTAATTTTTGCGGGTGTCAGCGAGGTTGGAATTGTAATCTTTCAGGTCATTTTCTTCCTGCTCCATCATGGACTTGTAGTCCTCGGATTTTATGCGCAAAGCCTCAAGGTCTGCCAGTTCTGCCTCATAAGACATGTTTTCCTCGTCGGTGTGGTCGTTGATATCCCACTCAGAATATTTCCCGTCAAAGGTTGCCTTTGCTTCGTAGTAGCTTTCTGTAGCGCTTATGTAATTGTTTTTTGCTGTCTGATACATGGAAAAATGCGTATCATAGTCGCTCTCTGCTTCCTGATACGCTAATTGAGTCTCATTGTCTGTGACACTGAGAGTAGAGAAGTATTTTTCTTTATACGTTGTGATAAGTGCTTCTTTATCTTCAACTTCTTTCTTAGCATTCGCGAGCTTTTCTTCCTTTAGCTCGAGGCTTGCCTTAGTCTGTTCGGCTGTCTGATCGTTTTTTCTGGCATTTAGCTTTATCTGCGCCATCTGCTCGGTATCGTTGGTGACAACATCTGCCTCTGATTCAAAGGTCATGTTTTCAACATACTGAATCCTGCGGTCAAGCTGTTGAAGCTGAAAGATGTCGTCTTCCGTTCCAAGGGTGCATATAAGATCTCCGACCTGTACCTCGTCGCCTTCCTTCACATTTATGTCAACAACGAATCCTTCCGCCTTGGAATAAACGGCAGATGCCCCGTTATTTTCCATATAAATGCCGTCAGTATCCACACTATAAGGAAGACTTCCCCAAAATCCCCATATTGCAAGAATGCCAATGATGATGAAAGCCCCAACTATAGATATCCATACCCCCGGTGAGACCAGCACGATAGCCCTGTCCAGTCTGTCCTCCGATGCTATTTTGTTTAATGCCTCTTCATTATAGATGCCGCTCATGCCTCAACAGACTCCCCCTTGCTGTATTAACAGCGCATCGTTTTTTACTTTAAGCAGCCTGCTTGCTGTTTCCCGAAGCTGACAGGCTTATTCCCCAAACTTTTCTTTTAACTGATTCTCTATAGCGAGAATTATTATCACCAGTGCTATTCCCTGTACGCAGGCAACGCCTGATAACACCAGCGTCTTGACAATAAGATCACCTATGAAGAACATGACAATTGTTCCTATCACTGCCATCACACATGTGATTCCTGCCGCCACAAACATCTGCCTGGGAAACTGCTCCTGCGCATAATCCCATGCCTCCTGACTTGCCTTAGAGCGCCTGGTTCTATAGCCAACTGTATCGTTAATTTCTTTCTTTGGATTTGCTTTGCTGATAAGAGCAACGATAAATATTACCAATGGAATTACAAAGTTGCATAGATAAATAAGTATTGTCATATTTTCCCTCCGAAATAATCCTAAATACTATTTATAGCTTTTTTATTTTCCCAGATACAAAATATAGTAATATAAGTTGATTTTATCACGCCAACAAGGAACTAATCAATCATAATTTAGCTTAGTTCTTGGAGCTGCTTACAGACTCTGTCCGTAGTTTCGTCAAGATACCAGAACATCATGTCTGCCATGTAGAATCTGTGCTCCGATACATCAATCGGTTCCGGCAGATAATACTGAGTATTTATCAGATGTTCCTTTGAATAGTATAGACGCGACACTTTTCCTACTGGAGGCAAAGGTCGCGTCTATTTTTCTATTTTTTCTTTGATAGTTCAAACATCACTGCCGGAATATGACAGTACCCTGTCGGATTTTTCACAAGATATTTTTGATGATATTCTTCTGCTGTGTAAAAATTCCTGAGTGCAAGCATTTCTATTGCGCTCTTTTGTCCAATTTCTTTTTCAAGTTCAGACATCTTCATTTCAATAATGGGACGCTGACTGTCTTCAGTGTAATATATTCCTGTCCTGTACTGGATTCCTTCATCTCCGCCCTGTCTGTTAACAGAAACAGGATCAATAATCTTAAAGTAATAGTCAATAAGCTCATCAAGGCTTATCTTTTCAGGATCAAACTCCACCTTTACTGTCTCTGCGTGACCGGAGTCATTGCAGACGTCCTCATAAGTAGGATTCTCCGTCGGACCGTTGGCATATCCGACTTCCGTATTTATCACTCCATCAAACTGATCAAAAAATCTCTGTGCTCCCCAGAAGCACCCTCCGGCAAAATATATTGTTTCCATTTATCGCTACCTCATTATTCTTATATTTAGAAGAACCATCACCACCATGCAGAGCATAAGCGGTATACAGCCGTCTATGTAGCCCTTTACGTATGGAAGCTCATAGTAAAGGACGTAACATATAAGACTTATTATAGCAGCCAGCAAGATGACCGCAACATATATAAAAGCCTCTTTTACAGAAAAACGTCCAAGGGCATACAAGTAATTGCACAGCGCTGCTTCAAGTACACCCCATCCGACTATGATGAATAACTCCGATGTTACCTGCCTGTGAAACAGCGTTCTTGTAATTAGCAGAAGTACAGCATACATCACCATTCCCGCGATAAGTATCACTACTCCTGGAATTCCACTCCGGACAATTTCTTCATCATTTGTCATTCCGGTGGCTGTAAAAAACAGCCCCGTAAGTCCTGTTAAAAAAGCTCCTATAAGACAAATCGTTCCTATAAAATTCCCCTTCGGTGCCGGAGGCTTAAAAGTGATAAGCCACCATGCAAGGTAAAATACGTTGCATATTACCATTAGCCAATTTCCTGTGAGTATTTTAGTCATTCTTGTCACCCTCAACACTACTTAATTCTTAAGTTCGCAGCATTTTGATATACATGGTTCTGATTGCAACGTATATCAATAATCAAAGAAAAAAAGTCCCCAAAAGGACCTTTTCAAAAACATCTCTGCGCATCATTTATAAAAATGGCAGAAATTACTAGTTTATCAATGTCCTAGCGGACTTCCCCTATTTTTCTACACCTGGCTACAAGAGCATCCTTCTCGGACAGCCTGACATGTGTCAATGTCCTAGCGGACTTCCCCTATTTTTCTACGGTAGCCCTCCGCAAGCCGCATAAATAGTGGATTTCAAACAGTGTTTTTGACAATAATTATCAGAATATTCTGATAATAAACTTTTTGGAGCCTGATTTTGGGCTCGCACCCAAAATCAGCTCCATTTGTTACAATTATATTACAGAGACAGTTCCATAACAATATTACCGGTCCAATTAACAATTAAATTTCTATGAACCAGTCTACATCATCCCCGTTTTTGCGTCTTGAAAGCATACCCATTTCAATTTCCATGCAATCTATTCCCTGTGCATCTAAAATAGCTCCCAACTCCTGCTCAAGTTTGCGAATAGTTTTATCAAGTCCTCTCTTCTGCTTTTTAGTTTCTACCAGCTTAGTAGCTATATCCATAGCCTTGCTATGTACATTGAGCTCCGCTTTTATTATGTTCTCTTTTTCCTTTGTAAAAGTTCTGCTTGCCGGCAAAGTAATCTCTGATGTAGTATCACTTGCTAGTGATATAGCATGCAATACCGGTGAGGGATAGCAGTTACGTGTCCGTTTAAAATTACAGCTGCAGCCAAATTCAGCGGTTAGCTGCTTGTACTGATCACGAAGCTTTACACAGCTTACAGGTTTTTCAGGCATCTTTCTGATGAAGCTTTCAGTAACATCATGCTTGTAATTAAGAGTAAACCGCATTACAGTATGCACAAACTCTTTACCCACATTCCCCAAATGTCCAAATACATATAGCACGGTCAGGCGTTCAAAATGATTTAAATATCCTGTTTTGACTGATTTTAAACATAAATATCTGAGTAAATTACACTTAAGTAATACTTCGGAAACAGTGGGTTCCAATTCACCAAACGGACTTATGTCTTTATCCACTTCCTTTCTCTCTGTAACCACATTTTCAGTGGAATCCGTTGCTATAATCCTCTTTATTTCTGATAAAGATGCTTTCGCTATACCATCCATAAGGGTATCTATTTTCATCATTGGCGTTCCCTGTTCATCCAGGAAGTATGAACGCTCACCGGTTTTTCCATGAATTCCATAAGGAATCTTCAGTGCCTGCCCATATTTGCCAGGCTTAATCCTTGTCCTATTCGGAAAATACTCAACCGTCAATGATGCATCAGGCTGCCCAAGCTTCTTTTCCAGAATTTCACAGAGCATATTTGCATATCTCGTAGGAATCCACTCAGTCATGAAAATCCATACGTGATATCCCCTGTTCCCGGAATATTCGATATACCCGGTGATTCCCATTTGCTTTAAGATATTTTTGACAGTCGATGCCATATCCAGCGCTTTCTGCATGTATGCAATATACTCATCACTATCTTTCTGCACTTGAAGAAGCACCTGCTTTGAAACATCCACATCAATTACAATAAAGTGTACAGTACTGTTAGGACGTTGAATAAATGTATCGGCTGTTATTTTACCAACAAGGTGCTCTTTTATCACAGATTCTGTCAGCGGACGCAGTTCATTAGAGACTGTCCGCCTTTTATTTTGATCCAGTGTTTCCTGGGCAAACAAATCCTCCCTACCAACAAATAGACGTAGCATCTTACTCGCACTCTCGTTATGAAAAATCACATCATTTACTCCGCCACTGTACAAACGAAGCATTGCACCAAAAACCTTCTCTTCATTTCTTTTGAGAATCTCACTCTTTTGTTGCCAGAATTCTGCCTGGGAATACTGCTTTAAATCTGTATAACTTTGCATTATTTCCAAAGCATTGTCATAGCTCTCTCTGATAATGAAAGTTCTGTATGCTTTTAAGAGTTCATGAACAAATGGTCTGATAGTCTTATCTTCCATGCCTGGTGCAGTGTACGGCCGGAGGAGTCGGCCAACGCAAACATAGCCCGTACCTCTGTAGTCATCGCTTTTATGCGATACTTGCAGAGACGCGGGCTGACAAATGTAAAGGAACCAGACAGGCCAAAACCGCAGAAGTGTACGCATATTCCCCATGCTTTTACTACGGAGGAGCTTACAAGGTTCTTTTACGCATGTGATCATATCATCGTGCAGAACAATCGTAAAGCCTCGCTTGTAAAAAAGCTGATCCTTTGTGTGATTTTCCGTCTCATGTATTGCACAGGCTTAAGACCCAAGGAAGCCAGGATGCTCAAGAAAAACGAGGTGGATCTTGAACATGGCGTCCTGAACATTGTTGAAACAAAGGGGCATGACCAGCATTATGTTGCTGTTCATGAAAGCATGGTCATCATAATGCGCGAGTACGAGCGGAGAATGGAAGAACTGGTACCGGAAAGGGTATATTTCTTTCCCTGCAAAAAAGATAGTTACAGGTCGAATGAATGGTTGAGAGAAAACTTTGCAGTTCTTTGGAAAACAGCCAACCCAGCCGCACATGCCATTTCATATGATTTCCGCCATAATTATGCTACGGTCAATGTCAACAAGTGGCTTGATCTGGGCTTTGATTTTTACGATAAACTTTATTACCTCAGCAAGAGCATGGGGCATTGTAGTGTCGAACATACAAAATACTATTATTCAATAGTGCCCCGCATGTCAGAAATCTTGGAGAACAAGAGCGGAGCGGGCTTTGAGGAACTTGTACCGGAGGTGATGAACGATGAAATCTGGTAAAGAAGCGAGATTCCTGTCAAAATCCATTTCCGAGTTTATATCGGTGTACGCCCCCGCCCATTTGACCGATAGCGAGAATACTCTGAAATCCTATCAGGCGACATTGAGCAAATATCTTGGTTTTCTCGAGGACGACAAAGGTTTCAATACACAGACTATTTCTGCCGAATGTTTTGAACGACCGATTATAGAAGAATGGATGCGGCACATGAGGAACACAGAGCATCTCTCTCCAGATACATGCAACATCAGGCTCGGTGGATTAAGGACATATTTGAAATATCTTGGCACCAGGGATGTCAAATATAAGTACTTGTATTCGGAGGCCGTTGATATCCCATTAATGAAAATCGAAAAGAAAAAAGTGTCTGGGCTGAGCAAAAAAGCAGTAAAGGCATTGATGGCCACATCGAACCAATCCACCTCGACCGGAAGAAGGGATCTTGTATTTATGATAATCGCTTACGGAACAGCAGCTAGAATGTCAGAAATACTATCTATAAAAGTCGGGCACTTGTTTTTGGAAGGTTCTAAACCTCATGTGACCGTAATTGGAAAAGGCAACAAAGTAAGGACTCTCTATCTTCTCCCTAAAGCTGTCGCTCACACAAGAAAATACCTCAAGACAGCCCATGGCGATAATCCGGATCCAGAAAGATTTCTTTTTTACTCCAGAAATGGAAGTAAAGAAGAACGGATTAGTTCCAAAGCCATAGAGAAACGTCTACGTATGTATGCAGAAAAAGCCCATGAGAAATGCAATGATGTTCCTTTAGATCTTCATGCACATCAATTCCGCCATGCACGTGCTTCACATTGGCTTGAGGAAGGAATGAATATAGTGGAAATATCCGTTTTGCTTGGTCATGAGCAGCTGGCAACAACAATGCGTTATCTGGACATCAGTACGGATGATCAGATAAAAGCAATGGCGACATTACAAAATCCGAATACACAGTCCCTCAAGGAACAGTATTTGTGATGGGCGATAACAGACTTGACTCCTATGACTCTAGGTATTGGGATGATCCCTTTGTACCAATATCTGATATCAAAAGCATCTATATTTTCACATTGTTTCATGCAAAAGATCTAGAATCCACCCCTGAACCCATCAACTAAACTGGCCCGACAAGGGTTATTCCGTTCATAAATAATTTTACTCAATTATATAGAATGTACGCTTTACCGGATTAAAGGATGAAATGAATTCCAGCCAATTGGTAGTATCAATATATTATCAGAAAAACCCATATTTTTATATTGTATACTGAATTCCGAATCATTTCTGTTTTGGGTATACTATAGGTTCAATTCCCATTTTAATTAGTCTCTGCACATTAGTATCTGTAAGCAAAATATATTCATCTTTATTGGAAATCATATTCTTAATATACGCACAATTTTCTTCTGACAAGAAATCAATTCTCACATTCTCAAGGTATCGAGGAACAACAAACAATGTTGCAACGTTATAATCCGGCATAGGTACTGTTTCTTCAGTCATATATGCATTTACTGCTTTATCAAGCCCCTTTTGAAAAGCTTTAAATAAACTGCTTGAAAAGCCCTCCCTGATATGTTCAATATATGAAAGAATATATTCAAAAGAATAATAGTCGTTTGCTGTTAAAGCTTCTGCCAGCAATGAAATTGGCGGAATAAAATTATTCTGAAGCCTTCCCGAAAAAGGAATGTTGATGTCTTCATTTACTATAGGATAAACCATCTTTTCCCTAAACTCTGTGATACTTTTCTCTGTCACTAATTGTGAAAAATCTCTTCCACCCAGAAGATATGCAAAGGTGGAAAAATTTCTTACTTGAACCTCGTCATCTCTTACTTCAAATTCTTTTACTAATTTATGTAAGTATTCATCTCCATATAGATTCATCACCAGTTCCTGTTCCAGGGAAATGTTCTGATGAGAATATATTAGTCGTTTACAGATATCCATACAAATACGGCGTATTTCATCGTTATGAGACAGATCAAATCTATTCACATATCTCCAGAAATCATCTTCATTTTCAGCCGACAAGTATTCCAGAATTTCAATCAAGTATGCTGTCTTTTTTTTATCAAATAAAAACTCCAAGTTCTCTTCAAGTAACTGATATTCTTTTCTATCAATATACTGCAGCGATTTATCCCTTAAGGTTAATAGTACATCTTCTTTATCCAGGCTGCTTTTTCGATCATATTCCTCAACAAGCTGCATTTTTATACCATCACGCGAAAAGAAAGCACCTATCATTTTGTATGTCATTACAAATAGCAAGATGATATCTGTGTTAAAAAATATAAAAAACATTGCTCCATCATTTGCAAATAATACGACCGTGGAAAAAACTAAATTCCAGATTAGGTAAACAGAAATTGAGATAAAATTAAAAATCTTAGGGTATACCAAGCTATATTGAATCGTATTTTCCCACAGCACATCATCCCCATTATCAGATAGAAATGATACTAATGACACCACAATAAATGTTGATGAAATCTGGGTTACATATAGATTATCCTCCGAAAACCCTCTACTTATAAGGACATCAGCCATAGTATTCCATACAGATTCAAAGTCAAATATTCTTGTGATCAACCCAATCAGTGTAAAAACAATAATCGATGCGATAGAATAATAAATCCACTGGTTGCTATATTTTTTTGCCCATATGCTAAAAACGCCCACCTTGTTTTTCATATTATTCTCCAATCATTTTATTGAAGCATCTTTTAATACGACATTTTCTAGTGTATCAATGTCCGAATTTGATAGTAATAAATAGCGATTTTTATGTACAACGATGTTTCTAATAAATTCTTTTTCATTTTCCGGAATGATCTCTACTGATATTAACTCGGATAGGGCGTTTTTAATCTCATATCCTGTTTCAGAAAGGGAATAATCTTTGTCTGAGTTGCATCTTTCATCATCTATTTTCATTTTCAACGTTGCACAAATAATTGCAGTTTCAAAATTTTTCTTAAAATCAGAGATATAATCCAATATCACTCTAAAGGAGGTAATATCATTTTCAGTAATTGCCATTATCAGCAAATCTATTGGCAAATCTATATTTTGTGCTACATAATCAGCCATCCTCTTATTATTCTCTTCAACAATCGGTCTAAGCTCTTTGATCAGATTTCTTCTATCTTCATCTTCCCGAGACTGAACATGATTAAATAAATCATTCGCTTTTATTTCAGTTGAAACAAACGATTCAAACTCCGCGATTGCATTTTTCATTTTTTTCTGGCTAAATAGCAATCCGATTAGTTCTCTTAACAGATCCGGATTTTGTCGTTTATTTATTAATGATAAGCATAGATTTTTGGCACTTTTACATATCTCGACATTTTCATATAATGAGTATTTTTTTACTATCATCCAAAATTGATTTCCATTTTTTTTGCTTAGGAAATCTAATAGCAATTCCAAAGTGGATATTTTTTCATACTTGTACAGAAAATCCATATTTTCTTCTGCAATTTTTAATTGATTTTCATTAATATACGAAATTGTTTTGTCATATATTTCAGCTATTACGTCTTCTTTATCCTTGTCATCCATTTTCTCATAATCAGATATCAACTTGCGTTTTATAGATTCTCTCGCAAAAAAAGCGCCTATCATCTTGTATGTCATAATAATCAGCAGCAATAAGTCCAAAATAAACAGAACAAAAAATACGACTGCATTATTCATCCAAAATGATATTGTAGCGCCAATCAAATCAATAATCAGGAAAACTGTAATAGAAATAAAATTAATAATCTTAGGACTTACCAAACTATATCTTACTGTATTTTCCCACAAGACACTTTCACCGTTTCTTGACAGAAATGAAACTAAAGACACTATGATAAATGTCGCAGATATCTCGGTAGCATAAATATTATCCTCTGAAAAACCTCGCTCCCTTGCAGTTTCAATCAAATCACTACAAAAGCTATTAATAGGTAATATAACCAGCGCAAGTGTGCTAATAGCAATTATTATTCCGCTAAAAGCTAATGAATATATGATCCATTTTTTCAAATAATTGCTGTTCTTCATAACAGCTGTTACCTCTCTTCTTTATCCAGTTCTGCGCCTGAGTGAACAATCTTCCCAGTATTAGCGATCTTTATTTCCAATGGTTCCTTACCAGAATCTTGGAATTTCATCAGTTCTATTTCAAAGCAATATGAACATATTATTTTTTAAGCTTATTATTCTCATTATATATCTCACTGCAAGTACACTTAATTCCTCTTTTGTAAACATAGAACATCAACAGTCTCAGATACGTTGACGGATGATATTGTTTTGAATTCTCTGGATATCCCAATAGAATTTTTCTTATATCGTCTAAAGTGCATGCCTTGAGTTCAGTCAATTCCTCACTATCTATTGTGATTCCCTTTAAGCTAGTCAATTCATCAACAGTTTTATTTAATTTTATCACAGCTGTTAGTGCAATATTGTATATATCCCCTTCCATATCTACGCTAAGAATTCTCAGAGAATCCATGTTTACATAATCATCCAGCTCATTTCCATCTTGTGTTATATCGTTTTCTGATATGTCAAACTCTTCTTCCAGAGCTCTTTTTGTCCACCTTGTTATAAAGTCCGGATAAGTGCTATTATCGCTGTCATCATAAAAGTCACTCAATATAAGTTGTTCACCTATGGTAGCTGCCCATGTTGATGCATAATCATTTGCTTTACTACTGCTTATTCTGGATAAGATAGCACGTCCCTTCGAATCCTCCAAAATCAAATGGAGACAAAAGCTATTTATCATAAATTCTTGTTCTTTTGAATTTAAGAACGCACTCTTGTATACATTCTTTACTGCGTCACTTTTATTAATAGGATTATTTTCATTATCTAATAATCTCAAATAATTCCAATGAAACTGCAGTGCACTCCATTTTGTTTTCTTTATTTTAATCTGAACACGCTTTTCAAGATTATTGAAATTTGGTATCACCTCACAAACAGCAAACCTATCCATATCATTGCCATTTTTCCTGCATTTTTTCATCTCATCAGTATTACAATATTTCATATATTCGGTCTGAGTATATCCTGGAAGTCCATTCTTATCCTTACGTGGAAATCTATATATAGAATTATTATCATATTCGGAAACCCAGAAATCAGAAGGCTTCCAGCCTGTAGGGCTTTTACTTCTATGAATATTTTTGTTATACCCCCATGAGAATTCCATCTGGCTATCTTTATCTGAATGTAGTATTTCTGCCGATTTGCTGTTCATTATATCCAAAAACTCAACGCTCGGATTATGCTTCTTTATCACTGTCTCGGAAATCCAATATAAGATATAAAATAAGATAAGCAACAATGTCCATAACCAAAAAATAACATTGGCGATATTTTTATAATTCAACATTGATTTACATAATTCGTCAAAAGATGCATTAATATTTCCAAGTACAGTAGCTGAAGAATACGACGCCCACAGCGAAAATATGCTACTCTTCTTTTTCTTTAAGAAAATATATATCTTATACATACCTTTACCCTTTGTTATCTGCCCCTTATCAACGGGCTTTGTTGCCAGCTTTAGCATTAATAAGACAAAGAGAGTTTTCGCCCTCCTCGTTCCCACGTTACCGTATTACTGGTGTGCTTTGATTGATTCAGTTATTATCTATATCATTCTACTAATACACATTTCCAAACAGTATCTAAGTACATCTGTCATTTCATTTTCATTCCTCTTTATGAATTTCTTTATTTCCCCAGGTGTGTTCGGTATAGTAAAAAATGAACCTGTCGTTTCCATTGAACTATCTTCAGCTCCACTAAAACATGTCTTGAAATCTTCTATTGACATGTTAACCTTGGCCATGGTAGTAATGCCAAGTTCAAAATTGTCTTTCACCATAAAAATATCTCTAAATTCATTGTCTATAGTATGATTGTTATATGATATCCCAACTTCTTCCAAATATCCTCTTCGCACACTTTCATAAAAGCTTACTTTATCCGAAACCGGATCCAA
>JAEEGL013234244.1_pt1 | contig 41267 bp, 44 predicted proteins | sample 9134231 | NCBI WGS metagenome assembly JAEEGL01 (sample SAMN16246548, study PRJNA631951) | gut metagenome | biome: gut microbiome; feature: rumen; material: fiber-attached | host: Bos | place: Iran: Karaj | collected 2018-10
TTGAAAAATGGTGACGAAGTTCGGAGTCGTTTTCGGCTCCTGTCCTTTTCGGGCCAGTTTGTACAAAGGGATACCGTTGATTTTCTTGGCGGAAAAAATAGGAGGCTGTTGGTATTGGTCGCCCAAAAAACTTTGCAGAACGGTTCGAATACTTTCCTCGCAATGCCTTCGACGGAGCAAGTTTGCGTCACTTCGCCCTCACGGTCGTAAGTGGTGGTTTCGACGCCGAGTTGAATGATGCCTTCATAGGTTTTTGTCCCACACATCAACGTCTGCGAGACTTTGGTCGCTTTCCCGAGAACAATCAGCAATAGACCTGTTGCTAATGGATCCAGTGTGCCGGCATGCCCGATTTTGCGAAAACCGAAAGTATATTTTAAACGTCGAATGACGTCATACGAAGAGCATCCGCAGGGCTTATCGATCGGTAAAATGCCGTCGATGTTTGTTGTTATTCTCGCGCGTTTTGTATGGACGGACGAGTGTACCCAAGGGGTTTTGGAATTTAAAGGCGACGAAGAAAAAGGCAACGAGGCGGGTCCCAAATCCGACATATACACACTCAGGGTACTTAATGATAACGTGCTCCGTCAAAAAGATAAACGTGTTAATTTCGTGGAGTTTCGGAGTGAGCAGGCGGCTATGTGCTCCGCCGTCGTTCACCGCAAAACGTAATGTAACCGCCGCATCCCGCTTTGTTCTTTTTCCGTACCTCCAATCCGTTTTAACTAACCTTTGACACCGTTTCCAAGGCGGCGAAGGAATGTTTTTTCGAAAACCTTCGGGCACAACCGATACGTTTAACCCCTTCCCCGTTTCGGTTTTTTCAATGTCAGCATGAAGAATAAACCGCCGAGGCAGGAAGCAACGAGAAAAGTTAAATACACCGACTGCCAGCCGTACGCATCGGAGAGTTTGACGAGACCGATGCCGCTCGCGGACGCCGCCAAATATCCGAAGGTACCCGTCATCGCTGCACCCGTCGCCGCGGCTTTCTTGGAACCGAATTCCGCACCCGATAACCCGCCGAGCACCTGCGAGCCGTAGACGAAAAAGCCGACGCAGAACCAAAAGAGATAATCGACCCAACGGCAGGTAACGAAAATTTGCCCGAGCGTTTCCCGCCAAACGGTGTTGCATGCCCAATAAAATCCCATCGCAATCCCCATCAGCGTCATCATCAGGCACCCGCATAAACCGCGCCTCGTGTGCATGAACTTATCCGTGAACCAACCGATAAACAAACCGCCGAACAAGCCGCCGATTTCGGTTCCGGCAAACTTCAATCCGGCTTCCATGACGGTGCATTTTTGCGTTTGGACGATGAGAACCGGTCCCCAGCAAAGCAGTCCGGAGCGCACAAAGTAGACAAAAAAGTTCGCGATGCAAACGAGCCACAGGCGACCGTTGTATAAGATGTGGTTCCGAAACATCTGCCCGAACGATTCATCGGCATCCTCTGCATCGGTCGTTGTTTTGACAACCGGCAAATGTTCAAATTCCTCGACGGATGGTAAACCGATGGACTCCGGCGTATCGCGCAGCCGTTCCCATACCCAAAGGCTGAGAAGAAGGCTGATAATTGCCGGAATAATGAAAAGCAAACGCCAACTGCCGTATTCCAACAGCTTGGCACCGCCGACAAGCACCACAATCGAACCGATTTGATGCGAACAGTTGATGATGCCCCAGCGCGTGCCGATTTGTTGCGGTCCGAACCATTGCGTGAGTGTGCGCGATACCGACGGCCACCCCATGGATTGAAAAACGGCATTCACTGCGTACAGAATGCCGAAAACGACGGATGCTTCCCAACAACCCGCCAACAGACTGCAACACGCCGCCAAAGCCAACCCGACGGGCATAAACAAACGCGCATCGGATCGGTCGCAAATCGAACCTGCCACCATTTTAAAAACGCCGTAGACGACGGAGAATGCCGAAAATGCCCAGCCGATCGCCTCCATCGAGAACGGACACTTTTCGGATGTTCGCAACATCGTAAAATTCTGCCGAACCAGGTAGTACGCGGCGTAACCGACAATCAACGCGTACGTCAGCCGAAATCGCCAATAGCGGTATTGACGGTTGATTTCGGTAGGGTCGGAGACGGGAGGATGAGAGGGTGATGTATTCAAGAGATTTTCCTTTCGGATCGCTTGGGTTAAATGAATGACTGTCTATTCTCATTAAAGCAAATTTGGTAATTTCGGCAATAGAGAGAAAAAGGTGCACAAACACGTAAAATATATGTGTTTGATTGAAAAAATGAACAATGTTGCTGTATCTGTACTGGACAGCGTGTGTTTTCTTAAAATTCCAAAAATCACAAAAACACTTGCCAACCCCTCTCTCCTCTCTCATCCTCAAGTTAGCTTTTCCTTTGGTAGGATATCCAAGCGGCTAAAGGGCGCAGACTGTAAATCTGTCAGGGTTTTCCTTTCGGGGGTTCGAATCCCTCTCCTACCACCAGGGGCATTGTCGCCGTTGGGGATTTCCAAGTTGCTCTTATATCTTTCGGTATTTTTTTGTTCTCACGAAGATTTTGTTTTTTTGATGGTTTTTTTGGGGGATGCAACGGTGAAAAACAAAAACACCCGCAACAGGCGGGTGTTTTTGTTATGAGAGGCGGCATTTCTGTTTACATGTACTCTGATGGGTACAGTTCTTCTATATAGTCATACACGCCTACTACAGCATCCGCAACCGTCTCGAAAGCGGTACCTGTCAACGCGCGAACAATAGTATAACGAAGGTCTTGAAAGTCATAAAACTGATTTAACATGAAAGACATTACATTCTCACTCGGTTTCTCTTTTGTTCCAAAAAACTTTTCCAGGAGCACACAGAGATCGCACGCCGAACGGATGTACATCTGAACAAGCTCTTCAACCGCGCCGTACAGCCATACAAGTTCGTCACTTTTGAATATATCATCACAGATACCCTTGTCTCCGGCCACTTCATAAAGGCAATACGCCGGCGCACCACATCTGCCTTCCCATTTTTCCCTGGAAACGTTGCATTTGGTATATAGGAAATAACCTCTTCTGAATACGCGCACAACGTTGCTGATATTCGGCATCTTTATCCAATGAAGTTCAGATCCGTCAAAGAGCGTTTCGCTAAAAAAATTTCTTACTCTCTGATCAACACGGAAGTTTTGTGCGGTTTGGTGCCAAGCTTCATGAAAGTCACCGCATTTTTCCGTTATCATGTCGTATGCTATAATTTTCCGGTACAAATCACCCGGATCGTTCGGATCCGGTTTCCAAGAATCAACGATTTTCTTCCAACAAACCAACGGTTCGCAATTAATGCCTTTCGGCTTAAACTCTTCAATCATGCTTTCCAAATCCAGCAACGCACGTATGCGGTTTTGCTCCGCGTCGAACCGTTTTTTCAGAAATTCCGTACAGCCTTCGCGGCGATGTGTTTTAAAATAATCAAAAAACGCAACCTGATACTCCAGGCACTGTTGCATGTAACGGACGGCTTCTTCCCGCGCACGCAACACGACATCTTTCAACTCCTTCTCGGTGATTATGTAATCGGGTTTGTTTGAATTGAAATCATTCCACGCCTTAATCCTTTCTCCGATTTCCTGTGCATGATCCAAGAAAACCCGATCCACTTTTTCCCGAAACGTCTCCCCGTGCCCTGCCGATATACACATCATCGCGGCACATACCCCAAACGTAAGTTTTTTACAAACAGCCATACGATTTTATGAAAGTGGTCGAAGGTTTGTTTGTAAGCAATTTTTGCACCGTCTGAAATCCGAACTATTTCGAAATTTTAATTTTCAAAACAAACAAAACGACAAATCGTTTTCGGCAGTATCTCTTATTTTGATTGTGTCTGTTTAAACCGAATTTGCTTCAACAGCCCGAGACACAAAACTTTTAAAATCCGAAAAACCACTTTGCGTTTTCGGTGGTCGCACGCACGCATTCGTCATATGAAATACCTTTTAATTCCGCCAGTTTCTCGGCAACGTAATGCACATAAGTCGGGAAGTTTTGTTGACCGCGAAACGGTGCCGGCGTCAGGTACGGGCTGTCGGTTTCGATAACGATCTGCGACAAATCTGTCGCGATCGCCGTTTCGTGCGTATGCCCGAAGCGTTTAAAGGTTATGACGCCCGAGTAAGACAACAGACCGCCGTTGTCGGTTATCCACTGCGCGGCTTCGAGATCTTCCACGAAACAATGGAACATCACTTTTTTTAAATCGAAGTGCGTATATTGCAGAATTTCCTTAATCGCAAAAAAGGCATTGCGGCAGTGAATGACGACCGGTAATTCGTAAAGTTGCGCCAGTTGCAGTTGTCGCTCGAAAACCTTCATCTGCAATTTCATTTGCGGGATGTGCGCGGTATCGAAAATGCCGTGAAAATCCAGCCCGATTTCTCCGACGCCGACCGCCTGCGGCAAAAAAGTGCGCATCTGTTCCAAATCCCGTTCCCAATGCTCCGAAAGTTCCAACGGGTACAATCCGCAACAAAATTTGAGTTTCGGGTATCGCTTTGCTAAATCGGCATAAAATTCCCAATCATGCGTATTCAGCCCGCAGACAACAACGCCCTCAAGATTGTTCTCGTCCAGATGCGACAAAAACTCACTCGCACCTGCGGTTCCGAGGTGATCCAAGTGACAGTGAGCGTCGATGAGCATAAAAAGCGTGCGTTCGGTATCAGAACTACGACCCTCTCATGGTGATTGAAGAGCATACAAGAGACAAGTGCGAAATCAAGGTGCAAGGTGTCAAACATCGAGATATGTTTTTCTCGCTTTTATCCGCCCGCAGGCGGTGCTTTCCAAAAACAGACTTGCCGAAGTGTCGTCGGAAACAAACAATGAGAATGTGAATGTGCCGAACGCGATCACGCTGGCGCGTATTCCGCTGATTTTCGCAATCGGTTTTTTCTTTTATGCTTCTTTTGCGGGTTCGAAAACGCTGGCGTTTATTCTGTACGTTCTGACGGGCATCACCGATTGGCTGGACGGCTGGGCGGCACGCAAATATCATCAAATTTCCGACTTCGGGAAACTGGCGGATGCGCTGATTGATAAAATTTTTATCATCGGCATGTTCCTTTTGCTGGCGGGGAAGGGACTGGTTCCGACATGGGGCATTTTCTGCATGTTGCTCATCGTTTGTCGCGAGTTTTTTATTACCGGACTGCGCGTGATGATCGCAAAGAACGGAACCGTTATGGCGGCGGAAGCATCGGGAAAGTTGAAAACCGTCCTGCAAATCGTCTTCACGGGCGCGTTTTTTCTCATCGAAATGTTGCGCGTCGATGCCGCCGCATGGTTCCCGACGGAAGGTCTTCATATTCTGACGGTTATCAATAATATCCTGTTTGTGACGGCGACATTTTTGACGGTTCATTCCGGTTGTCATTATTGGCAACGTTATCATCGTTCATTGTCGTAAGTCGTTGCCTCCGTTTTGTCGGCGTGTTAAAATAAGGCATGTCGGTCTTTGAGGAATGGTTAAAGCAGTTGGACGAAGAGCTGAAGTTGGGCGGTCGGTTGGTATTGGACGCCGATCAACGTTGTTTTTTGATGTTTGATGAAAAACTGCTGGTTGAAATCGGCTACGAACCGTCGGCGCAAACATTCCGCTTTCAAGGTGCTTTGGAGAGCAAAAGCGTGCCGCAACAGACCTTTTACAACGCGCTTTTGGAGCATAATCTCGGTTGGAAGGATACTGACGGTGCGGCTTTCGGATTGCAACTCGGAAGCGAAAAAACGCAGTTGGTGCAAAACCTGCCGGTGGCTTCGTGCGATTACGCCCTCTTTAATCGTTCGCTGGAACGTTTTGTAAATACCTTTGAGTACTGGCTCAACCATATCGAAGCCCTGAAATCCTCCGAAACGCACGAAAAAACGGCGGGTATTTTGGTATAAAAAAATCCAAAAATCGACCGATGTATAAGGCATGGTTCCCTTTACTTCGTTTCAAGGTATCTGTACCGCTCTCGTGACGCCGTTTGTCGACGGAAAAATTGACTATGCGTCGCTAAAAAATTTGATCGAACGCCAATGCGCTTCCGGCGTTCACGGTTTGGTGTTGGCGGAAATCACGGGCGAAAATCCGACATTGAGCGATGAAGAACGCAAAGATTTACTGTCGTTCGTCGTTCAAACGGTCGGCGGTCGGTTGCAACTGCTGATGACCGTCGATGCCAACGATACGCGGCGGGCATTGAAACAAATAACGGCTTATGAAGCACTCGGGGCGGACGGTTTTCTTGCCGTAACGCCGTTTTACAATCAGCCGACGCAAAACGGTTTGTATTTACACTTTGAAGCTCTGGCAAAGGCAACCGACAAGCCGATTTGTCTGTACTCGTCGCCGTTTCGTTGCGGTGTGGAGATTGCGCCCGAAACCGTTCGACGTTTGCGGGAAAATCACAAAAACATCGTCGCGATTCAGGAAAACGGCAGTTCGTGCAATCGCGTTGCGCAACTGGTCAAAGAGAACGATGCGGATTTTCGGGTGTTGACAGGCGAAGATGTCATGATGTTGCCGTTTTTCTCGCTCGGTGCCAAAGGGATCGTGAGTGTTGCCGCAAATTTAATTCCGAATGAAATTGTACAATTATATCGTTTGGTATCCGAAAATAACTTTGAAGCGGCGGCGGATCTCCATCGACGCTATTATGCACTGTTTCGCGCTTTGACGATTGAAACCAATCCCGTGCCGATCAAATATCTGCTTCAACGCAATGGCTTGATTAAAAGTGCCGAAGTTCGCTTGCCGCTGTGCCCGTTGAGCGAAAAAAATGTTGCGGTGATGGAGAAAGCGGTTGAGGCGTTGAAGGGAGAGATTTGAGAGATAAGCTTTATGTTGCGACGGTACGAAATGCCTGCGTTTAGATAAAAAATCAGAATCAAAACAACGCTTCTTTACTTTTTAAACGATAAGTGCAACGGAAACGGCGGTTTGCACGATGTCGGGCGGCAACGCGAAACAATGCTTCCGAAAAGCGTCAACAAATCCGTCAAAACGTCGAATGCCGCCGAACGGCACTGCTCTCCGCAAGTTCATTTCCCTTCCTTCGTTTCGGGTTCCTTTTCGTCTTCTTTATCCTCTTCTTCTTCCCTGCTCCCCTCGTCTTCCGCTTCGTCTTCTTCTCCTGAAATGACAGCATCTTTTTCATCCTGCTTTGGAACAAAAAAGGATTCCTCTTCGTTTGCCGGAACTTCTTTTATGACGGACAGCACGGTGTTTTTCTCCGCCTTTTGTTCGTCATATTCCAGGTGATGAAACGGATAATCCCGGATATTCAATCCTTTCCCGAACGGTAATTCTTTGATACTCGCGAAAAACAATCGACTTTTTCGGTTGGGTTGCAATGCGGAACCGCACATGTCGCAGGGAATAGCGGGAATTTCTCCTTTGGAAAATGTGGTTGCGTCCAGTTGAATAAACATGCGTGCATCATACCGTATTTGTTTGTATGTGAGATTGGCGAGATTTCCTTCCAATATGCCGGCGGATTCTTTCGCTACGGGATTTTCGCAAAACAAACAACGTTTATGTTCGTTTGCGACATGTGTTGAAAATGCTTGTACGGCTTTCGTTGCCGATGTCTCTTCTTCCTTGGGTTGTTTGTTGCCTTTTTGCGCGTTGCGAACAGCCTCACAAAACGGAACACAACACGCATAACCCGGAATTGCGGTCTTTAAAAAATACAACAAAAACACATGTTGCAAGTCATGAAGATTTTTTTCGGCTTCGCAACGAAAGATCTTCGGAGATCTGCAATACTCGCACGATACTGTAATCTTTTGCTTTTGCCGTCCGCCTGCGCAGGAACCGCAATGCTCATTGTAGTCTTTCTGGCTGTCAAAAGCACGCATATTGCACTCCATGCAGATAAATTCACCGTGACCGTGAATCGCATGCGCCAAGTAATCGCGTTCTGTTTTGAAAGCTTTTATTTCCTTTTTGACATTCTCGTTTTCACGGATTTGTTTCATATAATGCCGACAAATGTATTGTTTGTGACGAACGGCGGTATGAATGATAAATCTTTCAAGCGTCGGAATGCCTTCACGACAAACATGGCAACGCCATCCGTAATCAACGTGTGAAGCGTCTCTGTGTAACTCGTAATCCTTTATTTTTTCAAAAGTACGCCATATACAGTATCGACATGCCGTCTTTTTATGTACGTCGAGCATGTGTTTCCGATAAGAATTGAGATCTTTAAAATGCCGTCTGCAATCACAACACAAGTACGTACGGTGGTTTAGGAGAAGGTGTTTTGCCATGGTTTCGAGTTTATGGCACGAAAACGGTGACTTCGTTCCGTCTTTTTTATGCGCCTCCATACATTTTCGGCATTCCAAAACTCCGTAGGAAGCCGCTGTCGGCAGGCACGTTGTTACGATGAGCAATATGAATTTTTTCATAAATTTTCGAATATGTTTCCGTTGGTTTCGTGCCCCGTCAAAGGTACGACGTCAATGTCGGATACGGGAACCTTTTTATGTTTTTTGTTGTCCGTACTCGTAAGCGTTGTATCGACGGATTTGGTCGAAAACGACGGCGATTGAGGGACTTCGGGATTGTCTTTAATCGGTCCGTCGGAGTAATTACGGACACTTTTTTCGTCGCATTCCGACGCAATCTCATTTGCAATCTTCAAATCATCCGACAGATTTTTCCCGCTCTTGTCACCGCTTCCGTCAATAATGCAATAAAACGGGTGCGTGACCGTATCCAACCCGGTTCCGAAAGGCAGGCGGTCGATTTTTAAGGCGAACAGTCGACTTTCGACGTTGTGTTGTGCTTTTTGACCGCAAAAACAGGGAAGGTTTTGTTCTTTCGATAAAACCAATACCTGGATTCCGGAGCGCAAAAAAACATCCGCACTGATGTGCGGTTGATTGTCAAAAATATCTTTGTCAATTTCGGGCGTCAGTTCTCTTTCGCATAAAAAACACAAACCGTGCTTGTGATAAACGTGTTTCGAAAAATTCCTTATGCCTTTCAGAAACTTTTCTCTTACGTCGCCTTCTAAATCGTCTTTGAGATAATCCGAATAATCGGTTAAAATCGCTCCCCGGAACGATTCGCAACAATCGGACAGGACACGTACCGTCGCAAAAAAATCAAGCCAGGATCCGTGAAAATGAGCCGTATGAAGCTTCCGAACCCAATGGCTTCCGAAATGTACGGGTGCCTGAGGACAACACGAGACGTTGTTTAAGCTCAAAAGAGAATTGTCCTTCCCGTGCTGTTTTCGATGGCGTTCCCATTCGCGCGGATCACGAAAAGCACGCAGATTGCAGGCAAAACAAACGGCTTCCAGGTGTTCTTTTATTCGGTGATGCCAATATAATTTTCTGTCTTTGACGTGAAAAGTTTGCGGACATTTCGGACACAGCCAAGTGCCGTGTTCCAAAGCACAGTGAACCGCAAGGCGCGTAAAATCGGGATACGATTGTTTGCACGACGGACAAATGTCGGCAAACATCGAGAAGCTTCCGATGTACAAAAACAACAACGCCGACGGGATGCAACGAAGATTAAAGGGGATATTACTGCGCATACACGCTTCGAATTTAAGGCGGAAAATAAAACACTTTGCAAGTTCTTTTTTCTTCTTCCAAACGGGTACTGAAAAATTTTCAAAATACGCTTCCGATATTTGAATTTTACAAAGCATTCCGCTTTTGTCGGTATAGGTTCAAAGGCGTTATGATTGTCTTTCTGGAGGGAACGGTCGAATTTTTAACCGAAAGCGGCATCTGTTTGAACGTTCACGGCGTTGGTTACGAAGTGTTCGTACCGCAACCGCAGACGTTTGGGTTACATGAGACGTCTCGGTTGTTCACGTACGCGGTTTATCGCGAAGATAATCAGCAATTATACGGATTTCCGACGTTCGAAGAACGCAACTGTTTTAAGCTTTTGGTCGAAAAAGTGAACGGCGTCGGTCCGAAACTGGCACTGATGTTGTTGACGGCTTTTAAAATGTCGGAACTGTGCGAGCTTCTTGTCCGCCAGGATGTTGCGGCGTTGTCGAAATGCCCCGGTGTCGGCAAAAAAACCGCGCAACGCCTTGTGTTGGAATTGCAGGGCTGTTTGAAAAAACTGCCGACGACGGTTACGGTCGATGCGCCGAAAAAAGCCTCCGTGTACGACGATGCGGCGGCGGCATTGACGGTGCTCGGTTATGCGCCCAAACAAGCCGAAGCGTTGACGGAGAAGGTGCGCGAAACGTTTCCCGACGAAGTGACCGTCGAAGGCATTTTAAAGCGTGCGTTGCAATCGGTAAAGAAGGGGACGTAGAAATTTTACTTTTCGGTGTCGACAGGAAGGTGTTTTTTCGGTTGTTCGCGCATCCGAACATTCCGTATGTGCTCGTTATTGTAAGTTTTCGTACGGAACTGTAAGACCGACATCCGTCGCGTAAGGAGTATAAAATAACGTATAGCGTTTGTTGGGCGTTAAAGCGGTTAAAAGTATGAAGACATCGGCATTCGATCTGTTTTGAAGAGTGTGCAAAACGGTTTGCATCGGTGTTTTGAAAAACGGACATTTTTGAATATGTTTGAATATCCCAGGAGCTTTTTGTCGTTTTATGGATAGTTGATTTTCGCCTCGCATACCGTTATCCCGAGGTAATTCGGTATGTTCCGAGCATATTGGCTTGTGTTGCCATTATTCAGAGGACACCGCGGCGCTTTTTTTCGGACGTTAAATATGCATCACTGTCTGTGAGTTTTTTAGGATCTTTGGATCCTGCGCCCGTTCCGTTATCTCGAAGCATTTGGCATATCCCGAGGATATCGGCTTATGCCGTCATCGTTCAAAGGATACTGCGATGCTTTCTTTTCCCGTACGTACACAACCCTTCGGAGCACAACGTTGATTTGACGGGTTATGTGCGTAAAAAAGCACTTGCGGTTTGCGGTAAAAAAACTTCCAATGAGCACTGAGTATGCCAGGAGTTCTTCCGCCGCTTTTGCTGAATACGCCTGCGACGCCCGGGGCACCCGGGGCGTCGTCGTTTCTGATGATGCTGTTGTTTGCGCTGGCGTTTTGGTTTTTGATGATTGCACCGCAGCGAAAGAAGCAGAAACAGCAGGAAAAAATGATTTCTGCGTTGAAGGAGGGCGACGAAATCCTGACGACTTCGGGATTGTTTGCGACGGTGATGCAGGTAAAAAACGATCGATTGCTTATCAAAACGGGCGATTCAAAGCTGGAACTGCATAAAAACTTTGTTCAAAGCAAAATCACCGATCCGAAAACAAAGACCGCACCGAAATCGAGTAAAAAATGAAAAGGTTGAATGCGCGTCTGTGGATTACGGCGATTGCTTTGTTGGTTGGGCTTTCGCAATTAACGCCGTGGCACGATAAACCGTACGATGCGTATTTGCTGAGCGAGGTAAAGCAAAATCGGGATACTTTCCGAGGTGCTTGGGAGGAGGCGCGTAAGCAGGTTGCCGAAAAAAAGGCTCCCAATCTGATGCACGCGCTGTTGACGTTGTGTCACGAGAAAAATTTAGATTTGAGCACGTGTTTTACGCAATTCAACATCGCCGATATTAAGAACATCGATAAACGTAACCGTATTTTGTTGCAACATTTGCTTCAAAAATCGCGGAGTGTTTTCAGGCAGGGCTTGGATTTGAAGGGCGGCGTGGCGTTTTCGCTGAACATCCGTCCGCAGTTGCTTGAGAAAAAGTCCGATGACGAGTGTCGGCGGATGGTGCAAAAAGCCATTGAGGTCATTTCGGGGCGCATCGATGCGCTCGGGGTGGCGGAGCCGCTGGTGCGTCCGCGCGGTCGCGGCGGAATTGAAGTGCAGTTGCCGGGAATTTCGTTGGAAAGCAATTCCGATATTGTCGGTGCGCTAAAAAAGCCTGCGAAGCTGGAATTTCGCTTGGTCAACGAGGATGTGCGCGAAGGCGAGCCGATTCCGACGGGGTACGAAAAGTTATTTTTGGAGCGCGAAGACGACAAGGGCGAAGCGGTGTTAGTGCCGTTGATTGTCAAAAAAATTCCCGAAATGACGGGGAAATCGGTGAAGGAAGCGCATCCCGTTGTCGACCAATACGGCAAGTACGAAGTGAGTCTTCAAATGACGCCGGAGGGGAAAGAGCGTTTCGCGGCGGTGACGCGTCAAAATCTGCACAAATCGTTGGCGATTGTGTTGGACGGGAAGGTGTGTTCGGCACCGGTGATTCAGTCGGAGATCACCGGCGGGCAGGCGAGTATTTCGGGGCACTTTACGCAACGGGAAGCGATTGAGCTGTCGAATGTTTTGAACAATCCGTTGGAATTCGAGCTGGATTTGGCGGAAATTTACGAAATCGGACCTTCGCTGGCGGCGGGAGCTCGCAATGTTGCCGTGAATGCGTCGATCATCGGTGTCGGTCTGCTGATGGCGGTGATGATTGGTTATTACCGTCTGCCCGGTGCTGTTTGCGGATTGGCGCTGGTGCTGAATTTTATTTTTATCCTGGTGTCCTGGGTGGTTTTAAATGCGACGATTACGCTCCCCGGTATTACGGCTCTGGCATTGACACTCGGGATGGCGACGGATGCCAATGTTTTAATCTTTGAGCGCGTGCGCGAAGAAATAAGGAACGGTCGGGATACGGAAACGGCACTGGAGGTCGGGCATAAGAAAGCACTTTGGACGATTTTGGATTCCAACATTACAACGCTCTTGACGGCGGTATTGCTGGTGTTTTTCGGTGTCGGTTCCGTAAAAGGGTTTGGTATTACGTTGGCGGTCGGTGTGCTGACGACGTTGTTCACGGTTTTGTGCTTCAATCGCGCGCTTTTGGAGTTTTTGACGCAAAGAGGGAAATTTAAGCTCTCGCCGCGTGCATGGCTCGGTGAAGCGAATTTTAATTTTTTGTCGCGCCAAAAAACGGCGACAACGGTTTCGGTTGTTTTGTTTCTCATCGGTTGCGTTGCGTTGGGCGTCCGCGGGAAAAGCGTGCTGAGTATCGACTTTGTCGGCGGTGAGGAACTGCTGGTGCGCGGTGATAAAGAGATCGATTGCCAAATCGTGCGGCAAATCGCGCAACAACGTCATTTGGGAGAAGTGAATGCCGTATATCAAAAGACGGTCGGCGAGGCGATGCCGCTGTTGAAGATACAGACCGAAAAAAATCGCGGCACCGCCGTGTTTGAGGCTCTGAAAGAAACCAATCCCGATGGGCATTTTAAGTGTCTGGCGCACAACCGCATGGGGGCATCGGTCAGTTCGGATGTCCAAAAAAATGCGCTTTTGTCGATTACGTTTGCTCTTATCGGAATTCTTATCTACATTGCGTTGCGTTTTGAGGTCAGCTACGGCATCGGTTCCGTCCTGGCACTGTTGCACGATACGCTTATCACGGTAGGTTTGTATATCGCTTTCGGGCACCAGTTCACGGCACCGATGGTGGCGGCAGTGTTGCTGGTTATCGGTTATTCGATTAACGATAAAATTATCATCTTCGACCGCGTGCGCGAGGAGTTAAAAATAAATCCGTTCGCGCCGTTGCCGCAACTTGTCAATTTGTCGATCAACAAGACCTTATCTCGTACGTTGATGACCGGGATGACGACCTTCATACCCGCGTTGCTGTTATATCTGTGTTGTTCTGGCATCGTCCGCGATTACGCGTTGGTGTTCATGCTGGGTATTCTCATCGGTACGTTTTCGTCGATTTTTGTCGCCGTTCCGATTTTCTGCAAGTACAACCGCAACGATCGGAAGCGTTTAGAGGCAAAGCCGGTCGAATCTGCTCCCTACGAGACTCTCAATTCCTAGATGCATTGGGTTTTTGCGTCGCCGCCGAAACCGCCCGAGTGGCTGAGGGCGTGCGTTGAAAGAAGCGGTTATCGTCCCGAAATTCAACAGTTGTTGTTGCAAAAAAGCTTTCGGGATGAAACGGAATACGAAGCTTTTCTTTCGCCGTCGCTGAAAAACATCGAACCGCCCGAGAAAATTGAGAACATTCCGGAAGTCGTTCGCCGCCTGCATGACGCCTGTGTGAAACATCAGCGCATCGTGGTTGTGAGCGATTATGATGTGGACGGTGTGACGTCGATGGCACTGTTGCATCGTTTTTTTTACCGCTTCGGATACGAATTTATACCTGTTTTCCCGAACCGCGAGAAGGAGGGGTACGGATTGACGGAAGCGGTAACGGATCGGGTTTTAAAAGATTATGCACCTTTTGACCTGTTGGCGGCAACGGACTGCGGTACCAATTCGGTCGAAGCGGTGCAACGGTTGCGCGATGCCGGCGTTGAGGTTCTGATTGTCGATCATCATCAACGTTCCCGCGACGCATTACCGAACGCCGTGATTGTCAATCCGCACCTGAACGAAGCCTCACATTCGCAATCGGCATTGGGTTTATGTACGGCGGGTTTGATTTTCAAGTGCCTGCATGCGTGGCTGAAAATTCTGCGTTCGGAGAATGTTCGCGGCGCGCAAGAACTGCGTTTGAGTTCGTTTTTGGATTTGGTTGCTCTTGCGACCGTTGCGGACTTGGTTCCGTTGCAACACGATAATCGACTTTTCGCGGCTTTCGGTTTGCGCGAACTGCAACGAACCGCATCCGTCGGTTTGCGGGCGTTGTCGGAAGTCTGCGGTGGCGATCCTTCTTATCCGCTGACAACGGAGGATATAGCGTTCAAATTGGCACCGCACATCAATGTCGGCGGACGTTTGGAATCGGCGGAACTGCCGTTTGAATTGTTGACGAGCGACGATGAAGCTCGTTGTTGTTTGTTGGCGCGGCAACTGGCGCGGAAAAATGCGGAGCGTCAGGAAACGGAACGTCGCATCGCCGCGGAGGCGGAAGTTTTCATCAACGAACGACCGTATCAACGGGCATATGTATTGTATCAACCGCATTGGCATGTCGGTGTTGTCGGGATTGTAGCGGGGCGTTTAACGCGTAAATATCACTGCCCGGTGTTTGTTTTGGGACAACAAAACGGATTTGCGAAAGGCTCTGGGCGCAGTATCGAGGAAGTAAATTTAACGGAACTTTTTTCGGAGGCACAACCGCTGTTGCGTCATTGGGGCGGGCATCCGGCGGCGGTCGGTCTGGAAGTCGAAATCGACAACATTTTACCTTTGGAGATACGCTTGAATGAAATTTTATTTCAAAAATTTCACGATTGGCCGCAACCGACATTGTCGATTGCTTCTGTTTTGTCCGAAACTTCACTGACAGAGGATTTTTTGGATGAACTGGAACACCTGGCGCCGTTCGGTCATGGAAACGAAATGCCGATTTTTGCCTTGAAAGACGTTGTTTTGGCGAAACCTGCCGAACATTTCGGGAAGTACGGTGTACATTTGCGTTTAATGTTAAACGGACATCGCGCCGTCGGTTGGGGGATGGGCGATGCGCGCATTCCGCAGAACAAACCGCTCGATTTCGCCGTTCAACTCGGTTGGTCGTGTTGGAACGGACGGCGCACGTTGCAGGTACAGGTGGTTGATTGGCGGGTAAGTAAAGAGGGAGAACAGAGATAAAATGTCGCGAGAATCCTAATATACTGCGTGATGGATTTCGATGCGAAAAATATCGATGGCTCGAAAGGTTTTAGTAGCACGGAACGTGTTTTTGTATGTTTTTTTCGGTTGCATGCGGGGTCGATAACACATAATCGGTACATGTCGAGGAAATGGTAACGACGGATAAATGTTTCGGCGTTTTTTAATGAATTGATTTTTGAGAATAACTTTTGTCGTTTTTTGATGCATAAATAACAGAAAAAGAATTTTTTGCGATAGAGGCGGTTGTACGGGAAATGTTGCAATACATATTCTTCCTTCCATTGCCGCATCTTTCCTTAAAAAATTGACAATCCGCGCCCATTCCTTGAAATAAAACCGTGGCGGATTGCGAAGACGTTGTGATTGTCGGAAGCGGATGCGCGGGGTTGTCCGCGGCAATTTATACGGCGCGTTCGCAGTTGAAGCCGTTGGTCATCGAGGGTGAGAAGCCCGGCGGTGCGTTGATGCCGTCGGCAAAAGTCGACAACTATCCCGGGTTCCCGGAAGGCATCGGCGGGGCAGAGTTGATGGAGCGGATGCGTCGACAAGCCGAGCGGTTCGGGACGCGCTTTGTGAAGGCATCGGTGCAGAAGGCGAGGCGTCACGATGAGAAGGAAGAGACGATTTTAACGCTTTCCGACGGAACGACGGTGACGACAAAGGCACTTATTATTGCGACGGGGTTGCAACCGAATCGGCTTTCGTTGCCGCACGAAGAGGAGTTGCTTCAGGGCAAGGGGCTTAGCATGTGCGCCACCTGCGACGGTTTTTTTTACAAAGATGAAGTTGTGTGCGTTATCGGCGGCGGCGATCATGCCTGCGGTGAGGCGTTGCATTTGAGTGCGTTATGTAAGAAGGTTTTTTTGGTGCATCGGCGCGACGCGTTGCGTGCGTCGGAAATTGTCGCCGAGCAGGTGCTGAAAAACGAGAAAATTACCTGCGTCTGGAACCATATTCCGACAGATTTTAAGTTGGATGCGGACGGTTGCATCGAAGGGTTGGTTGTGCGGAACGTCGTCGACAAAACGGAACGCGTGCTCCCGTGCAAAGGCGTATTTTTGGCGGTCGGGTGGCACAATTCACAGGTGTTTAACGATTTTGTCGAAGTCGACGAACAGGGGTACATTAAAATTGCTTCAAAGGCGGTTTGCACCTCCGTTCCCGGCGTGTTTGCGGCGGGTGATTGCGTCGATAAGTACTACCGCCAAGCCGGCGTGGCGGTCGGCATGGGCATTCAAGCCGCTTTGGAAGCGCGCGCGTGGCTGAGAGAGCGGGCATGAGCAGATGCGGTCGGTGCGAACGCGAGGCAACGGTGCGGTTGACGGACGTAGATGTCAACGGTTGCATGCGGGAGGCGTTTTTGTGCGATGAATGTGCGAAAACGTGCGGTATTTTGACGCCGAACGCTTATGACTTGATCGACGGATTGCCGTCGCGGGAGTGCGGGTTGTTGCTTTCGAACCGCATTTGTCCGAACTGCGGTTGTACGCACGAATGGCTTGAAGCGCACAAGCGTGTCGGTTGCCCGCAGTGTTATCGCGCGTTTGATGACTTGAAGCTCTGCGGTTTTAAGGATTGTAATGTTTATTTCGGCAAAATCCCCGCAAAACAACGCACGAAAGAAGCCTTCCAGCCGCGCTTGCAGTATCTGGAAGAGAAGATGAAAACCTTGGCGAAGAACGAGTGTTTCGAAGCGGCGCAGGCGGTTCGGAAACAACTTCGAAGCATCGAACGGGAGATGAGGCGATGCACCAGCTGACGTTTGATACGCAAAGCAAGTCCGTTTTTCGGCGTTTATCGCAGAAAAAGCAGCTTCAATTAATGGCGTTTTTGAGCGACTTGAATTTTGAAAATACGGCGCAAATCGGAAAATTTAAGCGCGGCGATAAGACGCTTTACCGGCTTCGATGGCAGGATTTGCGCATTTATTTCGAATGTGCGAAGGAGGATTTATTTATCGTTCATTACCTTTTGCCGAAGCACACGTGGAATGATTTTCTGTTGCGCGCCAATTTGCCGATCGACGAGGAAGCCGTCGAGAAGGATGAGCGTTTTTGGCAATTTTTGGAGAAGTTGTAATGGCATCGGAGAAAAAGCACGACGTTCCGTTGGCGAAGATTTATCTGTTGCCCAATCTGTTCACGGCGGGCAATTTGTTTTTCGGATTTTTGTGCCTTATTCGTTGCATTCAGGCACGTTACAGCGAGGAAGCAATGACGTCGTTTGCGCTCTATAACCAAGCCGTTTGGTGCATTTTCGGATCGCTGGTGTGCGACGGTCTGGATGGGCGTCTGGCGCGGTTGGGCGGCAAAGAATCGCTGTTCGGGAAGGAGTTTGATTCGGTGGCGGATGTGATTTCCTTCGGTCTGGCACCGGCGATGATCGTGTTTTTTCTCATTCTTTCGCCGGAAAATAATTTTCCGTTTTTTCGAAAAATCGGCTGGCTGATCGGGTTTATTTATTTACTGTGCGGTGCGGTACGTTTGGCGCGCTTTAATGTTATCACCCATCCGCTGTTGCCGAAAGAGCAGAAATTGCCGCAGCACGCCGCCTCGTTTTTTATCGGATTGCCCATTCCCGCCGCCGCAAGCGTGATTGCGTCGTTGGTGTTGGTGATCAATCGCTTCGATTTGAAAGCCTGGGCATTGTTGTTGCCGCCGTTGATGTTGCTCATTGCCTGGTTGATGATCAGCAATGTTCTCTATCCGAGCTTCAAGCATATCGATTGGACGACGGAAACCAAACTGCGTGCATTTGTGGGCATTATCGGTGTTTTGGCGATTATTTTCATGTTTGAAGAGCTGTCGTGCGCAATTTTGTCGCTTACGTATGTTTTTTACGGATTGATCCGTCATTTGAGGCGGCGCAAGGTTGAGGAGTAAGAACGAGCTAGGGAGGCCTTCGTGTTTTTTGGGGAAAGTGCTTTGGGTATTTTTCATGGAGAACGAAAGCAGTCTTTTGTTTTTTTTCGAGGGACGGAGGCGATCAATCGTCGGTTTTGCGTTTTAACGGGTCAGAGCGGGTTTTTTGTTTCAAAAAAACGATATATATCCGTTAAAACGGGGTGATGTGCTCCGATTGTTAAGTTTGCACGGATAAAAAAAGTAAAAAGTTGCGGAGGCGGTTGAAGATAGTCAAAGAAAAATTTTCCCGATAAGATGGGGGTGTTCAAGTTTATTTTCCGATATTTTCACCGTCTGCGTGCCGCTTGGCGCAAATGGTGTAATCCGCAGGTGCGTCGTGGTCGAAAAGGAGAACGTGCAGCGGTGCGTTTTTTGAAAAAAGCCGGCTACCGAATTCTCGATACCAATTACCAAAGCGGTCGGTATGAATTGGATATTATCGCCGAAAAAGATGGTTGCATCGTGTTTGTCGAGGTGCGCGGTCGGCAGCAATCATCGTTGCAAAGCGGTTACGATTCGGTCGATAAAAATAAAAAGCACGCTCTGCGTTGTGCCATTTATGCCTATTTAAAGAAACATCGTCGCATTCAACATTGGCGGTTGGATATTATTGCCGTCGAATGGGACGGAAACGGGAAAATTTCGGCGCTTCGTCATTACGAAAATGTTCCGTCGAAGAATGTTCGCGGGCGCGGTGTTTATTGACCGAAAACGTACTTTAAGCGCAATTAGTTTGGATTTTCCACGTATTCGCAACAGAGGATTAAGTACTTGAAAAGTTTATAAATCGTCGGTTGATCGCATTCGGTTTCACGAAGTTTGGTGAAAAATCCGATGTCGTGATCCGTTTTGGCGACGGCCTGCAGGGCGAACGGCGCGTGTGCGTGTTGCAACGGAAGGGCGAGGGCTTTTTCGTACGTTTCGTACGGCAACGGCGCAAGATCGAAGGTTTTAAGGATAAAAAAGAACACTTCGTCGTCGGCTTTTTCCACTTGCACGGTGCGATTTTGTTCCAAAATAAACTTCAGACAGCCGTTTTCGTTGAGCTGCAGGTTTTGCAATCCGATGCTCTCGCCAAACGCCTTCAGTTCGATATCAATTAACATAACTCAAACATTTTCCTCCAAAATTTTCGCATCCAACATTTCCTGTATGGTTGCCAAAAAGTGCGTGCGAACATCCGGCGATGAAAAAACGGAATCGGGATATTTTCGCAGAAACACCGTCAGTTGCGTTAGAAAGAATATGCGTTCTTCGTCGGTGCGGATGCCGACGGTTTTCATCAGTTGCGAAAGTTGATTTTCGTCGAGATATTCCTTCAAAATCGCCTGCATGAGGGTCTTTGTGAGGATATAAGCGGTTTCTTGGATGGAAGTCTCTTGCGGCATAATCAGGCGAGATGCGGGAAAGTTTGAACGGCTTTTTGCATCAGTTGTACGTTTAAATCCTGTATCGTGCCGAGTTTTTCCGTTGTTCGGCAGGTGTTGACAATGGCGCTTGCAATTGACGGATCGGGGCAACTTTGCAGCTCCGACGTCAGACAGCGCGTGACGACGGATAAATTTTCGCTGAAATGCTCAAAGGCGCTTCGGGTGTCGTTGAAACCGTCGATGAGATTTTGTGTGAGCAACTGGAACGTTTGCAGCGGATTGCCTTTTAACGGTAAAAGTTTATCCAAAATCAGGGCATTAAAATCCTTCGGCGGCAGCGTAACGTCGTGCGTGAAATGCGCGGTGACTTCCCGTAACAGCGGTGCCAATTGGTAGCTGTCCAAAATGCGATCGCCGTGTTTGTTTAACAACTGAGTCCGCACCTTATCCAGTTCGCCGATTTGGGTTTCCAACGCGCGGATTTGCTGCTGAATTTGCTGTTGTTCGGCTTCATCCCGCGGTTCTTTCGATGATGCCGAAGAGCGTTCGTCGGCAAACTTTTTAAGATTTGCCAGCTTGCGTTCCCAAACGTCGCGAACGATCTGCAACGCGTTGTGTTGTTCCGCAACATCTTCGAACGTTTTCAGTGCATCTTTGACGGTCGCTTCCGTGCATTGTTTTTTCAGCGACAGTTCTTCCAGCTTTTGGAAATAACTTTTATATTTTTCTTCGCTGCCCGAGAAAAGCGCATTGGAACGCTCTTGGATCGTGCCCTGCAAATCTTTTTGCATTTGGCTGTTGATCATTGTCAGGCGCACTTCCGTCTGCTTCGTAATGCGTTTGCTACGGGCGTCCTGTTCGTTCACCTTTTGGGAATCGGCGGCTTCCCGAACGCCGTTGATCGGTTTTCGGCTGTTGCGGAGACCTTTTTTATGTTGCGCTTTTTTCGTTTGCTTTTGCGCCATAAAGCCCGACATACATTCGTCGTCTTTCGTGCTCGGATCGACTTCGTTCGTCGCTACCTGAACCGTTTGGTTGTCCAGTTTTCCCGTTTGCGTCTCCGAAACGGGCTGTTCGTCATTGACAAACGCCTGATCCGTTTGCACCGCCGCTTGGGTTTGAAAATTCAGTGCACCGTCAACCATTGCCTGCAAAAGAAGCATTTTTTGTGCCGGAGGCGGAAAAATTTTTGGAAAAGACGGGTTTTAAAAAGTATTGTTGTGCTTTGGAATTTACGGAAACCACTCGGGAGGTTAGTGCAGGAGAGAGGGCGATGGGCGATTTTTGAAGCATGTTGTCCTGCTTATCGCGAAAAAAGATGATATCCCCACGGTACATGCGTGTTCGTTTCGGGTACTTTGTGCGAATTTTTTGCCGTCTTTTCGGAAAAATTTCCTTCCGACGTACGTTGCGGTTTGGCTTCTTGAGTTCTTCGTCCGAAATTTTGACGCGGATGCCTTATGTGCACGGTAGGTGCGGTATGCAAAAATACTGCCGTCGAAACTCAATCCTCAACCGTATGAATGTACCGCGGGTGTTTAGTGAAATAACGCATCAATGTCAAACGGTGGATTTTGGCGTTGTGGCGTACGTCGACGGGAAAATTTTTATACACGCAAAAGCTTCGAATTTTTGCAGTGACCGTACAGGCTTTTGCCAAATGTCGCAATTCCAGAAATAAGGATTGTGTTTCATCTTTCGAAAGGCGGTTTTTTGGTTCAATCACGATGGCGGGAACGATTTGATTGTTTACCTTAAACGCAATCAGTGCTGAACGAAACACCGCTTTGTGGGTATTAAAGATCGCTTCGCAACAGTCGGTGTAAAAGGTTCGTTCCGCCGTTATAACGCGTTCTTTTTTGCGTCCGCAAAACCACAAGCGCCCTTGTGCATCCAAATAACCGATATCGCCCATACGGTGCCAAAGGATGCCGTCGGTATCGTAAATTTTCGCGTTTTTCGTCGCCACATCATCATTTAGGTAACGCTTGCTGACATAAGGTGCCGAAACGGTAATTTCACCGATTTCGCCCGTCGGCAGAGCATTCGGCAAAGTGTCGAGCGGTTCGTCCGTAATCGGCAGGATGCGAACGCGCACGTCCGGCAACGGATAACCGACACAGGTTCCGCTCCCCTGCAATGTTTGTTCGTACGTATCCCGCAGGACTTCTTCTGCGGAAATACACGCCACGGGCAGGGCTTCCGTTGCGCCGTAGGGCGTGAAAACGCGACCGTTCGGCAACAGCGCTTGAACGCGTTTCAGCAACATCGGATGTACGGGTGCGCCCGCCAGAAAGAGACGCTTTACGGATGGCAACAGGATGTTGTTTGCTTCGCAGTACGTTGCCAGTTTCGTCCACAGGCGCGGCGAACCGAAGCTGTGCGTGACGTTATGCTTCAGGATGGAAGGAATAATTTTCTTCGGGTCGAGCGTACTCGGACGCGAAGGATTTATTTCCGGCAGAACCGTCGTCAGTCCCATCGCGGGATTATAGAGGGAAAATACTGGCAACAGCGGAAAATCAACCTCGCCGGAGCGAATATCGAAAGTTCGTATCAAAGCCTCCGTTTGGGCATTCAGTTCGCCGTACGTGTACACGGCACCCTTCGGATGTCCCGTGGAACCCGAGGTGAACAAAACCGCCGCCGTATTCTCGGGACGAGTTTCGGGTTGAAACGTGCAGGCAAAGTTACGCTTCGAAAGTTTGCGCTTCAAGCGATCGGATAAAAAAAGAGCCTTTTCGAAACCTGTGAAAGGTTTTAGGAGGTAATAAAGCAGGCGCCCGCGCGGAACGCTTAAAAAAAAGTTCGGTTTCGTTCTTCGGACGCAGTTGAAGAAATTTTTCAATCCCATCCCGGGATCGATGACGATCGGAATGGCACCCAATCGCAACAGGGCAAAGGTTGCGATGAGCAAATCCTCCCCCGGCGGTACCAATAATAAAACGGTTTGGCCGCGCGAAACATTGTTTTCGAAAAAATACGTCGCCCATATGTCGGCTTCATGATTCATTTCGCCGAAGGTTTTTTCCGTAACCGCCGATGTGCCGTCTTCGGACGTTCGCGTGACCTTTAAACCGACGGTATTCGGTTGTTTTTGTGCAACTTCGTGCAGAGCTTCAGCGATATTCATGCTTGGAACTTCTATGGGGAATACCGATGTTTTTATAATACCCAAAGCGACCGTCACCCGATTGCAAACGTACTCGGTTGTTTGAGCAGTGTTGCCAACCGCGATGCATCTTCAACGCTTCCCGTGGCGAATGTTTCTTTTCCGCCCCCGCGTCCGCCGCATTGCGCAAGAAGATGCTTCAAAAATTTGTCGGCGGTTAATTGTTTTTCAACGGCTTTGTCGGAACAGAAGATTAGCAATAATTTTTCGCACGCAACCGCAAGCACATCCAAAGATTGCTCTTTAAAAATGCCGCCGCAGATGCTGCGCAGGGTTTTAATATCAACGGCTTCCGCTAAGCAGGCGGAAGCAATTTTTAAAGCACCGCCGTCGATTTCGGGAGCGGGAATTTTTTTTAAAGCGCGCAGGATATCCGCCTTTAACGTTGCGGTTGACGTGTTGGAGGTTTCGTTCTTCCTCTCTTTTTTAATTTTTTCAAGTTCCCCTTCCAGCGTTTCGCACCGTTGTTTTAATTCCAAACATCGACGATACGCCGCCGTTCCGACGCAGGCTTCAATGCGACGAATGCCGGCACTGACACTCGATTCCTTGAGAATATAAAACGCGCCCAATTCACCCGTTTGATGCACATGCGTTCCGCCGCACAATTCCCGCGATCCGTTCCCGTGTTGCAACCAAAAGCCGTCCTTTTTGACTTCCCCGATACTGACCATCCGCACAACATCGCCGTATTTTTCGTCGAACAACGCGACGCAATCGTTCGGCAGGTCGTCCCTGTTTTTTTCTTCGACGGTCACGGGCGCATTTTCCAAAATCACCTCGTTACAGAGCTTTTCAATCTCCGCCAGTTGTTCCGCGGAGACTTTTTCGTAATGATTAAAATCAAAGCGCAGGCGTTCGTCCGTGACCGATGAACCGCACTGATGCAGATTGGGATTTAAAAGTCGCCGCAGTGCCCATTGCAACAGATGCGTGGCGGTGTGGTGGCGCGAAATTTCCAATCGTCGTTCGATATTGACCTCCAAACGCACTTTTTTATTTAACCATTCGGTGCGAAGAGCTTCAAAATCAATCGGCTTGCCGTCGTTGTTTTGAACTTCATGCAACAGCGTGTTCCCCTGCCAAATCGTATTTTTGACGGATAACACTTTCGGTTCCGTTGTTAAACACATAAAACCGTTGTCACCGATTTGACCGCCTTTTTCGCCGTAAAACGGGCTTTGTTCGACGATGATATAAACCGCACCCGCACCTTCGGCATTTTTTCCGCATACTACGTCGATTATAACGGTTTCAACCGTTTTCAAACTTCCGTCTTCCTGTATGAGATCGTACCCGACGAAGCGCGTCGGACATTCGTGCGCATCCGAATGCATTACCTGCACCGATGTTTTTTTGGAAGCCGCTTTCGAACGCTCCTTTTGTTGCGCCATTTCGTTTTGGAATTCTTCTTCATTCACCGTGACGCCGTGTTCTTTGGCAATCAGTTGCGTCAGTGCCAACGGAAAACCGTAGGTATCGTAGAGCAAAAATGCATCTTTGCCGGAAAGTTCCGTGTGACAGATGCCGAGATGCTGTTCCAATCGCCGTATGCCTTTATCCAGAGTTTGCTTAAATAAATGTTCTTCGACTTCCAACGGTTCGCAGACGGCTTTGTTTTTCAATTCCGGGAAAACATCGCCCATCGTACGGGCAACAACGGAAGCCAAACGCGCAAAAAAGCCGACGGATGCAAACTCGGGTTTTTGATGTAAGCCTAATTTTTGCCCGAAGTAGACGGCGCGTCGAATGATTTTCCTCAGTACATAGTTGCGACCTTCGTTGCCGGGGTAAATCCCGTCGGCAACGGCGAACGTTGCGGCGCGCACGTGATCGGCAATGACGCGAAACGCAATGTCCGCTTCCAACAATTTTTTTTCTTCGGGCGATAACGTAACATTTGTTTGCGCAACCCGTCCGCCGTATCGATGTCCCGACCATTGCGCCAGAACATCGAAGAGCGGCTGAAATAAATCGCTTTCGTAATTGGAGGGTGTTTTTGAAAAATCCGTAAAGTTCCGTGTCGTCGCAAGAATACCCGCAACCCGTTCCAGCCCCATGCCAGTGTCGACATAATGATTTTCCAGTGCTTCCAACGAACCGTCCGCCAACGCGTTGTATTGTATGAACACCAGATTCCAAATCTCAATGCACCGCGCATCGCCTTTGTTGACCAAGCGACCGTCGGTGCGTCCGTCCGGCGTCAAATCGATATGAATTTCGGAGCACGATCCGCACGGTCCCGTGTCGCCCATCATCCAAAAATTATCCTTTTTGTTTCCGGCAACGATGTGAACGTTCGGGTCAAGACCTGCGTCGGTGAAAATTTCCTTCCAAAGCGCGTATGCTTCGGTGTCGCGCGTTGCAGGTTCGCCGTTGAGCGGTTCGTAGACGGTGGCATATAGTCGTTCTTTCGGAAAATGCCAAACGTCAACCAGCAGTTCCCATGCCCACTGAACGGCTTCTTTTTTGAAATAATCGCCGAACGACCAATTCCCGAGCATTTCAAAGAACGTATGATGATACGTATCAAAACCGACTTCTTCCAAGTCGTTGTGTTTTCCCCCGGCGCGGATGCACTTTTGGGTGTCGACCACACGCGTATCTTTCGGTGTTTGTTGTCCCAAAAAATACGGCACAAACGGGTTCATGCCGGCATTGGTAAAGAGCAAATTCGGTGCTTTCGGAAGCAGTGAATCCGACGGAACGATGCGATGATGTTTGCTTTCGAAAAATTTCAGGAAACTTTGCCGAATTTCATGGGAATGCATACCGTTATTTTGTATTTTAAAGGCTCTCCGAAGCAATCAAAAACGGTGCGCGAAGCCGAAAGTTTGAAATCGCAAAAAACAGGCTTGCCATCGGGACAAAAAAAACCATCCTAAAATTAGTTAGCGTCTGTCCTGTTCGTCTAGAGGTTAGGACATCGGGTTTTCATCCCGAAAACAGGAGTTCGATTCTCCTACGGGACGCCAGGAAATGACCGCGGGTGCGGTCGGCGCAGGATTGATTTTCGGTTTTCTTTTGTTCGGATCAGACACATGGATTGTGTAAGAATTTTCGGGGTTTTGAGGTATGGGGTATTTTTGTTGTGCGTTGGCATTTGGACTGCCGGTATCGCAACCGTTCATGGCGCGCGTTCGTTTCGCCATCCCGTCAGACATCATCTGCGCGTGCAGTGTAACAAAAGTCATGTACTTGCGAATGCTCGTAAGCGTTTGCGGGAAAGAGCAAGGCAAAATAAGCATCTTGTGCGTATGGCGAAAAATCGTTCGAAGGTAAAAGCAAGGGTAAAAAACTTTTCGGATCGTTCAAATTGGCGAATGAGCGGTGTGAGCGGTTTTTGATTGATGTTGATTTTTTCCTTGTTTCCATGTCGGTTGTTCGTATTTTTGAGGTGGATGTATGAAGTGTATGAAAATTTTTAATATCGCGGAACACAAGGTGTTGTTGTGTTGCGCCGGTATCCTTGCTTTCGGGACGTGTTCCGGGCACGCTGTGTATCCTTCGGAAGGGATCTTGTGGCGACACTTGCGCGGAAGCAACAACGAAGGGCGTACGATTCCGGATGCTTATAAGGCGTTATCCAAAAAGCAAAAACAATTTGAAGCAGAAGAGAAAGAGGGAATTTCTTGCGAAGATAAAAAATGGAAAGAATTAAAATGTTTTTTGGAAGAAGAGAAAAAAGGTGAAAAATTTAAAAGAAAACTCAACAAGTGCAGGGCAGCCTTTTCTGTTTCGGGATTAGAATCGGATGGGAGTACGTGGATGCGGATATTTGATTTGAAACGTTTTTTCGCGGGTTGTCTTTCCGAAGAACAAAAACGGGTTCTTGAAAAGTGGAATTTTGCTGCAGATGGGAAAGAGGCGATTTTCCGTTGTCTTCGCGTTGTTGCCAGTGAGTCGTTTTTGATCCGTGTTCTTGGAAAGGATTTTGTCGATGCGCTGATTAAAGAATACAATACGGAGGTATCCGTTCCGGAAATTTCGTTCACTTATTCGTTTGAAAATCCCTTTTGCGGTTTGCCGCCGATCACCAATCGGATAATGATAAATATGAAGGTTGAACAAGAACATACGGAGATATTGGATGAAACTTCCGGTACATATATCAAAATACATCCGAATGATGCTCAAAAAATGGCGGATGCAGGGAAAAGTATTCATGAAAAAACTTTTACGGATTTTTGTGTCCTTCTAAGGCTGACGTGGAATATATTCGAGGATGAAATCGAAAAAGTTGAGGTATGTGATGAGTTTGTCGTGAACAGACCGATATCTTATTTCAAGAAAGCTTTTACGATTTTTGAGAAGAAGTAGTTCTGTTTTCGCAAAGGAAGCAAGCGGAATCAAGGCGACTGTTGTGGGATATGCCTGATTTTTGGAAGAAAGTGTTTTAGGGAGCCTTATCGGGTTGTGACGGGGTGAAGTGCTTGCGATGGTCGGATATCTTCAAAAAGCTTGCCATTTGTTTGGAATATGTTTTTTAATCAGGGAGCGGTAGTGTTATGGAGACAAGTGCGAAGGCGGTTATAAGAACCCAGGGACAGCAGTTTTGCGTGCAAACGGGCGACATTTTAAAGGTGATGCGTTATCCGAACACGGAAGCGGGGAGCGAGTTGGAATTGAGGGATGTTTTGATGTATGAAGATGCCGCGGGTGTTCGTTTCGGACAGCCGGTTCTGGAGAATGCGACGGTGCGCGTTAAAGTTTTGGAGAACAAGCGCGATAAGAAAGTTACCATACTGAAACATCGTCGTCGCGGCGGTTTCCAGCGCAAACAGGGTTTTCGTCAGGCAATATCGGTCATCAAAGTGGAAGCCGTTGAGTTTAAAAATTAAGAGATTAAAAGCTAAGGGAAGGATTATTTGTTATGTCGCATCATGCTGCACAGGGTTCATCGCGGAACGGACGGGACAGCCGTTGCAAGAATTTGGGAGTTAAACGTTACGGCGGCGAGAAAGTGCGCGCCGGAACGATTTTGATGCGCCAGCGCGGTACGCAATACCATCCCGGAAAAAACGTCGGCTTAGGTCGGGATTTTACCTTGTTTGCATTGATTGACGGAGTGGTTGAGTGGGATAAGGAGCACCGAAGAGTGGGAGTGGTAGGGGCGTAAGAATTTTTGCGCAAGTTTCTCCGACGGTTTTTTGGGATAGGGATCGTGATGTTTTTTGTTCCGTTGTTGGCATCGTTTGCCGGTTGGCTTTATTTTGGTCATTGTGTCTTGTTAAAAGCGGTCAGCTGCGTGTCGGATGTACGGTCATTCCTGTTTCGGAGAGTGCAGGTGCGTGTATCCTAGAACTTCATTTACGGGAATATAAATTTCGCTTGTATGTTTGGGAGTGTCTTCGACCTTGAGTAAACCGATGTCGGTGTGGGATCGTGAAGAAAGTGTTTGCAAAGGGTGTTATAAATCGTTTCTTCGCATCACAAGTGCAATCGAAAGTTCCTGATAGTCGATGGGAGAGAGTGTGAGGGGTCTTTTACCAAAAGCGATGTTGATAGTTTTATACGCACTATATGTTTTGGGGTGGATTGTGGCAGATTTTCCTTTTCGCTCTCTCGAACCGCTCGATAAAATCTCCCGCACAATAATTTGCGGTTTCCATGAGGAATAAAATGAGGCTTTCGCGCGGGATATGATACGAACGGCGTTGTTCTTTGCCGCGCGCCGCTTTCCCATTCCAGATGTGTCCGAGAATTTTCTGGTTATCGAAGCAGTTGCGGATGTATTGGTCGCTGCGCCCGAGAACGGCGGCGGCTTCCTTTACCGTGTACCATTGTTTGCGATCGGGTAACAGACGGTCGAAGAATTGCCAGCTCGGATCTTTTTGCGGTGCGAACAACTTACCCTGTACGTACATAACGCCATCCTTGCATCGTCCACGGCATCCTTGCCTGCCGTAAATATGAATAAAATTCCTTTCGAAGGCAATGCGGAATAAATTTCAAAACGAATGCCCTGCGAAACGGATTGCCGTCCGAATGTGAAAGAGATTTTATGGGGAAAATGCGGGCTTCGTTGCGATTGCTCTGTTGGCGTTACGTCTCCAAACGGAAGCGGTCGTTTTTGACGGCTTTCGGCTTCGGGATCATTTACGGGCTGATGAGCGGATTGGGGTTGCCGCTGATTTTCGAAAAGGTGTTTCGCGGTATTTTTGAAGAACGCGTTGCGTACGGGGCGGCGACGGTGGTCGGCGTGGCGGCGCTGGTTCCGCTCGGCTTCGCCGTGCGCGGGCTTTTCGGCTATTTGAGTACGGTCGGCATGAACCGATGCGGGTTGGAGATTTTGACGGAACTGCGCGCGGATTTATTTCAAAAGCTGCAACAACTGCCGTTGGCGTATTTTGAGCAAACAACCACTGGCGATTTACTGCATCGGGTGGTGTCGGATCCGAAGAATTTGCAGGATTTGATTTTGGAAACGGCTTCGGAGCTTCTCAAACAGCCGTTGCAAATGGCGGCGGCGGTCGGAAGCTTGGTGTGGTTGTCGGTCAAGCACGGCGATTTTTATCTCTTTTTAATCTTCATGCTCGCCATTCCCGTTTGTTTTTTGCCGGTTCGGCTGTTGCGGGCGCGCGTCAAGGCGTACGGTCGGCAAACGCAACGGCGCGAAGCCGAATGTACCGCGTGCGTGGCGGAAAATTTGCATGCGGCGGAGACGGTGCGTCTGTTTAACGGCGAGGTTGCGGCGTGCGAAAAACTGCGGATGGCGATGGAAGCGTGGATGCGCGAAATGCGTTCGGCGATTCAATGGCAACGTTTGCAACAGCCGATGATGGAAACGGTTTCGGCGGCGGTGATTGCGGTCGTTTTTATTTACGCCTACTTCCGACAAATTCCGTTTTCGGTGTTCAGTGCCATGGGAATGGCGTTGTATTTCGCGTTTGATCCCGTTAAGAAATTAACTTTGCTGTTCGGCTGGATGCAACGTGTGACGGGTTCGACGGAGCGCATCCTTGAAATTCTAAATCAACCCTTGGAGATTGTTTCGCCGAAAAACGGTGCTTATGCGGGAACCTGCAACGGTATGTTTGTGTTTAAAGATGTGACATTTCGCTATGAACGCGCCGAAAAACCGTCTTTAACGGGTATCAATATCAAAATTCCCGCGAAACGTTTTTATGCGCTGGCGGGGGCAAGCGGTGCCGGAAAATCGACCTTTATTAAACTTCTGGCGCGATTGTACGATGTGTCCGACGGTGCGATTACCTTGGACGGCATTGATGTCAGAAATTGGGATTTGGCGCATTTACGGCAACAAATCGCCTTTGTTTCGCAGTCGACGCTTCTGTTTAACGATACGTTTTTCAATAATTTATGCTTCGGTGCGCCGAATGCAACGCGCGAAGAGGTTGTTGATGCCGCGAAAAGAGCCTATGCGCACGAGTTTATTATGTCCTCCGGCGGTTACGACGCGCCGATCGGCGAAAACGGCAATCGTTTTTCCGGCGGTCAGCGGCAACGGCTGGCGATTGCCCGTGCGTTTGTGAAAAAAGCCCCGATTTTAGTGTTGGACGAAGCCACGTCGGCGTTGGATTCCGAGAGCGAAGCCTTTATTAAGAAAAGCATCGAAGCGGTTCGCGGTACAAAAACGATTATTGCGATTGCTCACCGCATCAGCACCATTCAACAAGCCGATTGCATTTTGGTGTTGGATAAAGGTGCTTTAATCGGCGTCGGGACGCATGGGGAACTGATGCGGTCGAATGCCCGCTATCGGCAATTTGTCGAAAAACAAACGATTGAAAATGCGACTTAAATATATGGACAGTATCGAAACGATTGTGCGCGGTGTTTGTGTGAAGGATGGTCATCTGCTGGTGTATCAGAATACAAACTTCGGGTACATTTGCCTGCCGGGCGGGCACGTGGAATTTTGGGAGCCGATGACGGATGCGCTTTGTCGGGAATGGAACGAAGAGGTTGGGTGCGACTGTGAAGTCGGGAAGTTTTTGAGTTTCTTCGAAGAACGCTACGAGTGTTCAGACGGAAAACGTCACGAATATGCGTTTTTGTATGAGACTGCCTGTGATGTTTTGGAGGTTCGCAAACCGCTGAAACAACGGGAACCGCATATCGCGCTTCAATGGATGTCGCTGAGCAAATTTCGGAACTGTAATTTTGTTTCCAAAGCGCAACAAGCGTTTTTGTGCAAGTATTTGAAGCCGTAAAGGAAGCGTTTCGGTTTATAAACGGCGAACCTTAATAAAAATCGGAACTCTAACTCTGGCGCTCTCGTCGGGATTCGAACCCGAATTTCCGGCTTCGGAGGCCGATGTCCTATCCGTTGGACGACGGGAGCAACGCTTTCATCGGAACAAAATGAGGTGTTTTTGTCAATTCGGGAAGGGTTTTTGCGCAATGAGATTGCGTCAATGCGCTAAATGAGTTTTGCAAGAAAACCGGAAATTCGGCTTTTCCGAAATTCACACCCCGTATTTCAACAACCAATATGCCAACGGGGCGTTGAGTAATAAGCTGTCGATAAGATCCAGAATGCCGCCGATGCCGGGAATGATGCGCCCGGAATCTTTGACGGAAAGGTGGCGTTTAATCAGTGATTCGACGAGATCGGACAGAACGGCTCCCCAGGTAAGGCAGACGGTAAAGACGCAACTTTTTATAAACGACAGCGGCAGATGTTCTGAGAAATAGACGCAAAATAAAACGTTCACGATGAGGGCGAACAAAATCCCGCCGAGAACACCTTCGCGGGTTTTTTTCGGGCTGACGGTCGGGAGAAGTGGATGCGTTCCGCAGGAACAGCCGATGCAGAATGCGCCGATGTCGGTCGCCTTCGTGATCAGCACGACCCAAAAGATTGTCAGCGTTGCGGTTGTGTCATTCCACAGGAATAAATGTGCGATTTTAAACAGAAAGTGAATGTTCAGCGTCAGGTAAAAGAAGCAGAACAGCGACAAAAACAGTGCCTTGGCACTTTTGGCGACAAATACGCTCCAATGGAACAGAATGGCAAACGCGAGTGCATAGATGAGAGCAATATCAAAGATCTCATATCGCAACCCGATATAAGAAGACGCGAGAAAGAGACCCGAAAGACAGGCGTTGAAGCGGATGACGGGGGTGTCGGCTTTAAACAGTTTAAGCAGTTCGACAACGGCACCGAAGGCGGCGAAAACGCAAAGTAACGCGATTGCATTCAATTTGAAGCACCAAACGATGAGGAGCAAGACGCTCCACAGGAGGAGCGAGCTGTTCAGGCGTTGTCGGAGCATGGTTCGATGTTTCCGAAACGCCGCGTGCGTCGGAGGTAATTTCCAACGGCTTCATCCAGTGCGTCGGCACCGAAATCCGGCCAGTAGGTTTGCGTGAAATAAAATTCGCTGTACGCGGCTTGCAACAGCAAAAAGTTGCTCAATCGCTGTTCACCGCTTGTTCGTATAATCAAATCGGGGTTGGGGATGTCGGCGGTGTACAGGTGCTTCGAAAGCGCTTCCCACGTTAAATTTTCCCGTTCCGACGACGAAAGTTCCCGTATCGCGCGCAATACTTCCTCTCTCGCGCCGTAATTGAGTGCCACCGTCAGCGTGTGTTCGATGAAATTTTCGGTTTCCCGTAAAGTTTCGTCCAAAATCTCCTGCGCCGCTTTTGGCAATTTCGACAGATCGCCGATGGTTCGAAAACGGATTTTGTTCTCGAGAAGCGTGGATTTTTTTCGCTTCAACCAACTCCGCAAAAGCCGAAAAATGACGTCAATTTCGTACTTCGGTCGCGACCAGTTCTCGGTCGAAAACGCATAAAGCGTGATATACGGAATGTTCCAGTGCTCAAATGCGCGCTTGGCGACGTCAAAAATGCGCTTTACGCCTTCCTTGTGCCCCTCCGTTCGCGCCAGTTGCCGTTGTTTCGCCCAACGTCCGTTGCCGTCCATGATAAAGGCAATGTGCTTCAGCGGTGGCTTTGGATCGGCGTGAGACGAACTCATGAATTCAGGTTAACGGTTTTACGCATAAAAGCGAGTGCGTTTTTGTGAAAATCCCGTCTGTTAATATATTTCTTGTAAAAAAGCGTTTAAAAAACAGGATTCGTGTTTCGGGAACCTAAAAAATATATTCTCTTCAAGGAGTAATTAAACGAAACAGACATCTTCAAAGGCATTTTAACCTTCCGAAAATACGGATTTCGTCCCGTTTTTCGACATATCTCTACGCTTTCCCGACCGTCGGTAACCAACGCAACCCGAGATCTGAAAGTTGTTTTTCAGTGACATCCCCGGGGCTCATCGACATCAAATCCTGTCCTTTTTGCGTTTTCGGGAAGGCAATAACATCGCGGATGCTGTGCGTGCCCGCCATGAGCGCGACCAGGCGATCGAACCCGAGGGCAATGCCACCGTGCGGCGGCGCGCCGAACAAGAACGCGCGCAACATATATCCGAAACGGTCTTCAACGATGTCGTGTGGGATTTTGATGACGTTTTCGAACACGAAACGCTGTAAATCGGGCGTGTGAATACGGATACTGCCGCCGCCGAGCTCGATGCCGTTGAGCACCAAATCGTAATGTTGACCGCGCACGTGTTGCGGGTCTGTTTTTAACAGCGGAATATCTTCTTCGACGGGAGCCGTGAACGGATGGTGGGTGGCGACGAACTTCTTTTGTTCCTCGTCGTAGGTCAACAGCGGAAAATCAACGACCCACAGGAAACGGAAATCTTTATCCGAAACCGTCAATGTACCGCGCTTTTTGAGAATTTCCGCCGCTTCGAGACGCACTTTCCCGAGGATATTACAGGCTCTTTCCCATGTGTCCGCCATGAAAAACAAACAGTCGTTTTCACGGATATCCAAGCCTTGAACGAGTGCCTGCTTTTCGGTTTCGGACAAAAATTTCGCAAACGGCGATTTCCATTCGTCCGCTTTGACTTTGATGAACGCAAGCCCCTTCGCGCCGTTGTGCTTGGCGGTTTGTTCCAGCGAAGCCAATTCGCCCGCGGTGACATCGGCAAAACTTTCGATTTTCAGAACCTTGATCGCACCGCCTTTGTCGGCAACGTTCGCAAAGACTTTAAATGCCGAACCCTTGAAAATGTCCGTGACGTCCTGCAGTTCCAACCCGAAGCGACCATCGGGTTTGTCGGAACCGAAGCGATCCATGGCTTCTTTGAAGGGCATGCGCTTTAACGGCATCGGGATTGTGATACCGAGGCACGTTTTCCACAGTTGCGCGATAAGACCTTCAATGAGCGCGTAGATATCCTCGCGCCGAATGAAGGACATTTCCAGGTCGATTTGCGTAAATTCCGGCTGTCGGTCGGCGCGCAAATCTTCATCTCTGAAACAGCGTGCGAACGAAAAGTAGCGCTCAACACCCGCCACCATCAGCATTTGCTTATATTGTTGCGGCGATTGCGTCAGCGCGTAGCATTGCCCCGGGTTGAGGCGGCTTGGCACCAGAAACTCGCGTGCGCCTTCGGGCGTGCTTTTAAACAACGTCGGGAGCTCGATTTCCAGAAAATCTTCCTTATCCAGGTAATTGCGGATGACATGTGAGGCGCGATGGCGCAGTTTCAGACGATCGAGGTTCGGCTTGCGACGCAAATCCAGATAACGATAGGTCAACCGCAGATCTTCACTCACCTTTTCCGTTTTTTCGTCCAACGGAAACGGCAACGTTTGGCAGAGGTTGTGAATCGTTAATTTTTCGACGGCAACTTCAACTTCTCCCGTCGGCAAGGCCGAATTGACGGTTTCCGACGGACGCAGGCGTACGGTGCCGTGTACGCCGACGACCGATTCGGGTTTGAGGACGGAAATTTCTTTCGAAAAAGCGTGCGGATCCAGCACCAGCTGTGTGATACCTTCGCGGTCGCGCAAATCGATGAAACACAGACCGCCGTGGTCGCGAATGCTTTGCACCCAGCCGATCAAAACCACCGAACGCCCTTCGTCGGTGCGACGAAGCGCGTTGCAACGATGCGTGCGCGGACAAACTTCTTCCATAGCCTTTATTACAGACGTTTTGTGCCGATCGGCAAGACGGTTTTTGCGGAAATTCCTTCGCTCGAAGATGCATAACGGTGCAGGCGGTTACGGGAAAAATTCGTCCGTCGGCGGTATTCCAAGGCGGTTAAGAGGTGTTATTTGTAAGAAATTTCCTTATAAAAATCGAAAACGATATAAAAATCGGAAATTATATTCTTTTTTCCGTCTTGCAAAAGCCTTTTCAACATGTTATACGATAGTTAATGAAGAAGCAGGGGCGTAAGGTCGCGGGGCAGGGCGATGCCGAGTTAAAGGCGCACGTGAACGAGGTGTTGAAGCGCATCGGCGACGGGCAGGGACTGTCGGATTTGTGCCTGGACGAAAACAACCACTGCATGTTGTTGTTCGACGAGAAAATTGTCCTCAACATGGATTTGGACGAAGCCGGGAGGTTGCTGGTCATTTACGCCTATATCGGCGAGGTGCCGATTGAATGCCGCGATGCCGTTTATCAAAAAGCCCTCGAAGGGAATTTCTTTTGGAACGAAACGGAAGGCAGTACGTTGGGGCTCGATAAACAATCGCAATCCCTGGTGCTGGCGCGCGCGTTCGGTTTGCCGCTGACGGATCTGACCGCTTTCGAAGACCGTTTGGGCGTGTTTGTGGAAGTGGTCGAAAAATGGATGGCGCGCATCGAGCGTTTCGTCAAAGAGAGCGCGGAGCGGGCGGCACGCGAAAAATAACAATTAACAGGAATAATTAACAGGAGGTTATTATGGCAGAAATCAACAATCATCAGGTGTTTGCGCCGATTTACGTGGAGCATGTCGGCTTGGGGTCGCATTCCGTCAGGCATTTGCGACATCGGAACCAATTTCCGACGTCGGTACCGCGACAAGGTGTGTCGTACTTTGAACGGTAGACACGGCGATTGAAGGGCGCTAGCGGAGGACGGGATGTCGTGAAAGGCATTCGTCGGGTTTCGTTTGTTTTTAAAACGGGCGTGTTTCCGCTTTTATTCTGAAGAATTTGGGGCGGATGTGGTCGTGTATCGTTGCGACAGTTACGTGTGTTGCGGTTGAGTTTTAAACGATCGCGGTGCAGTTGGGTGGGTTTATTTCGGTTCCATCTGTTTCGAAGGCGTTTTGTTTTTTCCTAAGCCGAGGATCGTGGAGGTGCGTAATCTTAGGGCGTTGCTAGTAGGGTACGGGGTAAGTGTTGAGTTGTGATACGTCTTTGGGCTGTTTTTAACGTGAACAAGTGGATGTATGTAAAAAATTAAAGGTATCTGAATACTCTTGGGAGCGGTTGTTTGTATCCAAGAGAGCAAGTAAGTGCTTAATAAACTAACAATGCGAGCGATTGGCTGAGTGTTTACAGCGATTGTTTTCTTTGAGCAATATCGATCGAACGGCTTTGTTTTTTGCAGGTGTTACGGGGACAAAAAGGCGCGAAAATAGTTTCATCTTAACTTCTTAACCGTAGGCAGTTGCGGAATGCGATGTTACCCGAAATGTCGGTCATCGTTCAACATCCAAACCTTCAAATCAGCCCCCTTTGAGACTTTTCCTCAAAAAATGCCTCGAAAATCCCCTTAATCTTCGGGTAGCGCGAGAAATTCGGCAATTTTCGAACCGCTGCCAACGCCTGTGTGCGATTGAAATGCGATTCGTACAGTAATTTGAAGCATTCTTTAATAAAATCGCGTTCCTCTTCCGGGAAGTTATTGCGCATCATGCCGATGCGGTTGTAACTTTTGACGACGGCTGGAGCACCGGCAGCAATCATAAAGGGCGGCAGGTCTTTTTTCAGAAAGCTGTGCCCGGCAAGCATCGAATACGCACCGATGCGGCAAAACTGATGAATGGAGGAATTGCCGCCGATGTTGGCGTAATCGTCAATATGCACATGACCGCCCGTCGCCACCTGCGCGCTCATGATAATGCGATCGCCAAGACGGCAATCGTGCCCGATGTGCGAATACGCCAGGAGGTAATTATCGTTCCCGATAACGGTTGCATCGTCGTCGGCGGTGGCGGTATGTACCGAAACATACTCGCGGAACGTGTTCCCGTCACCGATATCCAGCCGACAAATACCGCCTTTGTGCTTTAAATCGTGCGTTTTGCCGCCGATGAAGGCGTAAGGATAAACGTGATTATTTTTCCCGATGGTCGTGTAACCGTCGACCGTTGCGTGATGTTCGATGACGGTGTTTGCGCCGATGACCGCGTGCGCTCCGATGTAAGCGTAGGCACCGACCGTCACGCCTTTATCCAACGAGGCACCCGATTCGACAACGGCCGTCGGATGAATGTTCATGTCAACGACTTCCCATCATGAACATCAATTCCGCGGAAGAAACGACTTTATCCTTCACAAAGCATTGCCCTTCGGCGTAACCGATGCGGTTGTTTTTGATTTTAAGCAATTTTGCCTCGATGCGCAGTTGATCGCCCGGCTGCACGATTTGCCGAAATTTAACCTTATCCGCGCTCATGAAAAACGCCTGCTTGCACCCTTCGCTTCCGCCTAACCGACTGCCGAGCAACAGCCCTGCCGTTTGCGCCATGGCTTCGAGTTGCAACACGCCCGGGAAAACGGGATTTTCGGGAAAATGTCCCGTAAAACACGGCTCGTTAACGGTGACGTTTTTAACGGCGACAATCGTGTCTTCTCCCAGTGTCAAAACCCGATCGACCATGACGAACGGATAGCGGTGCGGCAGGTGTTTCAGGATTTCATAAATATCCAGAGCCGCCGAATCGTCGCGTTCCGCCAATGGAAACAACGACGGTTCTGCCTGCGCGCGGATGGCTTTCGCCAGCGCGATATTGAGAGCGTGTCCCGTTTTAATGGCAATGATGTGCCCTTTGACCGCGTGTCCCAACAGTGCCAAATCACCCAGAATGTCGAGAATTTTGTGGCGCACAAATTCATCGGGGTATCGTAAGGGTTCGTTTGAAAGCAAACGATCTCCCTTGATGACGACGGCGCAGTCGAGCGTGCCGCCTTTAATTTTCCCGGCCTGAATAAGCGGTTCAATATCTTCGTAGGTGCAAAAAGTGCGCGCCGCAGCTAATTCGCGTTCGTAAGTGTCCGCGTCAATATCCAGCGATAAATGTTGCGTGTGGGTTTTGCGATTGTCGGTCGAGGTGCAGGTGATTTTTAAACCGTCGTATGGCAATATCATAATCGAACGATCCTCTTGGACGATGGTAACCGGTTCCGTGATTTCCCAACAAGCGGCTTCCGTCGTTTGCGTTTCCAAACCGACCGATAAAAATGCTTCAACCCACGGCTTTACGGAGCCGTCCAAAATCGGAAGTTCGCAACCGTCGCATTCGATGCGCGCATTGGTAATGCCCAAGCCGTAACAGGTACTTAATAAATGTTCGACGGTGTGAATTTTAACGCCGTCTTTGCTTAAAGACGTTGCGCGCACGCAATCGTCAACGTAATCAAGCGATGCTGGAATTTCAACAATGCTTCCGTTGTTACGAACATGAAATACAAGACCGTGATTTTCGGGTGCCGGCGAAACAACCATCGAAGCGGGCAACCCCGTATGCAAACCGTTTCCGGAGAGCGTGACCGATTGCCGCAATGTTTTTTGTTTCATGAAAACATCCGTTCTCAATCTGCGGATTTTCGGTGACTATTTCAATCCTAAACGCACCATTGTAACCGTTACGCGCCACCGCAACAGCACAACCTGACGCTGATGCGCATCTTTATCCCGGCGGCCATTGGAGCGAACGCCCGCCGAGCACGTGGACATGCAGGTGCGGGACGGTTTCGCCGCCGTCTTTCCCGCAGTTAATCACCACCCGAAAACCGCTCTCACGGGTGCCCTTTAATTCCGCAACGATGTTAGCAACCATCAACAAATGCCCGAGCAACGCCTCCTGTTCGACCTTTGCTTCCGACAGACGCGCAATCGGGTTTTTCGGAACCACCAGACAGTGAACGGGAGCCTGGGGATTTGCGTCGTGAAACGCCAGGCAATGCTCATCTTCGTACACGATTTTTGCCGGAATTTCGCGATCGATGATTTTCTGGAAAACGGTTTTCTCCATAAGAGGCTGTGTGCTTTATTTTCTGTGAAAAAGGAGAAATTTGGCAATTAGAAAGACAAAGATAGCGCGATTCATAACGGCACGGACAAATATATTGTCTCAGTGACGGGAACTCATTTAACAGGGATATTGCGCCAAATCGCAATGATAACTTTTCAGCGTTAAATCCAAGGTGCGTTCCAAATCATTGGGCATACGTCGCGTTGACGGGAAGTCCGATAACGGTTCGATAATACGATTTTCTTTGAGGGCATTGTCGTACATTTCGAGCGATTGAACGAGCAATGAAATTTCATATTCGTAGACTTTGTATGCCATGGAGTGAAATGTGTCCGCTTCGGTCGGTTGCAGATGTATACGTGTGATATACAACCCCGTGTCGGTGATACCCCTCTTCTCTTCTCTTCTCTTCTCTTCAAACTCCCCCTTTAAGGTGTGTACTGTAACCCCGATTGGCAAATTTTTCAGAATGCTCCATTTAAAAGCATCCAATCCTCTTGCGTACGGTGAATATCCGGGGTGTGCATTGATGAACGTGATTTTGTGGAGCAAATCATTTGAGGCAAGTCCCGTACCTGCGATTAAAACAGGCGTTTCACCGATTTCGCCAATATAGTTGGATAAATACTCGAGTGATGGTAGCGATACGCATCGGAAGTCTAAATTTCGGCAAAGTGTTTGAGTACCGATGGCGTGCAGAACGGACGGACGATGTTGCAACAAAGGTCGGAACGTTTTTCGGTATGTCATGGGATGACAAAATGCCGTGACATTCTCATAACCCTTGGTTTTCAGCAACGTTAACACATCGTATGTTTTTCGATGCGGGCAATCGTAGGTTATGACGTAAACGGGAGAGGTGGCATTCATACGTTTCTTAAGACAGTCGGAGACGGATAAAGTCTTGTGATTATTTTTGACTCTTTAATCACTGTTTGCTCTTTTGAATGTAGTTCTTGTGGTCGATAAGAAAATCAAAAAAACACCTTCGTTTGAAGTTGCGATGCAACGATTGGAAGCGATTGTTCATACATTGGAAGCGGGCGATATTCCGTTGGAGCGGTTGGTTAAAACCTACGAGGAAGGGTTGGCTTATCAAAAAATTTGCCAAACGTATTTGGAACGTGCCGATTTGTTGCTCAAACGATTGAATGATGACGGGACGGTGACGGAAGTATTGGGGCAAGAGAAGGAAGAACAGTGATACGGCAGAGATGAAGGTTAGGAGGCTGTTTTTTTAGGGTTTTTGTCATCCGTTAGGGCAAGACTTTCATCAAATAAAGCGTGCGCGAACTTCCCTTAATTGGAAATGTTTCCTCAATCGTAAAAAATTTCGAGAAGGACGAAAGAAAGTTCTCCTGCGTGTAATTTTCAAAAACATCTTTTCGGTTTAACAGTAACTGTTGTACTTTACTGTCGTTTTTTGGGATAAATTCGACAATCAAATAACGACATAACGTTGAAAAATAAGCCGCAATGCTCTCAAAAGGAACATTATTACCGATCGCCAAATGATGGATGAGTGCCAATGCCGTACAACAATCCGCTTTCCCACGTTGAGAGAGCGGCGAGCGTTCTTCGTTCGCCCAACCGATGCCGGGGCTTGGGTTCGTTAAATCCAGCTGAAGCGGCAATAAATGTTCTTCCCTGCGTTGCTTGGCAAGCTGATAATTTTTTTCGACCGCAATCGGATCAATATCCCAGGCGATCGTCTGAATGCCTTGCTCGCTTGCCAAACGACTGAAATGTCCGTTGTTGGCACCCAAATCCCAAACGGATTGCGGATGGATATTTTGAATCAATCGCTTAACAATGGCGGTTTTCTCCGCAAAACTTTCGTCCGAATAATTGGTGAACGTGTAATAATCGCCCCACACCGTTTTGGCGTTGTTGGGTTTTAAATGTCGTACGGTGTGTATCAACCCGTCGATAAGACGCAAAAGTTGCGGTTTGCGCAAATGAACCGAAGCTTTTTGAGTATCGTTTTGATGTTTTTTCTGAACGTTATTTTGAAGTTTTATGTATAGCCACCGGTTTAGCGAGAAGTATTTGGAGCAGGGCAGTAATTTATCGATAACATCCGGCGGAATACCGTCTATCCACAGTTTCAGAAAATTATTAAAACGCAAATCAGACGCGCTCATCAGCATGAGCGGATAAAGAAAATGTCGGCAAAACTGACCGAACGCAACCCACGGTTCTTCGCGGTAAGGTTCAAAAGAAAGCGTATCGATAAA
>JAEEGL010362631.1_pt1 | contig 41266 bp, 28 predicted proteins | sample 9134231 | NCBI WGS metagenome assembly JAEEGL01 (sample SAMN16246548, study PRJNA631951) | gut metagenome | biome: gut microbiome; feature: rumen; material: fiber-attached | host: Bos | place: Iran: Karaj | collected 2018-10
AAAGAAAAGATATGCAGAAAGCAAAAGAAATGGGGATAGATGCATATCTTGAAGAGCAAAGAGAAAAGAAGCGTATCCTGGAAAGACTTCTTGAAGATTATAATGACGGGAAACAGGATGTATTTTATTGCAGGGCTGTTAATATGCTTGAATTGGAAGCCCTGAAGGAAATAATGGAGGATGCTGATAAACGTGCTCAGAGTCTGAATGCCCGGGAGAGGGCAGAGCTTATGAAAACACTGATGTACAAATATACATAACTATTATATTTTTACAGCCTTTTTTTCACAGACTCTAAAAGGAGGCAACGTCAATTGCTGACGTTGTCTCCTTTTGATTCAACATAGTCTTTTATTTCGTAATAGTAATCCCATTCATCTTTAAAATATCGTGAGAAACAACCATTCATGCTAGTTAAACCACCGGCTATATTTATAACTCTTCCATCGTTGAATCTCACAAGAAATTGGGGGGCTTGTTTGGCAGGTTTTTCTTCATGACACTCTTCTATATCATCAAATGTGTAGTGCACCTCGGAATTATTGTTAACAATTATTATTTCTTTTCCAATTATTCTGATATATTTATTTGAATAATAAAACATATTAAAAATCTGTAAAACATTAATAATCACAAGAAAGACAAGAACCCCCATACTTATGGATATTGGTGAATCTGTAGAAAGAACTGCATAAATAAAACCACCAAGCGCCAAAATTAAAAAAAATATAATTGTGATAAGAGGACCATTATTTGTAATAATAATCTCAGGAACTTTTTCCTGAGTGAGAAGTGAAGCTGCTCTGAATGCCACATCATATAATGCAGAGGCAAGAAATAATATTGTCAAAATGCCATCAAGAACAAATACCACAATTTTTTTTATGAGCTGTTTTTTGTTGTCACTAAAATCCATTTATTTTAAGACCTCCGTTGGGAATAATGTAGTTTCCTTTACATTAGTAATCAATATCAGATAGTATACAATACTATGAAGAAAAAAAATATGAAAATTTTCCACTTTTTTGAAAATTTAATATCTACAATCCGGCACAATCGCGTGCTACAATCACATCATCAAATTAATAATTCTTCGGTCGGATAATAATTTTCGCTCAGTGATTAAATTAAGTGATTAAATAATAATAAAAATAAAATGACCGGGAAACAAAATTTTAGGAGGTACGACGAGGGAATGAGAAGGATTACCAAAATCATGTCAACTGCTTTGACAGTTGCCATGGCATCAACAATGTTAGTGGGGTGTGGAGACACATCAACAGGAACAGCAGCAAAGAAGGGGGATGACGGTCAGGTTACCATCAAGTTGTTCTCAAACTTAACTGACAGAAAGAACGGACAGGGATTAGTTGAGCAGACAATTATAGATGAGTATATGAAAGACAATCCAAAGGTAAAAATTGAAGTTGAGGCTTTGGATGAGGAAGCTTACAAGACAAAATTCAAGGCTTACTCAATGTCAGGAATGCCGGATGTTGTAAGTATTTGGGGTCAGCCGGCATTCTTGGATGAAGTGGTTGAGGCAGGAGTTTTGGCAGAACTTAATCCGGCAGATTACTCAGATTACAAATTTGTAGAGGGTTCTTTGACCGGTTATACATACGATGGAAAACTTTATGGACTCCCAAGAAACACAGATATCGGAGTGTTCTATTATAATCAGAAGATGTTTGAAGATAATGGATGGGAAGTTCCACAAACTTATGATGAGTTGTTAGGATTGGCAGACAAGATTAATGAAAAAGGAATCGTTCCTGTGGCTATGGACGGGGGAGACGGATGGCCACTTTGTGTATATCTTGCAGATGTTCTCTTCAAGATTACAGGAACAGATTACACATCAACTGTAAGCAATGCAATCAAGACAGGTGATTTCAGTGCACCGGAACTCAAGAAGGCTACAGAATTATTAAAGGCTACATCAGATGCAAACTTATTCCAGAAGGGATATGATACACAGGATTACGGTGCAGCAATGAACTTATTTACAAATGGTCAGGCTGCAATGTTTTACATGGGAAGCTGGGAGACTTCAATGGCAACAAACGAAGATATCGCAGAAGACATCAGAACAAATATCCGTGTATTTACAATGCCTACAGTAGAAGGTGGTAAAGCAGCAGCAACTGATATTTCAGCTTGGAACGGTGGTGGATACGCAGTAAATGCAAATTCAGAAGTTAAAGAAGAGGCAATCAAGTTCTTAAACTTCATGTATCAGCCGGACAAATTATCTAAATATGGATGGGAAAACGGGGTTGGATTATCAGCTCAGGATCAGAGCTCATACATGACAGGAAACGAGACAGAATTACAGAAGCAGATTGTTGATATTTTAAGTAAATCAACAAACCTTTCAGGAACACCAATCAATGATCAGGGAACATCTGCATTTAAGACTAGCATCGAGAGTGAGATTCAGAGCGTATGTAACGGTAGTAAGAGTGTTGATGATTTCTTAACTGCAATCGGAAAAGCTTGCAAATAGTCCTTTACTCGAAATCAATCAACTTATGTGGCTGTCCGGATTATCCGGGCAGCCATTTTAAAATTGAATACAAAATAAGAAAGGGATAACAGACTACAATGAAAAAGTTATACAGTAACAAATTGGTTATATTCAGCCTGATTCTTCCGGGACTGCTATTATTTATATTTGCAATTCTGGCACCGATTTGTCTGAGTATTTATTATGGTTTTACAAATTATACAGGTATGGGAACCTACGATATGATAGGTCTTGAGAATTATAAGAATCTTCTTCATGATGAAGCATTTGCTATATCTCTCAGGAATTCCCTGCTTCTTGCCATTGGATTTATCTGCATTCAGCATCCTATAGCAATGATTATTGCGGCGGTTCTTGATAAACTTGGCGGTCGTGCAGAAAGTTTTTTCAGATGCGTTTATTTTATTCCAAATGTTATTTCTATTGCAGTAATTGCAAAACTCTGGGGTTTTATTTACAATCCAAACTTTGGACTTTTAAATAATATTGTTAAGGCCTTTGGAGGCAAAGGCGATATCAACTGGTTAGATGAGAAAAATGCCATATGGTCAGTGTTAATTGTGCTTATCTGGCACGGTTTTGGTTGGGGGATGTTGATTTATTATACAGGAATTAAGAATATTGATCCGACTCTTTACGAGGCTGCTTCAATTGACGGGGCAAGTCAGTCCCAGACTTTTCTTAGAGTAACGCTTCCGCTTATGAAACCTGTTATTCAGGTTAATGTTACAATGGCTGTTATTTCAGCTTTAAAGCAGATGGAAACAGTATATCTGTTGACTCAGGGCGGTCCCGGAAACAGTACACAGTTTGCGGCAAACTATCTGTATCAGCAGGGATTTACAGCCTACAGATACGGATATGGTAATGCAATCGGAGTTATTTTCATTATAATTTGTCTTATTGCTACGGTTGCACTCAACAAGGTATTTGAGGACCGCGACGAAGTGAGAATGAGAAAGCATGAGCGGGATGAGGAAAAGAGAAGAAATGCCATGAGAAAATCAGTGACAGTAAAGAATAAATTAAATAGTATAAAGGCGGTGGGATAGATGAGTAAGAAGAAAAAAGCAGGAATAGGAAGAGTATTTATGTGGGTTATTCTTATTGCCATTGCTATTGTACAGATTTTCCCACTTATATGGCTTTTGGACTTTTCTGTTGCAAGCAGTACGGAAATGTTTACAAGCGGACTTTTGATTATACCGAAAAAAATAATGTGGAGCAATTATTCCAAAGCATTTACAGATGGCCACTTTTTATTGTACTTAAAAAATAGTATACTAATAAATGTGTTGGCAGTCATACTTGTATTGATTGCTTCCATTATGGCAGGATTTGCGTGTCGAAGAATGCGTTGGAAACTGAGCGGATTTGTAAAAACTATGTTGCTTATGGGAATGATGATTCCTATACATGCAACTTTATTACCAAATTACAAAATATATACTGAACTTGGAATCACTGATACCATGTGGGCGCTTCTAATTCCTTATGTAGCTTTTTCACTTCCACAGGGACTGTTCCTTATGACAAGTTTTATCGAGTCTATTCCGGTAGAACTTGAGGAGGCTGCGGTTATTGACGGTTGCGGAATCTACAGAATTATTTTTCAGGTAATAACACCGATGCTTAAAACATCCATAGCAACAGTTTCAATTATGACATTTTTAAATAACTGGAATGAATTTATGATGGCAAGAATCTACCTGAGTTCGGATAAGTGGAAGACTTTACCGTTCTCGATTTTGGACTTCACGGGACAGTATTCATCCAACTATGCAATTCAGTTTGCGGTTATGGCATTGACGGCAGCTCCGGCTATTATCGTATATATTATATTAAATAAGCACATTACAAAAGGTGTTGCAATGGGTGCAGTTAAAGGCTGATGCGGCAGATATAATTAGGAAAAATAATATTTCAGCATAAGTTTAATTCAGAATAAAATGATTACAACATCAAATGTTATTCAATATGTGCATAAAAAGGACAGCATATACAGATGAATAAAATCAGACAGTGGGTCGGCGACCTCAGCGTAAAGAAAAAGTTAATATTCTACGGTTATCTGATTATCACTCCGGTTTTGATTATTGCCTGCACAGTTTTCTATTTTTTCAATTACAGAAAGGTTGTTGATGAGAGGACGAACAGTGATATGGAGAGCGTGTATTCATTGTCGGACAGTGTGGACGTTCTTCAGACGAACGTGATGAATTTTTCCACATATCTTTGTATTAATGAGCAGATTAGGAATCTGCTGTTAGAGGAGAATGTTGAAGAAAAAAACGACAATGCAAGATTGTGGCTTGAGGAAGCGCCGATGCAGATTGTTCAGGATATAGTTGCTCTGAAAGGACAGATTCAGACCTTGGCAATTTATCCTGAGAACGGAATAAGACCTTATCTCAGATGTATGGACGGAAGTGCATATATTTCAGACACCAATCTTGTGAAAGTTACTGAGATTTATCAAAAGACAGTTTCCACAGACAGCGGAATGATATGGAAACATATTCCAAAAGGAAGTGGCGACACATATTACACAAACCGTTATGACAAAGTGGGATTGTACAGAAGAATATATGATTTTCACAGAAAAAAAGTCATCGGGTATATTGTTATCGGTGTCAATCAGAAGATGTTTACTAAACTGTGCGAAAATGCAGTTAAGAATGAAAAGGAAGCAGCGATTATTCTTGACAGAAACGGTGGAGAATTGTGCAGGGTAGGTAATATTGATTCAAAACTCGAAACATATCTGAAAAATGATAAGTTTGTGAATAAGAAATATAATGAGCGAGAGGCTCACTTTACATATGGTGACTATAATGTCAGCTGCATTCAGAACAGAGCGGATGCTGCGATTGTATGCAAGATTACGTCGGTTTATAATTTCAGAATGTTAGCACTCAGTGCTGCATATCTTCCAATTATACTGTTGCTTGGCGTTATGATATCACTGTTACCGTTATTGATTATTATTTCAAATATTGTTACAAAGCCACTTGCAAAAGTAAGTATGGCAATAAAAGATTTTTCCAAGGGCGATTTTAAACAGCAGCTTGAGGTTACAACAAACGATGAAGTTGGAGAGGTTGCAAGATGTTTCAATAAGATGGTTCTTGATATAAAGGATTTGATTGAAGAAAACTATGTAATCACGCTAAAGGAACGTGAGAGCGAACTGAGCGCATTGCAGGCCCAGATTAATCCGCATTTTTTATACAATACACTGGATTCACTTTACTGGAAAGCGACAGCGGAAGACAACGATGAGATTGCCGAGTGCATATTGGCACTTTCCGAATTGTTTAAGCTTGTGCTTAATCGTGGAAACAGCGAGGTGACGGTGGGGCACGAGATTGAACTAATCTCGAGATATCTTCAGATTCAGAAAATGAGATTTTCAAAAAGGCTTGATTATGAGATAGAAGTATCTGAGGAGGCTTTGAAACAGAAAATGCCAAAGCTCATACTTCAACCATTTGTGGAAAATGCCATTGTACACGGATTTGAAAATGTCAGCACAAAGTGTCTGTTGAGAGTTACCGGAATGTTGGAAGACGGCTATATCAGATTTGAGGTTAGCGATACGGGGATAGGAATGCGACAGGATCAGATTGACAGCATATGGAACGGTGAGTCGGAAATGTATGCAAAGCAGCGAATCGGCAGATACGCCATAAAGAATGTTAAAGAGAGACTGGAACTTAAGTACAACGATGATTTTGAACTTAAAATAGAGAGTAAAGTCGGAAAAGGAACAAAAGTTATAATAAGAATTCCAATTATATAACTTTTACCTGAAAGGAGCAATGAAAAATGAAACTGTTAGTGGCAGATGATGAAGATACAATTCGAAAAGGGGTAGTAAAGTATATTCAGCTTCACTCAAACAGATTTGATAAAATATATGAGGCTGAAAACGGACAGGAGGCGATAGATGTCATATTGACCTACCAGCCTGAGATTGTACTTCTCGATGTACAGATGCCCTTGATAACAGGCATTGAGGTTATGCGGGAAATTACAAAGGCAGGACTCAATCCTGTAATAATTATTCTGAGCGGATATGATGATTTCAAGTATGCCCAGCAGGCTATTAAATATGGGGCAAAAGAGTATCTGCTCAAACCAATAAGGGCAAATGACATATTGGAATGTGTAGAAAAGTGGGCGAATAAGTTGTTTGGCGATGTGGATAAGAATGTCAATGTAGATGAAGAAGCGTCGACAAATCATTTTATAAGGGAGACCTGCGATTACATCTCAGAACACTATATGGAGGATATCTCATTATCTTATATGGCTGATTATCTGGGAATATCCAGCGGCTACCTGTCAACTTTATTTGCACAGAATGTAAAGTGCGGCTTTGTTGATTATCTCAATCAGGTGAGAATAGGTCGTGCCTGCAGTTATCTGGAGCAGAATTATTTAAAGACTTACGAGGTGGCTTACAAAGTCGGATTCAGGGATGAGAAATATTTCTCAAAGGTATTTAAGAAGATGATGGGAATGTCGCCTAGAGAATACAGAGTGAGCAGACACTAGGAATTTGTACATAAAAAGAACCATGGGAGTTGAGTGAATAACTCATTCAAAATCCTATGGTTCTTTTTATGTTGAATATCTAAGTCAAATAACCAAACTGTCAAATATCTAAGCTGAAATAATTTGAAATGTAATAAATCTAAAATGCAATAAATCTAAGATGTAATAAATCTAAAATGCAATATATCCGATTATCTGAACAATGAGTGCTGCAATCCAGGCTACGGAGCACTGCCACAATATAACCAGCCATGCCCATTTTCTTCCCATCTCACGTTTGATTGATGCAACAGCAGCAATACAAGGTGTGTAGAGAAGCGAGAATACCAAAAGTGATGCAGCGGAAAGTGAAGACATTGAGCCTGCAACATCCTGATCAAAAAGGATGTTGAGTGTGGATACGACACTTTCTTTTGCCATAAATCCGCTGATTAGCGAAGTACATATTCTCCAGTCGCCGAGACCTATCGGAGTCATAATAGGAACTAAAAGGCTTGAAATCATTGAGAGAATACTGTTTTTTGAGTCGGTTACATAGTTAAAATGGAAATCAAAACTCTGAAGTAACCAGATTACTACAGTTGCAAGAAGTATTACGGTAAAAGCTCTTTGAAGGAAGTCTTTTGCTTTTTCCCATAAGAGCTGAGTTACATTTTTAAATCCGGGCATTCTGTAATTTGGAAGCTCCATAACAAATGGAACAGCTTCGCCTTTGAATAATGTTCTCTTAAATAATAATGAAACAAGAATTCCCATCAGTATTCCCAAGAGATAAAGGCCAATCATTATAATCGCACCATGCTTAGGAAAAAATGCGTCCACGAAAAATGCGTAAATTGGAAGTTTCGCAGTACAACTCATAAATGGTGTGAGAAGTATAGTCATCTTTCTGTCTCTGTCACTTGGAAGAGTTCTGGTTGACATAACAGCCGGAACAGTACATCCAAAACCTATTAAAAGAGGAACGATACTTCTTCCGGAAAGCCCGATTTTTCTGAGAAGCTTATCCATAAAGAAGGCAACTCTTGCAATGTATCCGCTGTCTTCCAGCAGTGATAAGAAGAAGAACAGTGTTACGATAATCGGAAGAAAGCTTAGTACGCTTCCAACTCCGGCGAAAATACCGTCAACGATAAGTCCGTGAAGGACAACATTGACATCATTGTCAGTGAGAAGTTTATCTACACCGGATGTCAAAGCAGTGACCCCAGTATCAATAAGTCCTTGTAACCAGGCCCCTATTACGTTAAAGGTGAGCCAAAACACAATGCCCATGATAAGTATAAATGAAGGAATGGCAGTGTATTTGCCGGTGAGTATTTTGTCTATTTTTTCACTTCTGACAGATTCCTTGCTTTCCTTCGGTTTGCGAACAGTTTTGCGACATACTTTGCTGATAAATGAAAAACGCATATCAGCAATCGCAGCGCATCTGTCAAGGCCGCGTTCTTTTTCCATTTGGGCAACAATGTGCTCAACGGTTTCTTTTTCGTTGTCATCAAGATTCAGTTTTTCAATGAGAAGCCGGTCCCCCTCGATAACTTTGCTTGCCGCAAATCTGACAGGAATACCGGCTTTTTCGGAATGGTCCTGTATGAGATGGCATATTCCGTGAATGCATCTGTGAACAGCCGCACAGTCTCCGTTCTCGTCGCAAAAATCCTGTCTTACCGGTCGCTCCTGATAATATGCAATATGAACTGCATGATCTATAAGTTCGTCAACACCGGAGTTCTTTGCTGCCGAAATAGGGACAACGGGAACGCCAAGCATAGCTTCCATTTTATTGATATCTATAGTTCCACCGTTTTCGGCAACTTCATCCATCATATTGAGAGCAACTACCATTGGAATATTCATTTCAAGGAGCTGCATTGTGAGATAGAGATTACGCTCAATATTCATGGCGTCAACAATATTAATAATTGCTTTTGGCTTTTCTTCAAGAACAAAATTTCTCGAAACAATCTCTTCGCTGCTATATGGTGACATGGAATAAATGCCCGGAAGATCAGTAACCAGAGTGTTCTTCTGACTTTTTATAGGACCGTCTTTTCTGTCTACTGTTACACCCGGGAAATTACCTACATGCTGGTTTGAACCGGTAAGCTGGTTGAAGAGAGTTGTCTTTCCACAGTTCTGATTTCCCACAAGTGCGAAAGTAAGAAGAGTGTTTGGTGGTAATGGATTACCACTTCCCTTAGGATGATACTTTCCGCCTTCACCAAGTCCGGGATGGCTGGTTTTTGTATTTTCTTCGTTCGTCTGATTCTTGTCAGAATATTTGATTTTATCCTTGCTCTTACTTTTGAATTTATTCTTTTCAGAATTGTGTGAATCGGGCTTGGAATCGCTACTTGAATTGTTAGTTGATTTGCCTTTGCCCGAAGTGTTGTCAGATTTCTCAGCTTCTGAATCACCATCGGATTTTTGTGGCAATGCTACTTCTATCTGAGCGGCATCTTCAAGTCGAAGGGTAAGTTTGTACCCTTGTATCAATAACTCAATGGGATCACCCATAGGGGCGTATTTGACAACTGAAACTTCAGTCCCGGGAATAACACCCATATCTAAGAAATGCTGGCGAAGGGCCCCTTCGCCGCCAACTGTAAGAATAGTGGCACTTTCACCTATTTGTAAATCTTTTATAGTCATAGAATCCTCCATGGATTAATAGAAAATACATATTTATCTATAGAGTACCGTATCTTAGTGTGAGAAAAAAGTCAATAACCTATTGACAATATCGATATTCGATGATATATTATCGATAATCAATATTGATATTCGATATTGACGCTTGATATTCGATATTGGTGTTTGATATTCGTTATTGGTGTTTGATATACGATATTGATGCTTGATATTAATGTTTGATATTAGTGTCGAATAAGGATATTCAGACATTATCATATAAGCATGTTAAAGCATGCAAAGGTAGGTGATTTATATGGCAAGAGAAAAGTACAAGACTCTGACTGAGCAGATGTTTTATATACTTATGTGCTTCAGAAAAGAGTGCTGTGGCACCGACGTCATGGAGAAGGTTGCAGCCATTACTGATGGCAGAGTGACTATTGGTCCCGGAACACTGTATGCCCTTCTTGGGGATTTCGTGAAGCAAGGCATTATAAGGGAGACTGCAGTGGAGGGAAGAAAGCGAAGTTACATCATTACAGAAAAGGGTAAGCAGATGCTTGAGGAAGAATATGCAAGACTGAGGACACTGGTCAACGATTATGAGAATTGTAACTTATGAGAGAATGGTTGAAACGTATACTCCCATTAACTAAGGGAAGAGAAGGTTGTATATGAGTTTTTTGAAAAGGTGAGGTTTTTGATATGAAAAAAGACAGTAATACATTAGTAAGATATAAAGTAATAAGTCCTGAGAGTCTGAGTGCAACAAGAGAGTATCTCGAGGATATGGCAGGCAAAGGGTGGATGCTTAAGAACATAATGGGGAGTTTCAAATTTGTTTTTGAAAAGTGTGAACCTAAAAAGGTGAAATTTGCAGTTGAGATTATACCGGATGGCAGTGTATATGATACTCATCCAAGTGAAAAAAATGAAGAATATATAGGTATGTGTGAGAGCATAGGGTGGAATTATATTTGCACATCTACAATGTTTTACGTTTTTTATACTGAAGATATGCAGGTTAAAGATATAGAAAGTGATGAGATGCTCAAGTTCAAAACAGTTAAAAAAGCTGTGATAAAGTCAAAATTTACCAACTCAATAGTATGCATGGTATGTGGAATATGTATGCTCTTAATGGCATTTACCATGCAACTTAATATGACGGAAGCAAGTTTTTTGAATGCACAGTCTGTGTTGTTGTGGATTGTTGTTCTGACAGTTAATACTATCTCTATTTCAAGCAAAGTGCTGTGGATGAATAGAGCAAAGAAAGTTATTTCATCAGGTGGAAAAATGCCTGAGAAAAAAGCAGCTTCCTTGAAAGATACAGTTATCTATTTGTGCATTATCGCATTAATTCATATTGGCGGTGCATTGTGGTACAGCATTAAGTTTGATGACATGTTTATAGGTGTTTTTATTCCGATAGTATGGCTGATGATAGGAGTTTTTGGTCTGGTAAACAGACGTATAACAGTTATAGCAGAGGAAAATAAGATAGGAAGAAATAATAACAGGGCACTTATTATTATTACATCTGTTGTTGGGACAGTAGTGATGATTAATATAGTAGTATGTGTAATGATATTTACATCTTTGGGAGATTCCTTTGCCAAAGGCGATAAGGTTGATGATTTTTCAGAAAAAGAACTTGAAATGTTTGGATATTCTAATGTTTTTGAGAGCAGAGAAATTGATAAGACAGTAATGGGACGTTTCCTTATGGACTATACAAGATACGAAATTGTGGCTAAAAATAAATACAGTGTCCTCTTAGATGAAAATGGCGAAACAAAGTCAATGTCCGAGAAAGAAGGGGAGGAGTTTCTTCCTATAGAATATGAGTGGAGTATCGATGTTTATCATTCAGAAAATGAGAAAATCATAGCCAGACTTATCAGGGAGGCAAGACAAGATAAGACCAGAGCTTTTGGCGTGTGGTTTGATTTTGATACGGCTGTAAAAATTGATAATGACAAATTGAATGTTTATGAAAATACTGAAACTGATTATGAAGATGATGAGGACGAAAATGGAGATTATCAATATCTGATCTATGATGATAATAATATAGTCTGGATGAGATGTGATGAGAAAATAAATGATGCCCAACTTGATATGATTCAGGAAAAATTCTTTTGACGTATATGAACAAAACCAAGAAACTATTCAGCCTTTCAGCAATGCCAGCTCGAATCCGCAGAGCTGCTAAGCTTTCGTGATTTTCATCCTTCGGATATCAAATCGTAACTATTCAGCCTTTCAGCAATGCCAGCTCGAATCCGCAGATAAATCTGCTTCTTCTCGCTGATTTGGGTTCCCCAAATACATAAAAGAATAAATATTTAAAATCCTGCAAGCAGTCTTTCATAATATTTATTCTTTTATGTGCATGGCTGAATGGTTACAGATAAATCAAAATAATTGATATTTTGCTTGTAGTTATGGCAAAAAAACTTTATAATAAATATATATTGTATGTACGGATTTTTTTGAATGCTGCGGCATTCCAACAGTAGAATAGTGAAGGTGATTCCCAATTGTAAATCAGGAACGAAAAAAGCCTGATTTTGTTGGGTTAATCGTATACAGTTTTTTTCGATAGGAGGGATTGTATGTGGGATTTTTCTAACATTATTCCGGCAATATGTATTCTGACAATTTTTTTGATTTATTATCTGTCAAGACCGAGGTTGCCGGTTAGAGCGAAAGCTACATTTATATATTTGGTTATTGTTGAAGAGCTTACTCTGTTGATTGATTTGGTAGCGACATATTCAGTACAGTATCCGGAGAAGTTTCCTGTGTCCTTTATTTGGATTGTCAATATGATTTTCTTTGTGCTCTTCATTGTAAGGATATATTTATTCTTCCTTTTTGTTGTTTATGTTATAGACATAAAAAACAAAGACGCAAAGTTTAGACTTAAACCCGGGATGATAATGTTTGCTGTTACTATGGTGATTACATTATCAAGTTTCTTTACAGGCTGGGTTTATTCTATAGATGAGGCCGGCAATTATATCAGAGGACCGGTGTATGACATATTATATGTACATTCGTTCTTCTATGTTATTTCCGGCATTATTCTTATTTTTATAAATAGGAGGAAGCTTAAGAAAAATCAGTATTTTAGCACGGTTATTTATTTGGTTATATTGTTTGTGGGACTGATTGTAAGAATCTTGCTGCCAAAGCATCTGGTTATGGATATGTTCTGCTCGGCTGCATTGGTGATTATTTATCTTGCCTTTGAGAACCCTGAGTTTTTCCTTAATGCTTCTACCGGGTTGTTTAACAGAAACAGTTTCAGAATGCTGGTAAATGAATACAACAACACAAACCAAAAGTACAAGATTATCTGTTTTGCAATCAGAGATTATCAGATTAACAGAGATATGTACGGATGGCAGCAGATGGACAGAGGACTTCAGCTCATCAGCGATTATCTGACATCTACATTTAAGAAAGATGCGTGTTTTTATCTTAGAAACGGAGATTTTGCTATAATAACGGATAATCCTGACCGAGAAGAGGAGATATGTAACACCATAAGGCAACGATTTGAGAACACATGGCTTGCTGAGGGAACGGAACTTTTCCTTTATATAAGTTTTGTTGTTTATGATTCGAGCCTGGGGGCAAAGACAGATGATATAGTCAGCAGTACGAGAGCAGCATTGATAAATGCCGGACGTGTGGACAATCAGGATGATATTAGAATCGACGAAGAGATGATTAAGAATGTTGATCGTCAGATTGCTGTCAGAAAAGCATTGGAGAGAGCTATCGATGAGGATAATATTCTTGTATATCTCCAGCCGGTAGTAAGGGCAAGTGATTACGCCATAGTTGGAGCAGAGGCTTTAGCAAGAATTATAGATCCTGATATTGGATTTATTCCACCAAATGATTTTATTCCAATAGCTGAGATGAATGGAAGTATCAGCAAGCTTGGTAAGCAGGTGTTTGAAAAGACCTGTAGATTCATAAAAGAACACAATGATGAGATTGGATTGGAGTGGATTAATGTCAATCTTTCACCAATCCAATGTATGAACAAGAATCTGTGTGATGAATTTACGGAGATTGTTGAAAAATACAATATACCGGTTTCTAAGATTCATCTTGAGATTACAGAGCAGAGTGTTATTGATTCGGAGATTTTAAAGAGTCAGATGCAGATATTGGTTCAGCATGGATTTAAGTTTGCTCTTGATGATTACGGAAGCGGTTATTCAAATGCTTCAAGTGTTGTCAGCTATCCTTTGTCAAACATCAAGATAGACAGAGGTATTATTGTTTCATATTTCAACACACCATCAAGCCTGCTTCCTAATGAAATCAAGATATTCCTTGATATGGATTTCAGCGTAACGGCAGAGGGTGTCGAGACAGAAGAGATGGCAGAGAAGTTAAAAGAATTTGGCTGTAATTATCTTCAGGGATTTTATTTCTCAAAGCCTATTCCAATGGATGAGTTTGTTGAAAAATACGGAAAGAATTGCTTGAAAATAGATCTTGAATAATAGTTTTACAATAGTGAAAGTACCGGGCAGCTAGCTGCCCGGTTTTATTATGTTATAGGAAAGTTCTTTGAACTTCCCCATGAAATAAAAATGCCCCGCAAGCGACACTTTGTTCTTCATATTGAAATGTTAATAAGCACTTGCTATAATGAAAAAATGCGAGAATAAGGAAGAGGAATTGATAAAATGCAGTTTAACTCATATGTATTTATATTACAGTTTTTACCTGTAATGATAGTCAGTTATTTTATTATAAATAAAATTAATCAAAATCTTGGAAAAATAGTGCTAATTATAGGAAGTGCCGTTTTTTATATTTACGGAGGATGGAATATTGCCGCTATTCTTGGTGCAAGCATAGTGGTAAATTATACCTTGGCATTTTTGATAGATAAGTTGAAAAAAATAAAAAAACCATTGATCTTTATTGATATTATAGCAAATGTGGCTTTGCTCTTTTATTTCAAATATTACAATTTTACCATGCTAAATATTTGTAAAATGTTAGATAAGAGTTTTACAATGAAGGAAATCATTCTTCCTTTAGGAATCAGTTTCTTTACATTCCAGCAAATTATGTATGTGGTAAATGTATACAGAGGGACATTGGAAAATAAGGGATTGATAGATTATCTTGTTTATATTTTGTATTTCCCTAAAATTATCATGGGACCTATAGTTGAACCGGCAGAATTGATTGCGCAGATAAATGATGAGAAGCTTAAAAAGGTTGATTGGGATAATATCGCATCCGGATTGAAACTTTTCAGTTTTGGACTTTTTAAAAAATTAATACTTGCCGATACTTTTGCAAAAGCGGTTAATTGGGGATTTGGAAATGTAAATAATGCGACAGCTATGGATTTGTTCCTTGTTATGCTGTTCTATACATTTGAAATATATTTTGATTTCAGCGGATATACAGATATGGCAGTCGGAGTGTCGGGTATACTTAATATCAAGCTTCCTATGAACTTTGACTCGCCTTACAAGGCTACTTCAATTAGAGACTTTTGGAAGAGATGGCATATGTCTCTTACAAAATTCCTTACAAAATATATCTACATTCCGCTTGGAGGCAGCAGGAAGGGTGAGGAGAGAACATACATAAATACAATGATAGTATTTCTTGTCAGTGGAATCTGGCATGGTGCAAACTGGACATTTATTGTGTGGGGAGTAGTCCATGGAGCGTTGAGCATGGTTGACAGATGGTGTGAAGAGCAGGAAAAGAAATTGATAGAAGCAGTGAGATGGATGGGAACATTCTTTGCTGTGAATGTTCTATGGTTATTGTTTAGAGCTGAATCAATTATGCAGTGGAGAACTATGCTTAAAAAGATGTTCTGTTTTCAGGATATGTCGGTTAGTCAGGGACTGATTGATACATTTAATCTGCCTGAGACACAGTTAATACTTGATGTATTTCATCTTAAGGTGTTAAACGATAATGTAAGAGGATTTAGTCTTTTTATATTTACGCTGGTTAGTTTTGCTATTTGTCTTGTTCCTGAGAATAATTATAGAAATAAGGATAAGTTAGGCATTATAGCTCTGATTTTGGCTGCAGTTGCATTTGTTTGGGGATTTTTATGTCTAAGCAGTGAAACGGTATTTGTATATTTTAATTTTTAGAAGAATGGATGATAAATTTATGAAAAGAAAATCATTGATATGGACAATTGGATATTTTGCAATGGTAGGAGGTCTTTTGACTGTATCAGGAGGCTTTGTGTATAAGGTGGATCCGTTCTTTCATTATCACAAGCCGGATACAGAAAAGTATTATTATAATATCGACAACCAAAGAAGTCAGAATGATGGGATAATAAGACATTTTGATTATGATGCTGTTATAACAGGAACATCAATGACTGAGAATTTTAAGACTACCGAGATGGATAAAATATTTGGTACAAAATCAATCAAGCTTCCTTTTTCCGGAGGGACATACAATGAGATTAATTATAATCTCGAAGCTGTGTTCAAAAATAATGACAACGTAAAAACTGTAGTTCGCGGATTGGATATGAATAAAATAATTGAAGATAAAGATGCCATGAGAGAGGATCTGGGTGAGTACCCTAAATATCTGTATGATGACAATATATTAAATGACGTGAAATATATATACAACAGAGATATTTTGTTTACAAGGAGTTATAACATTGTAGCTGATCACATACATAATCCGGAAAAACATGGTATTACAAGCTTTGATGCATATTCATATTGGCAGGATTGGTATACATTTGGGTATAATACAGTTTGCCCGGAAGGAATGCCGGAGACAATTCCGGGTAAAGCTTTGTATCTGACAGAAAAAGAAAAAAAGATTATTATTGACAGTGCAAGGCAAAATATAGTTGCCCTGGCAAAAGAACAACCGAATGTTACTTTTTATTGTTTTATTACGCCGTACAGTATGGTATGGTGGCAGACTTTGGTAAATGACGGAACTGTATATAAGCAGATTGAGGCTGAGAAAGTTTTGATTGAGGAACTGTTACAGTGTGACAATATAAAATTATATTCGTTTAATGACCGCCTGGATATAATAGCAGATATGAACAATTACAAGGATGACACACACTATGCATCCTGGATTAGCACTCTTATTCTCAGAAATATTAAGGATGGCAAGGGACTTATAACAAAAACAAATTACCAAAAGTATATTGAAAATGAACTTGATTTTATTACGACTTTTGACTATGAGTCTTTGAAAGAAGAGGAAGATTACGCGAATGATTATTATTGTGCAGCACTCTTCAATAAAGAAATAAGTGGCGTTAGTCCTATAAATATGACAGATAAGATTAAAAAAGAAGAATCATATACAGTCAATGATATTTCAAAATATAAATACATAGTATTTTATGGAAAGAAAGACACCAAAGATGCCAAGCCTGAAGTTAAGGTTTTAGATTATAATGATACTGTGTTAGCAGAGTGTAAAGAGCTTCAGGACGAAATGGATGATCAATGGAATCAGTATATTATTGATGTTTCTAACGTGACGGGCCTTGCAAGGATAACCTTTAATGGTGGAGAGGTAGATTCAACTGATAAAGATACAAAGTTTGAGTTTAAAGATATAAAACTCTATTAAATCTTAGAAACTTATGCGCAAGTTTTGAGGTTGTGACAGTAAATAAAAAAGCTGGTGAATTGATGAGATTAAATCATCGATTCATCAGCTTTCTTTGTTTGGCTTCCCCTAATCAGTAAATCTTCTCACTCCACCTTCATTTTGTTTAGAGGAGGGGAAACTGCTTCTTAGTTATAGTTCGTTGAATCCTTCTCTTGCAGCATAAGATGTGTGCAACAATTCGTGTGCTTTGTGAGAGTTTGGTTCACCTAAGAACTTGTCATAGAGTTCTTTGATTTGAGGATTGTTGTGTGACTGGCGGATAACCTGTCTCTCGTCCTCGGAATATAATGCCTTAGCACGTTTTTCCTTGTAGGTGTCCATGATATCGTCTGATTCATTAGGAAGGAAACAGCTTCTGACATATGGCTGACCTCCACCGTTGATACAACCACCCGGACATCCCATTATCTCTATGAAATGATACTTTGATGTACCTTCTTTAATCTGATCTAATAGTACTTTGGCAGAACGCATTCCCGAAGCGATAGCCACGTTTACAACAGTGCCGTCGATATCAATGGAGGCTTCTCTGATTCCTGCTTCGTGTCCACGAACTTCTGTGAATACTATTTCTTCTTTTTCCTTGCCTGTGAGTGCATGGTAAACAGTACGAAGTGCTGCTTCCATAACACCACCTGTAACACCGAAGATTACAGCGGCACCTGTATAGTCACCCATAATGTCCTGATCCCATTCTTCATCAGGGAGACGGTTGAACATAATACCGGCTCTTCTGATCATACGGGCTAATTCTCTTGTAGTGATAACCGCATCGACATCAGGGATACCGTTAACTTTCTGCTGTTCACGTTCTTTTTCAAATTTCTTTGCAACACAAGGCATAACTGAAACTACAAAGATATCTTCAGGGTTGATGCCATGCTGCTCAGCCCAATATGATTTGATGATAGCTCCCTGCATCTGATGAGGAGACTTACATGAAGATAAGTGTGGTAACAAATCTCCATAGTTGTACTCAGCGTAATTTACCCAACCCGGCGAACAAGAAGTAATCATAGGGAGAACTCCGTTGTTTTTGAGTCTTCCAAGCAATTCTGTTCCTTCTTCCATAATTGTAAGATCTGCGCCAAAGTTGACATCATAGACTCTTTCGAATCCGAGACGTCTCAGGGCTGCAATCATCTTGCCTGTGACAGGAGTGCCGATAGGATAGTCAAACTCTTCACCAAGAGCTGCTCTGACTGCAGGTGCAGCCTGAACTATAACATGTTTGCCTGCTTTAAAAGCAGCATCAACTTTATCTATTTCTGAGTGTTCCATAAGTGCACCGGTTGGACAGACATTTACACACTGACCACATTGGATACAAGGTGAATCTGCAAAACTTCTGTCCTCTGCAGGAGCAACAAATGTGTTGAAACCTCTGTTTTCATATCCGAGAATTCCGATGCCCTGAGCGTTTTCACATCTTGCAATACATCTTCCACAGAGAATACATTTTGAAGTATCCCTCACAAGTCCCGGAGCCAGTCTGTCAATGTGAGTTTCTGTAAGAACGCCTGCAAAAGCGTCGTCTCTTGCGCCGGTAATATTGGCAACGTGAAGCAATTCACACTGACCGTTCTTGTCGCACTGCTGGCAGTTCTTATTGTGATTTGAGAGGAGAAGTTCAACACTTTCTCTTCTTGCGGTTACAGCCTTAGCTGATGAAATCTTAATGCTCATTCCTTCAGATACAGGATAAACACATGAGGCCACAAGACCTCTTGCACCTTCTACTTCAACCAGACATACACGGCATGAACCCTGATTGCACTCTCCATGATTGAAAGCACAAAGAGATGGTATTTCATATCCGCAGGCTTTGGCTGCTTCCAGTATAGTCAGGTTCTCGTCAACCTGATATGATATGCCTTCTATTTTGATATTTATCTTATTCATTGTGATGTCCTCCAATTAGTTTTTGCTGATAGCTTTCAATCTGCATGCAGCCATGCAAGAACCACATTTTACACACTTGCTTGTGTCGATATTGAAAGAAGCAAGCTTGTGACCTTCAGGAATGTAGTAAGTACGTTCAATACATCCTGCAGGACATCCTTTTGCACAGAGTCCGCAACCAACGCATTTATCGAGATTAATCTGATATTGCATAAGGTTCTTACAAATATGTGCAGGACACTTTTTGTCTACAATATGTGCAATGTACTCGTCTCTGAAATGTTTGAGTGTAGAGGTAACAGGATTAGCAGCAGTCTGACCTAGTGCACAAAGTGAGTTGGCTTTGACTGTCTCGCTGAGTTCCTCCAAGTCCTCAAGATCCTTCATTGTACCCTGACCTTCTGTGATACGCGTGAGTATCTCAAGCATTCTCTTTGTACCGATACGACAAGGAGAACATTTACCGCAGGATTCGTCGCAGATAAATTCCATGTAGAACTTGGCAACGTCAACCATACATGTGTCTTCGTCCATAACAATGGCTCCACCTGAACCCATCATTGATCCTTTGGCAACAAGATTGTCAAAATCAATCGGCTCATCTAAGAATTCTTCTGTGAGACATCCGCCGGAAGGACCACCTGTCTGGATAGCCTTGAACTTCTTGCCGTTTGGAATACCGCCACCTATATCGAAAATAAGTTCTCGAAGGGTTGTTCCCATAGGAACCTCAACAAGCCCTACATTGTTTACATTTCCGCCAAGAGCAAATACCTTTGTACCCTTGGAGTTCTCTGTACCTACTGATGAGAAAGCCTGTGCACCTTCACGCATAATAAACGGAATGCAGGCAAGTGTCTCTACATTGTTGATAATAGTAGGTTGGCCCCATAATCCTTTTACAGCAGGGAAAGGCGGTCTTGGTCTTGGCATACCTCTCTTACCTTCGATGGAATTGAGAAGAGCAGTCTCCTCACCACATACGAAAGCACCGGCGCCAAGTCGGAGATGACAACGGAAACTGAAATCAGTTCCAAGAATGTTGTCACCGAGAAGTCCCATTTCTTCGGCCTGCTTTATTGCAATCTTAAGACGGTTTACTGCGATTGGATATTCTGCACGAACATAGAAGTAACCGTTTTTTGCGCCGATGGCATAACCGGCAATCATCATTCCTTCGATAACTGCGAGAGGGTTACCCTCTAAAATACTTCTGTCCATGAATGCTCCCGGATCACCTTCGTCACCGTTGCAGACTACATATTTTTCATCAGATTCAACATTGTAAGCAAACTGCCATTTTCTTCCTGAAGGGAATCCGGCACCGCCACGACCTCTGATGCCTGATGCAAGAACTTCATCGATTACTTCCTGTCTTGACATTGACAGAGCTCTCTTCAATCCTTTAAATGCCCCCATGCCAAGAGCTTCATTGATATCCTCAGGATTGATTACGCCACATCCGTGAAGGGCGATACGCTTCTGCTTCTTATAGAAAGTAATATCATCCTGTTTAGAAATCTTCTCATTTGTGGCAGGATCTACATATAATAATCTTTCGACTACTGTGTTGTTAATAATGTCGGATTCAATAATCTCCTCAACATCATTAACAGAAACAAGTCGGTATAAAGTCTCTTCAGGGTAGATTTTGACAAATGGTCCCTGTGAACAGAAACCAAAGCAACCAACCTGATTAACTTCGACTTTATAGCCAATATTCTTTTCTTTTATTAACTGCTCAAATTTATCCTGAATTTCTGTTGAGTGGTTAGACAGGCAGCCTGTACCCCCACAGAGAATAATATGACGTTTGCCGTCGATTCCCTTAAGTTTTTTGTCAAAAGCTTTGGTGCATTCAGCGCTGTGGCTTTCAAGCATTTCGATATTTTCTATCATGCTGTAGGTGCCTCCTCTCCATGTGTTTCGTTCCAACGGTACTGGTAAATAATATCCTCAACTTTTGTCGAATCCAATTTTGGATAAACCTTTCCGTTGATTGTAACGGCGGGAGCAATACCACATGCACCTATACATCTGAGTGCATCAAGTGTAAATAATCCGTCCTCAGTTGTCTCGCCCGGTTTTATGTTAAGCAATTCGGAAAATCTGTCAATAACTTCACCTGCACCTTTAACGTAACATGCAGTTCCGAGGCAACAGCCAATGACATATTTTCCCTTTGGTGTGAGTGAAAAGAATGAATAGAATGTAACTACACCGTATATTTCAGCAACAGAGATACCTGTGTGCTTTGAAACAATCTCCTGTACTTCAAGAGGAATGTAGCCATATTCGTTCTGAATATCACTAAGAATCATCATAAGAGGAGTCTTTTCGTCAGTATATCGTGAACATATCTCCTCAATCTTTGCTACTGCAGTAGCATTTAGTTTTCCCATAAGGAATCCTCCTATTCTCATTCGAAAAATTTGCGTCAAATATATCATACCAAATATAAAGAACGGACTCAATGTATATCATTGGGAAAATGAAAAATATTGTGACAATTATGAAAAAAATTGAGTGATTGAAACATTAATAGTTTATTAACAAATTATTATTAATTATTCATTGATATGAGTGTAGAATGAATGAGACTATACTGAAAGGAGAACTAGTTATGAAAACTAAAAAAATGAAATCAATAGCTCTTGGATTGGCAATTGCATTAGTAGCAACAATGACACCGGGAGCAAATGTTGAGGCAGCAAAAAAGACTGCATCATTAAACAGGAAAAAGGCAACAATTTTTGTGGGAGGGACAGTTAAACTTAAGGTTAAGAATGCAAATGGCAAAATTAAGTGGAGTTCTTCAAAAAAGAAAGTTGCCACAGTCAGTAAAAAAGGAAAAGTAAAAGGTATTAAACCGGGTAAAGCAACTATTACCGCAAAGATTGGAAAGAATAAGTATAAGTGCAAGATTGTGGTAAGAGCTATGGAGGAGACAACAGTGGCTGCAACAACAGTGGCTGCAACAACAGTGGCTACAACAACAGAGGCTGCAACAACAGTGGCTGCAACAACAGTGGCTGCAACAACAGTGGCTGCAACAACAGTGGCTGCAACAACAGTGGCTGCAACAACAGTGGCTGCAACAACAGTGGCTACAACAACAGTGGCTACAACAACAGTGGCTACAACAACAGTGGCTGAAACAACAGAGGCTCAGACAACAGAGGCTCAGACAACAGAGGTTCAGACAACAGAGGTTCAGACAACAGAAGAACCGACAACAGAAAATCTTCATGGTAAAAACAAAGAAGATGTTGATGCTTTAAGAACTATTATCAATGAACAGATAGAGAAAGGATCCGAAGATATATCTATGGATTTGGATTATCCACAATATTTGTGGTCAGATGAAGGGAGATTAATATGTGTTGATTGGGGTGCTTGTGAGGTAAAGGGAACTATCGATTTTGAAGGAGAAGGGGATGGAAGTTTTTCAGAACTCAAGAGTATTAAATTATTCAATACAGACGTGAGTGGTTTATCAGTATCTAATCTTCCAAGCTTAGAAGAGATTAGCTGTTCTGAATGTTACCAATTGACAGAACTGACTCTCATGGACGTTCCTGAATTAATTATGTTAGATATTGATAGTACTTCTATAAGGGAGTTAGACTTGTCCCATTGCGATAAAATGCAGCAGTTTTACAGAAAAAATGTAGAATTTAGCAATTTAAATTTACCGCTTTATGCACTTGAAAATCTTAGCAACTGGACAAATGAAGAGGACCGAGAGGTGTTCTGTTGTTCAAAAAATATCTATGATCTTATGCCACTGTGGAATGAGTTCGGTTCAGGCGAATATTATATAACATATGATAGTGAACATTACAGTAACTGTTTTGAAGATCCTGATTTATTTGAATGGAATGAAAGGGGAAGATTAGTAAGGGTTAATTTATCAGGAAGACTTGATATTCTAGCTGAGGTTCCATTTATGTGTTTTCCTTTTAATTCTAGTGATATAGAAGAATATGCAATACCATTTTATGAATTGAGAGAAATTGACTTGAGTAACAATGAGTGCCTTACAATCATAGCTGTTGAGGGATTGTGTAGTTTAAACACTCTTGTTTTTGATGGTTGCAACAATTTGAAAGTTATTCATATTCATGATAATAATAAATTGTCTTATATTTCTGATATGTATTCGTATGAACAGCTGCAAAGTGTGATGATAGGCGAAAATCCGATGTTGAGTAGTACAATTGAAATTAATAGCGAAAATCTTACTGAGCTTTGGTTAGAAGGATTAAAAGAATGTAGAGATATATATATTATGGGAGCGCAAATTACTAATTTAGATCTGAGTGGATGCGAAAAATTAGAGCATATTGTGCTTATTAAGAATGAAGAATTAGAAACAATAGATATTGATGATTGTGTGTCGCTTGAATTCTTAAGAATTGAAGGTAATAAAAAATTAGAATCATTAGATGTACGCAATTCTCCAAACTTAGAGGAACTTAGAATTGAAGAATGTTCGTTATCAGATCTTGATGTAACAAAGAATTTGAACCTTAAGGTATTGAGAATAGTTGGAAATTATCAATATGCTTGTGAGAATGAAATATCTTTAATTAAAGAGATTGATTTGAAAAATAACTCAGAACTTGAGGAGTTGGGTTTAGATCGCTTAGAACTTAAAGAGTTGGATGTGACAAAGAATTTGAAATTAAAGCATTTAAGTTGTGAAGATAATTATTTGAATAGCTTAAACATTTCAAATAACGTAGTATTAGAATATCTGAATTGTTATGGAAACGATATCACGGAATTGAATGTTGCAAACAACAGTAAGTTAGAAACAATTTATTGTGATGATGAGGTCAATATTATCGAGTAAAATGTAATTGGATAGTGCAGATATTTAAAGAGGGTCTTCTTTCTTGAAAAAAAGAAAGCGGGCTCTCTTTTTGATTGAGATTAATCAGGCGTTGTATTATTATAATTATAACTAATAAGTAGATGCACCCCTCATCTAAACAAAGTGAAGATGGGGTAACAAAATTGCATCGGCAGGAGGTAAAATATATGGAAAACGAGATTATTATAGATATTAGAAATCTCACAAAATACTATGGGGATATTCTGGGAGTAAAGGATCTTTCTTTGCAGTTAAAAAGGGGAGAAATATTTGGATTTATCGGACCTAACGGAGCGGGAAAGTCAACAACGATTAGAGCGGTTATGAATCTGATTAATAAGACAGAAGGTCAGATACTTATTGATGGAAAAGAATTCTTAAGAGATGATACAGAAATCAAGCGGATTATCGGATACCTTCCAAGTGAGGTTAATTTATATGATGATTTGACGGTGAAGGGAATGCTTGATTATCATGAGAGTTTTTACAGGAAGTTTGACTCAGTTGAAAAAACGGCAAAAAAGGATATTCATGCAAGAAGAAAGGAACTTGTAGAAGTACTTCAATTGGATGAGAACAAGAAAATAGAGGATTTATCCCTTGGTAATCTCAAAAAAGTAGGCATTATTCTGGCACTTATGCATCAGCCTGAACTGCTGATTCTCGACGAACCTACCAGTGGGCTGGATCCAATCATGCAGAATGTTTTTTATGACTTGCTGCTTGAGGAGAAGAAGCGCGGAACTACGATATTTTACTCAACTCATATTTTGAGTGAAGTGTCTAAGATATGTGACAGAGTCGGTATTATCAGAAAAGGTAAACTTATAAAGGTTGAAGATGTTGACAGTCTCTCAGACAAGAGCCTGACATTTGTTACTGTCAAATCAGATCAGGCGGAGGAAATTGCTGCTGATCTTGGTCTTAAGATTATTTCAAAAGAAGATAAGGTAGTTAAGTTTGCAAATAACATTTCTGATGATGAACTGATTAAAAAAATAGCGAAGTACAGAATTGACAAAATTCTTATTGAAGAAGCGACTTTAGAAGATATGTTTTTGCATTATTACACAGAGGAGGATTAGCGTATGTTTAAGAGAGAATTAAAAGTTAATCTGAAGAATTTTATCATCTGGACAGGTATATTGCTCATCCTTTTTGCAGCGGTATTTTTAATGTATCCTTCACTTATCTCAAGCGGGCAGATGGATGAGTTAGATGACATGATGGAAATGTTCCCACCGGAACTTCTTAAGTCCTTCAATATGGATATCTCGGGAATAAGCACACCTTTTGGATGGATTAAGACTGAAGGCTTTGTATTTGTTCTTCTTATAACAGGCGTGTATAGCAGCATACTTGGATCAAACATCTTGCTGAAAGAAGAGAGTGATAAGACAATCGAGTATCTGAACTGTGTGCCCGTCACAAGAAAGCGAATTGTGGCAGATAAAGTGCTGGTATCGGTAATATATATTGTGGCAATGGTTTTGATTTTGGGAGTATTCAATTGTGTATTGCTAAGTGGGGATGATGACTTTGATAAAAAGCAGTTTTGGCTTTTGAGTATAACGCCGATTTTTTCATCACTGACGTTGTTCTCTATATCTTTGCTCATATCAACCTTCACTCACAAAACAAAAAAAGTATTTGGAGTCAGCCTTGGATTGGTATTTGTAAGTTATTTCTTAAATACAATTTCGGAATTGAGTGATAAAGTTGAATTCCTGAAATATTTATCTGCATTTTCGTTGGCAGATATAAGAAATGTGATAACAGACAGAAGGATAAATCCGGTTATGATTCTGGTTACTGCGGTGCTATTTACAATTTTTACTGTAATTGCAGTGATTCATTATGATAGAAAAGAATTGGTATAATGTTGGAAAATAAGTGAGTAAATGAGTTTATAAATAAAAAGGAGTGGTGAGATGTCACTGAAGATTATCAGAAATAATATTGTGAATATGTCTACTGATGCGATAGTGAATACCGCTAACCCGGAGCCGGTGGTTGGAAGCGGTTGTGATCATGCCATTTATGAAAAAGCAGGATTTGAAAAATTGCTGGAATTTCGAAAGAAGAATATAGGTCGGATGAATGAGGGAGAGGTGTTTGTCACTCCGGCATTTGATTTGAATGCAAAATTCATAATTCATGCAGTTAGTCCTATATATATGGATGGTGCCTCCGGTGAAGAACAAAAATTAAGAAACTGTTATAAGAAGAGCTTGGAGAAAGCAGTAGAATATGGGTGCAACTCAATATCATTTCCTGTAGTTTCGACAGGAAGTTTTGGGTATCCAAAGGAGGAAGGTCTCAACATTGCAGTTGAGGAAATAAATAATTTTTTGGAATCGCAGGATATAGATGTATATATCGTTGTGTTTGATGATACTAATACTGAGCTTGGCAAAAAAATATATCCTGATTTGGAAGAGTACATTTCTTCAAATTATGCGGAGGAAAAAGTACAGAACAAATTCCACTTTTTTCAAAATAGAAAACAGAGCAGAGATGCAAGACAAAGAAATGGTGCTTTGCAGGGTGAAAGTGCAGCATTTTCAGCGCCTAATGTGTATTCAGAAATTGGATTGGATGCAGAAACGGCTACTGTACCTAAAAAGCAAACGGAATCAGATGAGGTAAGTGAAAAGCAAACAGAATCAGCTGGTGTAAGTGAAAAGCAAGCGAAATCAGCATTTGCGGTGGATGAATGGATTGATTTCGAGGAAATTCACGGTGAAAAACTGAACGAGAGAATAAAGCATAGCACGGATACTTTTTCAGAATATCTTTTATACCTAATCAAAGAAAAAAATATGACTAACGCTGAAGTATACAACAGAGCGCTGGTTAACAAGAAGGTTTTTTCCAAGATAAAAAATAATAAGGATTATCATCCGCAGAAAATAACAGCATTGTGTCTTTGTGTTGGAGCAAGGCTCAATATGGACGAGACAAGAGATATTCTGAGAAGAGCAGGATATGCATTATCGCCATGTGACAAAACAGATATTATTTTTTCTTATTTTATAGAGAATGGAATATATGATATGCTGGAACTGGATATACAGTTAGAAGAGCATGGTCTCGCCTGTATTCTGGGATGAGAGAATTCAAGTTTCAAAAAGTATACTTTATGAAATGAAAAAAATATGAAATGATTAATATTAAGGACAGGTCGCCCGTGTGGAGACCTGTCCTTTTTCGTTATGATATATACTCAAATTACAAAGGAGAAACAAAAATCAAGAAATTAAAGAAACAAAAAGCAAAGCACAAAATCAAAATAATTAAGAATTAAGGAGGTAACGATTATGCGTAAAGGATTAACAGAATTAGTATTTATCTTAGACAGAAGCGGATCAATGGGAGGTCTTGAAGCAGATACAATCGGAGGTTTCAATTCTCTGATTAACAAACAGAAAAAAGAAGAGGGCGAGGCACTGGTTTCAACAGTATTATTCGATGACAAAATAGAAGTTCTTCATGACAGAATCAGCATTGAAAAGATGGAAAATCTGACTGAGAATCAGTACTATGTGAGAGGATGTACAGCATTGCTGGATGCAATAGGGGAGGCAATTCATCATATTGGAAATGTTCATAAGTATGCAAGAGAAGAAGACAGACCTGAAAAGACTTTATTTATTATCACAACTGACGGAATGGAAAATGCCAGCAGAAAGTACAGTTACAGAGAAATTAGGATGATGGTTGAGAGGCAGCAGGAGAAATATGACTGGCAGTTTCTTTTCTTAGGAGCAAACATAGATGCAATTCAGACAGCAAGAAGTTTTGGAATTGCAGAAGGATGTGCAGTTGATTTTGAATGTGACAGTGCAGGAATGAGAACCAATTATGAGACTCTTGAAAGGACAGTATCAATGGTCAGAAGTTGTGCGAAGGGGGCAGTTGGCAGAAAATTACGTAGTGGCGCATGGAAGAACGAAATAGAGGAGGATTATAGAAACAGACACAACAGCAAATAAAAGATTGCAGATAGTAGATAGAAGATAGCAGATAGCAGACTGAGCAAGACCTGTGTTTGCAGGTCTTGCTTTATCTCATTGCTGACGCACATTTCGCAGCAAGAACGCTGAGAGTGTTCTTGAACTAAGTCGTGGAAGACTCTCAGACGTAGATATAGCCTCCGGCGGATTGCAGGAATGAGCAGAAGAAAAGCATTGTTTTTCTATGGTTCCAGCAAAGTGATGATAGTGTGAAAGGTAAAAGTGGTCGGGTCGAAATGAAACTGCATATTTCCGTTATAATTACTAATGGCATTGGTTACACTCTTCATTCCATAACCGTGATTCAGAGTGTTTGATTTTGTGGTGATAAGCTGGCCGTACGCGTCGGTTAGTGGAATAGTTTTGCAGGAGTTTACTATATCAACAAGTATTAGGTTTGTTGAACTTTTTCGTGTTATGCTCAAATCAATAAATGAATTGTCACAGTTGCCACAGGCATCGATTGCATTTTCAAGCAGATTTGAAAAGATGGCAGTCATATCCTCAAATTTTAGAAATGACAGTAATCCTTTCCTGATATCGACATTTAGTGAAATGTTATTTTCAGCGCAGGTTTTTGAATATCTTGCCAGTATGGAATTTAACAGATTGTTGTCACAAAAACGGACGCTGTTTTTGAGTTCGTTAGATTTCAGCATGGTATTTATGTATTCAATTGCATCGTTGTTATCTGTGGAATCCAGCAGATCCATTATTGAGTGGAGATGTTTCTTTATGTCATGAATCAGAATTCGTTGACGCTCATCTCTCTCATTGACCATTTTAAAATATTGGGTATCATCATAATCCTTTTGTGCCTGTATTCGTAGCTTTGTTAGCTTTCTGTTCTTGCTGATAATGTTAGTGTAAAATAATCCGGCAGTGAGACAGATAATAACCATAAGCAGTGCACTGCAGGAAATCAAAATCGTAACCATTCCCGAAGGATTTGATACAATACTTATAGTACACAAAGTAAGGGTTATAAAATATGATAATGCGGGGATAACGTACATTACAATGATTATGTCATCAAGAAATTTGAACTCCAGCTTTTGGATTTTACGTTGCAATGATAAAAAGTGAAGAATAATATAATATGATATTATACTCACAATGTTAATAGCAACAAAATTGCTGAATTGTAAATCCTTCTCATAAAAGTCCGGAATGAGGACAGAAAAAAGCGATGGTGTTCCAACATCACAAAAAATCATTACGACAGTAGCAATGACAGAATTAATAAAGGCAAAATGCCATTTGCATTTGTAGCAAAGTATGGAAAACACAAAATTACTATATACAAGAAATATTGCTGTTATCAAAAGGTCTCCAAAGTATGAAAGAGAAAAAATAAATGAATATAGAATAATAAGCAGTGTTGCTTTGAATCCTAAATCTCTTTTGGAGTTATAAATCGTGTCGCAAAACTGTTCAAATATGTATGCACCAATGAGATACACTAAATAGTAGCAGGATTGAAAAATCATATAAGTCACCGAACACTTTCTAAAAATAATAAGTAAGAAGTCTTGAATTCCGTGTATTTTCTTCTTGTCAGGTAGGCTGTGTACTGTCCATTACATAAAGAAATGAGTTCACGGTCGAATCTTGAAACATAATCCATTCCGACAATGTAACTTCTGTGACTTCTGAAAAAACAGTGAAATGGCATCAGAACCTGTTCCCAATAGTTCATATTATGAATTGAGAGATAAATCTGAGATGGGGTGTAAATATAAACTTTGCGATCTTTTGCTTCTATATAGATGATATCCGAAGTGTATACTGAAATTACTTCGGTTTTTGTTTCAATTGCAATTCTGGAAACTGAAGAATTATAAACGAAAAGTGCATCTTTCAGGTTCCTGAACAATCGATGTTTGTCCAAAGGTTTTGAAAGATATCTGAAAACATTAAACTTCATTGCATCATCAAGATATTCGGTGTATGAAGTGATAATGAATACAATGAGTTTGTTATTGGTATTTCTAAGTTCATTAGCTACTGTTATGCCATCGAGCCCGGGAGGCATTTCAACATCAAGAAAAATGATATCCTTATGTCCGGAATCGTTTAATAGAGATTCCCCGTCATTATAGATGGAAATCTCAGGTCTTTTAATTGATTGTTGAGAAAAATACTGCAGGATATAATCCTGAAGTTTAAGACAAAAATTCTTATCGTCATCACAAATTAATATTCGCATGTAAACCCCTCATAAAAAATATAAATGTACAACTTAATAATAAAATATAAAGTACAACCGGCAAAAAAACAACAAAAATATTTTTTTATTTTAATTAATGGTGTAAAAAGACCAAAAAAGTGTATTTTTTGATGTTTCGCGCAATGTGTGTAGATAAAACAAAAAATATAGTGTATATCAATAATCAAATCTTTGAAATTGAAAGGGGAGAAGAATATAGGACAGAAAAATACAGTATAGGAAGATGTAGTATAAGACAATATAGTATATGACAATATAGGATGAGAAAAATATATATATTTAAAACAACTTTAAAAATAACAAAAATCTGAAAAACACTCTGCAATTTCTTTAAGGAATATTGGCAGAGTGTTTGCATTTTTCCTCTGAAGGTTATACAATATATCGTTGAGTCTATATCAGATGTGAAATGACTACCACTTCAAGCATATAGCTTTCGCGATTATAAATAATCGCTATCGCTGTCGATAACTTACTTTGTAAGTTATCTCTTGGATGAGTAAATAATATCGAGAAAACTCTTGGATTTACAATTAGGAGGATTTATGGAAAAAGTACAACAGAATAAAATGGGAGTTATGCCTGAAGGAAAGCTGCTTATCAATATGTCATTGCCGATGATGATTTCTATGCTCGTTCAGGCTTGCTATAATATTGTAGACAGTATTTTTGTGTCGAGAATTTCAGAAGATGCATTTACGGCTGTATCGCTGGCATTTCCGTTGCAGACACTTATGATTGCAATTGCAGCAGGTACCGGTGTAGGCGTAAATGCACTTGTATCAAGGGCACTTGGAGAGCAGGACAGGGAGAGAGTTAACAAAGTTGCCATGAATGGCTTGTTTGTATATTTCCTCAGTTATATTTTTATAGCAATTATTGGTTTTACACTGGTTAAGCCTTTCTATGCAATGCAGACCGGTGCAGGCCAGGAGAAGATTATGGAACTTGGAGTTGAGTATCTCCGTATTGTTCTTATTTTTGCTTTTGGTATTTACGCGCAGTTTATTTTTGAACGTCTGCTTCAGGCTACGGGAAGAGCGTTTTTTACAATGATTTCTCAGTCCATTGGTGCGATTATCAATATTATTCTTGACCCGATTTTTATTTTCGGATTAGGACCTGTACCAAAGATGGGAATCAGAGGTGCAGCCATTGCTACAGTAATAGGACAGATTTGTGCAGGTATTATTGCATTTACATGGAATAAAATGAAGAATCATGATATTGATTTATCATTCAAGGGATTCAAGCCGGATATTGTTGTTATAGGTGATATTTATAAGATTGGTTTTCCGTCAATTATCATGCAGTCCATTGGTTCAATTATGACAGCGGGAATGAATATTATTCTCATGGATTTGTCTCAGACAGCGGCGGCGGTGTTTGGTGCTTACTTTAAACTTCAAAGTTTCTTTTTCATGCCTCTGTTTGGAATGAATAACGGGATGATTCCTATTGTTGCGTTTAATTACGGAGCGCGAAATAAGAAGAGAATGATGAACACATTGAAATACGGATATATGTTGTCATTCTTCTTTATGGTAATCGGCTTTATAGGATTTGTAGTGTTCCCGGACAAACTTTTACTAATCTTTAAGCCATCAGCCCATATGATGGAAATAGGTGTTAAGGCATTGAGAATAATAGCAATTCATTACCTTATCGCATGGTATTGTATCATAACAGGTTCAATGTTCCAGGCAGTTGGTAAGGCGGTGTACAGTATGTATGTATCAGTTGCAAGACAGTTGGTTGTATTACTTCCTGTTGCATATATTCTTTCAAAAATCGGCGGAACAGGTTTAATCTGGTGGAGTTTCCCAATTGCCGAGATAATGTCAATGTGCATTACAACAGTATGCTTTATTCAGGTGAAGAAGAGAGTATTAGATAAGATTCAGTAAGCAAGTATCAGAAAGATTCAGCAAGATACAGTGAGATACAGTAAGATTCAGTGAGATACAGCAAGATACAGTAAGATACAGTAAGAGGTTAGCAGCAGGATTTAGAAAGATAATGATAAGATAATAGTAAAACTCACAAGTTTTTTTAATTAAACTTGTGAGTTTTGTTGATTTTAACACTTTAATGTGATAAACTGTTGACTATGTTAGTAGAAACGGAGGAAATATTATGTCAAACGAAAAAATACCTTACAAGATTTATCTTGAAGAAAGTGAAATGCCTAAGGAGTGGTACAATGTCAGGGCTGATATGAAGAACAAACCGGCACCATTGTTAAATCCGGGAACATTGCAGCCAATGACAGCTGAAGAACTGGCACCGGTTTTTTGTGATGAGTTAGTAAAGCAGGAGCTTGATGACACTACGCCTTATATTGAGATCCCTGAAGAAATCAGAGATTTCTATAAGATGTACAGACCGTCACCACTTGTAAGAGCATACTGTCTTGAGAAGAAGCTTGGAACACCTGCAAAGATTTATTACAAATTTGAAGGTAATAATACTTCAGGAAGTCACAAACTTAACTCAGCAATTGCTCAGGCATATTATGCAAAGAAGCAGGGACTTAAGGGTGTTACTACAGAGACAGGAGCAGGACAGTGGGGAACAGCACTTTCTATGGCATGTTCTTACTTTGATCTGGACTGTAAAGTATATATGGTAAAGGTTTCATATGAACAGAAGCCTTTCAGAAGAGAAGTAATGAGAACTTATGGTGCATCAGTTACACCATCACCTTCTACAGAGACAGAAATCGGAAAGAAGATTCTTGCGGATCATCCGGGTACAACAGGAAGTCTTGGATGCGCGATTTCAGAAGCGGTTGAGGTAGCTACAAAATCAGAAGGCTACAGATACGTTCTCGGAAGTGTTCTCAATCAGGTACTTCTTCATCAGTCAGTTATCGGACTTGAGACAAAGGCAGCTCTTGACAAGATTGGTGAAAAAGCTGACATCATTATCGGATGTGCAGGTGGCGGATCTAACCTTGGCGGACTCATCTCTCCATTCGTAGGTCAGATGTTAAGAGGCGAGGAAGATTACAGAATTATTGCAGTTGAGCCGGCATCATGTCCAAGTTTCACAAGAGGAAAATATGCATATGACTTCTGTGATACAGGTATGGTTTGTCCATTAGCAAAGATGTACACATTAGGAAGCGGATTTATTCCTGCACCAAACCATGCAGGAGGACTCAGATATCACGGAATGAGTTCAACATTGTCACAGCTATACGATGATGGACTTATTGAGGCAACATCAGTTAAGCAGACAGAGGTATTTGAGGCGGCAGAGTACTTCGCAAGAGTTGAGGGAATTCTTCCTGCACCTGAGAGTAGCCATGCTATCAAAGTTGCAATCGATGAAGCTAAGAAATGCATCGAGACAGGTGAGGAGAAGACAATCGTATTCGGTCTTACAGGAACAGGATACTTTGATATGTTTGCATATGAGAAGTTCCACGACGGTGTTATGGATGATTACATTCCAACTGACGCAGAAATCGCTGAGAGCTTATCAAAACTTCCAAAGGTAGATTAATTGAAATCAACAGATAATAGCTAAGAAAATTAATTCCGGATTGGAAGGATAATAGTTAAGGAAATTAATTCCGGATTAGCAGAATAATATATTGGAAAATAAATCACAGGAGAGATGCATTGGGGTGTATCTCTCCTGTCTGCATTTATATCTATTGGCATATTGGAGTCCCCAGTTGCATATTGGAGTCCTCGTCTGCTTATTAAAATAACCGTCTGCCGTTTTACTCTTCATTGTTTTTTCACCTGATTATGCTTGTAGAAATAGGGAAATTAATATATAATTAACACTGTTTAATGTTTTTTACTATTTTTTTGAGGGGCATTCGCCCGATAGAAAGGATTTTGATATGCAGGGACGTACACATAATTGTAACCAGCTCAGACTGGAGAATGTCGGCGAAGAAGTCAAACTCGTTGGTTGGTTTGAGAATCTTCGTAAAGTAAGTAAGAATTTAGGATTTTTGATTTTAAGAGATTTTTACGGAACAACTCAGATTGTTGCTGAAACTGAAGAAATCATGGAACAGTTATCAGCCCTCAATTATGAGTCTACTATAGAAGTAATTGGAACAGTTAGGGAACGTAGTTCTAAGAACCCTAAGATTGCAACAGGTGATATCGAGGTTGTACCTTCAAAGGTTACAGTACTTGGTAACTGTCAGCACAACGAATTACCATTCCTTATCAACCATTCAAGAGAAGCAGATGAGAACGCAAGATTAAAATACAGATACCTTGATCTTCGTAACCCTGAAGTAAAGGATAAGATTGTTCTCAGAAGTAAGGTTGTTGCAGATCTTCGTGCAGCAATGAACGCACATGATTTCATGGAGATTACAACTCCTATCCTTACATGCTCATCACCGGAGGGAGCAAGAGATTATCTTGTACCTGCAAGAAATCATCCGGGTAAGTTCTATGCATTGCCACAGGCTCCACAGCAGTTCAAGCAGTTACTTATGGCTTCAGGATTTGACCGCTATTTCCAGATTGCACCATGTTTCAGAGATGAGGATGCAAGAGCTGACCGTTCACCGGGAGAGTTCTATCAGTTAGATATGGAGATGGCATTTGCAAGTCAGGAAGACGTATTCGAAATATTAGAGGATGTATTGCCACCAATCTTTGCAAAGTATGGTATTTACAATCAGGCATCAAAGCCACCGTTCAAGAGAATTCCATATTTGGAAGCTATGGACAAATACGGTTCAGATAAGCCTGACCTCAGAATCAGTTTATTAGTTCAGGATGCAACAGACGTGCTTGCTGATTGCGGATTCGGACCATTTGAAGGAAATGTAGTTAAGGCAATCGTTGCAAACGACTTTAAGGGAACAAGAAAACAGATCGATAAGATGTGTGCTGATGTAGAAGTTGTCAGCGGGGAGAAGACATTCTGGTTCAGATTAGACGAAAACGGCGAGATCGTTGGTGGTATCGCTAAGTTTGTTCAGGATAAAAAGGATGCAGTAATCGAGGCACTTGGTCTTAAGAACGGTGACTTTGTAGCACTTTCAACAGGAGACCTCAAGAGAGCACAGAAGACAGCGGGTGTTATCAGAAAGACACTTGCAAATTCTTTCGATGGATACATGAACAAAGAATGTTATGAATTCTGTTGGATTGTTGACTTCCCAATGTATGAAATTGGAGAAGAATCAGGAGAACTTGAATTCTGTCACAATCCGTTCTCAATGCCACAGGGTGGAAGAGAAGCCCTTGAGACAATGGATCCCCTCGATATTCTTGCATACCAGTACGACCTTGTATGTAATGGTGTTGAGTTATCTTCAGGTGCTGTTCGTAACCACGAGCCTGAAGTTATGGTTAAGGCATTCGAGATTGTTGGACTTGGAGAGGAAGACGTTAAGGCAAAATTCCCTGCAATGTACAACGCATTCACATATGGAGCACCACCACATGCAGGTATTGCACCTGGTGTTGACCGTATGATTATGCTTATCGCAGGCGAAGAAAGCATCAGAGAAATCATTGCATTCCCAATGAACAAGAATGCGCAGGATATCATGATGGGAGCTCCGGCAACTGTTGAAGAAAGACAGCTCAAGGACGTTCACATCAAGATTGATATCGAAGAAAAGAAAGAAGATTCAACTGAAGAAAATTCAGAAACAGAATAAAGAATGTACATGCAACAGCCGGTTCTTCACCGGCTTGTTGTGTTTCAAAAGGTATACTTTTTGAAAAAGATATACGATGCTTTCAAAATAACCGTTTCGCATTATATGAATGTTTTCTCAAAACAGTTCGACATTGCTTGAAGGATTTTCTTCAAAAGAAGTATGATTCTCGTTCGCACAAATTCGTGAGTTTTCTTGATGAAAACTCACTTAGCTTGTGCTAAAAATCGAGGAGCTGAAATCCTCGATTTTTAACTTCGAATCATTCTTCTTTTATCAGAATCCTTCTAAGCATGTCTCAATTGTTATTTCGAAATCCATTCATATAATTGCTCAACTTTTTATTTTTGAAAGCATCTGTAATCCACATTTCACAAAACATTTGCTTAATGCGACAGAGTATTCTGAAAACTGCGTATGAATGTTTCAAAAAGTATACATTAAGAAAATGGAGTATGAAGGAGGAAAGTGTTATGCAAGTTGGTTTTACAAATGAGCAGATGGAAAAGTTTATAAGAGATAATTTGTTTTCTGATGAAGTCATTGATTCAATAAGCGAAAATATGATGCCGATAGAATCACTGATGGCATATTACAGATGCGCCATTATGGAAGTTGAGACAAAATTCAAAGTGCTTGATGAACAGTTTTCGTTGCAGTATGACAGAAATCCTATAGAGTCGATTAAGAGTAGAATCAAATCAATGGAAGGTATTATAAAGAAAGTCAGACGAAAAAATGTTCCGCTATCGCTAGAAGCTATTGAAAAAGAAATAAAAGATATTGCGGGGATAAGGGTTGTCTGCTCATTCCCGGAAGATATATATCTTCTTGCTGACTGTTTTCTGCAGCAGGATGATATCAGACTTATCGAGATGAAGGATTATATTAAGAATCCAAAAGAGAGCGGTTACAGAAGTCTGCATCTTATTGTTGAGGTGCCAATCTTCCTTGAACACGAAAAGAAAATGATGAAAGTTGAGATTCAGATAAGAAGTCTTGCAATGGATTTCTGGGCAAGTCAGGAACACAAACTCAGATATAAGAAGAATATTCCTGAGGATGAGAGGGAAAGACTTGCAGTGGAACTAAAGGAGATAGCCGAAGAGGTCGCAGCTATTGATGGAAGAATGTCTGAAATTAGAGCACGAATCAATTCTCCTGAATATCAGGAAAAGGTTAATGCTTCAAAGAGAAATCTGGTATTTCCATTTCCGGGACCAATTGCAAGAGAAATTCTTGACAGCATAGAAGCGGAAGAAGCAGAAGAAGAGGAAGTGGAAGAGGGAGAATAAATGTAAAAACAAAAATTCTCCATCCGACGCAGTCGTAAAAATGAATAAGCAAAATTTAAAGTAAAAATGCATCAGCAAAATTACGAGTAAAAATACATAAGCAAAAATATAAGTGAAAATACATAAGCAAGTAGGAGTTACAGATGAAGAATAAGAAAATTGTCAGTCTTGTACTGTCGTTATGTTTAGTGGCATCAAGTACAAATGCGGTTGATGCTGTAAATGCGGATGTAAAGGCAGATGTGCAAACTGCAATAATGTTTAACCCAGAGTCGGGAATAAGAACACAGTCAGAATCTCAGACTGAGACGCAGTCGAAAATGAAGAATGAGTCCCAAAGTGAGACGCAGACAGAAACAGAGTCGGAGTCCCAAAGTGAGATACAGACAGAAACAGAGTCGGAGTCCCAAAGTGAGACACAGACAGAAACACAGTCGGAATCCCAAAGTGAGACAACTCAAATACCGACAACACAGATTCCAACAACGGAACAACCAACTACGATTGTTGTCGGAGATACTGTTATTGATACAACTCCAAGAAAAAGAACTTCAAAAAAGATTAGTTTTTCTTTGAAGAAAGTTGCGGATGCAACTAAGTATGAAGTTGAAGTATCTGACTCACAGACCTTTGATTTGATATACTTTTCAGGAAAGACAAGCAAAAATGAGGGGACTATTTTTTCAACCAACTTTAAAAATATGGGGGTATTGTATATAAGAGCAAGAGCTTATGTGGGAGATACTCCCGGAAAATGGTCTGAAGGTGTCAGAGTAAAACTTATAAAGAGATCTTTGGATCTTATAAAGTATGTTAAGAAAAGAATCGGATGTCCGTATCTCTACGGTTACAAACAGCCTTACGAGTGGGATAATATCTGTACAAAGAAAGAATTTAAGAAACTCAAAAAGAGATGGGGAAATGCAGTTTGGGGGAGTGATAAAAAAAGATGTGTAGGCAAGAAACCTACAGATTGTTCCGGACTTATTTCTGCATATATTGAAGACGAAAGAGGTTCCATTCATTATAAGGAAGATGCAGTAAAGACCTGGAAAATCAGAAAGAAGAGTGGAAGATTAAATATTGCCAAGCTCAAGAGGATTCCAATTGGAACTGCAGTATGGCAGGAAGGCCACATTGGTGTATTTGTCGGATGGATTGGCAATGTACCTTATTACATTGCTGAGGACGGATCGGCATACGGATGCAGATTGCATGCATTAACTGACAGCCATTTCACTCATGCATTGTTGCTTCCTGATATGGAATACAGTATAAAATCAAACTATCAGGTGACAGTAAAGAGTAATACCAAATTTTATAAGTCGGCTACATCCTCAAGTAAGGCAGTTACATGGTACAGAAAAGGAAACAACCTCACAATAGTTGCTGAGAAGAATGGAAGAGGACTTGTGCGCGATAATTCACTGAAACAGAATTTGTGGGTAGATCTCAAGACTGTAAAAAAATCAGAGTAGTATATACGTGCTACGCAGTGAACTACAAAATATTATCAGTGAAAATGGAAAATGCAAAGGGTAGAAGTTGCAAAAAAGCGAAAGCGCAAAAGATAGAAAGTGCTAAAGAGCGAAGTTGCAAAAAGCGAACACACAAATATTGATAATATAAAATGAAACACAAAAAAAACAGAGGGTACGTGGAAATGAAAGAAAAAGAAAGAGTTATTTGGCTTGACTGGCTGAGAGCATTTGCGATATTAACTGTAATACTCGTTCATACATCAGAAGGGATTTTCAGATATAATCTCGAAGGAATGGCGGGAACGGCAGTCGGCAAACAGGCTATTTTATTTACATTATTTACAATAGGAAGACTTGGTGTTCCGATATTTTTAATGATGTCAGGATATCTACTTTTGAGAAGAGAGTTTAGCGCTGAATACACCAAGAAATTTTGGACAAAGAGATGGCTTGGTCTGCTTGTAACTACAGAAATATGGATTTTTGTTTTTAGCTTTTTTATAGCTTGGATTACAGAAAAACCATGGGAAATGTCAGTTGCAATTAAGCAGATGCTGTTTATTGAAAAAGCAACAATCGGTCATATGTGGTACATGCCGATGATTCTCGGTCTGTATATTTTTATTCCATTGATTGCCAACGCATTGAACAGAGTGGAAACGGGTATCCTGATCTTTCCGGTAACTGTGGTTGCTTTAGTTTATACAGTTTATCCAACTATGAATCTGTTGCTTGGAGTCTGGCACAAAGAACTGCGCATGAAATGCGAGATTGATACAAATTTTGGTGGCGGATACTATGGATTGATTCTTATTATCGGATATATGATATATAAGGGAATGTTCAAAAAAATCAAAAGCGTGATTCTTGGAATTGTGTTGGCAGTTAGTTTTTTAGGAACTGTATTTTTCCAGATTTGGATGTACGCGAATAATTACAGATATAATGTTTGGTATGATTTCCCACTGTTGCTTATCGCAGCAATATGTATTTTTGAATTGGTATCAAGAACAAATTTCAAATCTTCAAAGATAGTTGAAGAAGTGTCAAAGTGTTCATTCGGTATTTATCTGATTCATCATCCAATAAGAACATTGCTTGTAAAATACATAAACATTAGCAGCAATGAAATAAAATTGGTGTTGGTTTATGTTCTTGTGTTTATTATAAGTTTTGCAATTGTAAAAGCAATCAGTTACACGAAATATTTGAAGAAATATTTGTTCGCAATGTAGCAGAGAATAAAGCATGATAAGTGTTTAAAGCATGATAAGTGTTTAAAGCATGGTGTGAATAGTTTACATAAAGTTGAATGTTGTCTATTGAAAAATCCAGATGTCGTGTGCGCATTAGGAAATGATTGGGAAAATATCACAAAATCCAATAAAAAAAGATAGAATTTGTTAAAAAACTAACAAAATTAACAATATGTATATTGCTTGATTTTAATTAATTAGGTATACTAAACGAGATGGCGTTTTTTTCGGCCATACAAATGTGTACTATTCCTACCCCATTTATGAATAGAACTCACTGGTGAGTTTACATTCAAGTAGGAGGATATAAATACATAAAAATTAAGAAAAGAGGTAATTAAAATGGCAAATCTTGATTTAACAAAGTATGGAATCACTGGTGTTACAGAAATCATTCACAATCCTTCTTATGATCTTTTATTTGAAGAAGAGACAAAACCTGAACTTGAAGGATATGAAAAAGGACAGGTAACAGAGCTTGGCGCTGTTAACGTTATGACTGGTATTTACACAGGACGTTCACCTAAAGATAAATACATCGTTATGGATGAGAATTCAAAAGATACAGTTTGGTGGACATCTGATGAATATAAAAATGACAATCACCCAATGACAGAAGAAACATGGGAAATCGTAAAAGATATCGCAAAGAAAGAGCTTTGCAACAAGAAACTTTTTGTAGTAGATGCATTCTGTGGTGCTAACGCTGATACACGTATGGCAGTTCGTTTCATCGTAGAGGTAGCTTGGCAGGCACACTTCATTAAGAATATGTTCATCATTCCTTCAGAAGAAGAACTTGCAAACTTTGAGCCTGACTTCGTTGTTTACAATGCATCAAAGGCAAAAGTAGAGAACTACGCAGAATTAGGTCTTAACTCAGAGACATGTGTAGCATTCAACATCTCTAGCCGTGAGCAGGTTATCATCAACACATGGTACGGCGGAGAAATGAAGAAAGGTATGTTCTCAATGATGAACTACTACCTTCCACTTGATGGTATTGCTTCAATGCACTGTTCAGCAAACACAGATATGAATGGTGAGAACACAGCAATCTTCTTTGGTCTTTCAGGAACAGGTAAGACAACACTTTCTACAGATCCAAAGCGTCTTCTTATCGGTGATGATGAGCACG